>Ga0160428_1000581_pt1 | contig 38429 bp, 41 predicted proteins | sample SolpanmetagenomM_FD_108198 | JGI IMG/M metagenome (GOLD analysis project Ga0160428, IMG submission 108198) | Solar panel surface microbial communities from Lawrence Berkeley National Laboratory, California, USA - M | ecosystem: Engineered > Built environment > Solar panel > Unclassified ... | reverse complement strand
GGAGTTCCGCACGGCAGTCCTCGACTTTTTTGACCGGCTCCCCGAGTTTGGGCAAGACCTCGCGTCCCTACTGACCCGCAAATTTCATATTATCGACTCGCAACCTACTTCGTGACGAGTATACAATGCCCCCACTCCGGGCGGAGTGGGGGCATTGTAGTTAAGCCTGAGGCCTAAAACCTACAGCTTGCTCAGGCGCTGCGTGAAGTTTACTGCCGAGCCGGTGCTGCTAGTGCCGCTAAGACGTACCTGATAAGTGCCGGCCGCCAAGTCGCTTAGGTCAAGGATATGGAGAATGCCGCCCTGCAAGGCGGCTTCGCGCACTACCTGGCCGAGCAAGTTGGTCACTACAAAGGTGTAAGTACCAGAAGACAAGCTATTAAGATCGAGCTGGGCCTTGGCCCCGGCGGGGTTGGGATACAAACTCAGGTCGGCCGCGGTGAAGCGCACCGCACGCACGGGCGAGTACCTGCTGGTGCCATCCAGGTCTACTTGCTGCAAGCGGTAGTAGAGCAGGCCGGTGGTTTGCGCAGCGGCGTTCAGGTCGGTGTAGGCATAGGTAGTCGCAGTGGTCTTGCTGCCCTGCCCTGCCAGGCGGCCGATGGCCACGAAGCTGGTACCGTCTAGGCTGCGCTCAAGGGTGAAGTGGTCGTTGTTCTGCTCCGAAGCCGTTAGCCAGCTTAGCTTGGCGTCGTGGCCCTGGGCTTGGACGTCAAACTGCACCAGGGTCACGGGCAGCGGGTTGGCCGAGAAAGTGAACTGAGCCAGCACCGTGTTGGTGCCGCCGTAGAGGTCAGTGGTCACGACGTTGAAGTAGTACGTCGTGGAGGAAGACGTGACCGGCAGCTTGGTGTAGTCGGCAACGAAGAACTGCCCCGTGGTCGAGTTGAGGCTTACCCCAGCCGGCAGGATATTGTTGACGTTCTGGCTGGGGCCGGTGGCGGCCAGCACCGCATTGGCGCTGGTGGTAGCCAACCCATTGCTCACGCCGGTGCCGCTGTTCACGAGCTGGCCGGTGGCCGGGTCGTAGAGCTGACCGCTGCTGCTGTAGAGTGCCCCGTTAGGGTCCATGACGTAAGCCAGCACGTCATTATTCTGGTAGGCAGGCTTCGCCGCCGTAGTGGTGTAGAACGAATTGGTATCGGAGCCGACCGGCACCAGGTATAGCGCTGCATTGGAAATTGCGCCCATATTGTCGGTGGCCAGGTAGCTGAACGTGGCGTTGCCTACGTAGTCCCTCGCCGGCTGGAAACGCAGGTTGTTGCTGTCCGTCAAGCTCAGCACCTGGTTGGCCTGCACTAGCGCGTTGCTGCTGCCATTCCAGAGGTACAGCATCCCCTGGGCAGTGGTGGGCAAGCTCAGCACCGTGTAGCTGGCCAGCGCGGCCGTGCCCTGAGCCACCGCCGAGAACGGAGCAATGGGCAGCGGCGCGGCGGCCGTGGTGCCCTCCGGCGCTTGCAGCGTATTCACCACATTGTGGGCAATGGGAGCCGGGCTGGCAATGGTAGTTGGCTGGGTGGCCGTGGCCGCAGCCACCGTGCCGGGGCCGGTGGCCAAGAGGTTGCCCGCCACTGTAAACGAGCTACCCGCCGCGCCCGGCGCCGTGAAGCTCAGCGTATTAGTGACGGTATTGGCGCTGCCCGGCTGGAGTAATGGGGGCAGCGTCAGCGTCAGCACTCCGTCGCTGGGCACGGTGGTTGCCACGCCGTTCACTAGCAGGCCGGTAGCCCCGGCGGGGATAGTTACGGTCTGCATGGGGTTGGTAGCCGCCGAGAGGCCGGTTTCGGTCGAGGTCACTAGGTAGCTCACCGTAGCGCCGGCCGGGACTTGGGTTGCGCCGCTCACGGTGGTGGCCAAGGTAGCGCTGGGCGTGATAGTCAGGCGCTGGGTGGCCAGGTTGTTGTTTAGGTTAGCGTCGGCTTCGGTGCCCGTGGCGCTGGCCAGCGCCACGAGCGGCCCGCTACCGGGGGCCTGGCTGATGGCGATGGCGTAGCTCAGCACCTGCCCGGCCGTGGTGTTCTGTACGGCCGGCAGCGTCAAAAGGCCGCTCACGTTGTCGTAGCTCGCGTTGATGGCGGTGCCGCCCACGCTCACCACCACGGTGCCCGTACCGCTGGTGAGGCCCGGCACCAGTTGTACGAAGAGCAGGAGGCTGCTGCCTATGCTGGGGCTGGTCACGGTCAGGGCCAGGTTGATGGGGCTACCTGCTGCTATGGTCGAACCAGTGACTGCCTCCAGGGCCACTTGCAGGTCGTTGCTGGTACTGCCCGCCGAAATGATGCTTGGCTGAACCATCGAGGTATTATTGCTCGGGAAGAAGTCGGTGATGCCGCCCACCGTGGTCGTGGCCGTGGTGGTGAGCGTGCCCTGGTAGCCCGAGGGTAGTCCGAAACTGATGGTATTCACCGCTGCCGAAGCCGACCCGGCCGCCATGCCGGTCAGCGTGGGGAAAGTCACGAGGCCCGACGTAGTGGGGCTCACGCTGGAGTTGTTCGAGTCGTAGGTCGTGCCGTCGAAGTAGGTATACACCCCGTTGCTCACGCTAGTCGCCGCCTGGCCGTTAAGTAGCACCGTGGTCAGGCCAGTGGGCAAACTCACCGTGGTGGCCACGCTAGGCGCGGTGCTGGGGCCGTTGTTGTAGGTCGTCACGCCGTAGGTGATGAGGCTGCCCGGCTGGGTTTGGCTGGCCCCGGTCAGGATAACCTGCACGTCGGTAGCCGGCAGCAGGGTAGTAGTCACGCCCACGCTATTATTGGTGGGGTTGCTGTCGGGCGAGGCCGCCGTGACTGCGGCCGTTGCCGAGAGGTTCACGTTGCCGTTGGCCGGAGCTAGGTAGCTCACGGTCAAAGATGTCGTATTAGCACCGGGCGCCAGGCTAGCCACAGTGGGTAGGGTAAGACGGCCGGTAGCGGCGTCGTAGGTGATGGCCGCCGCGCCAGTACCGTAGCTCGCCACGGTGCCGCTCACGGTGGTGGGCGCGCTGCCGTTGAGCAGCAGCGGACTTACGCTGCCGATGGGCAAGCCCGCCGGCAAATCAAGCGTCTGGCCGATGGCCGTGGCTAGGCCCGGCCCGTTGTTGCTGGTGGTTAGGGTATAGGTTAGGCTCTGGCCCGCCAGCACCGTTGAGGGCCCCACGAGCTGAGCCACCACGTCGGCACTGGCCGGCACCGTAATGAGGCTGGTAGCCGTGTTGTCGGCCGGGATATTATCCGGCGAGGATGTAAGCACAGCGGCCGTGGCCGGCACCACGCCACCAGTGGCCGGCACAGTGAAGCCGATGGTGTAGCGCTGGTTGCTGGCCACGCCCGGCGCCTGGCTGGCTACCGTGGGCAGCGTCACGAGGCCGGTGCTGCTATCGTACGCGTTGCTGAGGGTAGCCGAGTTATTGGATACCGTTACGCCCGTTAGGCCCGGCGGCAGCAGCACGGTGGTTTGTACACCCGTGGCCGGGTTAGGGCCGTTGTTGCCCTGCGTAACGGTGAACGAGCCACTGCCCCCTGGAGCCACGTTGGCGCTGGCCGGAGCAATGGTCACAAATACATTGGCTAGGTCACCAGCGCTGGCGCTCACGGCCGTGGCGGCCGAAGCCGTGTTAGTAGTCGTGTCGTTATCATTCGGGGCCGTCACCGTCGCGCCTACCGAGTAGTTGGCGCTCGGCGCAGTGAAGCTGACCGTCTGGCTTACCGACTGCCCAGCGCTCAGCGCCGGCAGGTTCGGAAATGTCACCGTGTAGCCCGCGCCCACCGAGCCGGTAATAACCCCGTTGCCGGTCACGAACACATTGGTAGCTCCGGCCGGTACGCTCACCGTCTGCCCCACGTTGGGGGCGGGCGAGGGTAAGCTGGCGCTACCCAGGTTAGTGGTCGTTACCACGTAGGCCACTTGGTTGCCGGCCGTAGCCGTGGCCGGCCCACTGATAGTAGTGGTCACGTCGTACAGCAGGTTGGTCTGGTTGGTCGTAGTGGCCGTGTTGTTTGCGGTTTGACCGCCTTCGCTGGTGCTGGTGCTGATGGTGGCCGTGGCCGTCACGGGGGCGGCTACCGGCTGCGTGTAGCCGATGGTCGAACTAAAAGTAGCGCCGTTAGCCAGCGAGCCCGGCGTGGCAGTGCTGTAGGCACTGTAAGTCACGAGGCCAGTAGTGGCGTTGTAGCTACCGGCCGTGCCGTTAGGGAAGGTCACATCGCTCAGGCCTACCGGCAGTTGCACAGTGGCTACCACGCCATCGGCCTGCACGGGGCCAGTCAACGCCTGATTGGAAAAAGTCACGGTAAATGTGCCTTGCGCGCCGGCATTCACTGGCCCATTGCCCGTAATGACGGCCAGCACGTCGGCGGCCACGATGATGGGCTGGTTAGGGCCAAACTCGGAGGTGCCGTAGGCGGGCAGGTAAGCCGTCGCCGTTAGCGATCCTGTGATGGCCGTGCCCGTCAGGGGCGGCAAGTTGGCGAGCACCGTCAGCTGCCCACTAAACAGGCCGCTGCCATCGCAGGAGAGGGTGCCTAGGTAGGTGCGGCCCTCCCCGTGGGGGGTGCGGCGGCCATCTCCGCTCACGGTACTGCCTTTGTTGTTGGCTGGCACGTTATCAGCGGTATAGATTTCCACTTTCGCGCCGCTAAACGTGCTCTGCCCCAAGGCCGAAGAGCCTACGTAGCCCGCTACGTTCACTGTCGCGCTAGTGGTGCCCGTGGCCGTGGCCAGCGTAAACACCGGGTAGTTCATGCCCGCGTTGCCGAAGGCGCTGGTTACCGTGCCCGCGTTGGGTGTCACGCCATCGCCGTTGCCGTAGTCGCGCGCGCCCACCGCATCGCTCGAATTTACGTAATAGCTCGGCCGGGTAATGAGGTCAATGCCCAGGTTGCCGCCGGTGGGGCTATTGAAAGGTGTGCCGTTGAAGAAAGTCGCGTTGCGCGAAATAATGACCCCGCTCTGCCCATAGCCTATCACGATGGCCCCGGCCTGGGTTTGGTTGATGATGTTAAAGTAAATGGAATCCGGGTTGGTGCCAGCGCGGCTGCCGGTGCGCTGCAAGTAGAGAATGGCCGAGCCTTCGAGCTGAGCGCGGGCAATGGATACGCCGCCGTTGCCGTTGTCAAAAAACGTGTTATTGCGCACCACATTGCGGCTCCTGCCGTCCGCGGACGCCGTGCCGCCCACGGCCACCTGCCCGATGTCAAATTGCAAGCCGTCGGAGTTAGCCGTGCGCACCAGGTTGCCTACTATCCGCACCGGCCCGGTGCTGCCCTGATCGCCCACCGTGATGTTGTCGCCACCGATTATGCGGTAGCCGTTCTGCACCAGCTCGTTGCCGGCCAGCAGCACGTCGCTGCCGGTAGCGGTGGCGCCCGACGGCAGGTAAACGCCCGAGTTGCTGCTATAGCCCACCACGTTGCGCTGCAGGGTGGCTTGCAGTGTCGCGCCACTCAGGTATACCCCGTAGGTTGCGGCCGAATTGGTCGTCACGAGCTGCGGGTCGCCGAGCACGTAGGCCGTGGTGCCAATCAGGTTATTTTCCAGTACAAAGCCGGTGATGCCGTTGGCAGTTACCGTGCTACCCCCGCCGTGCAGGGCAAAGCCCCGGATGGTGAGGCTGTCGGCCCCAGCTGCCAGCACTACGCTTGGGCTGCCCGTGGTAGTGAGCGCGTACACTTCCACTTCGGGCCGGCTGAACTGGTTGAACGTCAGACCACCCGTGCCTACCGTGGCGTAGCTGCTGCCTGGCCCACCCAGGCCCACCTGGCCGGGGTTCGAGTCGCTCACGTTCACGGTCTGGGTGGTACCGTCCAGGATAGTATTGGCGGCAGTCAGCGTGGGCAGGTTGGAACTCAGCGCGATAAGTGCCCATTGGTTGTTGCCGCTGTTGGCGCTGCCCGTGAGGCCGCTGGTCAGCCCGCTGCGCAGGCCAGCGTGCGCCTGCCCGTCGGGTATCATAAAGATGCTGGTTTCCTGGCCCGTAGGCAGGGCCACCGTGGGGGCCGAGCTGGTACCGTACACCCTTTGCCGCGAGCCTGCCTGGGCCAACCGGCTCCTGGTGCCCAAGGCATTGGCATTGGTGAGGAACTGCCGTAGCGAGCCCTGCCCCGTATCGTTGGCATTCACCACCGTGGAGAAGCTGAAGCCAAAGTCAACGCCTGCTGTAGTAGTGTTGGCGGCCACGGTTACAGGGGCCACGCTCTGGGTGGCCAGGCTGCTGAGTGCGGTGCTACCGCCACCACCCACCGTAAAGGCTGCGGTTTGGTAGGTGGCGTAGCTGCCCGTGGCTTGCAGGTTAGCCAGTACGGTAATGCCGTTGATAGTTACCCGCACGGCCTGTTGCCCCCCATAGTTACGGTTAGCGGCCTGAAACCGCAGGGTATAAGTGCCCGCCGTCGACAGCGTAAAAACCTGACTTATTTGCCCATTGTCGTCGCCGTTGCTCTGCACGAAGCCCGCACGCACCCCGGAGGTGGTGTTGGGAGGCGTAAAACTACTGTTGTTGGCCAAGATACCCGCCTGCGCGTTAAATGTCCAGGTTACGCCGTTGCTCGGGTTGTACTGGTAGGTACCGCTAAGCATCCCGTCCTCAAAACTGGGGTTAACAAGTGGATTGGTGGACAACGCCGTGCCGTCTTGCAGCACTTCCACGTTGTCCAGCAGCAGCGTGTTATTAACCCCGCTGCCGCTGGTCAGGCCCTGAAACACCAAGGTGATGTTATTGACTGCGGTGCTGGTAGTTACGGTAGGAATATTAGCCGCTGCGTCGGTCTGGGCAGGGTTTTCTCCTCCCACCCGGTCAGTATCATCCGCGCCGTTGTTGGTGCGGAAAGTTTGTACGGGCAGCAAGCCCGCGCTAGTACTGCCCGCCCGGGCGCTGGCTACGGTGGAGTTCACTACCCGCACGGTATAGGAGCCGGCCGCCAGCCCCCCAAACGTATACCCTCCACTGCTAGTAGTGGTAGTGGTGCTGAGTAACGTCCCGGAGCTATTATAAAGCTCTACCGTCGCGCCGGGTCGGGCAATGGCGCCCGAAGTAAAACCCGAATTTACGGCCGAGGTATTGGCCACACTATAAGTACGGCCGGCCCCACCGCCGTAGTTCACGTCGTCGAAGATTGTTCCGCTAATAGCCTGTGCCGCCGCCCAGCTGGGAAGTAGGCCTAGACCGAATGTCAGGGCTATTGCGGGAAGCAGACGCCCGGGTCTCTGAACAAATAATATTACGTATGTACTTAGTAGTTTTTGTATCATAATTGTTTGTCGTCAAATAACTCCTCATTTAGCAGAGGCAAAATTTATTGTTGAACTCAAAAAAAATTTATATATTTAAAATATATATACTTTTATTCAATATATTAAAAACATAAAATTATTATTCTACTGCAAGGTAAATGTATGCTCATAAACTTAATTTTAAGACTTTTCAAGGACAGGGCAAACGCATGAACGTTGAGCACTGTCGATTCCAGCATCTGGAGGCACTTTTGCAACCAAGCGATTTCGACCTCCAGGTCCACCAAAGTGCCCTCAAGTCCTGAAAACGCAGGTAGCCATTTGTTCATGCGTTTGCCCTGTTTCAAGGACAAGTTTTCGTTATTTCTTACAATTAGGACTTACGCAAAAAGTCGTTTGTCATTGCGAGCGAAGCGCGGCAATCACACCAGAACGAGCCGTGCGGATGTCGGGCGGGTGCGATTGCTTCGCGTTGCTCGCAATGACACCCAAGTTTTGCGTAAGTCCTACCAATAATAGGACTTACGCAGTCCGAGGTAGAAGAAGGGGACTAGATGATTTCTGCAATTGCTGGCGCAACCATTCTGCCCAGGGCAGGCCGACGGCCTGATATATTGTACGGCCGATAGCTCGCGCGTGCTGACGCAGCGAAACCCAAGCTAAGTAGCAGCGGGTCAACTGATTTCGCTGCGCCTGGGCTTTACGGCATTGACATTTCTCTGACCCCGTCAACTGCTTAAAACTGCGGTGAAACTCCTCTATCTGCCAGCGCACCTGCATCGCCTCAATCACCAGATCGCGATTCAGATGGGTCGCCAAGTGGTTGGTTATCACCTATTCAATGCTGCCGTCCGGGGCAACCAACTTGAAGAGTTTGAGCCTAAACGGCACTTGCTGCACCCGTACTTCTACTCCCCAGCTCCAGCCCCCGGCCGGTGGTTCCAACGTGTCCAGGGCCTGGTAGCCCGTTTCCTTGCTCAAACTCATTAAGCGGTTGCTTTTCAGGGTGGTGAAAAACGTCTAACCGGCCCGATGAACCACTTTTAGGTTGTCGCTGCTGGCCTGCCAGCTATCAAAGAGCAGGGTGCGGGCCTGGATTTTTCCTTCCTGCACCACCTGCTTAAACATGGCTTGGAAATGGTCATTCTTGGTTAGGCCGTCCTGGCTGGGGGCATACAAAACGATATACCTGGTCATGACTCACCGCCGGTAGGTGCGCCGCCAGATGCGTCCCCGTGTAGTTGCGCGGGGTGTTGAGCAGAAAATCAATAGAGGTGCTTTGCGTCAGCATAAGGCCCTTTTTTAGTCCAAAGTACGCCCCGTGCATAAGTCCTATAGGTAAAGCCCAGCCGGTGCAGCAAGTCCGTCAGGCCCGAGACCGAGTAGTGGACCCGATGCGTGCGCAGCAGCCAGTCCTGGAGGTCTTTACAGTCGGTATACAACTCCGTGTTGACTTGCTGGCAGAGGTGAGCCAGCTGAGCGCTGGTCAGCAGAACCCAGTAGCCCGGCTGCTCGTGGGCCAAATACTTGGCCAGCCTAAGTCGGCAAAGGCGCGGGCGTAGCGGTAGACCGTGGCTTCATCCAGGCCTATATCCTGGGCCACTGTGGCCAGCGGCGGCCCGCATCCAGCATGAGCAGCGCCGTCACCTTGACGTAGCCCTCATGATCGCGCCGCTGCGTTTGCCACTGCCGCAACTGGGTTCGCTCTGCCTCACTCAAGCGCACGTTCATGCCGCAAGTTTAGTGCTTTTCAGCCAACTCTTTCGCAACCCACTTCGCGACGAGTGTAAGGAGACCTTGTTCAGAAAGTCAAGCGTTACCTAGCAGGCATGAAAATGCCTGCTAGGTAACGCTAAGTGCTGAGCATGTATAGCACTGACCAACCTAACCAGCCGGGGCGCGACTACCGTCAAGGCCTGTCGCCGGGCCCCGGCCCTGTTGGCCTTACACCAAGGTCAATTCTACTCGGCCGCAGGCCACTCACTCAGCGTCCGCTATGGCACGGTGGCCGAGTGGCCCAAGCAGTTCACGGCGCGCGGCCCTGGCCATCAAGGGGCCGGAACAGGCGGCGCTCACGGCCCTGGCCTGCGCGTCGGCCCCCGTCGGACGCAGCCAGTGGCAGCTACGCTTGCTGGCGGGCAAAGCCGTCGAGTTAGGCCACTGTCGCCAAGTCTCGGCGAGCTCGGCCCACGCCATTCTCAAAAAAACGAGCTACGCCCGGACCGCAAGCGCCAGGGGTGTATCGGCCAGCTAGCCAGCGAGTACCGGCGCCGGATAGAGGTCCTGTTGACCTCGTACGCGCAGCCCTACGCCCCACGGTCTCCCGTCGTCTGCTTGAACGAGCGCCCGTGTTTTCTACTCGGCGACGTGGTCGAGGGCCTGGCCCAGCAGCCCGGCCAAGCTGGGCAGCTCGCCAAGCAGCACTACGCCTATTCCAAATACGGTAGTTGCGGCATACTGGCTGCCGTCGAGCCACGCACCGGCCAGCGCCTTTACCCAGTACGCAGCCAGCGCACCAAGTGTGACTACACCCACTTTAGGCAGCAACTAGCGGGTCGCTCCCCCAAGGCTGAAAAAAGCCGGCCGGTGCAGGATACCCTTCATAGGCACGCGCTGAGGTTTGCTTTTGGCCGGCTACTTGACACTTCCTCGTACGGCTCGTGGTTGTTTTGCCGAGCGTGACAGTGAAATACCGCTAGCCCTACCTTTTAGTGCGGCTGACGGTACTTACCCGTCCCGTAAGGATCAGCAGTAAACTCGTTGATGCCGGCTTCTTTCTGGTAGAGTTGCTGCGCGATAACCCGGCCGCGCACCGCGCTGCCCAGAGCGCCGCCCGCGGGCAGGGCAAAATCGGTGGTGTCGAGGTATACAAATAGGTGGGTACCGGCCTCAGTGCCCAGCGGCGAGTCCTCCGATTGCAAGTAGCCGCGTAGCTGGTCCCAGCACGCCTTGTGCTGCGGCTTGAAGTGCGGAACCAGCACGTAATGCCGCACTTGATCGCCTACGAGCAGCTTGGTTTTTTCAAAAGGCAGCGCGCACCCGGTAGTCGGCGTGTCGACCGCTGGCTGGCAGGAGGCACTCAAGAAAAGCAAGGGCAGGGCAAACAGCGTTTTCATACGGTACTCGGGGAAGTAATAAGGCAGCTGAACGGTAGATTCGCCGTCCCAGTTAGCGCCGGGCAAGCGGCTAGTTGTCATGCTGGGCTAGCAGCAGCTCGGCTACTTGCCGGCCCGTGCCCAGGGCAGCGTTCAGAGATGGGTACGCCACCCAGTCGCCGCACCGGAAAAGGGTATCCGTGAGCAGTAGCGGCTGCTGGGCCGGCTGGCCGGGCGCGTACACGGGCAAGGCAGCGTCGACGCGGTAGGTGCGCAGGTACCGCCAGCTAGCAGCCGCCGGCCCAAACCACGCGGCCAGCTCGGGGCGTAGGCGGGCAGTAAGAGCGGCATCGTCCAAATCCGTTTTGCCGTGCGTGCTCACCGAAACCAGGCCCTGCCCCTTGGGGGCCACCGCTGGGCTAACCTCCGCCGGAAAAGCCACATTGTGCACTAGCGCGGCGGGCGCGGCATTCAGATGCAGCAAGCGCTGGCCGTGGCTGGGGGCCGGGCTGTCGGTGGCAAAGTAAGTGCAGGTGGTGCCGTGGGCCGCCAGCGGCGGGTTGGTGCCCAGTAGGCGGGCGATGGCCGGGCCGTCGGTGGCCAGCACGGTAGCGGCAGCGGTTAGGGTTTCGCCACTGGCCAGGCGCACGCCGCGCCCCCCAGCCAAGATGGCCGCTACGGGCGTGCGCAGGCGCACCGCGCCTACTGGCAAGCGCGCCGCTAGCTGCTCGGGTAGCTGCTGCATACCCAGGGCCGGCACGGCCGCATTGCCCCGTACAAACTGCTGAAAGACAAACTCAAAGAAATTGCTGGCCGTGCCCAGGTCGCGGTCGAGGTACACGCCGCCAAAAAACGGCCGGAAGAAATTGTTGATGATCTGCTCGCTCCAGCCAAAGCGCCGCAAGTAAGCCAGCGTCGATACGCTCGGGCGAGCTAGCAGCTGCTCGGGCGAGTGGCCTTGCAGCTCAGCCACTAGCTTGGCAATGAGCAGCTTGTCGGCCAGCGTGCCAATGGGCGAGGCCAGCGCCGTAAAAGCCGCCAAGGGCGCTTGCAAGGGGTTTTGGAGCGTAGTTTCGCGCCCGTCGGCTAGCCGAATGACGGCCCCCGAGCGGTAGGTCCGCAAGTTCAGCGCGCCGTAGTCGAAGATGCGCCGCGCCTCGGGGTAGTCGGTCAGCAAAATCTGGAAGCCCCGGTCGAGCCGAAAGCCCTCGGGCGTGCTATCGGTGCGCACGCGGCCGCCCACGCCATCGGCGGCGTCGAGCACCAGCACCGCCCGCCCCGCGCGGTGCAGCCAGGTAGCGCAGGCGAGCCCCGCTATGCCGGCGCCAACAATAATAATCGGCTGCTGAGTAGCCATAGCTAAGTAGTAGGCAATAAACGAATTATAAATAGAAACTGACGTCAGCAAGAGCCTTTTTCAAAACAGCTTGGGCATCTTGTGCTCCTTCCATTTTTTGCGGGTTTTCATCGTGTAAAACTCCGCCACCCCGCTGCGGTCCAGGGTAAGCTGCCAGGCACCGAGCACCGCGCCGCGTTGCCGGCCCGTCGAGTGCAGCCCAGAATATTGCTGTTGCAGCAGCTTGGCCTCGGCAGCAGTGAGGTCGCGCCCCGGCTGGCCGTGGCAGCGCAGGCATACGCTATTGCTCAGCGTGATAGGGCGCTGGTAGTAAAACGTATCCACGGCTGGCCGGCCGATGAGCCGCAGCGTATCGGGCCGCAAGCCAGCCGCAACGCTCGCCGCCGGCGTAGCGCTCGCCAGGGCGGGCCGCCACTCGGCGCGGCGCGGGCTAGCGTGCCACTTGCGGGCCATCGAGTCGACGGCGGCGTAGGTCTGCGGCCGGCAAAACGCCGCCGCCCGGGCCACGCCCCCTTGGGCTAGTTCGCGGGCCAGCGTGCGGCGCAGCAGTGTGTCGGCGTAGGCCGTGAGCGAGTCGCCGGCCCACCGGGTAGCGTGCAGCAAATCGTTGGGCATGATGCGGATAGCTTCCCAGTTGGCAGTTTCCTCGGCTATTTGCTTGGTGCCGGGCAAGTGGCGCACCTGGTCGGGGCGGCAGCTAGCCAGCACCAGCAACGCGGCCAGCAGGTACGGAAGCGTAGTTTTGGTGGCAATCATACTGCTGGCAACTACTTTGGCGGCGCGAAGGTTGCGCGCCGAAGTGGCGACGATGCAAGCTGGCGTTTGCAAAAGCTGTTTTGCCTGATAATCTTTGCTTTACAGCTAGGTATTACAGCGTACTTAATTCGTAAAACCTAAGCTATTGCAACAGCCACGCGCGTAGGGCTTCGTACGTGGGAGTGAGCCGGATGCTCTGCTTGGGCTTGGCGAGCAAATAATGCAGGGCGGTTGGCAGCGCTACTTTGCGCCCGATGAGCGGCTCCACTACCTCCGGAAATTTTACCGGGTGGGCCGTGGCCAGTAAGAAGCCCGACGCGGCCGGGTGCGCTTGCAAATACTCATTCAGGGCAAAGAAGGCCACCGCGCCGTGCGGGTCGAGGAGGTAGCCCGGCTCGGCCGCTACGCGCTGAATGGTGGCACTGGTATCGGCGTCGCTCACGGTGTAGCCGCTCAGCAGCTGGCTGATGGTAGTGTGCTCGTGCTTAAACAGTTCGAGGATGCGTACGAAGTTGCTGGGGTGGCCCACATCCATGGCGTTGGAGATGGTGGCAACGGCCGTTTTGGGCGCAAACGTTGCGGTGCGCAGGTAGTCGGCCCCGGCGTCGTTGGCGTTGCAGGCCGCGATAAAGTGGCCCACCGGCAGCCCCGAAGCGTGGGCGAGCAGCCCGGCGCAGAGGTTGCCAAAATTGCCGCTCGGCACTGCCACCACGGGCGGCGCGGTGCCCGCCCACTGCCGCAAAGCAAACAAATAGTAGAGCTGCTGCGGCAGCCAGCGCGCCACGTTGATGGAGTTGGCCGAGGTGAGGGTGCGGTGGCTGGCCAGCGCCTCATCAGTAAAAGCCTGCTTAACCAGGCGCTGGCAGTCGTCAAAGTTGCCGTCAACCTCCAGGGCGGTAATATTTTGCCCCAGCGTAGTGAGCTGCAATTCTTGCAGCGGGCTCACCTTGCCCGAGGGATAGAGGATGACCACCTCCACGCCCGGCACGCCCAGGAAGCCGTGCGCCACGGCCCCGCCCGTATCGCCCGACGTGGCCACGAGCACCGTCACGGTCTTGCTTTCACCCCGCGAAAAGTAACCCAGGCAGCGGCTCATAAACCGCGCCCCCACGTCCTTAAACGCCAGCGTAGGCCCGTGAAACAGCTCCAGCGCCCCAATGCGCGCGGTGATGGGCACCAGGGGAAACGGAAAATCGACCGTTTCGGCGCAGATGCGCCGCAAGTCGGCCTCCGGAATGGTGTCGCCCACGTAGGGCTGCATCACGGCGTAGGCCAGGTCAGCTAGCGAAAGGTTAGCCAGGTTTTGGAGCAGCTCGGCCGAGAACTGCGGGATGGTTTCGGGGAAATACAAGCCGCCGTCGGGCGCCTGCCCAGCGATAGTAGCCGTACGAAAATCGACGGGCGGCGACTGGCGGTTGAGGCTGTAGTAGTGCATGAGCTAGTGGGTAATAAAGAACGCCGGGCTGCACGAAGGCAGGGCTGGCATCCTTCTGTGTAAGTAATTGATGGTTAGCTTATAGCCACCACGCGCGCGCCCTCGCTGGCAATCGGCCCGACGTGCAGGTGAAAGGCTATCCCCATTTTCTGGTACACGCTGCCCATGGCCTCGGCGGCGGCGTGGGCGGTGGCCTCGTCTTTATTGAGCATAAAAATGGATGGCCCCGAGCCCGAAATGCCGCCGCCCAGGGCGCCGGCCGCCAGCGCCCGCTGCCGGGCGGCGCCCAGGCCTGGCAGCAGGGAGGCGCGCGCCGGCTCGATGATGTAGTCTTCGAGCGCGCGGCCGATCAGGTCGTTGTTGTGGGTGAGAAAGCCGGCCACCAGGCCGCCCACGTTGGCCCACTGGCGTACGGCCACCGGCAGGGGCACGGCGGCGGGCAGCACGGCCCGCGCTTCCTTGGTTTTCACTTCAAACTGCGGGTGCACCACGGCCACCCACAGCGGCGGGGCGGGCAGGGCCACCACGTCGAGCGTGGGTAGCACGGCCCGTACCAGCGTAAAGCCCCCGCAGATAGCCGGCGCGATATTGTCGGCGTGGCGTACGCCCGAGGCCACGGCCTCGCCGTACATCGCCAAGTCAATCAGCTGGTTGGGGCTAAAGCGGTTGCCGAGCAGCGCATTGGCTGCCACTACGGCGCCGGCCGCGCTCGCCGCGCTGCTGCCAATGCCGCTGCCCGGCCGGATGCCCTTCGTAATCTCCACTTCGAAGCCCAGGGGCTCGGGCACCTCGCGCAGCAGGGCGAGTAGGGCAGCGCCGGCCACGTTGCGGTTGGGGTCGGTGGGCAGGTCGTACGCGTCGCGGTGCCGGATGGTCAGGCCCGGCTGGTCGGTGCGGCGCAGGCGCACGGTGTCGTAGGGCGCGGCGAGGCACAGGCCCAGCACATCAAAGCCGCAGCCAACGTTGGCAATGGTAGCCGGCGCGTGCACGGTGACGGAAGAGGGGAATGACATTAGAAATAAAATAGTTGTTATTGCGAGCACAGCGAAGCAATTGCATCAGCACAAGTCGTTCGGGTACCTTGCTGGTGCGATTGCTTCGCTGTGCTCGCAATGACAACCGGTTTATGCGTAGGGTTACAGGCTAGCCGCCCGGATGATATCGGCAAACACGCCGCTGGCCGTCACCTCGGCGCCGGCGCCGGCGCCCTTCACTACCAGTGGCTGCTCGGGGTAGCGATCGGTGTAGAAAAGCACCACGTTGTCTTTGCCGCGCAGCTCGTAGAGGTCGTGGCCGGGCGCAATCTGCTGCAAGCCCACGGCAGCCTGCCCATCGGCGTACTGCGCCACAAACTTGAGGCGCTTGCCCTGGCTAGCCGCCGCGTCGTAGAGCGCCCGGAAGTGCGGTTCGTGCACCGCCAGCTGCTCATAAAAAGCGGGTACGTCGCCTTCGAGGCAGCTCGCTGGCAGAAAGCTCTCGTTGGCCACGTCGCTCATGTCGAGCTGCTGGCCGGCCTCGCGAGCCAGGATGAGGATTTTGCGGGCCACGTCCGAGCCATTAAGATCGAGGCGCGGGTCGGGCTCGGTGTAGCCTTCGGCCTGGGCCTGGGCCACCACCTCGGCAAAGGGCCGGGTGCCATCGTAGTTATTAAACACGAAGTTGAGCGTGCCCGATAGCACGGCCTGCATGCGGCGCACCACGTCGCCGCTGCGCGTAAGGTCGCCGAGCGTGCCGATGACGGGCAGCGCCGCGCCCACGTTGGTTTCGAATAAGTACTTGGTATTGAAGCCCTGGGCGAGCTGCTTGAGGTGGCGGTAGCTGGCGTAGGGGCCCGAGGCAGCCACCTTATTGCAGGCTACCACGGCGATGCTCTTGGCGAGCAGCGGCGCGTAGTAGTCGGCCGCCGCCGGGTTGGCCGTCACGTCCACGAAGATGGAGTTGCGCAGGTTTTTATCAATAATGAGCTGCGTAAAGTCGGCCAGCGTCAGCTGGGGCGCCTCGTTGAGGTCGGCGGGCCAGGTACTCAGGTCGAGGCTACCTTCCTCGCTCACAAGGCAGTGGCGGCTATTGGCAATGGCTACCACGCGCAGGTCGAGGCTGAGCTTCTCGCGGAGGTAGGCCTGCTGCTGAGCCAGCTGGCCGAGCAGCTTGCCGCCCACGTTGCCGGGCCCCAAGATGAAAAGGTTGACCTGTTTATAGGTGGCCTCAAAAAACTCCTCGTGCAGCACGTTAATGGCTTTGCGCACATCAAAGGCCCGGATGACGGTCGAAATATTGCGCTCGCTCGCGCCCTGCGCAATGGCCCGGATGTTGACCCCGTTGTGGCCCAGCGCGCTAAACAAGCGCCCGCTGATGCCGGGGTGGTTGCGCATGTTGTCGCCCACTAGCGCCACGATGGCTAGCCCCGTTTCGGGCCGCAGCGGTTCGAGCCGGCCGGCCGCGATTTCGGCCGCAAACTCTTCATTCACTACGGCTTGCGAAGCTGGCACGTCGCCCTCACTCACCCCCACGCAGATGGAGTGCTCCGACGAGCTTTGGGTGATGAGCACCACGTTGATGCGTGCCCGCGCCAGCGCCGCAAACAGCCGCGCCGAAAAGCCGGGCACGCCCACCATGCCGCTGCCTTCCAGGTTGAGCAGGGCCAGGCTGCTGATGCTCGACAGGCCGCGCACCACGCCGGGGCTGGTCGGCGGCGCTACCTCCACCAGCGTGCCGAAGTCTTGGGGCGCAAAGGTGTTTTTGATCCACATCGGGATGCCGCGCTGGCGCACCGGCTGCACCGTGGGCGCGTACAGCACCTTGGCGCCGAAGTGCGACAGCTCCATAGCCTCCTCGTAGCTGATGTGGGCGATGGGCTGCGCGGCCCGCACCAGGCGCGGGTCGGCAGTGAGCATGCCGCTCACGTCGGTCCAGATTTCGAGTTTCTCGGCGCCCAGCGCGGCCGCCAAAATGGCCGCCGTGTAGTCGGAGCCGCCGCGGCCCAGCGTAGTAGTATGGCCCTCGGCATCGGCGGCGATAAAGCCAGGCGCGACCCACAAGGCCTCTTTATTGGTGGCTTGAAAATCAGCAACTAGCAGCTCCGTCGCGGCTTCATCGACCTGCGCCAGACCAAAGCGTGAGTTGGTACGGATGAGCCGCCGGCTATCGGCCCAGGCCACCGCCAGGCCCCGCACCGCCAGCGCCGCCACCACCAGCCGCGACGACAGTAGCTCGCCGTAGCTCATGAGGCGGTCGAGGGTGCGCGGCGATAATTCGCCCAGGGCAAAAATGCCGTCGGCCAGCAAGGCTAGCTCCGTAAACTGCGCCGTGAGCCAGGGCTGAATTTCGGCTTGCGCCTCGAAGTCGGGCAGCAAGGCTTCGGCGGCAGTAAGGTGGCGCGCTTCGAGGTGGCGCAAGGCCGGGCGGAAGCTTTCGTCGCCGCTCGCCGCCGCGCGGCCGGCATTGATGAGCGCGTCGGTGGTGCCGCCCAGCGCCGACACGACCAGCACCACCGGCCCTTGAGTCAACGCGCTCGTTACGATGGCCATCACTTTGCCGATGTTTTCGGCAGAGGCCACCGACGTGCCCCCAAATTTCAGAACTTGCATGAGATCGAACACGCGGCCCGCCGAAACGCGCCGCGTGGTAGAGGCCCGGCGCTGCCCCAAGGCAGCGCTAAGCCAGCGTAAAGAATTGGCAAGGAACGGCGACCATTCCGGACGATGTTACCTAGCAGTATCTTTGCAAACTACTGACTATTTTCCCTGACCACAAAATGCTGGATAAATTAGAAGCCATCCGCGAGCGCTACGACAACGTGAACCACGAGCTGATGCAGCCCGAGGTGATGAGCGATATGAAGCGCTTCAAGTCCCTGAACAAAGAGTACAAGGACCTGGGCAAAATCGTGACCGAATACCGGGCTTACCAGCAAGTGCTCAGCAACATAGAAGGCGCTCGCCAAGTTATTTCAACCGAAAAGGACGAGGACTTCCGCGAAATGGCTAAGGCCGAGCTTGATGAGCTTCAGCCCGAAGCCGAGCGCCTCGAAAGCGTGATAAAAGATTTATTGATTCCGAAGGACCCGAACGACTCGAAGGACGTCATTATGGAAATTCGGGCCGGAGCGGGCGGCGACGAAGCCTCGCTTTTTGCCGGCGACTTGCAGCGCATGTACCTGCGCTTTGCCGAAAAGCAGGGCTGGAAGATGGAGCTGGTGGACGCCATGGATGGCACCGCCGGCGGCTACAAGGAAATCGTGCTCGCCGTGAAAGGCGAGGATGTGTACGGCAAGCTCAAGTTTGAATCGGGCGTGCACCGCGTGCAGCGCGTGCCAGCCACCGAAACCCAGGGCCGCATCCATACCTCGGTGGCCAGCATCGTGGTAATGCCCGAGGCGGAGGAGTTTGACATCGAGCTGGACATGAACGACATTCGCAAGGACTTGTTCATGTCGAGCGGCCCCGGCGGGCAGTCGGTAAACACGACCTACTCGGCTGTACGGCTCACTCACCTGCCTACCGGCATTGTGGCCCAGTGCCAGGACCAGAAGTCGCAGCTCAAAAACTTTGATAAGGCATTACAAGTGCTGCGCTCGCGCATCTTCGAAATCGAGCTGGCCAAGAAGAACGAGGCCGAGGGCGCCATCCGCAAGGGCATGATTGGCAGCGGCGACCGCTCGGATAAAATCCGTACTTATAACTATCCGCAGGGCCGCGTCACCGACCACCGCATTGGCTACACCGTGCACAACCTGCCCAACGTGATGGATGGCAATATCGAGGACTTCGTGGAGCAGCTGCGCCTAGCTGAAAGTGCTGAGCGCCTGAAGGTTGGCGCATCGTAAGGGTTTGTTTATAGTTAGCTAAAGAACGTCATGCTGCGCCCTGCGGAGCATGACGTTCTTTATTTTCCGCGAAGTACTAGCAACGTCCTCCCATCGTTTCAGGCTTAATCGCTACGCCTAGCCTCTATGCTCAAGAAATTACTGTTCCCTATCTTATTATTAGTCAGTGCCTGGGCTAGCCTGTCGCTCCCCAGCTGCAAGCCCCGCGAGGAAGAGCTACAAACTTCGGGCGGGCTGGCTTTCTCGGTCGATACGGTGAAGTTCGACACGGTTTTTACGACGCTGCGCACCGTTACGAAGCGACTATGGGTGTACAACCGCAATGCCCGCGCCGTTAACGTTGACCTCGTGAGCCTCGACAATCCGCTTACTTCGCCCTATACGCTCATTATCAACGGTGACCTCAAGCAAACGGCAAGCAACCTCTACATCCGGGGCCAGGACAGCCTGCTCATTCTGGTGCGGGCGCAGCTAAAGGACAACGGCCAGAACGGCGCGGCCAAGGCCTACGTGCTGCAAGAAAACCTGAATTTCCACACCAACGGCCAGGACCAGCACGTGGTGCTGCGCTCCTTCGGCCAGAATATTTACCTCCACGATGGCGCAACGCTCGCCTGCAACACCGTGTGGACCAACGACCGCCCGCACTTGCTCTACAACAACGTAGTAGTGCCGGCCGGCTGCAAGCTCACTATCAAGCCCGGTACCCGCATCTACGCCCACGCCGGGGCGGCGCTCATTGTGGAGGGCACGCTGCTCGTAAATAGCCCCGCCGACTACGCGCCCGGCACCGGCGCCACCGATACCGTGAAGGCCGGCAACGCCAACATCGTGCGCTTTGCCGGCGACCGCAGCGGCGAAACGCAGTACGCCACCGCGCCCGGCCAGTGGCTAGGTATCTTGCTGGATGCCAGCAGCCACGGCAATATTATCCGCTACGCCCAAATTCAAAACGCCACGTTTGGCGTGCTCCTATTCAACCCGGAGGATAACCAGGCCGTGCGGCCCGACGTGACCATCCAAAATTCGGTTATTCGCTACATTTCCGGGGCCGATGCGAGCTTCGCCGGCGTCGCCACGTTCACCGCCAATCTGAAGCTGCTTAATGGGCTGTCGGGGGCAGGCATTTTGAGTTTCTCGGGCAATGTTAAAGTCGAAAACACGCTTTTCAGCGACTGCTACGAATACGCGGTGCTAGGCTACGGCGGAGGCGATTACTCCTTAAATTACTGCACTATCGCCAATTACCCAGCCGCTTCTGTCGTGCGCAGCACGCCTTCGCTGTTTTTCACCAACGTGTCGGCCGTCGATAGCAGCCGCCCCAATCCGTTGTCACTCAATTTATTTAACTCCATTGTGTGGGGTTCGATTGACGACGAGTTAATCCTGAGCAAGTACGACCAGTACCAAGCCAACGTCAGCATTCGCAATACCCTATTGCGTACCAGGCTCTACGCCGCTACTACCGATGCCCCTGGCAAGCCTGGGCTAGCCCAGGCTGCTTATAACAACTTGATTTCCAGCGACCCCTTATACCCCAAATTCAAGCGGATAAACGCTGGTGCGCAAAGCGATTATCGGTTGAGCACTGGTTCGCCAGCCCTCGACCGAGGTGCCCAGCAAGTGCTGCCGCTACTGGCCCACGACCTCCTCAACCTGCCCCGTAGCCCCGCTCACCCCGACCTGGGCGCCTACCAAACCACCAAGTAGCCGTAGGTAATGCCATGCGCTACATTCAAAAACGCCTGCGCCTCCCGGCCGTGGCCGAGGGCTTTCACCTCATCACCGACCTGCTGCTGGCCGAGCTACCCGAGCTGGAAACGATGCGCGTGGGCACCGCCACGTTCTTTATTCAGCACACGTCAGCTAGCCTCTTCGTCACGGAGAACGCCGACCCCACCGTGCGCCGGGACTTCCAGGAATACTTTCGGCGGCTGGCCCCCGATAATGCCCCATATTTTCAGCACACCCTCGAAGGCCCCGATGATATGACGGCCCATCTCAAGGCTGCTATGCTGGGCACTTCCGTCACGGTACCCATTGCCGATGGGCGCTTATTGCTAGGTACCTGGCAAGGCTTGTGTTTGGGCGAACACCGGCGCCACGGTGGCCGCCGCTGGGTAGTAGCCACCCTGCTAGGCGAGTAGCAGGCTGCTGAGCAACAAGAGCTATCCGCCTTATATACAGCAAGTTATAATACTCGCGCCTGCGTCTGATAGCGGAGGGTATCGAAGAGCACGAGCTTCTGCGCGCCGCTCACGCTGTACTGGCGCAGCTGGCCTTGCTGCAACGTCAGCCGCAAGCTTTTACGGCCAAAAAACAGCGCGTTATCCTGCCGCAAGTTGGCTTCCAACTGCTGCGGCTGCCCGCCCATACTCGTCACGCTAAGGGAGAGTACCGGAGCATTATCCTGGGCGCGTTGAAGGCGGTAGGTGCGGCGCACGGCCCCACCGGGCAGGCTAACCGAATCAACCTGGTAAGCCCCGCGCAGCGCGGCTTTGTTGATATCGGCCTGATAAAAAATCTGAAGTTCGTCGGCCCATTTTACCTGCGGCACGCGCACGGTCTCGGGCTGGCCGCCGCGCAGGCTCACCTGTTTTTCTACGCCAGGCTGGCTAGCCCCCAGTTGCTGCACCTGAGCATCGAGCAGGCCTCGTACATCAAAGTAGGGCCCGGCGCGGTGGGCCGCTCCCGGCGCCGCCGGGTCGGCCGCGGTGCCACCACCACAGCTGCTTAGGGTTAGCAGCGCGCTGCTCAGCAAATAAAAACCTATTCTACAACCCATTTTACAGACGTGTCCCGCACTGCTAGACACTGCTAGACACTGCGGGACACGGAAAAGAAGAAACCAATCGTTTTGTTCAGCCTAGTTGGCGGCGGGGCGCAGTAGGCTCTGGCCCGTCATCTCGGCAGGTTGCGCAAGGCCCATCAGCGCCAGCACCGTGGGCGCGATGTCGCCGAGCTTGCCGCTGGCTAGCGTGCCGCGGTAGCTATGGTCAGCCAAAATGCACGGTACCAGGTTGGTAGTGTGGGCCGTATTGGGTGAGCCGTCCTCATTGCGCATAAACTCGGCATTACCGTGATCAGCAATAATAATAGTGGCGTAGCCCGCCGCCAGGGCGGTTTCTACTACGTCGTGGGCGCAAATGTCGGTGGTTTCCACGGCCTTCACCACGGCGTCGAACACGCCGGTGTGGCCCACCATGTCGGGATTGGCAAAATTGACAACCACAAAATCGGCCGAATTGGCGCGCAGCTCGGGTACTAGGGCGTCGCGCAGCTCATAAGCACTCATTTCGGGAGCCAGGTCGTAGGTCGCTACTTTGGGCGAAGCCCGCAAAATGCGCGTTTCGCCTTCAAAAGCTACTTCGCGCCCACCCGAGAAGAAGAACGTCACGTGCGGATACTTCTCCGTTTCGGCCATGCGAATCTGGCTTTTACCATTCGCCGCCAGCACTTCACCCAGCGTCTGGTCGAGGTTATCCTTCTCAAAAATCGGCGTTACGCCCACGAATGTTGCGTCGTAATTCGTCATCGTGAGGTAGCGCAGGTTCAGGCGGTGCATCTGGTAGGCGTTGAAATCCTGCTGCGTGAGCGCTTCCGTGATTTCGCGGCCCCGATCGGTGCGGAAGTTGAAGCACAGTACTACATCACCCTCCTGAATGGTGGCGAGCGGCTGGCCATCGGCCCCAGTCTTGACGATAGGCTTCAGGAACTCGTCCGTAATACCCTCTTTATACTGCTCCTGAATGCTTTGGATCAGGTTTTGGGAAGGTGTGCCCACGCCGTTGACCAGCAAGTCGTAGGCGGTTTTAATGCGTTCCCAGCGCTGATCACGGTCCATCGCGTAGTACCGGCCCACGATGGAGGCGATCTTGGCGCCCGTGCGCTCGTTGTATTGCTCGAGCTCATTCACGAAGTGCACGCCGCTCTTGGGGTCGGTATCGCGCCCATCGGTGAAGGCGTGCACAAATACCTTGTGCACGTCGGCTTCGTGCGCAATCGTGCACAGCGCCTTTACGTGGTTGATGTGCGAATGCACCCCGCCATCCGACAGAAGGCCAATGAGGTGCAGCGGCTTGTTGTTGAGCTTCGCGTATGCGAGGGCTTCTTTCAGCGCCGGTACCTGCCCGAGCTTGCGCTCCCGAATGGCTTTGGCAATGCGCACCAGCTCCTGGTCGACCACGCGGCCCGCCCCGATATTCATGTGGCCCACTTCCGAGTTGCCCATCTGGCCTTCGGGGAGGCCAACGGCTTCGCCTGAGGCTTGGAGCGTACTGTGGGGAAAGCGTTGTAGCAGCTCGTGGAAATAAGGAGTTCGTGCTTTATCGACTGCCGAAACCGTCGCGTTTGGGGCAATTCCCCACCCATCCAGAATAACCAATAAGACCTGCTTGTTCATGGCACAAAAGTACGGCGCGCACCCCAAAACCAATTCCCTACGTACGAGGCCACAGCAACTTCGGGAATGATGCAGGAGGCCCGCCAACTGGCATAGTTTTAGCTTTACGCCAGAATGTGAGCAGTTGACCTATCGGTCAAGCTTGGTTATATGAAATCAATTTATACTAAATTACTATTTTTCGGTTGGTTATTAGTGAATGCCTGGGGTGTCCAAGCGCAGGGCAACGACCAGCTTGGGGTTGTGCGCTCGGCCATTGCAGGTGGTTCTTCTCGCGATCTGGCCCAGTACTTAGCGCCTTCGGTTGAGGTGAGCTTCGATGGGGAAAGCCAGAGTTATAATGCAAACCAGACGGAGCTCGTACTGCGAAATTTTTTCGCCAAGAATAGCCCCAATTCCTTTGAGATTGTGCATCAAGGGGCTAGCAACGATGGGATTCCGTACGCTGTGGGCCGCTACGTGGGGCGCACCGGTACGTACCAGGTCTTTCTAAAGCTTAAGCCTAAGCGCACTTCGCCGATGATAGACACGATGAATTTCACCAAAGAATAACACTATCGCAGCCAGCTGGGCCCGGTAGGCTAAGCGCCTGCCGGGCCCAGCTTTTAGCGCCGCCCTAGCTGGCGTACCTTTGCTAGGTGTCAGCCTTTCTTGCCCCTTACCTCACTTCCGACGCCCTACATACTTTCATCCGTACGGCCCTGGCCGAGGATGTGGGCGACGGCGACCATTCGGCGCTGGCGGCCATTCCGGCCGCCGGCCACAACCGTGCTCACTTGCGCGTGAAAGACCAGGGAGTATTAGCCGGCGTAGCCCTGGCCAAGCTGATTTTTGCGGAAGTTGATCCGGCCCTGCAAGTGGCCGTGTTGCTGGAAGACGGCGCCCGCGTGCATCACGGTGACATTGCCTTCACGGTAGAAGGCCCGGCCCGAAGCATCTTGACAGCCGAGCGGCTGGTTCTCAATTGTATGCAGCGCATGAGTGGCATTGCTACGTACACGGCGCACCTTACCAGCCTGCTAGCCGGTACCAGCGCCAAGCTGCTCGATACCCGCAAAACGACGCCCAACTTTCGCCTTTGTGAGAAGTGGGCGGTGCTCATCGGCGGCGGCGTGAACCACCGCTACGGACTCTTCGACATGATTATGCTCAAGGATAACCACGTCGATTATGCGGGGGGCGTTGGCGCTGCTGTGCAGGCCACGAAAGACTACTTGCAAGCCACGGGCCGCCAGTTGCCTATTGAAGTCGAAACTCGTACGCTAGCCGAAGTGCAGCAAGCATTGGAGGCGGGTGGCCTCGAGCGCATTATGCTCGATAATATGTCGCCAGCACAGCTGCGCGAGGCGGTAATGCTGGTAGCCGGCCGCGTACCCCTAGAGGCCAGCGGGGGTATTACGGAGCAGACTATTGCTGAAGTAGCCGCTACTGGCGTCGATTTTATTTCGGTCGGGGCCCTCACGCATTCGGCTACTATTCTGGATTTGAGCCTAAAAGCATATTAGTTTAATGGTTAACGGTTGGCAATAAATGTTCTGTTTGGGCATCTACTTACCTGATGTTACGCAGCACCTGAGCTAGTTTGCTGGAAACAGGCTTTTTCTGCTCTTTTGGAGGTCATTTCCAGCAAGCTGATGTGGCTAGTGCGTAACAGCAGTACTTATCTTGTCAATCTTTACTACTTGATCGTTAATCAATAATAATTAACTATTACCATGAACCAACCTAACCAACGCGGTGGCGGCTACCGCCAGCAGCAGGCGCCGCAAGCCGCGCCGGGCTCCATCAAAACTAAGAAGTACCAGTTTGACACCAACACCTACACCCGCCTGGCCATGGCCGAAGTGTGGCGCCAGGAGTGGTGGTATGCTACTATTCCGTTTGCCCTGGGGCTGCTGCCAGCCATCATTTGGCATTCGTGGTGGTGGCTGGCACTGAGCGTAGTGCTGACTATAGTGTACGTGCTGCTGCGCTCGGCCCAGATTACGGGGGTGACGCAGATGGAGCAAAGCAAACCGCTATTTGAGCGCATGAATTATGAGGCCGACCAGCGCCAACTGGTGATGCGCCAGACCGAACAGCGGGCCATGGCTCTACCCTGGGACCAGATTGGCCGGGTGCGCCGCGATGCCGATGCTTACTTGCTTTACCTCAAGCCGGGTACCCCGCCCGCTGGGATGGCAGCGTGGCGGCAGTGGCTGGCGCGTACGTTCGATGTGCCAGTGTTTTTACATTTACCGCTGCGATTGTTCAATAATGACAACGACCGCAAGCTGTTCGAGGCACTGCTGCGCCGCAAAGGGTTGCTAACCGACGGCCAGCCCAAGGCGTAAGTATTTGCGTAGAGCATATTGATAGGCAATGTTTTGCCACAAGTATTAATTGTAATCTCTTCTTATTTCGTAAGGTTCTGACATATGAAAAAGCTACTTTCCTTCCTGGCTCCGGCCGCCGTGGTGTTGCTAGCTTCGTGCAGCAGCGAGCCGTCTGATTGGCGCGCCGACAAAAAAGTCTCGCTCGATATGATTGCCCCCGGCACGCGCCCCAGCGACAACTTCGACCAAGGCACCGAATATGCTCCCAACCAAGCTAAAGGTGCTGCCATCACAAGGCCGCTCAATTCTTCGACGGTGCTCGATAAGCGCGCTGCTCCCACGGCAGGTGGTGTGCAGACGGCCGACACCCAGCAGGGCACGGCTGTGAAGCCCGGCGAAGGCAACCCTAACGCCGCCAAAACGGAAGACAAAGCCGCTGCTTCGGATGCACCTAATGCCCCCAGCGCTGGCCAGAACAGCGACACCGAAAATAGCACGAACACCACTAATCAATAGCTAACCCGCGTCCTAGTACAGGGCGAATTCTAGCCTGGACACTATTAGTAAAAGCTTGCAGCATTGTTGCGAAATTTTTCGCAACAATGCTGCAAGCTTTTGTGTTCTGTATTCTATGTGGATTGCAATTTTACTTTTAACAGCGGCGGTACTCGGAGCAGGTGGCCTAGTATACTTAGTTTCCGAAACCCGTACTACGCAATGGCTCAAACCTTTACTAGCATTTAGTGGGGCTTACTTATTTACCCTCACTATCACGCATTTGCTGCCCGAGGCGCTTACGCTGCTGCCAGAAGCTCCGCAGCAGGTAGGCTATTGGGTGCTAGCGGGCTTTTTCGGCCAGCTGCTGCTAGAGGTAGTATCGCAAGGCATCGAGCACGGCCATGTGCATTACCATGCTGAGGCTGCGGGTGCGGTGAAAGGCAAAGTGCCCTTGCTGCTGGTATTTGCGTTGCTGGTTCACTCCTTATTGGAGGGCAGCATCTTGGTGCGCAATGCCGGAGCGGGCGCTGTAGGCCAGCATTTTTATGCGCTGGTGCTTGGCGTGGCGCTGCATCACATGCCCGCAGCCGTAGCGCTGGCTACGTTACTACGGCTGCGGCTAGGCTCATTTGGGCGGGTGTGGCCCTGGCTGCTGGTATTTGCCCTGGCCTCACCCATTGGGCTTGTTTTTAGTAATTACGTGGTGCTGAAGCAGCTGCTAGGCAGTGGTATATACGCGGCATTGCTGGGCTTTGTAGCAGGCAATTTTCTGCACGTCTCCACAACTATCCTCTTCGAAACCAGTCCCGAGCACCGGCTCAATTGGCCTAAGCTAGGCGCTACATTAGGCGGCCTGCTATTAGCATTGGCAGTGAGCAGTACCTAGGGCGGCTACTCCAGCAGTGGCCCAGTGCCGTGCAAAAAGTCTTCGAGCTGCCGAGCGCGGGCGGTTTCGCGGGCTAGGGCAGTTTGCAAGTTTAGTAGGCGCTGGCGCATAAGCAGCACGAGGTCAATGGCTTCGGGGGCGAGGCCTAAGCCGTGGTGCAAGCGAGCCAAGCGCGGCAAGAGTTCATCAGGCTCTTCGACCTCGATAGTTTCGGGCGCGGGCGCGGGGTTCAGCAGGCCCAACTCTATAAACTGGCGCAGCTCGGCTTGGCCGAGGCCATAGCGACTGCCAACTTCCTGATAGGTAAGGATTAGAATGCGGGTTTCCATAGTGGCAGAATATGTAAATTTATATGTTTTAGCCGGCCCGAGCACTATGCTTCACCACGCAGCTTGGCTAGCTGCTCAACCAAGGCGCGCTCTTCTTCCGTGAGGTTGGTGGGCAGCTGCACGTTCAGGCGCAGGTAGAGGTCGCCGAATTTGTCTTTTTCCCGGTACACCGGAAAGCCTTTGCCACGCAGACGCACGCGGCTACCATTGGTAGTTTCGGGTTTTAGCTTGATTTTGACCGGGCCGCCTAGCGTTTCGACCATTTGCTCACCGCCTAGCAGGGCGCGGTAGAGGCTCACGGGCACATCTTGGGTGAGGTCGTCGCCGGTGCGGGCGTAGCGCGCATCGGGTAAAATGCGAAAGGTGATAAGCAGCGCGCCATTCGGCCCACCGTTGCGGCCGGGCCCGCCCTGGTCGCGCAGCCGGATGGTTTGCCCATCGGCTACGCCCGGCTGAATGGTGAGGCGCAGATTCTTGCCCTGCACCGTAATGGTGCGCGGCCCGCCGTGGTAGGCTTCCTCCAACGTTAGTTCTAGCTCGGCCTGGTAGTCGGCGCCTGCCCCAGGCCGGCTGCGGCCGCCGCCTGCCCCACCCGCACCGCCGAAGAGCGAACTAAAAAAGTCGGAAAAATCAGCCCCTTCGCCTCCAAACGAACTGCCTCCAAAGCCGCCGCCGCCACCCTGGGCATACTGGCTCCAGTCGAAGCCGCCGGCCTGGCTGCCGCGCCCAGCACTACCACTCTGCTGGTAGCGCTGGTAGTCGGCGCCTAGCTGGTCGTACTTCTGGCGCTTCTCGGGGTCCGATAGCACCTCGTTGGCCTCGTTTACTTCCTTGAATTTCTGCTCGGCGTTGGCATCATTGGGGTTTACATCGGGGTGATGTTGGCGGGCCAGCTTGCGGTACGCCTTCTTTATTTGGTCGGAAGTGGCGGTTTTTTCGACGCCAAGTACCTTGTAATAATCTTTGTAATCCATTGTTCAAGGGAGAGAAGGGCTGCTTAACTAACTAGGCGACTACTGTAGAATGCGCATGATAGACTCACCTACACGATGGCCAATGGGTGTATTATCGCCGTCAGCCTGACCTGCCGAGGTAGATTTATCGGCCGGAAACCTGTGCACAAGCTCGTTAGCCATCACAGCGACAGCACGGTGAAAGCTGGGGTAGCTAGCTAGGTCGCCATAGAAGCTGCTCATAAAACCAGAAAGGAGGAATAAAACAGCTATTGAACGCGGTTTAGGCCCGGGGCGTTGGGCGCAATAATTTGAAACTGCTGTAGTAAGTTTGTCGATTGTAAAGAGCTGTGCTAAGTGCAAACGGCCTCAATAACAAGTCTGCCAACTAAGTGCAAGAGCCAATTATAGAGGTTGAAAGCTAAGTGAGTTGGCACGGTTTTTTGCTATTCCTGACTTTTGTAAAGCAACCTATTACTTTACCCTAACTCCTACCGTTGATGAAAGTATTGTTACAAGCGCTGCTGGTGAGCGGTGCCCTGCTGCTAGCCTACGAGAGCCAGGCGCAAACACAGCCCGTAGCGCCGCGCCACGCGGGTGCCACGCCCAGGCCTCGCCCCAAAACCGCTGGCGTTATGGCTAAGGATGGCTTTACCATGACGAATGGCAAAGTATCGGTGACCGAACAAGGCCTGACTAGCCCGCTGGCTCAAGACCGAAAATTGGTCAATGGCACAGTCGTTACGGCCAATGGCCAAGTAACCAGCGGCAGCGGCACCACCGAGCAAATGAAAGAAGGTGACCTCGTATCGCTAACGGGCCGCCTCACTACTAAGCGCGAAATGATAGAGGCCGACAGCTTACGCAAGCTGACCGACTACGACCTGAAGCACCCCGGCAAGCGCAAAGAGATGGAAAAGGCGCGCGAAAAAGCCGAAAAAGCCAAAGAAAAGCTTGAGCAAGAAAAGGAGAAGCACAAGGCTAAAGCTGGCAAATAAACGCCTAGCCGCCAGGCTATTGCGGGCGGGCGTAGCTGGTTAGTACGGCTAGCCCCGCCGCATCGTCGGGGGCTTCGACCAGCTCGTCGATGACGAACTGGATTTCGGCTTCGGTCCAGCCCTGGGCTTCGGCAGCCCGCACGAAGCTGGCTAAAGCGGTGAAACGGCTGCCACCCGCGGGGGCGGTCCAGATGAGCTGCTTGCGAATATTCATAATGTAAAGAGAATGAACGGCAAAGGTCAGGCGGCCTTTGCCGTTTTTGGTTGGTAGAGTGAGGCGGCTAGTGGCGGCTGGGCGCTGCCGCGCGAATGACTTTGAGGGTAACGGGCGCCACGCCGGCATCGACGAGGCCAAGCTTGCGGGCGGCGCGCTTCGATACGTCGACGATACGGCCTTTGGTGTGCGGCCCGCGGTCATTGACAACGACTTTCACCGAGCGGCCAGTACGGGTGTTGGTCACGCGGATGCGCGTGCCAAACGCGAGCGTGTTATGAGCGGCAGTAAGCTTGCCGGGCCGGTAAGGCGTGCCGCTGGCGGTGGGGTGGCCCGCAAACTTATCGGCATAGTAAGAGCCCTGACCCGATTGCGTAAAAGTTGACTTGGTACTGCCACAAGAAGAAAGTGTTATAAGCAACAAATTGATTATGAGTAGGTTGATTATCGTGTTAAAGCTACAGACGTGCATAATTATGGCATTCATAAATAGTTCATTTGCTATTCGAATATAAAAGCTCATCTTTCGACCGAGTTCTTTCACTTTCCACCTTTTTTCAGATTACTTCTCATGAAAAACACCTTGAAACTCGTTGCTGGCCTCGCACTGTCGGGGCTTTTTCTCACCGCCCACGCCCAGACTACCCCCGCGCCCGCTCAGGATGGTAAAATGGCCGACGGCAAAATGATGGACGGCAAGAAGGACGGCAAAATGAAGCACGGCAAGATGCAGAAAGACAAAATGAACGGCAAAATGGACAAGGAGAAAATGGGCGACGACAAGATGAAAACCAAAATGTAGTTGCCCCGGCCTAGGCCAGCCTAACTACCCGGCTACGCAGCTTACGAGAGCTGCGCGGTCGGGTAGTTTTTTTGGGGGCTGGCAGGGGCATTGGCTGGCGTAGGCGGGGCGCCGGGGCTAGCCGTAGGGCTTGAAGCGCTGCGTAGTTGCCCTGAAAAACGTTAAAATCGACCGCTCCCCGAATGCCAGGAATATAGGCCTCATCAGAATGCTGCCAGATAATCCAGCGCTCGGCAGGCAAGCTGGGACGCGCCACTTCGTAGTGAGCTAGCCACAATGGGTAATCGTCGAAGTGCCCCGCCAAGTAGTGGCGGTAAAAAGTGTAATTGGAATACAGAATAGGCCGTACGCCGTAGTGTGCTTCTACGGCGGCTAGCCACTGGTGCACTTCGCGACGCAATTCGGCCACATCGTGAAACCTGGGAGCTTCTACGTCAAGCACGGGCGGCAAGTCGCCGGGGCGTAGCGGCACCGTAGCAATGAATAAAGCCGCTTGGTCGCCGCCGTCGCGGTTGGGCTGAAAGTAGTGGTAGGCGCCGCTCAAAATACCCGCCGCACGCGCGCCTGCCCAGTTGCGCCCAAAGCGTGGGTCGCGCAGCGTGGCACCTTCGCTCGCCTTGATGAACGCAAATCGCACCCGGTGGCGCGCTACCTCGGCCCAGTCGATGCGCCCTTGGTAGGCCGATACGTCGATGCCGTGCACCGAGTAACCAGCTAGCAACGGCGTTTTTTCGCGGCCCGTAAGCGAGCCCAGCGTGAGCGTGGCCCAGGCCCGGCGTGCGTAGCGGTTGGCTTGGCGCTGGTGCCGAAAATAATAGGTGCCACTCCCTAGTAAGCTCAGCAGCAGCCCCACCAGTACCCAGCGCCACCAAGGCCAGCGGGGCGCCGGCGGCACTATAGGCATGGCAGAAGAGGAGACAAGAGGCATAGGCAAACCAGGGGCAGGCCAAATTTAACGCCCGGCGACTAGCCCAACGTATGCCAATCCTACCCGTAGCTTGCACTTTTTAAGACCTATCCTTCTACCATCTGTGCTTATGCCCGACGCCCGCGACGAATCTGGCCACCTCATACGGGAGCTGCACGGCGTGACGCTCGCTGCCATCTTGGAGCATCTGGTGGCGCACTACGGCTTTGCGGGGCTCGATGAGTGCCTGCGTATCAACTGTTTTGCCGTCAACCCGAGCATCAAATCCAGCCTCACCTTTTTGCGCCGCACGGCCTGGGCCCGCGCCAAAGTAGAGGACTTATACATCCGGCTGCGCACGGCTGAAGTGCTGGGCCGCCCGCAGCCGTAGCCTACAGCTTAGCTTTTCATACTAATGGCTGAACTACGCGAAAAATCGGGCGCGCTCGCCGTACTGGTGGGGCTAGCTCTCTTTATACTATTTGAAACGCTGGCGTTTCAGGTACTGCGCTTTGCCACTTCGGGGCTAGGCCAGCCCGACCAGTATCAGCCCGAAAACACGATTGTTAGCAACTGGGTCAAAACCACCACCTTTCTAGTGCTGCATATTGCCTTGGTCATCGCAGCAGTATTGGTGCTCAGCAACCGCCTGCCGCGGCGCTACCGGGGGCAGCTCATGGGGTGGTTTTACCTCAGCCTGCTCATGGGGTTTATGCTGCTGATCCCTTTATTTGGCTGATGGATAGAAGCTGGCTAATTATTGCCGAAAGCTCACGCCCGTGTTAGCCCACAAGTGCCCCCGGCTGGAAATAACAAAGCCACTGCTCGCGCAGTGGCCTTCAAGAAGGTAAAACCAAATGGGTGGCCGGTCGGTCCCGGCCGTATCGACGGGCCGGGCAGGCTTAGCTGCCCGGCTGAATGTCAATCTCGCGCTGCCGGCTGGCGGGGTCCTTGAAGGGGATAGCCACGCGCAGTTCGCCGTTTTCGTGGCTGGCGTTGATGCTGGCCAGGTCCAGGTTAGTGGGCAAGTCCATCGTTTGCACGAAGAGTGGGGCGGCTAGCTTGTCTTCCGGCTCGTGGCGAAACTCGCCGTACACGGTGAGGCGGCTATCCTTGAGCACAACGTGGAAGCTTTCGGCCGCTACGCTGGGCATCGCTACGTGCAGTACTACGCCCTGAGGGCGCTTATTAACGTGTAGGTTGGGCTGGGCTACCCCGCCGCCGATCGTGTTGAGCAAATCGAGTTGCGGAGCAATAGAGCGGATAAAATCGCGGCTGATAAGTTTCATAATAATAGCCTTTTTAAGTGGCTTCGAGCTACTTAAATCAAACCCCGTACCAGCTTTTAAACAGCGCTAACCTATCTGATTTCCAGTCGATATGACTGAATTTTGAAAAGCGTTGGCCTGGCGAAGTGACAGCCTGGCCGAAAGCCCGCCGAAGTGGCAGCATTCGACCTTTTCTACCCCAGCGGCGGCTTGCTTTATCAGAAGCGACTAGTCAAGCCGAAGTGAATTTTGGAAGCCGTGAGCGAAAAATTATTCTGCCCCAGAAAACCTGAGCGCCCCACCGAGTACACAAACTGAAAAAGGCCCGCTGCCGTGCGAAAGCTCAGGCCGGTACCTAGCCCGGTGGGCTGGTCAAGGGAGGTGCCCAGCGCCAGGTCGGTACTGTTGTAGGCTCTGAGCACGGCTTGGTCAATAAACACAAACACGTAGCCTTCGGGCCCGGTAAACTGGCGAAATTCGACTGTGCCCACGCCGTAGGAGTTAGTATAAAACTGATTTTCAGAAAATCCGCGTAGCGAGTTGAGCCCTCCCAGCCGGAACAGGTCGTTCAGGAAAAACTGCTGGTTGAAGAGGCCTTCGCCCCGCAGCCGGGCTAGCACCACGCTTTGGCGGCCCAACGCCCAGTAGTGCTCGGCCCGCCCACCAAAGCTGTACTGCGTCGAGCGCAGGGCCACGCCGGTATACAGCGTTTCGCTGATGGAGGCATTGCGGCGGATAATCTTGGTGCCCACGCCGCCCTGCGCGCTCACAAAGCTGCCCCGATGCGGGAAATATAGATCATCGAGGTCGGTGCGGGCGTAGCCCAGGCCATAGGAGCTTGCCTCCGAATCGACGTAGCTCGGCAGCGTGCTCTGGTTGTTGACCGCCACGTAGGCGGCGCTATCGAGTAGTAGCCGCGAACTGCGCTGCTCGGCAAAAAACGTGAGCCGCCCGGCGCGCGCCGTGGGGTACGTTACTTGAACGTGTGGTCTAATGGTGAGGTAGTTATCAGTCTGCTTGTACAGATTGAACGTACCAGCTACTTCCAGCGGCGTGCCGAAAAAGTTGGGGTGCAGGTAGCTGGCATCCAGCAGCTGCGACTTGGCATCGACCTTGCGCCACTGCAAGCCTACTTGCTTGCCACCGCCGTGCAGGTTGCGCAGGTTGATGGTCACGTCGCCCGTAAACTGCACGCCACTCGTGCCATCAGTATTGGGCAGCAGCCCCACAATGGCGTCAAACTGGTTTGAGGGCCGCTCGTCGAGCAGCAAATACACACGTGCCCGGCCCCGTGCGAAACGCACCTCGGGCTCGGCGCGCAGCCGCACGTAGGGCAGCTGCCGCAGCAACGCTGCCGCGCTCAGCACGCGCTGCTGGCTATAGGGCGCGCCCGGAAAAATCTGCAAGTACTTGGTTAAAAAGCGCTTCTTGGTTTTGGTGGTGCCAATGATTTGCAGCGAGTCGAAGGTGACCACGCGTCCACGCTTCAGCACCACGCGCCCGGCAATGTCACGGCCATCGAGCCGCACCGAATCGAGGCCGATGGTGGCAAACGGGTAGCCCTGGTTTTCGGCCTCGTTCAGCACGCGCTCCTGCAAGGCCACCCAGTCGTCGGGGCGCCAGGGCGTGCGCCGAAAGAACTTTTCGCGGTAGCCCGCCCGGGTCAGAATGCCGTCGCCAAGGTTGCCATTGTGCAAATAAGCCCACCGGAACTGCTCGCCCACGTATAGCCGCACCCGCACCGTATCGCGGCCCCAGTGCAGGTGGTCGGCCGAGGCGAGCAGGTAGGCATCGGCCTGCAAGGCCAGCACCAGCTCGCGCACCGTGCGCAGCGCCGTGAGCGAGTCGGGTACCGTAGCGCGCGGGTGCAAGTGCCGCACCAGCGCGAGCTCTGCCGGCTCGGCCTCTATTTTCAGTACCCGCGGGTGGGCTAGCCGGCGCGCCGGTGCTGCCGTAGTGGTCGGGGTGCCGGCCGGCGGGAGCGGTGGCGAGGCTAGCCCCGGTGCCGTTGGCACCGCTACACCTGGCCCGGCATCGGGCGTTTGGGCGTAAGCGGGCCGGGCGCCCCAACTTAGCGCTAGCCAGCAACCCCACACGGCGAGTAGACGGACGTACATTCGGGTTGGCAAACGCAGAAGGGGATTTTAAATTTCGGCTTAGCTGTTTTTTGCCAATCTGAAACGGATACCGAAAATACAACTGCTCGTGCGAACCCCCGCACTGGCCAGCGTATTTGCCTGGTACTAGTGTAGTTATTCATGCCTGGTCTTTACCTCCACATTCCTTTTTGCAAGCAGGCCTGCCACTACTGCGATTTTCACTTTAGCACCTCGATGGGCCTGAAGGGGCAGTTTGTGGCTGCGCTCATCCAGGAGATGGCCCTGCGCCGAGCTTACCTACCCGACCCCACGGCCCCGCTCGAAACGATTTATTTTGGCGGCGGCACGCCCTCCCTATTGACGGAGGAAGAGCTAGCCCAAATTTTTGCTGCTATCCAGACCAATTTCGCTATTTCGCCGCAGGCCGAAATCACCCTCGAAGCCAACCCCGATGACCTCACGGCCGCCAAGCTAGCCACGCTAGCCGCCTCGCCCATCAACCGCCTCAGCATCGGCCTCCAAAGCTTTCACGAGCCGCACCTGCGCCTGATGAACCGCGCTCATTCGGCCCAGGAATCGAGCCAGGCCGTGCGGCGGGCCCAGGCCGCTGGCTTCGAGAATATCTCGGTAGATTTAATTTACGGCGTGCCAGCCGCTAATCACGACATTTGGCAAGCCGACTTGGCTAGCTTCTTCGACTTGGCGGTGCCGCACGTGTCGGCCTACGCCCTCACCATTGAGCCCGGCACGGCCTTTGGACGACGCCTGAAAAAAGGCACGTTCGTGGCTCCGCCCGACGAGTTTGTGGCCCAGCAGTTTGAAATGCTGCTGGCCCAACTACACACCCAAGGCTACGAGCAATACGAAATCAGCAACTTCTGCCGGCCCGACCGCGAATCGAGGCACAATTCTAACTACTGGCGGGGCATACCCTACCTGGGCCTGGGGCCGAGCGCGCACTCGTTCAACGGCCACAGCCGCCAGTATACGGTGGCCAACAACCCCCAGTACGTGGCCGCCGTGCTCGAGCGAGGCGAAGTGCCCGCTACCTACGAGCAGCTTTCGCCCCTCGACCAAGCCAACGAATATTTGCTCACGACGCTGCGCACCAGTCGCGGCTGCGACCTAGCCTACCTACGCGATACACTCGGCCTCGACCTGCTAGCTGACCGTGCCGCCTACCTGGCCAGGCTCACCGCCCAGGGGATGGCTACGCTGGAAACCAACGTGCTTTGCCTCACCGATGCGGGCAAGCTGCTGGCCGACCATATTACGTTAGAGCTCTTTGCCGAAGCACCAGCCGCCATCAGCACCTAGCTGGTACCGCTGCCCGCTCCGCATTCCTAAGTTCGTACGCTTACCTATACTACGGCCCGTGAAACTACTGAGTGACGCCCTCGCCGATACTGCCGACTTTTTTGTGGAGCACGTCCACCTCACGGCCATCGTCTTCGATAATACCGACGACGTGACCATTTGGGCGACCACTTTCCGCGATGATGACGAGCATTTTTTTCACCTCGGCCTGCCCTTCCACGACCTTGATACGCTATTGCGCATGGCTGGCGAACGAGCCGAAACCCTGGCCGAGCAAGTAGCCGACGCGCTGGCCACCGCCGAAGAATATCCCTGCCTTCTGGAATACACCACGGCCGAGATGCCGCCCATCGCCCTGCCCGGCGTGGCTCTCAAGCTTGCGGTCACCTTTCCCGCCGACACCGATGAGGAAGGTGAAGACGACCCGCAGCCTCATAATATCTTCTACCTGGAAGGTATTTACGTCCGGCTTAGCTCGTGATAGACTCCCCGCCGCACATGCCACCCGATAACCCGCCACCAACTTGGTACTTTATCCCGGGCCTGGGAGCCGATGAGCGGGTGTTTAGTCGCTTGCGCCCGCCAGGGCCAGTCCAGGTGCTGGCGTGGCTAGCGCCGCAGTCGCCTACCGAGCCGCTAGCCCAGTACGCCACCCGCCTCGCCCAGGCAGTGCCGGCCAACCAAGCCTGCTGGCTCGTGGGTGTGTCGTTTGGAGGCCTGCTCGCTCTAGAAATTGGCCGGCTCCGCCCACTCGCCCGCGTAGTGCTCATCTCTAGTTTGCAAAGCGCCAATCAGCTCCCGCTCGTGCTACAGCTGGCCCGCGCTACGGGCGTCTACCGCTTGGTACCTTTCGGCTTACTGGCCCGGCTGCCGCGGCTAGCCCAGTGGTTTTTTGGGGCGGAAGGTGGTGCCGAATACCAACTGCTCTGCCAGATACTGCGCGATACCGACCCGCAATTTGCCCGCTGGGCTACCGCGCAGCTGCTAGGGTGGCAGAGCACCGGCGTACCCACCGCCATCCGGGTGCATGGCACCCACGACCGGCTGCTACCCGCCGGCTCGGCGCCAGTCGAGTATCGGCTGCCCGGTGCTGGGCACTTTCTTATCGTCAGCCACGCTAGCCAAGTCAACCAAGTGCTGCGCGAGCTAGCTGCCCAGCGCTAGCTACTACATGATTGGGGGACTTAATTACTGATGTTACGCAGCACCTGAGCCAGTCTGCTGGAAACAGGCTTTTCCTGCTCTCCTGGAGGTCATTTCCAGCAAGCTGACGTGGGTAGTGCGTAACATCAGTTAATTACTGCGGATAAAGAGCTATTTTTTTAAGTTGTAGTAACAATTATACTCGTCGCGAAGAGGATTGCGAATGAGTTGGCTGAAAAGCACTAAACTTGCGGCATGAACGTGGGCTTGAGTGATTCGGAGTAGGGCTTCCGCACCAAAAGTAAGGGAGTCATAGGCTAGTTTCGGGGATGGATTATTTCGCTTCCTTTACTCAGTTGACGGACCCGCGCGTGCAGGTCGATGCTTACATCAACTAGTTGATATGCTGGCTCTATTGCTCTGCGGCACGTTGGCTGGCTGCGACGATTTGTTGGAGATTTGTGATTACGGCCGTGCCCGGCTCGACTTTTTACGCACGGAGCTGGGCCTGCCTTTCGCTCACGGCATCCCCTCTGAGGACACCTTGGAGCGGCTACTCAAGCGCTTGAATCCAACCGAGTTGGAACAGACCTTGCGGGCCTGCGCCGGGTCACTGGTCGGGCGACAGCTGTGCGTCGATGGCAAGGAACACCGCGCCACCACCCCCGCCGGCCAGCGCCAGGCCCTGCTACGCACGGTCAGTGTCTGGGTAGCCGACGCCCACCTCAGCTTTGGCCAGGCGCAGATTGGGGCCAAAGCGAACGAGAAAACGGCGATTCCGGCCCTGCTCGACACCCTTGAGGTAGCTGGCAGTGTGGTCACCATCGATGCCATCGCCTGCCAGCCGAGCATCGTGGCCCAGGTCGTGGCTAGCGGAGCCGACTACGTGATTGCCCTGAAAAAGAACGCCAAAACGCTTTGCGAACAGGCTAGTGAGCACCTGCTGGCGCGGGCGGCCCACCTGCCCACCTACCGCAGCTAGAACAAGGGGCACGGCCGGGGCGAGCAGCGCACGGTGCGTATCTGCCAGGACCTGACCCTGCTCGAAGCCTGCGCCGACTGGCCGGGCCTGCGCACGCTCGTGCTGGTGGAAACCGAGCGGCACACCAGCCAGGGCGTCACCCACGCTCAACGGTTCTATCTCAGCTCCTTGGCCGACCCCGACCCGGCGGTGTACGCCCGGCTCGTGCGTGGCCACTGGGCCGTGGAAAATCAGTTACACTGGCAGCTTGATCTGACCTTCAAAGAAGACCAGTCGCGCTTACGAACGGGGCATGCAGCCCTTAATGCCAACATCTTACGCAAAACCGCCCTCTACTTACTGGCCCAGGACCCACGCGCTATCAGCCTCAAACGCAAGCGTAAACAAGCGGCCTACGACAATGACTACCTCCGACGCCTACTGCAAAATGCCTGATATTTGGTGCGGAAGCCCTACTTCACGACAAATTTAACAGCTCTGCCCCCGCACCCACTCTCCCTAACCTGCCAAAGTAGAGTGACTCAGGTAATTTCGTGAAAAGGCGGGCCCGCACGGAGGCAGTAATCGTGGCCTGGTCCAGCAGCGCCAGGAGCGAAAAGCGAGGAGCGGATAGAACTACGGGCGAAAGTAGCGTCCCGACCG
>Ga0160428_1000580_pt1 | contig 38547 bp, 31 predicted proteins | sample SolpanmetagenomM_FD_108198 | JGI IMG/M metagenome (GOLD analysis project Ga0160428, IMG submission 108198) | Solar panel surface microbial communities from Lawrence Berkeley National Laboratory, California, USA - M | ecosystem: Engineered > Built environment > Solar panel > Unclassified ... | reverse complement strand
CGATCCTGCCTGTTCCGCTCGACCACGCAGGCCTGGACTGCGACGTCGCGCGGACCCTGGGCTACGACGCCCTGGGCGCGGCCGCCGTCGCCGCCTGGAACCGGGCGATCGCGCTCGGCGAGGAGCACGGCTACCGCAACGCGCAGGCCACCGTGATCGCGCCGACCGGCACGATCGGCCTCGTGATGGATTGCGACACCACCGGCATCGAGCCGGATTTTGCCCTGGTGAAGTTCAAGAAGCTCGCCGGCGGCGGCTACTTCAAGATCATCAACCAGGCCGCGCCGGACGCCCTGCGGGCCCTGGGCTACCGCGAATCCGAGATCGCCGAGATCGAGGCCTACGCGGTCGGTCACGGCTCCATGGGGCAGGCGCCGGGCGTCAACCCGACGACGCTGCGCGCGAAGGGGTTCTCCGACGACAAGATCGCCGCGGTGGAGAAGGGCCTGAAGTCGGCCTTCGACATCAAGTTCGTGTTCAACCGCTGGACGCTCGGCGACGACTTCCTGACCCAGACCCTCAAGGTCCCGGCCGAGAAGCTGTCGGACCCGACCTTCGAGCTGCTGCCCTTCCTCGGTTTCTCGAAGAAGGAGATCGAGGCCGCCAACACCCATATCTGCGGGGCGATGACGCTGGAGGGCGCGCCCTTCCTCAAGCTCGAGCACTACGCGGTCTTCGATTGCGCCAATCCCTGCGGCCGGATCGGCAAGCGCTACCTCTCGGTGGAGAGCCACATCCGCATGATGGCGGCGGCGCAGCCCTTCATCTCGGGGGCGATCTCCAAGACCATCAACATGCCCAACGACGCCACGGTGGAGGATTGCAAGGCGGCCTACCTGCTGTCCTGGCGCCTCGCCCTCAAAGCGAACGCCCTCTACCGCGACGGCTCGAAGCTGTCGCAGCCGCTGAACGCCGCCCTCATCTCGGAGGAGGACGACGAGGCGGACGAGGGCATCGAGGCGCTGCTCCAGGCGCCGGCGGCCGCCAAGGCCGCGGCGGTGGCGGAGAAGATCGTCGAGCGGGTGATCGAGCGCGTCGAGCGGATCCGGTCCCGCGAGAAGCTCCCGACCCGCCGGAAGGGCTACACCCAGAAGGCGGTGGTGGGAGGCCACAAGGTCTACCTGCGCACCGGCGAGTACGACGACGGCCGCCTCGGCGAGATCTTCATCGACATGCACAAGGAGGGCGCGACCTTCCGGAGCCTGATGAACAACTTCGCCATCGCGATCTCGCTGGGCCTCCAGTACGGCGTGCCCCTGGAGGAGTACGTCGAGGCCTTCACCTTCACGCGGTTCGAGCCGGCCGGCTTCGTGCAGGGCAACGACGCGATCAAGAACGCGACCTCGCTCCTCGACTACGTGTTCCGGGAGCTGGCGGTCTCGTATCTCGGCCGTGCCGACCTCGCCCATGTCAGCCCCGCCGAGATCGGCGGCACGGTGATCGGCGGCGGCGAGAGCGGCGACACGACCCGCGAGGGTCCGAAGCCGGCGCCGGCCTCCTCGGTGGTCTCCCGCGGCCTGCTGCGCGGCTCGGCCGACCGTCTGACCCTGATCCAGGGCGGCCCGGCCGGCGGGACTGTCGGCGTCGGCGCGGTGAGTGCCGGCCAGTCGGCCCCGGCCGGCGGCGTCGTCCACGCGATCCGCGGCAGCGCGGCGCTGAAGGCCGAGCCGGCGGCTGCCGGCCACGCCGAGACCATCGCCGACACCCTCCCCTTCGCCAAGGCGGAGCGGAGCGTCGCCGACCGCCGCGCCGAGGCGAAGATGAAGGGCTATGTCGGCGAGGCCTGCCCGGAATGCGCGAACTTCACGCTGGTCCGCAACGGCACCTGCCTGAAGTGCGACACCTGCGGCGGCACCACCGGCTGCTCGTGATCGGAGCCGTCTGATCCGGCGGGCGAGCAGCGCAGGCTGCGCGCCCGCCCGGAAACCGTGTCGAACGCGTCCCGGCGGGGCGCGGTCGGCCACAGCGTCCGGACGACCGACGGCGATGCGCCCGAACGGGCACCGGACCTTACGACCGCCCGTCGCACCGGCCGCAATGCCGCGGAAAACCGGGAGCGTCCGCAGGCATTTCGCTGGAATACCAATTCCCGCTACCCGCCGGCGCCCTCTTGCACTAGCCTGGCCGCAGGGTTCGGCCGAAACGACCGGTTGGGCTCACCCATCCCGTACGGGGGCCCCATGCATTCAGGCGACACCAAGACAGTTCGTGGCGGTTCCACCCGCCGGAAGCTCCTGCAGACCGGCCTCTCGGTCGCTGCCCTCGGATCGCCCCTGGTCTGGTCCCGCTCCGCACGGGCTGAGGCCGGCGAGCTGCGCATCGCGAAGCAGCCCGGCCTGTCCTACCTGCCCGCCGTGATCGCCGAGAAGCTCGGCCTCGTCGAGAAGCACGCGAAAGCCGCCGGGATCGACAATCTCCGGGTGAGCTGGACGCGCCTCACCAACGGCGGCGCCAGCAACGACGCGCTGCTGTCGGGCGGCGTCGACATGGTCATCAGCGGCGGCCCCAACATGCTGATCATGTGGGGCAAGACCAGCGGACGGGTGAAGGGCGTCGTGGCGACCGGCGCGCTGCCGATGAAGCTCGTCACCAACAATCCGAACGTGAAGGCGCTGGGCGATTTCGGGCCGAACGACCGCATCGCGGTTCCGACCATCCGGGTCGGGACGCAGCCCGTCGTGCTGGGGATCGCCGTCGAGAAGCAGTTCGGGGCCGGAGCCCTGGAGAAGTTCAACGCGATGACCGTCGGGATGGGTCACCCCGACGCGATGATCGCGCTCCAGAACAAGAACAACGGCGTCACCGCGCACTTCTCCCAGCCCCCCTACCAGGACCAGGAGCTGGCCATGCCGGACGTCCACGAGGTCCTCGACTCGGTGGCGGTGATGGGCGGTCCGCTGACGAACGGCTGCGTCTACAGCACGACCACCTTCCACGACGCCAATCCCAAGATCATCGCGGCGTTCGTCGGGGCCATCAAGGAGGCCATCGCGCTTATCGAGACGGACAAAGCGGCGGCGGCCGGGATCTATCTCGAGATCAACAAGGAGAGCATCTCCGCGGACGCGCTCGCCGCCCTGATCGCGCGGCCCGGGATGGTGTTCTCGGCGGCGCCGCAGAACCTCCTGCCCGCCGCCCAGTTCTTTTCCCGGGCCGGCTACATCAAGCAGAAGCCGACCAGCTGGAAGGAATTCTTCTTCGAGGAGGTCCACGATCTCCCCGGAAGCTGAAGCGCCGGCGCGGATCCGGCCGTCCTGACGGGCGCATCGACGAGGCGGGTGGGTTGGAGGGCGCCTCCGGCCGCTCGCGTCCGGCGTCGCAGATCGCTGGCGGGGACGATGGCGCCCGCCCGATCCTAACGCGGTCCTTATAAGTTCACCCCCGCGGCCGTCTCGAACCCTCACGCGGTTCGGGGCCATTCTTCCGGCCGGCCAAGACCGCCGCCGGACCTCCGCGGCCGGTCCGCCGAACCGGACCGGATCACCATGCTCGACATCGTCTTTCTCGCGGGGGGGCTCGCCGCCTTCGCGGCTTCCGCCGGCTACGCCGCCCTGTGCGAGCGGCTCTGAGCGAGGCCGCCGTGACCCTGGACCTCGCCCTCGGCGCGTGCGTGACCGCCGGCCTCCTCGTCTACCTCACCTACGCCCTCGTCCGCCCCGAGCGGTTCTGAGCGGCTGAGCACGGACCTCCCCCATGAATCTCGACGGCTGGATCCAGATCGCGCTCTACGGCGCGGTCGTTCTGGCGCTCGTGAAGCCCCTCGGGTCGTACATGACCCGCGTCTTCACCGGTGAGCGCACCCTCCTCTCGCCCGTGCTCGGCCCCGTCGAGCGCGGGCTCTACCGGGCTGCGGGGCTCGATGCCCGCCAGGAGCAGCACTGGCTGGCCTACACCGGCGCGGTGATCCTGTTCCACCTGCTGGGCTTCGCGGTGCTCTACGCGATCCTGCGCCTGCAGGCGGTCCTGCCGCTCAACCCGGCCGATCAGGGCGCGGTGGCGCCGGACCTCGCGTTCAACACGTCGACCAGCTTCATCACCAACACCAACTGGCAATCCTACGGGGGCGAGACCACGCTCTCGTACCTGTCCCAGATGCTGGGGCTGACGCACCAGAACTTCCTGTCGGCGGCGACCGGCATCGCGGTGGCGGTCGCGCTGATCCGCGGCTTCGCCCGCGCCTCTTCGGGCACGATCGGCTCGTTCTGGGTCGATGTCACCCGCGCGACCCTCTACGTGCTCCTGCCGATCTGCGTGCCCTACACCCTGTTCCTCGTCTGGCAGGGCATGCCGCAGACGCTCGGCGCCTACGCCGACGCCACGACGCTGGAGGGGGCCCACCAGACCATCGCGCTGGGGCCGGTGGCGAGCCAGGTGGCGATCAAGATGCTCGGCACCAACGGCGGCGGCTTCTTCAACGCCAACGCCGCGCACCCGTTCGAGAATCCCACCGCCCTATCGAACTTCGTCCAGATGGTGTCGATCTTCGCGATCGGCGCCGCGCTCACCAACGTCTTCGGCCGCATGGTCGGCGACGAGCGCCAGGGCTGGGCGATCCTCGGCGCCATGGGGATCCTGTTCCTGGCGGGCGTCGCCGTCACCTACTGGGCCGAGGCCCACGGCAGCTCGGTGCTTAACGGCTTCGGGCTGACCGGCGGCAACATGGAAGGCAAGGAGACCCGCTTCGGCATCGCGGCCTCGGCGCTGTTCGCGGTGATCACCACGGCGGCCTCCTGCGGCGCCGTCAACGCCATGCACGACTCGTTCACGGCGCTCGGCGGCCTGATCCCGCTGCTCAACATGCAGCTCGGCGAGATCATCATCGGTGGCGTCGGCGCCGGCCTGTACGGCATGCTGATCTTCGTGATCGTGGCGATCTTCGTGGCGGGCCTGATGGTCGGCCGCACCCCCGAATATCTCGGCAAGAAGATCGAGGCGAAGGAGGTGAAGATGGCCATGCTCGGCATCCTCTGCCTGCCGCTGATGATGCTGGGCTTCACGGCGCTCGCCACCGTGCTGCCGGCGGGTCTCGCCGGCCCGGCCAATGCCGGCCCGCACGGCTTCACCGAGATCCTCTACGCCTACACGTCGGCGGCGGCCAACAACGGATCGGCCTTCGGCGGTCTGTCGGCCAACACGCTGTTCTACAACAGCACCCTGGCCATCGGCATGCTGGTCGGGCGGTTCTTCGTGAAGATCCCGGTCCTGGCGATCGCGGGTTCGCTCGCGGCCAAGAAGACGGTTCCGGCCTCCGCGGGCACGTTCCCGACCCATGGCGGCCTGTTCGTCGGACTCCTCGTCGGCGTGATCCTGATCATCGGCGGCCTGACCTTCTTCCCGTCGCTGGCGCTGGGCCCCGTGGTCGAGCACCTCGCGGGCGCGGCCGGCCAGACCTTCGCGACGGGGGGCTGAGATGCCCCGCGCCCTCCCCGCCCGGCGTCTGCCGCGCCACCACCTCGCGCTGCGCCGGCAACCACGGCGGCGCGACCGCGCCGCGTCCCAGCCGGTGCGGACCTCCGACCTCGTTCTGGCGCTCCTCGGCGTGGTGCTGCTCGGCGGCTTCGCCCTGCTGGCCGCCTACGCGCTGACGGCCGGCAGGCTGACCTCCTGATCCCGACAGTGCCCGGCGCGCGGCGCCGAGTTCCCCATCCCTTCCGGACATCCCCCATGTCGCGTCAGACATCATCCCTGTTCAGCGCCGCCCTGATCGGGCCGGCCCTCCTCGGCTCCGTCAGGAAGCTCGATCCCCGCGCCATGATCCGCAACCCGGTCATGTTCGTGGTCGAGGTCGTGGCGGCGCTGACCACGGTCCTGTTCGCCCGCGACCTCGTCGCCGGCGGCAGCGACCTCGCATTCTCCGGCCAGATCATCCTCTGGCTCTGGTTCACCCTGATCTTCGCCAACTTCGCCGAGGCGCTCGCCGAGGGCCGCGGCAAGGCCCAGGCCGACAGCCTGCGGCGCACCCGCACCGAGATGACGGCCAAGCGCCTCAAGGGCCCCGGCGCGACCTACGAGACGGTGCCCGGCACCGCCCTGAAGGTCGGCGACGTCGTCCTCGTGGAGGCCGGCGACCTGATCCCCTCCGACGGCGAGGTGATCGCGGGCGTGGCCTCCGTGAACGAGGCCGCCATCACGGGCGAGTCCGCCCCGGTGATCCGCGAATCCGGCGGCGACCGCTCGGCCGTCACGGGCGGAACGCAGGTCCTCTCCGACACCATCAAGGTCCGCATCACCGCTGCCGCCGGCTCGACCTTCGTGGACCGCATGATCGCCCTGGTCGAGGGCGCCGCGCGCCAGAAGACGCCGAACGAGATCGCCCTGAACATCCTGCTCGCCGGGCTGACCATCGTGTTCGTCTTCGCGGTGGCCTCGATCCCGAGCTTCGCGAGCTACGCCGGCGGTGCGATCCCGGTGATCGTGCTGGTGGCCCTGTTCGTCACGCTGATCCCGACGACCATCGGCGCGCTGCTGTCGGCGATCGGCATCGCCGGCATGGACCGCTTGGTGCGCTTCAACGTCCTCGCCATGTCGGGCCGGGCCGTCGAGGCGGCGGGCGACGTCGACACGCTGCTCCTCGACAAGACCGGCACCATCACCCTGGGCAACCGGCAGGCCACCGAGTTCCGCCCGGTCTCCGGCGTCACCGAGCAGGAACTGGCCGACGCGGCGCAACTCGCCTCCCTGGCGGACGAGACGCCGGAAGGCCGCTCGATCGTGGTGCTCGCCAAGGAGAAGTACGGCATCCGCGCCCGCGACATGGCCGCGCTCAACGCCAGCTTCGTGCCGTTCACCGCACAGTCGCGCATGTCCGGCGTCGATCTGGAGACCGCGTCGATCCGCAAGGGCGCGGTCGACGCGGTGATCGCCTCCCTGTCCGGGGCGCCCATGGCGAGCCGGGGCTCGAACGCCGCTCTGGCCTTCCGGCCGGACCCGGAGACGGCCGCCGCCACGGAAACCCGCGCCATCGCGGAGGCGATCGCCAGGGCCGGCGGCACCCCGCTCGCGGTCGCCCGCGACGGGCGGCTGCTCGGGATCGTCTACCTGAAGGACATCGTGAAGGGCGGCATCCGCGAGCGCTTCGCGGAGCTGCGCCAGATGGGCATCCGCACGGTGATGATCACCGGCGACAACCCGATGACCGCGGCCGCCATCGCGGCCGAGGCCGGGGTGGACGACTTCCTCGCCCAGGCCACCCCCGAGGACAAGCTCGCGCTGATCCGGAAGGAACAGGCGCAGGGCAAGCTCGTCGCCATGTGCGGCGACGGTACCAACGACGCGCCCGCGCTCGCCCAGGCCGATGTCGGCGTCGCCATGAACACCGGCACGGTGGCGGCCCGCGAGGCCGGCAACATGGTCGACCTCGACAGCGACCCGACCAAGCTCATCGAGATCGTCGGCATCGGCAAGCAGCTGCTGATGACCCGCGGCGCGCTGACGACATTCTCCATCGCCAACGACGTGGCCAAGTACTTCGCCATCATCCCGGCGATGTTCCTGGGGCTCTATCCGCAGCTCCAGGCGCTCAACGTCATGCACTTGGCCTCGCCGCAGAGCGCGATCCTGTCGGCGATCATCTTCAACGCGCTGATCATCGTGGCGCTGATCCCGCTGGCCCTGCGCGGCGTGACCTATCGCGCCGTCGGCGCCGCCGCGCTGCTGCGGCGCAACCTCCTGATCTACGGCCTCGGCGGCGTCCTCGTGCCCTTCGTCGCCATCAAGGCCATCGACCTCGCCGTCACCGCCCTCCATCTCGCGTAAGGTCCCGGAGACCGCCCATGCCGAACCAGCTTCGCCCCGCTCTGGTGCTGCTCACCGCGCTGACGGTGATCACCGGCCTCGCCTACCCCCTCGCCATGACGGGCCTCGCCGGGGCCCTCTTCCCCGCCAAGGCCGCCGGTAGCCTGATCGAGCGCGACGGCAGGGTCGTCGGATCCAGCCTGATCGGTCAGAGCTTCACGGGTGCCGGCTACTTCCACGGAAGGCCCTCGGCCACCACGGCCCCGGACCCCGCCGATGCCTCCAAGACGGTGCCGGCGCCCTACAACGCCGCCAACTCGTCGGGCTCGAACCTCGGGCCCACCAGCGCGGCGCTGGCCGAGCGGGTCAGGGGCGACCTCGAGGCGCTGAAGGCCGAGAACGCGAAGACCCCGGTGCCCGTGAACCTCGTGACCACCAGCGGATCCGGCCTCGACCCGGACATCTCGCCCGAGGCGGCCTATTTCCAGGTTCCCCGCGTCGCCGGGGACCGCCACGTCCCGGAGGACCGCCTGCGCGACCTCGTGACGTCCCGCATCGCGGGCCGCACGTTCGGCATCCTCGGCGAGCCGCGCGTCAACGTGTTGGCGCTGAACCTCGCGCTGGACGAGCTCGCCCGCCGCTGAAGGCGAGCGGGGTCCGGTCCGCTCCCGCGTGGGATCGCGATCCTGTCGCCCGGTCCCGGTGCGGCGGAATCGTGAGATGTGGACACCGCTTACCCGCGACCGCATCCTGTGACGCCGCGCCGGTCGCGCCGACGGAGGCGTTCCGGGATCGCGCGGCGGCCGGAGGCCTCCGTCGAGGGCTCCGTTCGCCGTCGGCCCCACAGGATGCGGTCGCCGGGGGCGTGACGGAGCCGAACAGGCGCGCCGTGGAGAATCATGCCCGAGACCGGACGCGACCCGAACCGCCCCTCCCCCGAAGCGCTCCTCGAGGCGGCGCGTCGGGAGGAGCGGACCCGCGGCCGGCTCAAGGTCTTCCTCGGCGCGGCGCCCGGTGTCGGCAAGACCTACGAGATGCTCACCATCGGTCGCGCCCGGCTGAAGGCCGGAATCGACGTGGTGGTCGGCGTCGTCGAGACCCATGCCCGGGCCGAGACCGAGGCTCTGCTCGACGGGTTGGAGACGGTAGCCCGCCGCCCGGTGGCGTATCACGGCACCGTCCTCGACGAGATGGATCTCGACGCGTTGCTGGCCCGGCGCCCGGCCCTGGCCCTCGTCGACGAACTCGCCCACACCAACGCGCCGGGCTCACGCCACCCGAAGCGCTACCAGGATGTCGAGGAGCTGCTCGACGCCGGCATCGACGTCCTGACGACGCTGAACATCCAGCACGTCGAGAGCCTCAACGACGTGGTCGCGTCGATCACCCGTATCCGGGTTCGCGAGACGGTCCCGGACGGCGTGCTCGACCGGGCCGACGACATCGAGGTGGTGGATCTCAACCCCGACGACCTGATCCAGCGCCTCAAGGACGGAAAGGTCTACGTTCCGACCAACGCCGAGCGCGCGTTGAAGCACTACTTCTCGCGCGGCAACCTCACGGCCCTGCGCGAACTGGCGCTTCGGCGCACGGCCGATCGCGTCGATGACGAGCTGCTCGGCCACATGCGGGCCAACGCCATCCCGGGGCCCTGGGCGGCGGGCGAGCGGGTGCTGGTCTGCGTGAACGAGGATCCGCGCTCCGCCGGCCTCGTCCGCTACACCAAGCGGCTCGCCGACCGCCTGCACGCGCCCTGGACGGCGCTCTCCATCGAGGGCGCGCGCACGATGTCCCTGCGCGAGGCGCAGCGCGATCGGATCGCCGAGGCCCTGCGCCTGGCCGACCGGCTCGGGGGCGATGCCGTCACCCTCCCGGGTGGCCGCCGGATCGCGGACGACGCCCTGGCCTATGCCCGTTCGGCCAACGTGAACCACATCGTGGTGGGCAAGGCGAACCGGTCGCGGCTGTTCGAACTGCTGCACGGCTCGGTGGTCCACGACCTGCTGCGCGACAGCGGCAACATCAGTGTGCACGTGGTTCCGGGGGAAGCGGCGCCCGCCGACAGGCAGACGCGCCGCGCGATCACGATGGCCGCACCGCGCCGCGGCTTCAGCCTCGGTCCCTATGCCGGGGCGCTCGCCGCGATCGCGGCCGGCCTGGCGAGCGCCATCCTGGCCCAGCCCTACGCGGGCGTCGAGAACGCCGACCTGTTCCTGCTCACCGCGGTCGTGTCGGTCGCGGTGCGCTGGGGGCTCGGCCCGGCCCTCGCCAGCGTGGTGGCGGCTTCGCTCGCCTACAACTTCTTCTTCCTGCCGCCGGTCTACACCCTCACGATCGCCGACCCGACCAACGTCGCCGCGTTCCTGCTGTTCACGCTCGTGGCGGTGCTGGTCTCGAATCTGGCCGCCCGCGCCCGCCGGGTCGCCGTGGTCAGCCAGGGCCGAGCCCGGGCCACCGAGCGCCTGTTCGGCTTCTCCCGGAAGCTCGCCGCCTGCGGTACCCTCGACGACGTGCTCTGGGCCACGAGCGCCCAGGTCGCCGCGATGCTGAAGGTCCGCGTCGTCCTCCTCCTCCCCGACGGCAAGGCCGTGACGGTCATGGCCGGCTATCCGCCCGAGGACAGGCTCGACGAGGCCGACGTGGCGGCGGCACAATGGGCCTTCGACAACGAGCGTCCGGCCGGCCGCTGCGCCGACACGCTGCCGGGCGCCAAGCGCCTGTTCCTGCCGATGCGCACCGGCCGGGGCACGATCGGGGTGATCGGCCTCGACGCCGACGGCGCTGGTCCGATCCTGACGCCGGAGGGCCGGCGCCTGCTCGATGCGCTCGCCGACATGGGCGCGCTCGCCATCGAGCGCGTGCGCCTCGTCGAGGATCTCGACCGGGCCGAGCGGGCCGCCGAGACCGACCGGCTGCGCCAGGCGCTGCTCACCTCGATCAGCCATGACCTGCGCACGCCGCTCGCCTCCGTGCTGGGCGCGGCCAGCACCCTGCGCGACCTCGACGCGGCCCTCGCGCCCGACGCGAAGGCGGAGCTGCTCGGGACCGTCATCGGCGAGGCGGAGCGCCTCAACCGCTTCATCGCCAACCTGCTGGACATGACCCGCCTGGAGGCCGGCGCGGTGGCGCCGAACCTGTCCGCCCAGGACGTCGCCGAGACGATCGATACAGCCCTGCGCCGGACCGACAAGATCCTGGCCGGGCATGCGGTGGCGGTCGAGGTCGCGCCGGACCTGCCGCCCCTCGCCCTCGATCCGGTCCTGTTCGAGCAGGTCCTGGTCAACCTGCTCGACAACGCCGCCAAATACGCGCCGGCGGGCTCGACCGTGACCCTACGGGCCGCGCGCGAGGGCGAGTCCGTGACAATCCGGGTGCTGGACGAGGGCGACGGCCTGTCCGGGGCGGATGCCGAGCGGATCTTCGACAAGTTCTACCGCGTCCAGAAGGGCGACCGGGTCCGGGCCGGCACGGGGCTGGGGCTCGCCATCGCACGCGGCTTCGTCGAGGCGATGGGCGGGACCGTCACGGCCGGCAACCGCCCCGATCGCCGCGGGGCCGGCTTCACCGTCACCCTGCCGGTTCCGGCTCGCGGCGCCGCCGAGGGCATCGCCGCCTGACGCTCGCCTTCCGCTCGGGGCCGGCGCGGCCGGGCCGGTGGCTCAATGCGCCCCGCCCGTCTCCACGAGCTTGAACAGGAACACGGCCGCGATCACCCAGACCACCGGCTTCACCTCACGGGCCCGCCCGGCCAGCAGCTTCAGCACCGCGTAGGTGATGAAGCCGAACGAGACGCCGGTGGCGATCGAGTAGGTGAACGGCATGAACAGCGCCGTGACGCAGGCGGGGATCGCCTCGGTGCGGTCATCCCAGTCGAGCGCCACCAGCTCCCGGATCATCAGGCAGGCCACGTAGAACAGGGCCGGCGCCGTGGCGTAGGGCGGCACCGCCGCGGCCAGCGGGGCGAGGAACAGGCAGGCGAGGAACAGCAGCGCCACGGTGGCGGCGGTCAGGCCGGTGCGGCCGCCCTCCTCCACGCCGGAGGCGCTCTCGAGGTAGGCTGTCGCGCTCGATGTGCCGAGCAGCGAGCCCGCGAAGACCGAGACCGAATCGGCCATCAGCGCCCGGTCGAGCCGGCGCATCCGGCCCTCGGTCAGCAGCCCGGCGCGGCTCGCCACCGCCATCAGCGTGCCGGTAGCGTCGAACAGCTCGACCAGGAACAGCACGAGGATCACGTTGAGCAGGCCTGCCGACAGGGCGGCCGGCACGTCGAGGGCGAACAGGGTCGGGGCGATCGAGGGCGGCAGGGCGACGATCCCCTGGAAGGCGTTGTCCGTCATCCCGAAGCTCAGCGCCGTGACGGTGAGAATACTGGCGAGCAGGGCCGCCCGCACCTTCCGGGCGGACAGGACGGCGACCATCAGGAAGCCGATCACCGCCAGCACCGCCTCGGGCTTGTGCAGGTCGCCCAGGGTGACGAGGGTCGCCGGGCTCGCCACGACGAGACCGGCGTTCTTGAGGGCGATGATCGCCAGGAACAGGCCGATCCCCACGGTCATCGCGACGCGCATCGAACGCGGGATCCCGTCGACGATGAGCGCGCGCAGGCCCGTCAGGGTGACGATCAGGAAGCACAGGCCGGAGATGAACACCGCTCCGAGGGCGGCCTGCCACGTGAAGCCCAGCCCCTGGACCACCACGTAGGTGAAGTAGGCGTTGAGCCCCATGCCGGGGGCCAGGGCGATCGGGTAGTTGGCGCTGAGCGCCATGATCAGCGAGCCCAGGGCCGACACGAGGCAGGTCGCCACGAAGACCGCCCCCCGGGGCATGCCGGCCTCCGCCAGGATGCTCGGGTTGATGAAGACGATGTAGGCCATCGTCAGGAAGGTCGTCAGCCCGGCCAGCACCTCCGTACGGACGGTCGTGCCGTGCTCCGCCAGCCGGAACCTGCGCTCCAGGAGGCCGCGCAGGCCGGACATCCGCGCCGGGTCCGCGGGCCGCGCCTCCGTCACAGCGTTTCCGCCAGGCCGCCCGCCAAGCTGCCGGCCACGGCCCGGTAGATCCGGTCGGCCGCGAACGGCGTCGCCGTGAGCCGGGCGCCGGTGGCGTCGCGGATGGCGTTGCCGAGCGCCGCCGCGACCGGGTTGAACGGCGATTCGCTCATGGATTTGGCGCCGAGCGGCCCCACGCTGTCATACGTGTCGGCGAACAGGACCTCGGTCTCCGGAACGTCGGCGCAGGTCGGGATGTGATAGTCGCGGAACGTCTGGGTGACGACCCGGCCGCCGTCGTCCAGCGTGAGATCCTCGTAGAGCGCGGCGCCGATCGCCTGTGCCACGCCGCCCTCGACCTGGCCGCGGCACTGCATCGGGTTGATCACGCGCCCGGCATCGGCGGCGTGGATGCTCCGGAGGATGCGGACCTCGCCGCTCACCGGGTGGACGGCCACCCGGAAGGCCTGGACGTTGAACGCCACCGAGCGCGGGCTGCCGTCGGCCCGGCCGCTCGCCTCCAGCGGGCCGATCGCCGCGAGCGGAACCGCTGCCACCGGCGTCTCGACCGCCGCGCCGGCCAGCCGACACGCCGTCGGCGCCGCGCCGGTGAGCTCCGAGGCGCGGCCGCGGATCCGATTCAGCAGGGCCTCGGCGGCGCGCAGGGTCGCGAGGCCCGCCACCACGATGCCGGTGCTGCCGTAGGCGCCCGTATCGTGGCCGACCGCGTCGGTGTCGGCGCCCACGATGCGCACGCGCTCCGGCGCGATGCCGAGCGCCGAGCCGGCGATCTGCCGGTGCACGGTGCTGGTGCCGTTGCCGAATTCGGCCGTGCCCACCCGGATGGTGACACTGCCGTCGACGGCGAGGCTCGCCCGCGCCTCGGCGTGATGCCCGCGAGGCGGGATCGTGTCGATCATCGCCATCGCCATGCCGGAGCCCGCGCACCAGCCGGGCTCCGGCTCCGGTCCGGGATCGGCCTTGAGCGCGTCCTCCACCAGGGACAGGCACTGATCGAGCCCGTAGCTGCCGTACTGGACGTCGTGCGGGGCGAGGCTGTGCGCGACCAGCGGGTCGCCGGGCTTCACGGCGTTGATCCGGCGCAGGGTGAAGGGATCGATCCCGAGGGCGCGGGCGACCTCGTCGAGGGCGGATTCCAGCGCGAAGATCGTCTGGCTCAGGCCGTAGCCCCGGAAGGCGCCCGCCGGCAGCGTGTTGGTGTAGACCGCGCGGCCCGTGACCCGCTTGTTCGGGCAGGCATAGGCGGCCAGAACCTCGTTGCAGCCGTGATGGAGCACGCCGCCCGCGTGGTTGGCGTAGGCGCCCGTGTCGGCCAGCACGTCGAGGCTGAGCGCCGTCAGGGTGCCGTCCCGGCGTGCGCCGACCTTGACGCCGACGCGCATCGGGTGGCGCGTCGGCGTCGCGATGAACTGCTCCTGCCGGGTCAGCTCCCAGCGCACGGGACGGCCGGTGCGCAGGACCGCCAGGGCGACGAGATCCTCGGTGAGCATCTCCTGCTTGCCGCCGAAGCCGCCGCCGACGCGGCCGCAGACGACGCGCACGGAATCCCGCTCCAGGTCGAACAGCGCGCACAGGGCGTCCCGGGTCAGGAAGGGCACTTGGCTGCTCGTGCGCAGGGTCAGCCGCCCGTCCGGATCGCGCCAGCCGACGCAGCCGTGCGTCTCCAGGGCGGCGTGCTGCAGGCGCTGCGACTGGAAGGTCTGCGCGTAGACGAAGTCGGCCCGCGCGAAGCCAACATCCACGGCGCCGACCTCGCCCCGGACCTCGGCGGCGAGGTTCGGGTGGCCTGCGCCGGCCTGCGGATCCCCCTCCGGGCGGTCGGCGGGATCGTGGACGCGGGGCGCGTCGGGCAGAAGCGCCCGGGCCGGATCCAGGAGCGCGGGACGCAGGTCGTAGCGCACGCGGAGCGCCCGGCAGCCGGCCTCGGCGGCGGCCTCGGTCTCCGCGACCACCGCGGCGACCCTCTGGCCGACGAACCGCAGGATCGGGTCGAGGACGAGGGTGTCGGCGGCGTCGTCGCGGGGGTCCTGATGGCGGGCGGTGGAGAACCGGCGCTGCGGCGCGTCCGCGTGCGTGAGCACCGCCACGATTCCCGGGATCGCGAGCGCCGCCGACGCGTCGATCGCCGTGACCCGGGCATGGGCGTGGGGCGAGCGCAGGACCTTGAGGTGCAGCGCCGCGTCGGCCGCGCTATCGAAGGTGAACCGGGCTTGCCCGCGCACCACGGCGGGCGCCGCCGGTGCCGGCAGGTTCTGTCCCACAGGGTCACCCGCTCCGCACCATTGATCCGCCTGCGCCATCCCCGCGACGGCATCCCGGACGGCGCGATAGCCGGTGCAGCGACACAGGTTGCCCTTGAGGGCGGTGCCGAGATCCTGCCTCTGTCCCTGGTCGAGGCAGGCAACCGTCATGATCATGCCGGCCGTGCAGAAGCCGCACTGGAAGCCCTGCGCCGCCAGGAAGGCGGCCTGCACCGGGTGGAGCGCCGGGGCCTCGGCATCACCGGGTCGGCACGGTCCTGCGAGCCCCTCGATGGTGGTGACGCTGCGTCCCTCGGCGCGGAAGACCGGGATCAGGCAGCTCTGCACCGGTTCGCCGTCGAGATGGACCGTGCAGGCGCCGCAATCGCCTGCATCGCAGCCCCTCTTGACGCCGAACCAGCCGGCCTCGCGCAGGAACGTGCGCAGGCACTGCCCGGGCCGAGCCGCGCCGTCATGGACGTGCCCGTTGACGGTAAGCCTCACGGGCCGGCTCCCTCGGCCGGTGCGGCGCCGAGCGCCGCGTGGATCTCGTCGGCCGGTGCGTCGCCGAGCGCGGCGCGGATCTCGTCGGCGAGGTGCCGGGTGACGTGACGGCGCCAGTCCGGCCGACCGTGCACGTCGTCGTGATAGAGCGCCTCCGGGATCGCGTCGTCGATGGCCCGCGCCAGGGCCGCGGGCCCGGGCAGCCCCTCGAAAGTGAGGCGCAACGGCCGCCGCACCGAGGCCGTGACGGTGAGCGCGAAGGCGCCGTCCGCATCGCGGGTCCCGATCAGCAGCGCTCCCGATCGCCCGTTCGCGCTGAGGCTGGTGCGGCGGAACGCCGTGCGGCGCGCGAGGGCCACCGCCGGGATCCGCACGTCCCGGAGAATCTCGCCCGGTTGCAGGATCGTGTGCCGCGGACCGAGGACGAACTCCGTCGTGGCGAGGCCCCGCTCGCCCCCGCCCGGGGACCAGATCGTGCAGGTCGCCTCCAGGGCGGTGGCGAGCGCGATCATCGGCCCGGCCGGGAGGGCCAGGCACAGGTTGCCGCCCACGGTGGCGGTGTTCCAGATCTTGAAGGAGCCGAGCAGGGCCCGGCAGCACTGCCCTATGAGCGGGGCGGCGATCCAGGCCGGGGGCAGCGCCAGCCGGTCGAGCTGCGCGATCGTGCAGGTCGCCGCGAGGGTCAGGCCGTCCGCGGTGATGGTGTGCGGCGGCCAGCCGAGGCTCGCGAGGTCGAGGAGACGCCGCGTCGCGGGTTGCGGCTCGGAGAACAGCCACGTACCGCCGCCCAGGCACGCATCGCCGTCCCGCCACGCCGGCAGCTCGCCCCGGCTGCGCGGCTGAAGGATGGCTTCGATGGCGTTCAGGTCCATGCCCTCTCCTGAACCGGAATCACGCGTCCGAGCCGGGCAGTATGCGGACCGGCCGACGGCCGCGGTCAAGTCGCACGCCAACCGGTCTTGGAGCCGCCGCCACCCAGGCCCTAAGCTCACGCATCGTCCGTGCCGCGGTTTGCCGAGGAGATCCCCATGCCCCTGATCGCGTCCCGCTACGGCAAGGAACGGGTTCGGGTGCTGCGCCTCGCCCGCGACGGCGACCACCATGTTCCGCGCGAGCTGACGCTCTCCGTGATGTTGACCGGCGACTTCGACGCAGCCTGGACCGCGGGCGACAATCGCGCCTGCATCGCCACCGACAGCGTGAAGAACATCGTCAACGTCACCGCGGCCCGCCACCTCGCCGCCGATGCCGAGGGCTTCGTCACCGCCGTGGCGCAGGTGCTGCTCGATACCTATCCGCAAGTGGAGGCGGTCTCGATCGAGGCCGAGGAGACCCGGTGGAAGCGGCACCTCGTCGACGGCGTGCCGCACGGACACACCTTCACGCGCGACGGCAACGGCTTCGGCTTCGTCGGGCTGGGGGCGAGCCGGGCGGGCTCGTCCCTGCATTCGGGGCTGCGCGGTTTCACCTTCATGAAGACGACGCAGTCCGGCTGGTCCGGCTTCGTCGATGACGGATACCGCACCCTGCCCGACACGGAGGATCGCATCGCCGCGACCAGCATGGACGCGACCTGGACGTGGTCGGGCACCCCGCCGGACTACGCCGCGGCGAATGCCCGGATCCTGGCGACCATGCTGACGGTATTCGGCACCACGTACAGTCGAGGTGTGCAGGACAGCATGTACCGGATGGGCGAAGCAGTGCTCGCCGAGGTCGCGGATCTCGCGGCCATCACCTTCGTCATGCCCAACAAGCACTACCTCCCCGTCGACCTCAAGCCGTTCGGGCTCGCGAATGCGGGCGCCGTCTTCCTGCCGACCGATGAACCCTACGGTCGGATCGAGGCGACGGTCAGTCGCAGCCGCTGAAAATGTCGCAGCCCGTCTTCCGACGGACCGTCGGATGCGTCCAAACTTGGATATGCAACCACAGGTGGGCGATATTTAACAACATGCGCTAAGGTCTTGCAATCTCCAGATGCGTTGAAACGGGGCGCTACACAACCGTTGGCGCAAGTTTACGTGGGCGCCCAAGATCAGATCGGGCGTCTTAACTGTTGTTCAAGGCACCATCTGATAGATCCGATGTGAAACGGGTCGGGTCAGCTGCGTGGCGGTCTGCATCAATCCAGTCGCTACTGAAATTTACATCGCAGATCTGATCGGTTCGAAAAAGCGCGCGCTCTATCGCGTAGAACGCTCAAATACTTGGAGGAAGCCATGTTCGCGCGCTTGAGGAGCCGCCGAGACCAGCATGCCAAGCTGGCCGCACTGAGTCGATCGCTCGCCACGATCGAGTTCGCGCTGGACGGCACCATCCTGGATGCCAACCAGAACTTCCTCGGGGCGATGGGCTACACGCTGGAGGAGATAAGAGGCCGCCATCACGGTCTGTTCGTCGAGCCGGGCCACCGGGAGAGCGAGGCCTATCGACAGTTCTGGGAGCGGCTGCGGCGCGGCGAGTTCCAGACCGCCGAGTACAAGCGCATCGCCAAGGGCGGCCGGGAAGTCTGGATCCAGGCGAGCTACAACCCGGTGCTCGACGCGACCGGGGCGCCGGTCAAGATCGTGAAGTTCGCCACCGACATCACGGCGCACAAGTTGCGCTCCCTGGATCTCGAAGGGCAGATCTCCGCGCTGCACCGCTCCCAGGCGGTCATCGCCTTCGGCCTGGACGGAACCGTGCTGAGTGCCAACCAGAACTTCCTCGACGCGGTCGGGTACCGCCTCGACGAGATCGTCGGTCGCCACCACGGCATCTTCGTGAGCGAAGCGGATCGTGCCAGCGAGGCTTACCGCGCCTTCTGGGCTGCGCTGGCCCGCGGCGAATACCAGTCCGGCGCGTACAAGCGCCTCGCCAAGGGCGGCCGGGAGGTCTGGATCCAGGCGACCTACAACCCGATCACCGATGCCGACGGCCGGCCCGTCCGGGTCGTGAAGTTCGCCACCGACATCACCGTGCAGGTCAACGAGCGACAGCGCCGGGCGGAGACCCAGCGGGCGATCGGCCATGACCTCGATGCCATCGGTCACGCCGTCGCGGATGTCACGCGGCAGACGGGCGAGGCGGCGGCCACGGTCGGTCGGGTCTCCGACGACATTCGGTCCGTGGCATCCGGCGCGGAGCAGCTGTCCGTCTCGGTGGACGAGATCAGCCAGCAGGTGAGCCACGCCGCGGGGATTGCCGGTCAGGCGGTCGATCAGGCGCAGCGCACCGGACGCATCGTCGCCGGCCTCAGCGAGCAGGCCACGCAGATCGGCGACGTGGTCGGGCTGATCTCCGGCATCGCCGCGCAGACCAACCTGCTGGCCCTGAACGCCACGATCGAGGCGGCCCGCGCGGGCGAGGCGGGGCGCGGCTTCGCGGTGGTCGCCAGCGAGGTCAAGACCCTGGCCGAGCAGACCGGCCGGGCGACCGACCAGATCCGCGGGCAGATCGCGTCGACCCAGTCGGCGACCCGCGAAGCGGTCGACGCCATCGGCGTCATCCAGGGCACGATCAGCACGCTGAGCCAAGTGTCCTCCACCATCGCGGCGGCGGTGGAGGAGCAGTCGGCGGTGACGCGGGAGATGTCCGGCAGCATGCGGGCCGCGTCGCAGGGCGTTTCGGCGATCTCGTCCGGTATGGACACCATCGCCCAGGCGAGCGAACGGGTCGACCATGCCACCCGGCAGGTGCGCGAGGCCTCGCACGCCCTCGCCTGAGCGGGTCTGAAGTCTCAGTCCGCCTCGCCGTTCTCCTCGGCGCCGGTCTCGTCGACGACGCGTCCCACCCGGGAAACGAGGGGAAACGTCACGGTGCAGCGCAACCCGTCGGGCTCGAAGGCGAGGGCGACGCGGGCGCCGAGCTCGTAGTTCAGCATGTCGTTCAGGACCTGCATGCCGAAGCCCTGCCGCGTCGGCGGGGCGATGCCGGAGCCGCCCGTCTCGTTCCAGACGAGGCTCAGGACGCCCGGGCCCTTCGGGTCGTCGCCCTCCACCACCCACGCCACATCGACCTCGCCCCCGGCGCGGCCGAAGACTCCGTGCTCGACGGCGTTGCTCGAGAGTTCGTGGATCGCGAGCGCCAGCAGTTGCGCGGCCTTCGGCCGGAGCTTCACCGATGGCCCGGACAGCGCCGCCTGTTCTCCCTCGCGGATGAGGTGAATCATCAGCTCGTCCGAGATCAACGTGTGCAGGTTGACGTCGCCGAACGTGTCGGTGGCGACCCGGACCCGCGCGATGGCGTCGAGCCGTCCTTCGAGGTGGGTCGCGTAGCCCTCGACGCTCTCCGCCGTCTCGGCTGAGAGGCGCAGAACCGCCCGCAGCATCGCCATTGTGTCGCGCAGGCCGTGGCGCAGTCCGTCGGGTGTGCCCGTCGTATCCAGGAGGCGGCGCAGGCGCGCATTATCGGCCTCCAGCCGCGCGAGGCGAGCCGCCATGTCGTCAGCCTCTGCCATGCAGGCCTACTCCGCGGGAAACGCTCTGACGGTGGGCGGCTCAGAGGATACTGGCGACGCCCGGGAAAGCATCACGCCTCGACGAATGGGGGTCAACTGTGCCGACGGGCGGGCCCGTGCGCCGACCGTCTGCTCGGCGCGGCGTTGCCGGCGTCACGGTTCTCCCGGAGCTGCGGTCTCGCGGCGGTCTGACGCAGCGCGCGGGGCTGATCCGCGGGCTCGAAACAGCCGGCCGGCGGCCTTCATAGCCGGCGAGAACCACGGGACGAAGCTGACTCTCCGGTAGGATTAAAAAAATTGTTTCATCCCTAGGTTTTGACAAAGCTCGGTCATGAATTTTGATTTAAAGAAAATGGCGCTAATATTGTATGGTATTTATCAATATATATGTGTCTGTATATGCTGACCGCGTCATGGGAGACGTTTGCGATCAGTTTGATCGGAAGATAAAATCCGGTCCATAAGCCCAAGGTTGTGACCATATCTGGGTTTTTTGGAACTGTCGGACGATGAATGTTTCAGACCAAAAGATTTGCCTCTCGATGATCGTCAAGAATGAGGCGCACGTTATCCGTCGGTGTCTCGACTCGGTCCGGCCGATCATTGATCATTGGGTGATCGTCGACACCGGATCGTCGGACGGGACGCAGGACGTGATCCAGGCCGCCATGGACGGCTTGCCCGGCAGCCTCGTGGAGCGCCCCTGGGTCGATTTCGCCTTCAACCGAAGCGAGGCGCTGACGCTGGCGCGACCGCACGGTCACTATTCACTGATCATCGACGCCGACGACGAGCTCGTCATCCCGGCAGGCTTCACGATGCCGAGGCTCGATGCGCCGGGCTACGTCTTCACGATCCTGGATAGTTTCACCCGTTACACGCGGATTCAGTTGGTCGATAACGCCTATCCCTGGCGCTACCGCGGCGTGCTGCACGAGTTCCTCGCCTGCGAAGGGGCGTCCGGGACGGCAACCCTCCCCCTCGCGATGCGGCGCGGCGAGGACGGCGCGCGGCACCGCGACAGATCCACGTACGACAGCGACGTCGCGGTTCTCGAGAAGGCCCTCGCCACCGAGAAGGATCCGGCTCTGATCTCCCGGTACACGTTCTACCTCGCCCAGAGCTACCGGGATCGTGGTGATCGGCGGAAGGCGCTTGAACTGTACATGAAGCGCGCCGAACTCGGGTTCTGGCATGAGGAGGTCTACATCAGTCTCCTGAGCTCCGCCTATATCATGGAGGGCTTCGACGAGCCTGAGGGCGCGACCCTCGCCGTCTATGACCGGGCGATCGCGATCTGTCCGGAGCGCGCGGAGGCCCGCCACGGCGCCAGCCGGTATTGCAGGGAACGTCGCAACTACGTGAAGGGTCTGCATTACGCGGAGGCCGGCTTGCGTCTGCGCATGCCGGCCGACGCGCTGTTCCTCCAGCCGTGGATCTACGCTTACGGTCTGCAGGACGAGTATGCCGTCAACGCGTACTGCACGGGCCAGTATCGGGCGGCCCTGCAGACCTGCCTCGATATCCTCAAGCACCCGGACGTCCCGGCCGAGCATCGTGCGCGGATCGCGAGATTGTCCCAGGAGGCCTTGGACAAGATGTTGGATCCCGTCTGGGGCTTCTCGAAGACATCGTATCGTTCCGAATTCATGCCGCTGTGGCAGTTCTGACCCACGTGCAGCCGGCCCGTGCCGCGTCGCGACTTGCCGTTCCCCGGCCCTCGCCGGCCCGTTGCCGCCGATATCTCGCACGGGGGACGGTACGGGAGATCGGATGCGGCGGAAGGTGAGTCCGCGTGGCGTCGCCCGCGACAGGCCGCTGCGCGGTCCCCGGCGTGACGCTGACGTCGGCAGCGCCGTCCCGGGGGGATCGCCGCGGGACTCGTCACCGTCGAATCGTTTGTCCGTTCGTGGATGGCACGGGCTGGCTTGATGTGGCTCGGGCGGCGGTCGCGGCCGCTCTGAGGCTGCTCCGTCCCAGGGTTCGATGGCGCGTCGCGCCGGCCGCGGACAGTCGCACCCCATGCCGAGGCACTGGAAGGCCGGAAGCCACGTGCGGGCGGCGCGCCGTCAGCCCAACTTCGTCACCCGGTCGTCGCGCCGGCGTCGGGGTCTGGCGATGCCGTGGGCGGCCGATCACTCGGTCTCTCCTCGCGGGAACGATCGAATCGGGCTCGATCGAAGCGAATCGTACATGCTGATCCCGAAAACTATTTTGGGTCCGCAGATAGTATATGTGCGGATTGGATGTGACGTAGCTGATCCAAATGTATCATTAGTCGAACAAAATTTGCGCTCCTGGGGTCGGTCATTTAGATAAGACGTTCCGCTGCGTCGGTACCTGGCTGAATGTCTCTCGAGAAAATCAAATCTGCTCGGACGTCTATCTCCAGTTTGCGCGTCATCATCATCGGCACGACCCTCCTTCTGTTCGGCCTCTCTGCCGGGACCGGAGCCTTCTCGATCGCGCGTATCGGCACGATCAATGCCGTCGGCCGGGCGCTGGCCGGCGAGGTCAAGGCGTTGACGATCCTCGGGACGATGAAGCAGCTGAGCCAGGAGCTGCGCGCCCTCGATCTGCTGGCCCACAACGCCCCGTCCGAGGCGACGCGTCGGGGTTATCGTGAGCAGGCCGCCCGGGCGGCGAAGGCCTTCGCGGCGGCCTGGAGCGCCTATGCGCCGACGGTCGCCGGTGCGGACGAGCAGCGGCTCGCCCACGAGCTGAGGGAGTCGTGGCAGCACTTCATGGCAGTGGAGGCCGAGGCCGCCGCCCTCGACCGGGCCGGGGAGCGCGACTTGGCCGAGACGGTCTTCACCGCCGCGCTGCAGGATGACGCCGCGACCTTCACGCGGGCCGTGGATGCCGTGCTCGTTTTCCGGCAGGCCCGGACATCCGAACGGACGGCCGAAGCCGATGCCGTGGGCGCCAACGCATGCTGGGCGGTCATCGTGGCCGCTTCCGTCGCCGGCTCGATGACGCTGGGGGTGGTCTGGTTCGTTCTTCGCCGGGTCGCGGCACCCATCGGCACGATGACCCGCGTGATGGAACGGCTGGCCGAGAACGACCTCACCGTCGCAATCCCGCACGCGGAGCGAACCGACGAACTCGGCGCTATGGCGGGGGCCGTGCGGGTGTTCAAGGACAACATGCTGCGCGCGCGGTCGCTGGAGGTGGAGGCGGTGCAGGCCCGCATGGCGGCCGAGCAAGAGCGTCAGGCCGCTTTGCGTGCGATGGCGGAGGGCTTCGAGACCGCGGTCGGTGGAATCGTCGGTACGGTGACGTCGGCGGCGGTGGAACTGCGCGGGACGGCTGACGTGATGAGTCAGGTTGCCGGAGAAACCGCGAGCCGGTCGACGGACGTTGCGGCCGCGGCTGAACAGGCCCGATCCCACGTTCGCATGATCGCCGCCGCCGCCGAAGAATTCGGCAGCTCCGTCGGTGAAGTGGGACGTCAGGCCGAGATGACGGCCGCGATGGCCATGGCCGCCGCCGCGGAATCCGGACAGACCACGGCGCTGGTCCTGGCGCTGAGCGGTGCGGCGGACCGGATCGGCGACGTGGTGCGCATCATCGCCAAGATCGCAGCCCAGACCAACCTGCTCGCCCTCAACGCGGCGATCGAGGCCGCCCGCGCCGGCGAGGCGGGCCGCGGGTTTGCCGTCGTCGCCGCCGAGGTGAAGGCGCTGGCCGCCCAGACCAAGCAGGCGACGGACGACATCGCCGGGCACGTGGCCGTGATCCAGGGCTCCACCACCCAGGCCGTCGGCGCCATCGCGGGGATCACCACGCGGGTCGAGGACATGAGCCGGGCCGCAGCCTCGATCGCCGCGGCGGTCGAGGAACAGGGTGCGGCCACCCGGGAGATCGTCCACAGCATCGCGCAGGCCGCCCATGGCGCCGGCGAAATCAGCGCGCATATCGCGGGCGTTGCCGGCACCGCCGATCGGGCGGATGCGACCGCGCACGGGGTCCTCGCGGCGGCGAGCGCCCTGTCCCACGACGCGGAGCGGCTGAGCGCTGAACTGGACCGCTTCCTCGAGCATGTCAGGGCCGCCGGATGAGGGCGATGGCGATCAACCACGGGGCGGCAGCCGGCAGGGACCTCTCACACCCCCCACGTGCCCTCACCCGGATCGTTCGCATCGCCGCGGCGGTCGTGCTCCTCGTCGTTTCGGCGCCCGCCTGCGCCACCACGATCGGCGTCACCATGAGCCCGCCGGTGGCCTTCATGCGGCTTCTGCGGGACAGCATCGCCGAGCACGCGGCGTCCCGCGGCCTCACCGTGGACTTCGCCCATGCGGCGGACGGCGCCGGTGAGCGGCAGATCGCCCAGGTCCGGCAGTTCATCGCCGCGAAGGTCGATGCCCTGCTGGTCGTACCGGTCGACGCCGCGGCCGGCACGACCATCACGCGCCTCGCCCAGGAGGCCGATATCCCCTTGATCTATATGAACAACGGTCCGCGGGAGGACTGGGTCGCCGGTCGCGTCGCCTTGGTCCTGCCGAACGATCTCGTGGCCGGGCGTCTGCAGATGCGCAAGCTCGCCCAGATGCTGAACGGAACGGGACGTGTCGCGATCCTGTCGGGCCACCCGGCCCATGCCGGCGCGGCGTTGCGCACGCGTGGCGTCAAGGAGGTGATCGCGGAGTTCCCCGGACTCCGGCTCGTTGCGGAGCGCGCGGCCGATTGGGATCGCGCGAAGGCGCGGATCTGCGTCGCGGACTGGCTCACCCGAAACATCGCCATCGATGCGATCGCCGCCAACAACGACGAAATGGCCCTCGGCGCCGCCGAAGCGCTGGAGGCCGCCGGCATTCCCACCGGCCGCATTCTGATCGGCGGAGTGGATGCCACTGCCGACGGCATCGCCGCCATGCAGCGCAAGCGCCTTGCCGTGACGATCTATCAGGACGCGGCCATGCAGGCGCGACGGGCGATCGAAGATGCCCTGGCGTCGATCCGGCGCGAGCCCGTGCAGCAATACGATTGGGTGCCCTTCGAGCTGGTGACCGATCGCATGTCGACGACGCACTTCGCCAGATGAGGCCTCGGAGGGCCGCGTTCCGGAACGCTGCCGGCGAAGCCGAGACGTGGACAGGCCGGGAGCAGGACGTGTCCGCGCACCCGGCTCTACCCCGTTAGGATATGCCGCAGCACCTTGAAGGCGCCCCTGCGCCTTCTCGCGCGGGCAGCTCCCCATTGGGGGCGGGCGTGACGTCCGACCCGCTCGACGAAGCGGACGAGTGGGCTGAAGCTGCGGCGGCGGCCGTTCCCTGCCCCGTCCGCGACGCGGCTCACCGCATCACGAACGGATTGTCCGGCGCGTCGCGGCTGGTCGAGATCCAGACGCTCTTGGTCTCCAGGTATTCCCGGATCGCCTCGATGCCGCTCTCGCGGCCGATGCCCGAGCGCTTCATGCCGCCGAACGGCATCATGTAGCTCACCGCCCGGTAGGTGTTCACCCAGACCGTGCCGGCCCGCAGCCCCTTCGACATGCGCATCGCCCGGCCGATATCCTGGGTCCAGACGCCGGCGGCGAGCCCGTAGATCACGTCGTTGCCGACCCTGAGCGCCTCGGCCTCGTCCTCGAAGCCGATGATCGACAGGACCGGGCCGAATACCTCTTCCTGGGCGATGCGCATGTCGTTGGTGACGCCGGTGAAGATCGTCGGCTCGACGAACTGGCCGCCGAGCACGCCGGGACCGGAGGCGGGATTGCCGCCGAAGACGCAGCGCGCGCCCTCGCTCTTGGCGAGCGCGATGTAGTCGAGCACCTTGGTGTACTGGGGCGGCGTCGTGATCGGCCCGATATTGGTTTCGGCCTGCATCGGGTCGCCGAGCTTGGCGGTGCGGGCGAGCTCGACCAAGCGGTCGGTGAATTCCTGTCGGATGCTGTTCTGCACCAACAGGCGCGAGCCGGCGATGCAGGTCTGCCCGGTGGCCGCGAAGATGCCCGAGATCGCGCCCGCCGCAGCGGCTTTCAGGTCGGCATCGGCGAAGACGATGTTGGGCGACTTGCCGCCGAGCTCCAGGGACACCCGCTTGATCTGCCGCGCGGCTGCCTCGTAGACCTTCGCGCCGGTCACGTCCGAGCCCGTGAAGGTGATCTTGGCGACGTCCGGGTGCTCGACGATCGCCGTGCCGGCCTCGCCGCCGAAGCCGGTGACGACGTTGAACATCCCGTCCGGAAGCCCGGCCTCCTTCGTCAGCGCGGCGAATTCCAGCGTGCTGGCAGAGGCAAATTCCGAGGGCTTCACCACGACCGCACAACCGGCGGCGAGCGCGGGGGCGCATTTCCAGGCCACGAACAGCAGCGGCGAGTTCCAGGCGGTGAGCGCCCCGACGACGCCCACCGGCTCGTGCCGGGTGAACGCGAAGGTCTCGGGTTTGTCGATCGGCACCTGCGCGCCCTCGACCTTGTCGGCGAGGCCCGCGTAGTACCACCACCATTCCGGCTGGTAGCGGGTCTGGCCGTACATCTCCGCGAAGAGCTTGCCGTTGTCGCGCACTTCGACTTCGGCGAGGGCCTTCGCGTCGCGCTCGATGAGATCGCCGATTCGGCGCAGCACCTTGCCGCGGGCCGAGGCCGTCATGGTCGCCCAGGGTCCGTCCCACATGGCGCGCTTGGCGGCAGCCACGGCCCGGTCGACATCGGCCCGGGAGGCGCGGGGGATGCGGGCCCAGGGCTCGCCCCGATAGGGATCGATCGACTCGAACCACGAGCCCTCGACCGGATCGACGTGCCGGCCGTCGATGTAGAGCTGATAGGTCTTCACGGCGCGCATCTCCGAGGCTGGACGCGCGCCATATGGACCGGGAGGCGGGCCTCGGCGAGCCCGGCCGGTCAGGCGTTGGCGCTGAGGCGCTTGATGTCGGCGTCGACCATCTCGGTGATCAGCGCCTCCAGGCTCGTCTGGGCCTCCCAGCCGAAGGTCGCCTTGGCCTTGCCGGGATTGCCCAGCAGCACCTCGACTTCCGCCGGCCGGAACAAGGCCGGGTCGATCACGAGGTGATCGTCGATATTCAGGCCGACATGCTTGAACGCGATCGCGCACATGTCGCGCACGGTCGTGGTCCGCCCGGTGGCGATGACGTAGTCGTCCGGCCGGTCCTGCTGCAGCATCAGCCACATCGCCTGCACGTAGTCGCGGGCGTGGCCCCAGTCGCGCTTGGCGTCGATGTTGCCGAGCCGCAGCTCCTTCTGCTTGCCCAGCTTGATCCGCGCCACCGCGTCCGTGACCTTGCGGGTCACGAACTCCACGCCCCGCAGCGGGCTCTCGTGGTTGAACAGGATGCCGTTCGAGGCGTGCAGCCCGAAGCTCTCGCGGTAGTTGATCGTCATCCAGTGGGCGTAGAGCTTGGCCACACCGTAGGGCGAACGCGGGTAGAACGGCGTGGACTCGCTCTGGCGCTCCTCCTGGATCAGCCCGAACATCTCCGAGGTCGAGGCCTGGTAGTAGCGCGCGTGCGGCGCGGTCGAGCGCAGGCACTCCAGCATGTGCACGGCGCCGAGACCCGTCACCTGCCCGGTGAGCAGCGGCTGCTGCCAGGAGGACGTCACGAACGATTGGGCGGCGAGGTTGTAGATCTCGTCGGGTTTGGCGGCCTGGACGATGCGCAGCAGCGCGGACTGGTCGAGCAGGTTGCCGTCGACCAGCTCGACATCGTCCAGGATGCCGAGCCACTTCAACCGGTGGTCGAATACGCCGGCATGGCTGGAGCGGCGCACGATGCCGGTGACCGCGTAGCCCTTCTCCAGCAGCAGCTGCGCAAGATACGCGCCGTCCTGGCCCGTCACCCCGGTGATCAGCGCTCGCTTGGCCGTCATGTACCCGTCCTGTCCCGACAACGTCCGGCTGCTACGACCGCGACGGCATCCGCGTCAAGGCGAGGTGTCTACGGCAATACTCGCTGAAGTCGTGCGCCGCCGGAGCCGGGTGGATGTTCGAAGGCGTGACGCGGACACATCGCGGGGTCAGATCTCGCAAGACGAGGAGGCCGGACCTAATCCTGGCGCAGCCAGTCGATCACGCCCGCGAGCGACCGGAACTCATCGACGGCGTGGATTCGGGCCTCCGGGAGCGCGGTGCGCGCCATGGTGGCCAGGGCGTGGCCGGGGCCGAGCTCGAGCACGCGGTCCGCGCCGAACTCGCGGCAGGCTTCCAGGCAGGCCGCCCAATCGATCGCGTGCGAGATCTGGAGCGCGAGCTTCTCGAGACCGTCCGCGACACGAAAGACGGCCGCGCCGTCCAGTCCGCTGAGGAGGCGGGGTGCGGAGGGCGGCGGCCGGCGCTGCGGCGTCGCGGCCAGCGCGGCCCGGAACGCATCCGTGGCCGCAGCGAGGAGCGGCGTGTGCGAGGGCGTGTGGACCGGAAGGACCACCGCCCGTTGCGCGCCCGACGCCTGCGCGTCCCGGCACAGGCTCTCCAGGACCTCGCGCGGGCCGCCCACGACCCCGCTGTCGGCGGCGTTGCGGATCGCGAGATGGCACCCGCGTCCCGCGGCGAGGCCCGCGAGGGCGTCGAGGGACAGGCCGCGGATGCCCGCCAACCCGAAGCCCGCGCCGGAGGCCGCGTCCATCGCCTCCGCGCGCCGCGCGGCGAGTCCGAGCAGATCCGCCGGATCCAATCGTCCGACGATGCCCCAGGCCGCGAGGTCACCGACGCTGTAGCCGGCCGCGATGGCGCGAACCGGCCGAGCCGCGCCGAGGGCGCGCCAGGTGGCGAGCGCGGCGACGCAGCACAGGATCTGGCCCGTGCGGTTCTCGTGCAGGCGGTCGCCGCCGGACCGGGCGAGGTCGCGCGGGTCGACCCCGCCGAAAAGGGGCTTCGCGAACGCGAAGATCTCCTGCGCCTCGGGAGCGTCCGCCGTGAGGTCGAACATCCCGGGGTGCTGGCCGCCCTGGCCGGACAGGAGGATCGCGAGAGTCATGCGGGTGTCGCTGCACGGAGCGGATCGGCGGGCCGAATGGTCAGCCGGTCCATGCTCTTGGCCAGGACCGAACCGCCCGCCGGTGCCTCCAGCAACTCCCGCCAGTGCAGGCCGAAACCGTCCGGGAACAGGATCTCTCCGTCGACGCGCATCGGTGCGGCGGCCGCGACAACGCCGATCCGTTCGAGCAGGCCGGGCGGCACGCCGCGGTGGCAGGGCCAGAGCAGGTCGAGATCGGAGGTCGTGCTCAGGTAGGTCAGGCCGGTCACGGCCTGCCACAACAGACTGCCGAACGGCCGCGGCGTGATCTCGTGGGCCGATCCGATCGCGTCGAGAGCCCTGATGGTCGACCGCCAGGCCGGAGGGGCTTCGCCTGCGACGTCGCTCAGGCTGATCCGAGCCAGCGGCGTGAGGGCCGTCGTGGGAAACGCCAGCGCGATACGCCGCTTGCCGTCCGCGGGCGGGAGGGGCAGGCCCAGCGGGACCGCCTCGTCGCCCTCACCCGGCATTCGGCGCCGAACGATCAGCGGGCGACCCGCATCGGCCCAGCCACGAAGTTGGCGCAGGCCGGCGAGTTCGGGGTGGGCCGCGAGCCACGCCGCCCAGGCCGCCGGATCGGCCCGGACGAGGTCGTGACGCTGCAGGGGCTCAGCCAAGGCGAGCCTGATCGGCCACGGCCGCCGCGACGGCGCGGGCAACCGGCCGGCCGCCGCGCTCCTCGCCGAGCCGGTCCCGGACATCCCCCGGCTGCATCCCGGCGATGAGCGCGCCGATCTGGCCGGGGAGTGGTTTGCCGGGATCGAGGACGACGTGGACGGCGCCGGTGGCCACCATGTTGTCGAGGCCGGGCGCGAAGACCGGCGTCGACGTCGCCATGTCCTGCAGTTTCTCCAGGGGCAGCTTCGTGACGCGCGCCACCGAGGGCAAGTCCATCACGCTGGGATTGGCACCGGGCAGCGCCGCCAGCACCCGCGTGGCGAGCGCCGTGGCGATGAACGCTCCCGCGGCCGAATGGCCGTAGATCAGCCCGATGGTCGGATGTCCCGACCGGTCCGCGAGCAGCAGCGCCTTGGCGAGGTGGGCGAGGTACTCGTTCAGGCCCAGGAGTTCATCCCGCCGGCTCATGCGCTGGCTGTCGGAATCGACGGCGACCAGGATCGGGGCAACATCACCTGCCCGCACCGCGTCGAGCACGGCGCGCGACAGCGTCAGCGCCCCCTCGATGCCCAGCGGCGCGTCGCCGTCGACGCCCACGACGTGGATCCGGCCGTCCCCGAACGGTCCGCTGCCGGTCACCAACCCGTCGCGGACGGCGACCGCGTGCCCGTCCGGGAACAGGCCGAGGAGAATCTCAGCGAGCGTCATGATCGGCCTCCCCGACCCGGGCCACAATGGCCTCGAAGGCCGCCGTGTCCATGCCCGGCACCGTCGCGGGGTCGTTGACGCCGAGCCGGGCCCAGACCTCCGTGGCGTCGCGGCAATCGCCGAAGCGCGCAATCCGCGCCGCGAGCCGGGCCTGCTCGGCCTCCAAACCCGCGAGGTCGAAGGCCGGTGCACGGTCGATCAACGCGACGGCCGCCTGCCTGAAGGCCGCGACCGTGTCGGCGCAGAAGGCGTCGGCACCGCCGGTGAGTCGGCGGTGCTTCCCGCCCATGGTGCGCCAAACCAGGGCGCGGTCCCGGGAGTCGAATTCCTCGGCGCCCTTGTTGGTTTCGATCACCTCGGGTCCTGAGACCGAGATGCGACCGCCCTCTGAGACGGCCAGCCTCGAGCAGGTGCCGGCGATCAGGCCGCCGCCGCCGTAGCAGCCGGCGCGGCCCCCGATCAGTCCGACGACCGGGATTCCGGCGGCGCGGACATCGACGATGGCGCGCATCGCCTCGGCGATCGCGGTCTCGCCGGCATTGGCCTCCTGCAGGCGCACGCCGCCTGTGTCGAACAGGATCAGGACGGCCCGCGGCTTCAGGTCGAGGGCGGCGCGCAGCAGCCCGACCAGCTTGCCGCCATGCACCTCGCCGAAGGCACCCCCCATGAACCGGCCCTCCTGGGCGGCGAGCAGGACCGGTGTGCCGGCGATGTCGGCTCGACCGATCACGATGCCGTCGTCGAAGGCGCGGGGCAGGTCGAACAGCGGCAGGTGCGGGCTCATGCGCCGCTCGGTCGGCCCGAGGAACTCCCGGAAGCTGCCTGGATCGACGAGGGCCGTCACGCGCTGGCGGGCGGTGGCCTCGTACCAGCTCAGGGCATCCGGATCGATGCTCGCGGCGCGATCACCCGCCATGGTCAGGCCTCCATCAGCCGGGCGCCCTGGAGCAGGCGCAGTGACACGGTGTCGGGGCGGGCGCCGCCGTCGTTGATGCTGATGCGGATGCCGCCGGGCTGCGCCCGCGCGACGAAGTCCGCCACCACCGCCGCCCAGACATCGCCGTAGCCGGCGATCGGGGTGTCGATGGCGACCTCGCAGGCATCCGGCGGGAGCACCCGCTCCAGGAGGACCTCCAGATTGCCGGAGGCCACCACGCCGGTGACCGCGCTCGGTTGGGTGCCGGGCAGCGGCGTCTTCGTGGTGTGGCGGAAGGTCAGGGATTCCATCCGACGATTCCTTGAAGGCCCCTCACCGCGCGGAGAGGGGAACTGTTGTGATCCAACCTACCAGTTCCGGAAGCGAGCCGGCGGCTCGTAGAGCCCCCCGGACCAGTGGACGAGATCCTTGATCGACTTCGCGGCCAGCAGCGCCCGATCGGCGTCGAGCGGCTCGATCCCGAGATCCTCCGGACGGCGGATGACGCCGCGGGCCCGCAGAGCCTCGACCTTGGCCCGGTCGCGGCCGCGGCCGACCTCGGTGTAGCCGGCCACGCCCCGGATCGCCTGCTCGCGCTCGTCGGCATCGCGGCACAGGAGGAGGTTGGCGATGCCCTCCTCGGTGACGATGTGGGTGACGTCGTCGGCGTAGATCATGACGGGTGCAAGTTCGAGCCCGATCTTTCTCGCCAGCTCCAGCGCATCCAGCGTCTCCACGAAGGTGGGGACCAGCTTGTCGCCGAAGGTCTCGACCAGTTGGACCACCAGCTTGCGCCCGCGCATCAGCGCCGGATCGCCGACGATCTGCCCTTCGCGCCCCGCCTTCATCCAGGCGTCGGTGGGGTGGCGCCGGCCGTGCGGATCCGAGCCCATGTTGGGCGCCCCGCCGAAGCCGGCGACCCGCGACTGCGTGATCGTGGACGAATGGCCCATCAGGTCGATCTGGAGCGTCGCGCCGATGAACATGTCGCAGGCGTAGAGCCCGGCGGTCTGGCAGAAGGCCCTGTTCGAGCGCAGGCTACCGTCCGCGCCGGTGAAGAAGATGTCGGGCCGCTCGCGGATGTAGCGGTCCATGCCGACTTCCGAACCGAAGCAGTGGACCTGCTTGACCCAGCCCGACTCGATCGCGGGGATCAGGGTCGGGTGCGGATTGAGGGCCCAGTGCGTCGCGATCTTGCCCTTGAGGCCGAGCTTCTCCCCGTAGGTCGGCAGCAGCAGTTCGATGGCGGCCGTCCCGAAACCAATGCCGTGATTCAGACGGCGGATGCCGTACTCCGCGTAGATCCCCTTGATCGCCATCATGGCGATCAGGATCTGGGTCTCGGTCATCGCCGCCGGATCGCGGGTGAACAGCGGTTCGACGTAGAACGGCCTGTCGGCCTTCACCACGAAATCGATCCGGTCGCCCGGGATGTCGACCCGCGGGACCGTCTCCACGATCTCGTTCACCTGCGCGACGACCACACCGTTCTTGAAGGCGGTCGCCTCGACCACCGTGGGCGTGTCCTCGGTGTTCGGCCCCGTGTACAGGTTGCCGTCCCGATCGGCCGAGACGCCCGCGATCAGCGCCACGTTCGGCGTCAGGTCGACGAAGTAGCGGGCGAACAGCTCGAGGTAGGTATGCACCGCCCCGAGTTCGATCTGGCCGCCGTAGAGCATCCGGGCGATGCGCGCGCCCTGGGGCCCGGAATAGGAGTAGTCGAGCCGGCGCGCGATGCCGGTCTCGAACACGTCGAGGTGCTCCGGCAGCACGATGCCCGACTGGACCATGTGGAGATCGTGGATCTTCTCGGGATCGCAGGCGCTCAGCGCCCGGGCGAGGCAGTCCGCCTGCTTCTGATTGTCCCCTTCGAGGCAGACCCGATCACCGGGCCGCAGGATCGCTTCCAGCAGGTCGACCGCGGCGGTGGCCGGTACGATCTTGCCGGCCGCGTGGATGCGGCCGGCCGCGATACGGGCATCCCGTGCCTGCCGTTCGCCCCGCCACTCCGTCATCTGCCGACCCCCGGTTGGTATGCTGCTCATCACATAACGCGCGTGCCAGTATTATGAAAGCACCTGAGACCGTTGTTCGGTATGCGCGATTGCCGATCTGTTCATATACTGCATACTCGGTGCGGCGGTTGAAACGATCCGGGGCTCCCCGCCATGCGCGCGCCACCGCGTGCGCCGTCGATGCCGCGTCGCCGGTGCCGCACGAGGGTCAACGCCGATGGTCGTCCGGGGTGTCGCCCAGCCCGCGGCCCGCACGCTGATCGGCGTGGGTCCCCGTGATCCTCTCGGCATCGCCCTCGGCGTGAAGGCCGATATCGGTGGCGTCGGCGGCCCGATCGGTCGAGGCGGTCGCCGCGGTGGCCGGTCCGCCCCCGGTGGCGCGGCTGATCGGGCTCGACACTCCGCGTTGCGCCGGGGCGTGTGGCGGCCTGATGGGGAGGGTAAGCGGCGTCGCCCGGGGGGCTTGCGGCGACCGCTTTGACGCGGGTGTCCTGCGACGCGCCGACGGCCGCCTTTCACACGGGCACCGGCTATCCCGTCGGCCCCTCGGTCTTGGTCGCGACGGCGCGGGCCCTCGTCGGCTGAGTGTCCGGCCCGACGGATGAGGGTGTATGCCTGCATCGTCTGCCCAGACGAATGGCGGCCGCCGCGCGGTATGGTCTAGGAGGGTCGGATGCACGGTGATTTCCAGAAGATCGACAGCGGATTGTTGTCGGACAGGATCCGCGACGCGCTCACGGACGCCATTGCGTCGGGGACCATCGCGGCCGGTACCGCCCTCGACGAGCAGAACCTCGCGCAGCGCTACGGCGCCTCCCGCACGCCGGTGCGGGAGGCGCTGCGGCAGCTTGCGGCTTCGGGCCTCGTGGAGATCCGGCCCCGGCGCGGTGTCGTGGTGGTGCGGCTGACGCCGCAGCGCATCGCCGACATGTTCGAGACCACCGCCGAGATCGAGGCGATGTGCACCCGCCTCGCCACCTATCGGATGACGCCCCTCGAACGGGGCGGGCTCATGGAGCTCCACGAGGAGTCCGCCGAAGCCGTGGAGGCCGGCGACCTCGACGCCTACGACCGGTTCAACCGGACTTTCCACGAGGCGCTCTACGCGGGTACCCACAACGCCTTCATGGCCGAGCAGGCCCTGGCGATCCGGGAGCGGCTCGCAGCCTTCCGCAGGACGCAGCTGCGCCACGCCGACCGGATCCGCCGCTCCCGCGAGGAGCACGGCGACATCCTGACGGCGATCGCCGAGGGCGACGGCGAGACGGCGGCCCGGCGCATGCGCGCCCATATGCTCCGCGCGGCCGCCGCGCTCGGGCGCTACATCGCCGAGACCGGATAGCGGTTACGCGGCGCCTTCGATCGGCGCGGAGCGACCGTCCGGCGGGTCGACGGCCATCCGGCGGATGCGCGGCCCGGCGAGAATGGCCCGGCCCCGATCCTCAGCCGCGGGAGGCCGGTCCGCCGAGGGCCTCAGCCAGCTTGCCGATCCGCTCGGCGGCGCGCCCGATGCCGGCTGCCGCTCGTCCGGCGTCGTCGGCTCGCGCGCGCTCCGCAGCCTCCGCGGCGGCGCGAAGCTCCGTGACGTTCGCCTCCAGCCCGGCGAGCCGCCCCCGCAGTTCCGCCAGCTCGTCCGCGATGGTCAGCGCCGCCATCACCTGCAGGCGCATGTCGCCGATTTCCCCGAAGCTCTTGCGCATCTCGCCGATGCGGCCGTCCAGGGTCTCGGCAAGGCCCGTCAGGTGAGCCTCCTCTCCCGCCCCGCAGGCCATGCGGTAGAGGCGGCCGTCGATGGTGACGTTGATCTGCGGCAAGGGGGGCTCCGACGGGCGCTCCGGTTGTCAGGACATGCCGATCAGGCGCGATGAAGCACATCTTGAACGGTCTCGATCGCCCGGTCGAGCCGCTGGCCGACCTCGCCGGTCGTGGCCGTGACCTCGGCGAGGCGCGCGCTCGCGGCGTCCAGGGCGGCGGCGAGGCGGGCGCGATCCTCGTCCATCAGGGCGAGTTCCGCGTCGCGGCCGTCCGGCTGTGCCGCGGCCTCGAGCCGACGCGTCACGACGGCGTCCAGGCGGTTCACCGCCGCATCGAGGCGCGCGAGGGCTTCGTCGATGGCGCTGGGATCTGTCTCGTCGGCCATGGCTGTACGTCCGCTGCGACGGGTAGCTTTCCGTCGAATGCCGCCGGATTTCCAGCCCGAAATGGCATCCGATGCCGGGATCCCTGGGATCGGATGATGGAAACGCGCGAACCTGTTTATTGGTCGGTGGATCGAAGGTCTTTGTCACGGTCTCGCGTTTGACAGGTGAAGGCGCCATGTTAGACAGCCGCGCGCTCCCGAGAGGGGCCGCACGAGACATGCCGAATGGCCGGTCCGCGACAGTCCCGAGGCCTCAGCCGCGCCGTCCGATCCGACGGCCATGGGCGACGAAGCCCGGCCTCTCCCGGCCCGGTTCATCGCAGGTTCAAACCCGCCCGCCCAGACCGCCCGGCTTGCTGGCGGGCCGCCGAGACCGCTCCGTTTCCGCGGGGCCGGCGCGCGCTGAGCCGCATCAGGAAGGAGTGACGCCGTGACGAAGGTAGCCATCAACGGGTTCGGACGCATCGGCCGGAACGTCCTGCGCGCGATCGCGGAAGCGGGCCGCAGCGACATCGAAGTCGTGGCGATCAATGATCTCGGACCGGTGGAGACCAACGCCCACCTCCTCCGCTACGATTCCGTCCATGGCCGATTCCCCGGCGAGGTCGCGGTCGACGGCGAGTTCCTGGTGGTGAACGGCAAGCGCATCAAGGTCACGGCCGTGCGCAATCCCGCCGAGCTGCCGCACCGCGACCTCGGCGTCGACATCGCGCTGGAATGCACCGGCATCTTCACCTCGAAGGACAAGGCGAAGGCCCACATCGATGCCGGCGCCAAGCGCGTCCTCGTCTCCGCGCCGGCCGACGGCGCCGACCTGACGGTGGTCTACGGCGTCAACCACGACAAGCTGACGGGCGAGCACCTCGTTGTGTCGAACGCCTCCTGCACCACGAACTGCCTCGCGCCGGTGGCGAAGGTCCTGGACGAGGCCGTGGGCATCGAGCGCGGTTTCATGACCACGATCCACTCCTACACCAACGACCAGCCGTCGCTGGACCAGATGCACAAGGACCTCTACCGCGGCCGCGCCGCTGCCCTCTCGATGATCCCGACCTCGACGGGCGCCGCGAAGGCGGTCGGCCTCGTGCTGCCGGAGCTCAAGGGCAAGCTCGACGGAACCGCGATCCGCGTGCCGACCCCGAACGTCTCGGCGGTGGACCTCGTCTTCACGGCCAAGCGCGCCACCTCGGTGCAGGAGATCAACGACGCCATCAAGGCCGCCGCCGCGGGCCCGCTGAAGGGCGTCCTGGGCGTCACCGACCGGCCGAACGTGTCGATCGACTTCAACCACGATCCGCACTCGTCCACCTTCCACCTCGACCAGACCAAGGTCATGGATGGGACCTTCGTGCGCATCCTCTCCTGGTACGACAACGAGTGGGGCTTCTCGAACCGCATGGCCGACACGGCCGTGGCGATGGCCAAGCTCATGTGATCGACGAGGCCCGCTGCCCCTGGGACGGGGCGGCGGGCCACGCTCCATCGGACGACCTTTCCTCGAACCAGGGATCCTCCAGGGATGACCGACGCACCGCAGGGCATGTCGAGCGGTTCGGCTGGCGTGCCGCCCGCGCCGAGACCGGCTCCCGCCCCGCCCGGCACGATGGGCGAGCCCGTCATCGCTGGATCGTCCCAGACACTCACGACCAACCACTTCTTCGATCAGCTTGCGCGCATTGAGGACAAGTGCTCGCGCATCGAAGACAAGTACGCTCGCTCCGAGTCGCTGCTCTCGCGCGTCGAAGACAAGGTCGAGAACGCGTCGAACCGGATGAATGAGGCGGCCCGTCAATCCGACCTGGCGGCCCTGCGGACGGAGATGCGCGGCCTCTCCGAGCGCACGCGCCGCCTGCCCAGCACCGGTGCGCTGGTCCTGACTGCCGTCATCACCGCCGTCCTGACCGTCGTGCTGATGGTCGCGGTGCAGCGGCTGAACCTCGATCGCCTGCTGCCGCAGCGGGCCGCGATCGGCACGACGACCCAGTAAGATCCTTCGACCTTCACAGGACCTCGACAGCACCGCATGAGCGCCTTCCGCACCCTCGACGACGCCGGATCCCTGAAGGGCCGCCGGGTCCTCCTGCGCGTCGACCTGAACGTGCCGATGGAGAACGGCCGGGTCACCGACGCCACCCGCATCGATCGTGTCGTCCCGACGATCCGCGAGATCGCCGAGCAGGGCGCGAAGGTGATCCTGCTGGCGCATTTCGGCCGGCCCAAGGGAAAGCGTGAGCCGAAGGACTCGCTGGAACCGGTGGTCCCGGCCCTGGGCAGCGCCCTCGGCCGTACCGTCGCCTTCGCGCCCGACTGCGTCGGCGACGAGGCCGCCAAGGCGGTCGCGGCCCTCCGGGACGGCGACGTGCTGCTCCTCGAGAACACCCGCTTCCATGCCGGCGAGGAGAAGAACGACGCGGCCTTCTCCGACGCGCTGGCGGCGAACGGCGATGTCTACGTCAACGAGGCCTTCTCGGCGGCCCACCGGGCCCATGCCTCCACGGAAGGACTGGCCCACCGCCTGCCCGCCTATGCCGGGCGTGAGATGCAGGCCGAACTCGAGGCCCTGACGAAGGGCCTTGAATCGCCGCAGCGTCCGGTGATCGCCCTCGTGGGCGGCGCCAAGGTCTCGTCCAAGATCGACCTCCTGGAGAACCTCGTCGCCAAGGTCGACATGCTGGTGATCGGCGGCGGCATGGCCAACACCTTCCTGCACGCGCAAGGTAAGTCGGTGGGCAAGTCCCTCTGCGAGAAGGATCTCGCCGAGACCGCAACCCGGATCCTGGCGGCGGCCGAACGGGCCGGCTGCCGGATCATCCTGCCGGTCGATGCCGTGGCGGCCGCCGAGTTCAAGGCCCACGCGACGCACGAGACCGTGCCGGTCGACGCGGTTCCGGATTCCAGCATGATCCTCGATGCGGGTCCGCAGTCGGTCGCCGAGATCAACGCGGCCATCGACGGTGCGAAGACGCTGGTCTGGAACGGCCCTCTGGGCGCCTTCGAACTCGCCCCGTTCGACGCCGCGACCGTAGCGGCCGCCCGGCACGCCGCGGCGCGCACGAAGGACGGTCGCCTCGTCTCGGTGGCCGGTGGCGGCGACACCGTCGCGGCCCTCAACCACGCGGGCGTGGCGGACGAGTTCACCTACGTGTCGACCGCGGGCGGGGCTTTCCTCGAATGGTTGGAGGGCAAGGCCCTCCCGGGTGTCGAGGCGTTGCGGGCCCAGAGCTGAGGGCGAAGGTCTAAGGGCGAAGGACT
>Ga0160428_1000579_pt1 | contig 38556 bp, 30 predicted proteins | sample SolpanmetagenomM_FD_108198 | JGI IMG/M metagenome (GOLD analysis project Ga0160428, IMG submission 108198) | Solar panel surface microbial communities from Lawrence Berkeley National Laboratory, California, USA - M | ecosystem: Engineered > Built environment > Solar panel > Unclassified ... | reverse complement strand
CCTTATATGGCTATTGCCCATTGCCCATTGCCCATTGCCCATTGCCCATTGCCCATTGCCCATTGCCCATTGCCCATTGCCCATTGCCCATTGCCCATTGCCCATTGCCCATTGCCCATTGCCCATTGCCCATTATATCTGGCGCCGGAGCTTGATGCTGGCTGGGTACACCTCGCCATCGGCCCGGCGCAGCAGCAGCAGCAGCACGCGGCCGTGCTGCGAGTGCAGCATCCGGTTGAGGTCGGACATGGAATAGGCGATGAGCGGGATAAAATTGATACTCACCAGCTCCTCCCCTTCCGCAATGCCGGCCGAGGCGGCGGGCGAGCCCGGCACCACGCGCTGCACCACGTAGCGGCGGTAAGTGGGGCCGGTAGCCAGCAGGTCGAGGCCGCACATATCGTGCTCAAACGGCTCGCTCAGGGCCGTGGTGGGCCGCAGCAGCAGCCGGCTGTGCGGGTAGTCGATGACCGTGGTAAAGCGCTTCAGCACCTCAAAACCCAGGCTGCCGTTGCGTAGGCGCTCGGTGCCCGTGAGGCGCTCGTGCACCTGCGCCGAATCGGGAAACGAGGTGAGCACCTGCGGCAGGTGGTAGCGCCCGAGGTGCACGGTGGCCACCCGCCCCAGCGAGCCGCTGATGAGGCCCGTAAGGCCCCGGCCCAGGTCGGTGCGCAGGCGGGTGGCGGGCAGGCGCAGGCGCAGGTCGGAGGTGGTTTCGAGGCTGAGGGCGTGGCCCGCGCCGGTATCGAGTAGCAGGCGCAGCGGCAGGGCCGGCGCGTCGGGGGCGGCGCCCAGCTGCTGCACCTCGGCCGTGAGGTAGGCCTTGTCGTGGTCGAGGTGCAGCGGCAATGCGGCCCAGCGCCGGCCGGTGGGGGCTTTGTAATACGCCGGGTCGGCCAGCCCTAGCACCAGTTGCTGCGGGTTGATGGTCACCACGAACGAGCGGAATAAATCGGCCCCAATGATGCCGTGGATGGGCATTCCCACGTAGCCCGACAGGTCGAGCACATCGCTGCTGAGCACCAGCCAGCTCAGGTCTGCCGCCTCGGCGCCGGCCAGGCTCACGCGCACGTGGGGAGCCTCGTAGGCGCGCAGGCCGCTGTCGGTGCCGCCCACGCCCATCAGCCGGTACTCGGTGCCGTGGGCCAGGCCTAGCGAATCGGCCAGCTGCGGGTCGGTGAGCAGGCTGGTGGCCACGCCGGTATCGAGCAAAAAGTGGTAGGGCCCGCGCCCATTGAGCAAAGCCGAGATGATGAGCAGGTTGCGCTGCGACACAAACGGCACCCGCGCCCGGTGGCGCCCGGGGCGGCTCAGCGTAAAGGCTGGCCGGGGCAGCCCGGCGGCCTGGGCCACCGCCGGGCGCGCCGGGGCCAGCAGCAAACCCCACAGGGCCAGCACCCACCAGCCGGCTCCCAGCCGGCGGCCCCCAAACAACGCACGCGCTTGCATACTACCCGGCTTATCTCTCGTGAGAAAGCCTAAATATACAACGGGTTAGCGCCGCTTCAAAAGGGTAGTGGGCCAGCCCAAAGAGCGCCGGCTTACGGCCGTTTTGCGCCTAGTTCGCGGCGGGCAGCGGCGGCTCCCAGTGGCCGGCCGGGTCGTAATGCAGCGCGCCGGCCCGAATGCTGAGCGGGGCGGCCAGGTTGTTATCGTAGAGCTGGCCGGTGCCCAGGCCCTGGGCAAAATCGCCCACGTCGTACTCGCCCGTGAGTTGGGCCACGGCGTTGAGGCCGATGTTTGATTCCAGGGCCGAGGTTATCCACCAGCCGATGCCGCGCGCCTCGGCCAGGGCTATCCAGCGGCGGGTGGCAGCGTGGCCGCCCAGCAGCGTGGGCTTGAGCACGAGGTAGGGCGGGCGCACGGCGTCGAGCAGCGCTGCCTGCCGGGCCGGGTCGGTGAGGCCGATTAGCTCCTCATCGAGCGCCACCGGCACCGGCGAGGTGCGGCACAGCGCCGCCAGCGCCGCCCACTGCCCGGCCGCAATAGGCTGCTCGATGGAGTGCAGGCCGAAGGCGGCCAGCTGCGCCAGCTTGGCCGGGGCCTCGGCGGGGGTAAAGGCGCCGTTGGCATCCACGCGCAGCACGAGCTGGGTGGGGCTAGCCTCGGCCCGGATTTCGGTCAATAAAGCTAGTTCGGTGGCCCAGTCGAGGCTGCCGATTTTCACTTTTAGGCAAGCGTAACCGGCCGTTAGCTTCTGCCGGATTTGCGCGCGCATAAAGGCCGCGTCGCCCATCCACACCAGCCCGTTGATGGGCAGGCCCGCCCGCCCCTGGCTAAAGTCGTTGGGATAAAGCTGGCGCCGGCCCCCGGCGTTTAGGTCAAGCGCCGCCGTTTCGAGGGCAAAACGCAGCGCGGGCAGCGTGGCGGGCACCAATGCCGCCGCGCTGCCCGCCGTAAGTGCTTCGTGGCCAACCGCGTTGAACTGCTGGCAAAATTCCTGCACGGTTTTTTCAAACTCGGCGCCGTAGTCGGGGCTGAGGCCCGCCAGCGGCGCGGCCTCGCCCCAGCCGGCCACCGTGGGCTGGCGGCTATCGCGCAGCGCCAGGTAGTAGGCCACGTGCTCGGTGAGCGCCCCGCGCGACGTGCGGGCCGGAAAGTTGAAGTGCAGCGCCCGCCGCTGGTAAGTAAGGGTCAGCATGGGGCAAAGGTGCGGTCAAAAAGACCTACTCCGGGCTGCCAGACGGTTTTTTTGGCCCCCGGCGGCTTATCTGGCCGCCCTTGCGGCCGGCGGCCCTGGCCTCTTCGGTAGAAAAGCGGTGGCCTTTACCGCTCTCGTGCGAGGCGCGGCCGCCTTCGCTGGCAATGCGCCGCTGCTGCTCGGGCGACATGGCGGCGAAGCCCCGGCGGCTTTTCTCGCCTACGCGCCGGGCCGGGCGCTTGGGTAGTTTGATGGATGAAATGGGAAGGGCTGCGGGCTGGGTGGAATCGACAGCATTCGTACGCATACAGAAACTAAAAAAATGAGGAATAGGTGGCTGTTTTAGGCACCATTGTCAATGAATAATGCAAACCCTGTTAGCAGGCGGTAAATTCCGCAGGCAGCAGAATTTTCTTACCTGATTTGCCGGGCTCGGGCCCACGCCAATCGGCGCGGGTGCCGCTGAGCTTACTGGCCCGCCCCAGGTGGCGGCCCGGGCACCCGGCCGCGCAACCCTGAGCGGGTCAGCGTGGTTAAACAGGCACCTCGCGGCGCATCTTCGCCCGGCTCTTTTTTATGGCTCTTGCTTCTTTGTCTTTCCCTGCCCTGGCCGCGCCCGGCGCAGCTGCTCTTTCTACTACGCTGCCGGCGCACTACCGGGCCGTGCGGGCCCAGTCGGTGGCGCTGGTGCAGCCGCTGCTGCCCGAAGACACGGTGGTGCAGCCCTCGCTCGACGTGAGCCCGCCCAAGTGGCACCTGGCCCACACCACCTGGTTTTGGGAAACGATGCTGCTCCAGCGGTTTTTGCCCGGCTACGCGGTGTTTCACCCCGACTTTGCCTTTCTGTTCAATTCGTATTATAACTCGCTGGGCTCGCGCGTCAACCGCGCCGACCGGGGCACGCTTTCGCGCCCGCCGCTGGCCGACGTGTACCGCTACCGCACGTACGTAGACGAGCACATGGCTACCCTGCTGAGCCAGCTGGCCGAGCTGCCCGCCGCCGCCACCGAGCTGGTCGAGCTGGGCCTGCACCACGAGCAGCAGCACCAGGAATTGCTGGCTACCGACATCAAGTACATTCTCAGCACCAACCCGCTGGCGCCAGGCTATCTGGATAATTTGGAATTAGGAATTAAGAATGAAGAATTGCCGGACGATAATTCTTCATTCTTAATTCCTAATTCCTCATTGCCAACGGCGTCCTGGCTGCCCGTGCCGGGTGGCATTTATAGCGTCGGGCATCAGCAGGCGGGCTTTTCATTCGATAATGAGCTGCCGGTGCACGAGGTGCTGGTGGCCCCGTTTGAGCTGCAAAACCGGCTCGTGACCAACGGCGACTTCCTCCAGTTTATTGAGGCGGGCGGCTACCGGCAGTTCCAGTTCTGGCTGGGTGAGGGCTGGGACCTGGTGAACCGCGAGGACTGGCTGGCCCCGCTCTACTGGTCGCAAACGGCCGACGGCCAGTGGCTGCGCTACGGCCCCACCGGCCTGGCCCCGCTCAACCTGGCCGCGCCCGTGTCGCACATCAGCTTTTACGAGGCCGATGCCTACGCGCAGTGGGCCGGCGCCCGCCTGCCCACCGAAGCCGAGTGGGAAACGGCCGCCCGCTACTTCCACGCTACGCCGCAGGGCGGCAACTGGCTCGAAAGCGGCCACTTCGACCCCCAGCCCATGGCCCCCGGTGCCGACCCCGCGCAGTGCCACCAGCTGCTGGGCGACTGCTGGGAGTGGACCTACTCGGCCTACCACCCCTACCCCGGCTACCAGCGCGCGGCCGGCGCGCTGGGCGAGTACAATGGCAAGTTTATGCTCAACCAGCTCGTGCTGCGCGGCGGCTCGTGCGCCACGCCCGAGAGCCACATCCGCCTCACGTACCGCAACTTCTTCCACGCCGACAAGCGCTGGCAGTTCACCGGCCTGCGGCTGGCGCGGTGAGGTAATGGGTAATTCATAAAAGAACGTCATGCTGAGCCTGCGAAGCATCTCGCTCGCGTCGTTAGGGTTATTAATTCTAACGACGCGAACGAGATGCTTCACTGCGTTCAGCATGACGCTCTTTATTGTAGTACTCTGTCGCCGGCTAGCTCTTCTCCGGCGTCAGCCACTTTTCGAGGCGGGTGGGCTGGTAGGCTTGCAGGGCATCGAGCAGGGCGGCGGGGCTGGCGTTTTGCAGCACCTGGCCCCGGTTCTCTTGCCGCAGGAAAGCCTCGGCGCTCATGTGGTCGAGCAGGGCCAGCAGCGTATCGTAAAAGCCTTGCGTGTTGAGCAGACCCACCGGCTTGCCGTGCAGCCCAAGCTGGCCCCAGGTTAGCACCTCAAACAGCTCTTCGAGGGTGCCAAAGCCGCCGGGCATGGCCACGAAGCCGTCGGCCAAATCGGCCATGAGCAGCTTGCGCTGGTGCATGGTATCCACGATGTGCAGTTCAGTGCAGCCTTGGTGGGCCAGCTCCTTATCGGCCAGAAAGCCGGGAATGACGCCGATAACCCGGCCGCCCTCGGCCAGCACGGCATCGGCAATGGTGCCCATGAGGCCCACACAGCCCCCGCCGTACACGAGCGTGAGGCCGCGCCAGGCCAGCTCGCGGCCCATTTCCTGCGCCTGCTGAGTATAAATCTCCTGGTTGCCGCTGCTGGAGCCGCAGTACACCGCTACGCTTTTCATATTCCGTCCTTTTTGTGACAAATTTTTCTACTATTCACAATGATGTCACAAAAATATTGTGACACTAAAACCTAAAGAGCACCGAATTGTCACAGATTTCCTGCAACACCCCGGCGCCCTTTTGAGCGGCTACAGCAATTTCGGAGTAGTGCGTAGCGCGAACTTGGTAGTTCGCGTCCCCGCGCCAATACCATCGTGCTGGGACGCGAACTACCAAGTTCGCGCTACTGTACCCCGACCCCGAAACTGCGCCAGCTACATCCGCTCGGGTACTTCGATGCCGAGCAGGCCGAGGGTAGTTTTGATGGTTTCGGCCGTTTTGGCCGAGAGGGCCACGCGGAAGGACTTCTTCAGCGCATCGACTTCCTTCAAAATGGGCACTTCGGTGTAGAAGCGGTTGTAGCTCTTGGCCACATCGTAGGCGTATTGCGCCACTACGGCGGGCGAGAGCGCGCGGGCTGCCTCCGTTACCACGTCTGCATAACGGCCTAACTCTTGAATTAACTCGCTCTCCGCGCTGTGTAATTCACCAAGCTGAGTAAAATCAGTTGCATTGACTATCCCGGTTGCCTCTGCATCGCGCCGGATTTTAGAAATACGGGCGTAGCTGTACTGGATAAACGGTCCCGTATCGCCAGTCAACTGCACTGACTCCTCCGGATTAAAAAGCATCCGTTTCTTAGGGTCCACTTTCAACAAGTAATATTTCAGCGCGCCCAAGCCTAACGTATGGAATAGCTGCTGTAATTCTTCCTCGCTCAAGCCTTCGATTTTACCCTTTGCCAGGGTCGCGGCCTTGGCGGCTTCCTCCACTTCGAGCACCAGCTCATCGGCATCGACTACGGTACCTTCGCGGCTTTTCATCTTGCCGCTGGGCAGGTCTACCATGCCGTAGCTGAGGTGATGGATGGCGTCGGCGTAGGGCTTGCCCAGCTTTTTGAGCGTGGCTTGCAGCACCTGCATGTGGTAGTTCTGCTCGTCGGCGATGACGTAGATGCTGCTGTCGTAGCCAAAATCCTGGTATTTCAGCTCGGCCGTGCCCAGGTCCTGGGTGATGTAGACGCTCGTGCCGTCGGCGCGCAGCAGCAGCTTTTCATCGAGGCCTTCGGCCTGCAAATCGACCCACACCGAGCCGTTTTCCTTTTTGAAAAACACGCCCTTGGCTAGCCCTTCCTCCACGCGCTCCTTGCCTAGCAGGTAGGTGCCCGACTCGTAGTAAAACTTGTCAAAATCGACGCCGATGTTGGCGTACGTGGCGTTGAAGCCATCGTAGACCCAGCCGTTCATGCGGTGCCAGAGGGCCATTACCTCCTCGTCGCCGGCTTCCCACTTTTGCAGCATCTCCTGGGCTTCGAGCATCAGTGGGGCCTGCTTTTTGGCTACCTCATTGGCTACGCCCTCTGCTTCGAGCTGCTTGATTTCTTCGCGGTAGTGCTTTTCGAACAGCACGTAGTACTTGCCGGCCAGGTGGTCGCCTTTGAGGCCCGCGCTCTCGGGCGTGGCGCCCTCCCCGAAGCGCTGGTAGGCAATCATCGACTTGCAGATGTGGATGCCCCGGTCGTTGACCAGGTTGGCCTTGGTGACGGTGGCGCCGGTGGCCTTCAAAATCTCGGCCACCGAGTAGCCCAGGAAGTTGTTACGCAGGTGGCCCAGGTGCAGGGGCTTGTTGGTGTTGGGCGACGAGTACTCGACCACCACGCGCTGGGGGCCGCCGGTGGGCACGGGCGCGCCGGCCGGGCGGGCCAGCAGCTCGCCAAACAGCTTCAGCCACTCGGCATCGGCGATTTCGAGGTTGAGGAAGCCCTTGACCACGTTGTAGCCGCGCACGGCCGGCGTGTTGGCCGTCAGCCACTCGCCCAGGGCCTGGCCGATTTGCTCGGGGCCTTTGCCAAACGCCTTGGTGAGCGGAAACGTGACGAGGGTGAAGCTGCCGGCGAAGTCTTTGCGCGTGGGCTGAAGCACGAGGCTGGCGGCGGGAATCTCCTGGCTAAAAACGGCCTGGGCGGCCGCTTGCAGGGCAGTTTTGAGGGTTTGTTCTAGCTGTTGCACGGGGGCAAAGGTACGGCGGGCCGGGGCGCGGCAGCCCCGGTATTTCGGCGCGGCCCGCCGCCGGGCCGGAACGCGCAGGCCGCCGCCCGGCGTTTGGGAAATAGCTTTTTTATTCCTCTAACTCTGTTTCGCGTGTTGCTATCTCCTTTTCGCCGGCTCCGCACTGCCCCTGGCGTGCTGGGTCTTTACGTGGCCTTGCTAGTGGCCCCGGCCTGCAAGAGCACCTCGGCCGACCCCGTAGCTGCCATCCCCACCCCGCCCGCCGCCGCTACCGTGCTCACCGGCAGCACCCTCATCGGCGAGTACAGCGCTGCCACGCTGGCTGGCCGCGTGGCGGCCGTGCCGCTGGCGGGCGCCCTCGTCAAGTACCCCATCCGGGCCTACCGCCTCACCTACCGCACCCACACCCCCGAGGGCCAGGAAACCACGGCCTCGGGCGCGGTGCTCGTGCCGGTGGCCACGGCGGCGCTGCCGGTGCTCAGCTACCAGCACGGCACGCTCATTCCGACCAGCGAAAACCAGGCCCCGTCGTACTACGCCGAGGGCAGCGACGTGTGGTCGGTGGTGTCGGTGCTGGCCTCGACGGGCTACGTGGTGTCGGCGCCCGACTACCTGGGCTACGGCGCCAGCAAGGCCCTGCCCCACCCCTACGAGCACGCCGCCTCGCTGGCCTCGGCCTCGGCCGATATGCTGCGCGCCGCCCGCGAGTTCTGCCAGCAGCAAAACGTAGCCGTGAATCAGAAAAACTTCCTGCTCGGCTACTCCGAGGGCGGCTACGCTACCATGGCCCTGCACAAATTATTGCAAGAGCAGTATGCCGCCACCCTGCCCGTGGCGGCCAGCGCGCCCGGCGCGGGGGCCTACCACAAGTCGGCCTTCGCCCGCTACATCCTCCAGACTTCACAGCCGCTCAGCTTCCTGAGCACCTACGTATGGGTACTGCGCACCTACGACCGCGTGTATGCCCTCCACCGGCCCTACTCCTTCTACTACCAGGAGCCCTACGCCACGCAGCTGCAAGCCGACCCGTTTAGCCCGGTGCCCATCCTGGCGAGCCAGCTTTTCGCCAGCTCTTTCCGGCAGGCCGTGCTGGATAATTCTGACGCGGACCTCAGCCGCGCGCTGGCCGACAACGATATCTACGACTGGAAGCCCACCGCGCCGCTCGCCCTCTTCCACGGCACCGCCGACGACTACGTGCCCTTCTTCAACTCGCAGGATGCCTACGACGCCATGCGGCAGCGCGGGGCCACGCAGGTCGAGCTACACCCCATCCAGGGCGGCAACCACTTTTCGTCGGCCACGGCCTACACGCTGGGTGCCTACAGCTTTATCAGCCAGTATAATAAATGACTATTTTCACCTGTCATTGCGAGCGTAGCGCGGCAATCGCCCCCAGAACGAGTCGTTCGGGTATCGGTTAGGTGCGATTGCCGCGCTGCGCTCGCAATGACAACTGTATTCCCTGTCCTCTACCGGCTCACCACCTCGTCCATGCGCAGGCGGCGCTCGATGGCGGCGGTGGCTTTTTCGAGGATGTTGAAGGCATTTTTGGCCATTGTGTTCTCGTGGTCGAGCGTGGGGTTGATTTCGACCATCTCGAAGCACACCACGCGCTCGTTTTCGAGCAGGTCCTGGCACAGGTTTTCGGCCTCCGAAAGGTAGAGGCCCTTCTCAACCGGCGTGCCGGTGCCCTTGCTAAACTCTGAGTCGAGGCTATCCACGTCGAACGAGATATACACGAGGTCGCAAAAGCGCAGGTGCTCGTAAATCTCGCGGGTGAGCTGGCGCGAGCCCTTGGCCTGAATCTCGTCCAGCTTTATCCACCTGATGCCCAGGCGCTCGATGATGGCTTCCTCCTCCGCCTCCGTGTCGCGCACGGCCACGTACACCAGGTGCTCGGGGCGCAGCTTGGGGCCGGGCTCGGCCAGGTTCTGGAGGCGGCGCCAGAAGAATTCGGTGTCGGCGTCGGGCTCGTTGCGCTGGCAGGGGCGGTTATCTTCGCCTAGCGCGGCGGCCAGCGGCATCCCGTGCACGTTGCCGCTGGGCGTGGTGTAGGGCGAGTGAATATCGGCGTGCGCATCAATCCAGACAACGCCCAGCGTTTTGTGCGGGTAGGCCGCCTTGATGCCCGCTATGGTGGCGTTGGCGCTGCTGTGGTCGCCGGCCAGCACCAGCGGAAACTCCCCGAAGCGCAGCGTCTGCTCTACGGCGCTGGCAATGCCCTTTTGCACGGTATAAATCGCGTCGATGTGCTTGGCGAAGCGAAACGGGTTCTTATCGAACAGCACGTGGTTCAAATCCTGCGTCACCACGGAGTTGTAGCGCCGGAAATAGTCGGAACCCTTGTTGAGGCAGGCCACGCGCAGGGCGGCGGGGCCCATGCTGGCGCCGCGCGTGCCGGCGCCCAGCTCGGAGCACACTTCAATCAGCTTAATGCGTTTCATCGGGGAGAATGGGTGGGGGTAGAACATGGGTGGGCGGCATCGTACCGCCCCCGCCCCCCAAGGGGACCGGGGCGAGCGCTGCCTTGCGGCGCCGGGGCGCCGTAGCCATGTCGCTTCCTTCCATCGGAGGCCGATGCGGGGCAGCCGCGCGTTTGCGGCTGCCGGCGGTACTTTTGGTACGCCTACCGCAAAGGTCGGGCATTTTCGCCGATTTTCCGCCTTCGATGGATACCTACCAGGACCTCATTACCCAGACTTTCGATTTCCCGAACGCCGACTTCCAGGTGCGCGCTAACGAGCTGTTCTTCCACGACATCGACCTGATGGCGCTCGTCAAAAAGCACGGCACCCCGCTGCGCCTCACCTACCTGCCCAAAATCAGCTCCCAGATTCAGCGGGCCAAGAAGTGGTTTGCCGACGGCATTGCCCAAACGGGCTACACCGGCTCGTACTCCTACGCCTACTGCACCAAGTCGTCGCACTTCCGCTTCGTGCTCGACGAGGCGCTCAAGAACGACGTGCACCTCGAAACCTCGTCGTGGTTCGATATCAGCATTATCCGCTCGATGTACGAGCAGGGCAAGTTTGACAAGACGAAGTACATCATCTGCAACGGGTTCAAGACCGACGAGTACAAGCACGACATTACGGCGCTGCTCAACGACGGCTTTGCCAACTGCCTGCCCATCCTCGATTCGCCCAACGAAATCGACTACTACGCGGCGCACGTCGAGGCCGGCACCAAGGTGAAGATGGGCCTGCGCCTGGCCTCCGATGAGGAGCCGCGCTTCCAGTTCTACACCTCGCGCCTGGGCATTCGCTACGCCGACGCAGTGCCGATTTTCGAGCAGAAAATCAAGGACGACCCGCGCTTTGAGCTCACCATGCTGCACTACTTCATCAGCACGGGCATCAAGGATACGTCCTATTACTGGTCGGAGCTGAGCCGCTTTATTCACAAGTACTGCGAGCTGCGCAAAATCTGTCCCACGCTCCAGACCATCGACATCGGCGGCGGCCTGCCCATCCAGACCTCGATTCAGCTGGAGTACGACTACCCGTACATGATTGCCGAAATTCTGCGCACCATCCAGCGCATCTGCGCCGAGGAAGGCGTGCCGGAACCCAATATCTTCACCGAGTTCGGCATCTTCACGGTGGGCGAGAGCGGGGCCACGATTTACTCCATTCTGGACGAGAAGCTCCAGAACGACAAGGAGCTGTGGTACATGATTGACGGCTCGTTTATCACCAACCTGCCCGACACCTGGGCCCTCAACCAGCGTTTTATCATGCTGGCCCTCAACGGCTGGCAGCGCCCCTACCGCAAGATTCAGCTCGGCGGCCTTACCTGCGACTCGCAGGATTACTACAACTCGGAGAAGCACATCTACCAGACCTTCCTGCCGCAGTTGCAACCCGCCCGCAACCAGCCCGCCACCGACGAGCCCATCTACGTGGGCTTCTTCCACACCGGCGCCTACCAGGAAAGCCTGAGCGGTTACGGCGGCATCAAGCACTGCCTCATCCCAGCCCCCAAGCACGTCATTCTGGACCGCGCCGCCGATGGCACGCTCACCGACTACGTGTTTGCGCCCAAGCAGGAAGCCAGCAGCATGTTGAAAATACTGGGCTACACGGCCTAATAAAGTGGAGGCTTAGAAAGTTGCCCTGGTCGGAAAGCACTATTTTAAGAAACCCGGCCTGGGCACGACTTTCAACCGCCGCCCGCTCGTATCTTTGAAACCTAACCGCGTCTCCCTCAATTACTACCTTTTATGAAGAAGCTCCTTCTCCTCGCCATCGGGGCCGCCACCCTCGGCCTCGGCGCCTGCAACAAGCAGACTTGCCCCGCCTACAGCTCGACCAAGCAGGCCGCCGCGCCCATTACGGCCAGCACCGCCACGACCATCGAGCGCCAGTAGTTTTTAGCTGGGTTCTACGAACAGCGCCCGGCCTGCACTTGCGTGCGGGCCGGGCGCTGTTGCTTACGGAATCTTTTTTGAACTTTAGACTGTAATTCATTTATTATTCTGGTTTACACCTTTGTGCCATGTTTACAAAAGCGCACTTATTGCAGGTTATCGCCGAGGTTCCCAGCGAGTTTTCGCTAGAGGAACTAGCTGCTATCTTGAACCAGCCCCGGCCGGCGGCTTCAGGAGGACAGCTTTCATCGCCCTCCCAGTCCATTGTAGCACAGGCTAACGAGTGGGCATATTATACGTCACCCGCTGCGCAGGCTACCTACACTAAGTTCCCTTCATCGCCAAATGTCCGTGCTTTAAGGGGCATTGTGCCCAGACTCTCTCCAGCGGACATGCAAAAAACTGCGCAAGAGTGGGAGGCTGAAAGAATTAAGGAGAAATATGGTGCATGAAACAGTTTTATCTCGACACCAACATCATACTGGATTTAATTCTCAACCGGGAGCCGTTTGCTGATGCGGCCGAAAAGCTATTTGATGCAGCTGCCCAGCAGCAAGTCAAGCTGTTGGTTTCCAGCCTCACGTTTGTTACTGCACATTATATTCTTAGCAAGAAAATCGGCAAGGCTGCTGCTACCGAGTCATTGACTAGCTTGGCTACCCAAGTAGTTATACTGCCGGTCGATGCTTCAGCGATTGAAGCTTCTTTGCAGCATAGCTCGCCTGACTTTGAAGATGCTGTGCAACTCATCATCGCAATAACTGCTGGTGCCGAAGCGATAATAACCCGCGACCCTAAGGGCTTTCGTAACAGTTTCCTTCCTGTCTTTGATGCGCTAGTGGCATTGCAACAAGTATAATCTCTAGCGCACGCTGTCCTTGCCGCCTCCGTTCAGCTGTTCCAATAGGTTATCGGCGGCCACGGTGTCGCGCACGGCGCGGCGGCGTGGCTCCTCGGTATAGCACACGTACTTGCGGTTAATTTTGGTGGGCGGCTTGGGGAAGGGGCCGTAGTCGTAGCCCAGGCTTTTATCCTTGTAGATGCTCTCCATGTAGCGGCCGAACACGGGCAGGGCCATGCGGCCGCCCTCGCCCTGCTGCGAGCGAAAGAAGTGGATGCTGCGGTCTTCGCCGCCCACCCACACGCCCGAAACCAGGTCTTTGGTGAGGCCCATGTACCAGCCGTCGGAGTAGTTGGAGGTGGTGCCGGTTTTGCCGCCGATTTGGTTATCCTTACGCCAGAGGTCCTGAAAATCCCAGAGGCCCTGCGAGGTGCCGCCGGGCTCCTCCATGCCGCCGCGCAGCATGTAGGTCATCAGCCAGGCCGTTTCGGGCGAGATGGCGCGCTTCTGCACGGGGTCAAACTGCTGAATCACGTTGCCGTTGCGGTCCTCAATGCGGGTGATGAGGCGCGGCTCGGAGCGGAAGCCGTTGTTCATAAACGTGGAGTAGGCGTCCACCATCTCGTACACGCTCACGTCGCCGCCCGAGCCCAGGCCGATGCTGGGCACCGCCAGCAAGGGGCTGGTAATGCCCACTTTGTGCGCGTAGTCGGCCACTTTGCCCCAGCCCACTTTCTCGGTAAGCTGGGCCGTGACGGAATTGACCGAGCGGGCCATGGCGTAGCGCAGCGTCATGTTCATGCCCGTGTACTCGCGGGTCACGTTGTCGGGCTGCCACTGCATGGGCTGGCCGTTCTCGACGTAGTTGATGGTCACGCGCTGGTCGCGGATGCGGTCGCAGGGCGAGTAGCCGTTATCCAAGGCCGTAAGGTACACGAAGGGCTTGAACGTGGAGCCGGCCTGGCGCTTGCCCTGCTTCACGTGGTCATACTGAAAAAAACGGTAGTCGAGCCCGCCCACCCAAGCCTTGATAGAGCCCGTAAAGGGGTCCATCGTCATCATGCCGGCTTGCAGAAAATGCTTGTAGTAGGCCAGCGAATCGAGCGGCGAGAGCACGAGGGTGGTGTCGCCGTCGTCCTTTTTCCAGGTAAATACCTTCATTGGGCGCTTGGCGTGCAGCGCCGAATCGAGGCGGGCGGGCTGGCCCTGGTAGCGGGCGGCCAGACTCTTGTAGCTCTGGGTGCGGCGCATCTGGCCTTCGATAAAGCCCGGGATTTCGTGGCCTTCCTCGTCTACCCAGGGGTTTTCGTTGCGGTTGCGCCAGAAGTTATCAAACTGCTGCTGCAACGCCTTCATGCGCTGGTGCACGGCCTGCTCGGCGTGGTCCTGCATCCGCGAGTCGAGGGTGGTGTAGATGCGCAGGCCGTCGCGGTACATGTCGTAGCCGTGGGCTTCGCACCAGCGGTTCACGGTCTGGCTGATGGCGCCGCGAAAGTAATTATCCGGGCCATCGACGTGCTTCTCTATCTGGTAGTGGAGCACAATGGGCTCGGCCTGCATGGCGGCCACCTCGGCGGGCTTGAGCGCGCCGGCCTGGCCCAGGCGCTGGAGCACCACGTTGCGGCGGCGGCGCGAGGCGGCCGGGTGAAACTTGGGGTTGAACGCCGTGGGGTTGTTGAGCACGCCGATGAGCGTGGCGGCCTGCACGGGCGTGAGGCTATCGGGTGAGGTGCTGAAAAACGTCTTGGCCGCCACCTTGATGCCGAACGCGTTGGAGCCGTACTCCACCGTGTTGAGGTACATGCGCAGGATTTCGCGCTTGGTGTAGCGGCGCTCCAGCTCCACGGCCGTAATCCACTCCTTGGTTTTGGCCACCACCGTACCCACGCCGGGAATGTGGCTGAGGCCACCCCGGTTTTCGGCCCGCCGGGTTTTGTACAAGTTCTTGGCCAGCTGCTGGCTGATGGTGGAGCCGCCGCGCTTATCGCCCCGCAGCCCGTAGTAGACCGACGCCGCCAGCGAGGGCGCGTCGATGCCCGAGTGGTCGTAGTAGCGCGCGTCTTCGGTGGCAATGAGGGCCTTCACCAGCCAGGGCGACATCTCGCTGAGGCGCACCGGCGAGCGGTTTTCGCGGAAGTAGCGCCCGATGAGCACGCCATCGGCCGTAAAAACCTGCGAGGGCTGCTCCACCTTAGGGTTTTCCAGCTCCTCCAGGCTCGGCGACTTGCCGAAGAGAAACAGGAAGTTGCTGCGCACCAGCAGCGGATAGGCCAGAAAAAAGCCGACGCCCAGAAAAAAGAGCGTCCAGGCCACGCGCACCAGGCGGCGGGTGCCGCGGCCGGGCCGCTTGCGGGCAGCCGCGGGCGGGCGGGCGGGCGAGGAGTTAGGGGCGGCAGGTGGCAGTTTTTCGTCGGCCATGAACGGCAAGTACAGAAGCGGGAAGGGCAAAGATACCAGCCAGCCCCAACGCTACGCTGCCCGCAGCAGGGTCCGGCGCTGCCCGCGCTGCTCGCGGTAGCGCCGGTAAGCGATTTCGGCCAGCGCGGCCACGGTCAGGCCCAGCCCCAGGCCCACGCTCCACTTCAGGTAGCGTAGCTGCCGGGCGGTGGGCGCATCGTAGGCGTGCAGGTACAGGCTCAGGCCCCACAGCTCGTCGAGGAGCGTGAGCCACCACACGCGGCCCGCCGCCCGCCGGGGCACCCGGCCCAGCACCATCACCCACCGAAACAGGTAGAGCACCAGTCCCGGAATGGCGGCCGGGGCCAGCAGGGGCTGCTGCCACAGCAGCGGCAAGCCCAACAGCACTACGGTGAGCGTTTCTTTGGCCAGCTGCGCGGCGGCCAGCCCCCGGCCCAGCGCGGATAGCCGCTGGGGCCGGGGCAGCAAAGGAGTAGCGAGTCGGGACATGACGCAAAGTACTGAATGAGTGGCAAATTACGTGGCGCCCCGCCACCGGCCCGCGCACGGCTGGCCTACCCGGTAAGCCCCGGGCACGGACTTGCTTGCGGCCGGCTAAAAAATACCGGTAACGGCGCTAAAGGAAGTTTATAATAAAGTAAATTCATTATTTATATATCTAGGATATACCCCATAAGTAAAACAAGTTGCCAAGCGAAAAAGCGGCTCTAAACCAGTATCTTTGCAAAGAAAACACGCTCTAGCTAACTAATACTCAGTACCCCTTAGCACAGATTCCTGAATTAATTGGACTTCTTTGCTTCGCGACTGATTTTGCGCAATCATTCTCGCAAATATTTTTTTTCGCCGCTGCCATCCTTGCCCCGTTGGCGTACCCACATTGCCCGGCAGCTCTCAAATTCACTGCGTTCTTTTCAATAAAACCGGGTATTGGGCGTTGAGCGTGTTCATCCTGCGGTAGCTAGTCCCACCCTACCTTCTTCCCCCTGCGACACACGCCTGCGCGAGGCTCGTTGTGTTCTTTCGGCAGGCTGCCGCGCGCAACCGCTCAGAGCAAGGCCCTTACTGCCCAGGCAGCCCGGACAGTAGCTTGGCCAAAGTCGCCCGTTTTTCGTCGCTTTCCGAATCACGTTTTTTTCTTCACTGAAATTTCATGCCAAAGGCTTGCGGCCTGCTTTTTGCAACGAGTTGCCGTGCCTTGTCCTAGTTCGTATTTCATCTCAACACCTGCACTCATGGCTTATACAATATCCACTCTTGGGTCGGCGCCCCCGGCCCGGCGAGGGGCGCCCCTCGCGACTCGCCTGAAGTCGTCGCTTTTTTCGCTGGCGCTGCTCGTTGGCTTGGGGGCGGCTCATTCGGCTTCGGCGCAGCAGTCCACTTTCTACGACGATGCTATTACGCTGACGCAACAGCCTACTGGTAGCGCATCGAATCCAGTTAGCTATTCTGGCACCGCCAGCGATGCGCCTTACTCGACGTATATTCAGCTCGGCACTACCTCGACCAGCCCGGCCACGCCGGCCCCGGCGTTAGGCACGTACGATATTCAGGGCAACAGCAAGCTGGCCCTTACCAACGGGGCAGTAGTTGCCGACCCGCCCTACGACAACCGGAAGAAAGTGTACACCGGCACGTTGGTAGGCGCCCGAATGCTCTACCGGGTGTACCTGAACGGGGCCAGCAACCAGGGCAATTACTCGCAGCTCAACCTGGTTGACCAGGGCGTAGCGCCGAGTGGTGGCGAGCTATTTACCGTGGCTACGAATGTCGACTTTCTCCAGGGCTTGCTGGGGGGTGGCACGTATACTATCGAGGTCATTTTCCAGATTGACTCCAAGGACAATGCTACGGGCAAGGTTTCGAGCACTTCCGACCCCAGTTCGTCTTACCAGGCGACGTTTGCGGTAACGGCGCCAGACGTGACGCCCAGCGGCGGTACCACCACCTGGCAGAGCAAGAGCAGCACCGATTGGGCAGTAGCTGCGAACTGGAGCAACGGGGTGCCCACCGCCACGGCCAATGCTGTTATCCCGGAAAAAGTAGCGGGCGTGGGCCTCGTGTACCCCGTGCTCAGCGACCCGACGTACAACTACGTCGTGAATAACCTGACGCTGGCGGGCACCACCAGCTCGTCGAAGTCGGAGCTGACCATCAGCACGGCCACGCTTACGATATACGGCGACCTGACCGAGGATAGCGGCGGCCTGCGGGGCGTGACGATAGGCGCCCAGGGCGTGGCCGACCCGACCAAGAACTCGACCCTCGTTTTTGCCGGGGTCAACCAGCTGATGACCGGCCGCCTGAGCGTGCCCGACGTAGTGATTGCGGGCAGTGGTACAAAGTCGGTTATTAGTACGTTGTTGCCGACCAACACCCTGTCGTTCCGGCCTACTTCCGTTACGGATGGCGTTATCCTGCAATCGGCTTCGCGGAACCTGAACAACAACAACATGCTGGAAACCAACTTCAATACGACTGGCAACTCGCTTATCGACCTGGGTAATTCGGGCATCATCAACCTGGCGGCAGGTAGTGCCGAAACCATTGCTTCCTACGTGAAAGGGGTGTTGCGCTCCTCACACGCGGTAACGCCGGGCGTGCAGGAGTTTTTTGGCAACATCGGCCTGGAAATGACGCCCAACCATACGCCGACCAGTGACATCACCATTTTCCGCATCCTGGGTGATGCCCTGACCGGCCCCGTGAACACGGGCGCGGTGCCGATTAAGCGCCAGTACCAGATTGCGAATGACGACAACAGCCGCTCGTCGGGCTTCAGCAACTCCAGTTCGACGATAGTGTTTCACTACCTGCCTTCGGTAGATGAGCTGAACGGCATTCAGGAAAAGAACCTGTTTATGTTCCGCACGGAGAGTAATGGTATCCCGTATACCTCCATCCCCGGCCAGCTCAATATGGCAGCGCGCACGTTCACCGTGCCTAACCTCCCCAGCCTGAACCCGTACACCCTCACGCTGGGTGACCGCACCAACCCGCTGCCCGTGAGCCTGGTAGCCTTCACGGCTACCCGCAGCACCACCAACGCCGCCCTGAGCTGGACCACGGCCTCGGAGCAAAATAACACCGGCTTCGAAGTGCAGGTATCAACCGATGCCAGCACGTTCCGCAAGCTGGCTTTTGTGGCCACCCAGGACGCTAATAGCAACCAGAAGCTGACCTACAGCTACCTCGATACGGAAGCCAGCAAAACGGGTGTTCGCTACTACCGCCTGCGGCAGATTGATGCCGACGGCGCCTACTCTTACTCGCCGGTGCGCGCCCTGAGCTTCGATGGCACCACGGCCAGCGGCCTCACGGCTTACCCCAACCCGTTCAGCGACAAGGTTGATTTTAACCTCGACGCCACGGCCGTTGGCACGGGCAAGGCCCACGTGCAGGTGCTGGACCTGACCGGCCGCACCGTGCGCGACCAGCAAGTGGCCGTGGCCAACGCCAGCCTGTCGCTGACCGACCTCGGCGGCCTGCGCGCCGGCCTTTACGTAGCCCGCATCACGCTGCCCAGCGGCGCCGTGCAAACCGTGCGCATCCAGAAGCAATAAGCAAGCGCCCACAAAAAAAGGCCGATACCCGCGTGGGTATCGGCCTTTTTTTGTGGGCGCTTGCTTACTGGGCGGGGCGCAGGCGCGGCCCAGGCCACTGCCAGGCCCCGGCCGGACCAGTGGCGGCCGACGTGGCCACCGGCTCACCGCGCAGGGGCAGCGGGCCGGTGGCCTGCTGCATGTGCTCCGCGCGGGCGTACTCGGTTGCGACGGCCGCGCAAAAGCCCACCAGCCCGTAGCCACCCGCGCGCAACGTACGGCGGTTAGTGGCATATACCACCAGCGCGGTGCCCGCTAGCAGGGCGCGGTAGGCTTGGCCCCACAGAGCCCGGCTCAGCCAGGTGCGCCGGGGCGACAGCTGCCGAATGGCCACGCAGTGGAATGCCAAGTGCAGCTCCTCATCACGCAGCATGCGCCGGCAAATCTGCTGGAGCAGGCCCGAGTACGTGGCATTAAATAGGGCACGGTAGCAGATGGTGGCTACCACTTTGAGCATGAGTGCAATGCGCACCCTGGGCACCAAGCCCAGCGGACGGCCCAGGCGGCGAAAAGCCTCGTGCAGCCAGTGCGTGCGCAGGCGCTCAATACCCTGGCGCTCCATAAACTGCCCCAGCATAGCCGCATGGCCCTCTTCTTCCTGTATGCAAAGCTGCATGGCGGCCACGTAATCGGCATCGCCAAGCTGCCGGGCCAGGGCCAGCAGGTGGTCGCCCCCGCTGCCTTCGCCCCGCTGGAAGGTTTGGAGCGAGGTGCGCACGGCGCGCAGTTCGGCGGGCCCCAACTGGTGCGGGTCATCCCAGGCGAGGTCGGCCACGCGGGCTTGGTTGGTCTGGAAACAGGTTTTGATGTCGGCGAAGGTCATGGCTGATTAAAATTTTCAGGGTTGTAGAAGAAGGGAGCCGCGAGCAGAAGCCGCAGTCACCCAAGCCAAAGCAGCGGCAAAATCACCACGCTCACCAGCTATAAAAAGCCTGCATTGACAGCCGAGAATCCTCTCTCTCAACCGTATGAAAGCCAGGCACTGCTGGCCCCACGGCAGCACTTACGCCGCAGCAGAACCCAGGAAAAGCAGCGGCGTGTCGAGCATTTTTCGCTTACATAGTGCCTAAGTAGCCAATGGCTGCCTAGCCGCCACCCGCCTAGGGACTCAGCGTTACCAAGCCCGCGAAGAGGCTGCACCAGCCCGTTCGGACGGCTTTTTCCAGCAAGCCGTTGGCCCGCAAAATGCTATCGGCGGTGGCCGCGCGCTGGCATTACCGGCCGCAAAGCGCCTATTGCCGGGCAACTGGTCATCCAGAAAATAGAGCTGGCGTCCAAGCTAAGGATTCATCTCGGCCAGGGCATTATCCACGGTTGGGGGTAGCAGGACTTGTGGCTCTCAAAAAAGACGTTTTTATAGCAAAAATTATGGTAATGGGGGTAGCCGCACGGCACCTCTAGCGCGTTGGGCACACTGAAGACCACAAGTAGCCGTCCAGAAAGGAGCGTTAAGCCCAAGGCCAGCAACAGGACTAGGTGCAGCACTACATACCATACCCAACTGACTACTTCCAGCCAGGAATCCGGCCGTCTGGCCAATAGACTTCTCCCGGCCCCCACTGCCAGCCACCACAGCAGTACCTGCACTGTCACAGCAAGTATTATGCTGATTAAAAAGGTATTATTGCTCTTATATTTTACCAGCAGGCTGGTTGTGAGCCCCCACCAACTACTGCCACCCACCACCGCCCAGCAGATGCTTCTCCGCAGCCACTGCCCCAGCGTTTGGACACGAGCAAACGGATTATTCATGCCCCTGAAGCTGCTCGTAAGCCTGCTCGGCCGCGCCGGTACGGCTTTGCCAGTCGCGTTGCGGGTACTCGGCCTGGAACCGGGCCAGGCGGGCGCGCAACTTGCGGTGGGCCACCGCGCGCGGAATGAGGTGGAAATAGCCGTCATCGCCTTCCTCCACTAGCTCGTTAGCTTGGTCGAGCAGCCCCTCGCGGGCGGCCAGCACGGGCAGCACCCGGGGCGGCATGGTGAGCAAAAAGCCAATGTTGAGGCGCGTAAAGCCGGGCTGGAGGTTGTAGCGCGCAATCCACCCCTCCCAGTTACCGGCCGCCAGGCCCAGTAGGAGCGCGTAGGCTGCCCACGAGTTGAGCCGCACCAGGCTGAAGGCCGAGCGCCGCTGCCAGATTTTGAGCAGCACCGTACCCAGCCCAAACAGCGTGAGCAGCAAAAACCCGTACACCCCAATGCGCTTGTAAGCCAGCTCGGTAGCCGCAATGTAGTAGTAGTTGCGCAGGCCCACCGACACGGCCAGCACCGCATTTTGCGCCACCCACAGCGTGGCGCCCCAGCGCAGCAGCGGCAGGCCGGGCTTATAGAAATTAAGGTTGCGCCGGAAAAACCACAGCATGAGGCCCGCCGCCAGCAAGATACTGAAAATCAACACGTACGTACCCTCGTGCACGAACTGCGTGAGGTCGAAGCCCGGCGCGGCCCGAAAGCCAAACCACAGCCAGCGCACATCTACGGCATTCACCACCAGCAGCAGGGCATTGAGCAGGCTGATGCTGGCCACGGCCGCCAGCCACTCCTTGCGCAGGGCCAGCGCCCCCCGGTCGGAGTGCGCAAAATTGGGCCACCGCACCGCCAGCGAGGCCACGCCATCGCGCTGCCGCCGGATAAACTCGCCAAAGCGCGACTCTTGGTCGAGGAAATAATGCACCGGCACGGCCACCAGCGCCCCCGCCGCGCCCACCCCGCACAGCCCCAAAAACAGCAGGTGCGGCACCGAAACGGCCTCCACCAACCGGGCTAGCCAGCGGCCCAGCACCTCCCACAGCTGCGCGCTCAGCGCCGCGTAGCGCGGGTTGGCGTAGGCAAACAGGGCCTGAAATACTCCCAGCGCCAGCAGCGGCAAGCCCAGCAGGCGCCCGTAGTACCAGGCGCGGCGCAATTGCCCACCCAGGCCCGACGGCACGCGCAGGCTACTCAGCACCAGCGCCACACCAGGTAATACGCCCGCCACGGCCGTGCCCACCGCCGAGCCCACCAGCCGCAGCTGCGGCTGATTGACCAGCCCCACCAGCAGCAGGCCCGAAGCCAGCGCCGCCAGCTCGGCCGCATCGGAGCCGTACCAGGCCACCAGCCCGCCGCTGAGCAGGCAGCCCCCCGCGGCCACCCAAAAGCCTACCGTGCGCCGCACCGGGGCGTAGCGGGGCAGCAGAATCAGCTGCGCGACTACCAGGAAAACCATGTAAATCAACCCATTCAGCCCCACCAGCTCGTGCCAGAACAGGTAGTCGCCCAGGCCCGTAGCCAGCAGCAACAAGCTAGCCAGGCGGGCCGAAAGGCGGTAGGTCGGGGCAGCCGCCGCGGCCGTAGTCGTTGTCCAAAAAGCAGTTATATTCATCGCAAAAGAACTTTGTCATTCAAAGTATAAAGCCAAAAAAATAGTCCCTTCTACCCTGGCTATTGCGTAGCAGCGGGGCCGGTGGGATAGGCAGTTGCCTGCGGGTCAAGCCTCCCAGCCAACAGTTGGGCCACGCACAACACGGCCCCCAACCCATAGAGCAGGGTCAGCACCTCGGGGTGCGGAGGATTATCACCACCCGCATGGACATCGTGAAAAGCGTACGTCCAGAACAGTTCGTGCAGTAGGCTCAGCACGGTCTGGGTCATAATGGCTTTGTGCCCGGTTCGGCCCCGCACCTGCCGCCAGCGCAACCCATACAGCACCAGCCCCGGCACGCCAAATAAGCAGATGATACTCACTAGCAGCGAGCCATCACTAAGCAGCAGCAGGATAGCCGCGGTGTCTTTGAGCTGCATCAGGGCTGCCACCACGCGGCTGGCAGTCAGGGGTGCTGGCGCCAGCTCTTGCACTGGCGCTAGCATAGCCTGGTAGGCGGGCAGCTGCCGCAGCTGGTCATTTACGGTTTGCGGCTCTTCGGGCGATGTGTCCATGAAAGTTGAGGTAGTTGGTTTGCGAAGTAATTGATTGATAGAATTTTGTTAGGCAGTAAACATGGGCTGCTCATTTTTACTGGCCCAGCGCCTGGGGCACCACCGCACCAGGCCCACGCCAGTGAAGGCAGCGTGGCAAATGGCTCATCTGTTATCGATAATCTATCGAAAGAACTTTGCATTACAAAGTACACAAGCAAAAAAATAGCTGAGACAGCAAGATTGCCGTCGCCAATCAGGCTTTGCACTCAGTTACCGCGCAGTAGCTTTTCCAGCGCCGCCAAGTGCTCCTGGAAGGCGGCTTTGCCTTCGGCGGTGGCGGCGTAGGTAGTATTGGGCTTTTTGCCGATGAACTGCTTGTTTACCAGCACGTAGCCGGCTTTTTCGAGGGCCGCTACGTGGCTGGCCAGGTTGCCATCGGTGAGGTCAAGGCTTTCTTTCAAGTCGTTGAAGCTCACCGACTCGTTGGCCAGCAGCACGGCCATCACCCCAAGGCGTACGCGGTGGTCGAAGGCTTTGTTGAGGGTGTGGATGGCGTACTTCACGGGGCAGTAAAGTTCGTCTTACGGGCCTCAACCGCGCGCGGCCGCTCGTAGCGGTTGTACATCAGCAGGCCGTAGCCGATATGCCCCAGCCCGAAGCCTGCCCCAAACAGCAACAGGCCATAGCTGGGCAGCAGCAGGGCCACCAGGCCCAGGCCCACCATTGTCAGGCCGAGGTACTTGATTTCTTCCAGCGTGTATTTGCTGCCATTGAGTAGCGCCAGGCCGTAAAAAACCAGCAACCCCGGCACCACCAGCTCGGGCGCGCCGCTGAGAAAAAGCCGGATGCAAAACAGGCCGCCCGCCACCAGCGGCACCAGCAGGGCCAGCGCCAGGCGCCGGGCCGGGGCGGTCCACATGGAACGCAGGCCGTCACGGCGGGTGCGGCGCAGCGTAAAAAACACCGCTGCCAGCAGAGCCGCCACTATCATCACCACCGCCAGGCCCAGCAAAAACGGCAGCGCCGCCAGCCGCTCACCCGCCGAGGTTTGAAACAGGCGCAGGTAGCCCTGCTCGCCGTACTGCTGCTGCAAGTAGTAGTGGCCCAAGGCGGTGCCGGCCAGCGCTACTACGCCCGCCCCCACCCCACTCAGCCCGCTAAGCGAGATGAAGCGCGAGCTACGCTCCATGATGGCGCGGATTTCGGTGAGTTGGGCCAGGGGGTCTTGGGCGGCAGGCTTCATGCGGAGCGGTGAAGTACTTTGTGATGCAAAGCTACTGCAAAACTGACTGACTTCTGCTATTCCCGCAAAGTTTACCTTGGAAAATAACACTGCTTTTTATGCTCACCGATTTCTTTAGTATTCCTTGCCCAAGTCCCAAATAGCTCCGCTAAGTAGCTGGTCAGGCCAACAACCGATGAACACCGATAAACCATCTTTTTATTTCAAAAAGAACTTTGCATTGCAAAGTATAATAAAAAGATTGTACGTTTGTGGCGAATCAATTTCTTCGCTATGCAAACGCTTGAGTTATCCTTACCCTACCGCTCGTGGGGCCGCAGCTGCTGTTTATGGCTGCTTACCAATGGGTTCGGTTTTTTGGGGCTAACCTGGTTTGAGGCTGCCTCTGACGCATTTAAGGCGCCGGGCGACCAAGACATTCCGTATATCATTGCCGTTTTCGCGGCGAGTGGGTCGCTGTTCCTTATTCCGCTTATTCGCATAAGTCTAGCCAAGTCAATGGTATTTTCGGGCTGGGGCACCCGCCTGGCGAGCGCGTTACTGCGCACAGCGGGCATCGTGGGGCTAGCCATGTTGGCACTCACGGTACTTACCGGCGGGCTGGGCGGGCTGGCCATCCTCATGGGTGGGTTTGCCTACTTGCCGGCGGCCCTACTGGCTACGCCGATAGTCTACATCGATTGGCTGAACGGCAGCGATATCAATACCCGGTGGCTACCTGAAGACAACTATGAGGAAGCCGCGCCCGAGGCCAGCGAAGAAGCCCCGCGCTAGGCCCGGCGAAAAGTTGGTATAGCTTTTGGCAATTGGCCAGGCACTTGCGGGCGCCGGCCACCGTTAACTAGCGGCGTAACAGGCTAGCCAAGCGTTTCCTTTGTTATACTCAACTGCTTTTTGCCATGAAAAATTACTTCTTCGCCGGTTTGCTAACCGCTGCATTTGCCTTTCCGGCCCACGCCCAGTTTAAGTTACCTAGCAGCATCGGCGGCTTCAAGCTCCCTACCAAAACGACCACGACCACCACTACTACCACGACCACCAGTGGCGTGGCTGGCCTCACCAATACCGAGGCGGCTAATGGCCTGAAGGAGGCGCTTATCCAGGGCATTTCGAAGGGCTCGGACCAAGCTTCGCAAACCGATGGCTTTAACCTGAACCGGCTTATCCGCATTCCCTTTCCACCCGATGCGCAGAAGATGGCCAACACCCTGCGCAGCATCGGGCTGGGCAGCCAGGTCGATAAGTTTGAGCTGTCGCTGAACCGGGGCGCCGAGGACGCGGCCAAGAGTGCCAAGCCCATTTTTATTAGCGCCATCAAGCAGCTGACGTTCAGTGACGTGTGGAACATTCTCACCGGCCAGAAGGATGCCGCTACGCAGTACCTCAAGCGCACTACCACGTCGCAGCTCACTACGGCCTTCATGCCCATCATGCAGCAGAGCCTGGATAAGGTGGACGCCACCAAGTACTACACCACCCTAAGCTCAACTTACAACAAGCTGCCGCTCGTGACGCCGGTGCAAACCGACCTCAACCAGTACGCCACCGGCAAAGCCATCGACGGCCTGTTTACGCTCATTGCGCAGGAGGAGGCCGACATTCGCCAGAATCCGGTGGCCCGCACCACTTCGCTGCTGAAAAAGGTATTCGGCATCGGCGGCAACTAGGCCTACTGGCGGTCAGCGGCCTACTTTTAAAGCGCCCGGCGGGTTTTCGCCGGGCGCTTTTTTTGGGCCTCGCCCCTACCCATGCCCCACTTCTACCGTACCTGGCGACTGTGAAGCTCCGCCTGCAATTATTCGAGTTTGAAGACCTGCCGTGGTTTCCGGCCGTCATCCGGGCCGGGATGATGGATTATTTGCGGTTTATGATTTCGGGGCTGGGCACTTACCGGCCGGTGGCCCCACTGCTGGCCGAGGGCCTGCGCCGCACCGGCCAAACGCACTTGCTGGAGCTGGGCGCGGGCGCGGGCGGTGGCACCGAAACCGTGCTGGCCGCCCTGCGCGCCCAGGGTCTGCCCGACGCCACCATCACCCTCACCGACCTCTACCCCCAGCCCGCCGCCTGGGCCGATGTGGCGCGGCGCACCGGCGGGGCCATCCGGGGCCACGCCGCGCCCGTCGATGCGCTGGCGGTGCCGGCCGGGCTGCCGGGCCTGCGGGTCATTTTTTCGGCGTTTCACCACTTTGCGCCGCCGCAGGCCGAGGCGCTGCTGCGCGATGCCGTAGCGGGCGGCGTGGGCGTGGGCGTGTTTGAGGGCGCCGCTAAAAGCTGGCTCGAAATCGGGCTGGCGCTCACGGTACTACCGGTGGCGCAGCTGCTGCTCACGCCCTTTTTTCGGCCATTTCGGCTTAGCCGGCTGGTATTTACGTACTTAGTACCCATTATTCCGCTGGCTACCATGTGGGATGGGTCGGTGTCCATCCTGCGCATGTACCCGCCCGGGGCGCTGCTGGCGCTGGCCCACCGCGCCGACCCCGCCGGGCGCTACCACTGGCAGGCCGGGCAGCTGCGCCACTGGTGGGGCCCGCGCGTGACCTACCTCGTGGGCTGGCCTGCCGGGGCCGCTGCCTAGCCTGCCTACCTTCGCCCGATGCTACTGCCCGCTTACCGCCGCGCTTTTCTGCTGCTACGCCTGCCCTTTTCGTTGTTTTTGATGCCCGTGTTCTGGTTCGGGCTCAGCGCATTGCGCGAGCCCTTCAGCTGGGGGCGGGCGGCGGCGGTGTTCGCCATTCTGCACCTGCTGGTGTACCCGGCTTCCAACGGCTACAACTCGTACTACGACCGCGACGAGGGCAGCATCGGGGGGCTAAAGGCGCCGCCGGCCGTTACGCCCGAGCTGCTGCACCTCGTCTGGCTCTTCGAGACGCTGGCGCTGGTAGCCTCGCTGCTGCTCAACTGGGTTTTTGCGGCGCTGGTGGTAGTATACATCCTCGTGTCGCGGGCCTACAGCTACGAGGGCATCCGGCTCAAGAAGTACCCGCTGGTGAGCACGGTCGTGGTGGTTATTTTCCAGGGTGCCTTCACGTTTTTGATGGCGCAGGTGGGCGTGGGCGCCACGCCCGCGCAACTCAGCGAGCCCACCAATTTGCTGCTGGCCCTGGTGAGTACGCTGTTCTTATGCGGCTCTTACCCGCTCACCCAAATCTATCAGCACCAAGAAGATGCGCGGCGCGGCGACCGCACCCTGAGCCTGCGGCTGGGCATCCGGGGCACGTTTGTGTTTGCGGCGGCGGGGCTGCTGGCGGGCGCGGGCACAATGGCCGTGGCCTACTGGCTGCGCCACGACTGGCGTCCGCTCCTGATTTTTCTGGTGGCTACGGGGCCGGTGGTGGCGCTTTTTGCGCGCTGGGCCTGGCTGGCCTGGCACAACCCGGCGCTGGCCAACTTCGAGTGGACCATGCGCATGAACAAGGTGTCGTCGGTGTGCCTCAGCGTGGCTTTTTTGACTATGCTGCTGTGGCGCGGCTAGCGCTCGGCTATCCGCGCAAAGGCTGCCGATACTTCATACTCAACATCTTGCACGATGAGCAGGCGCTCTTCCTGGATGGAGGCGCGGTAGGCCTGGGCAGTGGCCGTTTCGGGCGACATTTCCCAGCGCGCCAGCGCCGTCAGGGTTTCGATGCGTTGCAGCGACAGGTAGATGCGGGCGTTGATGGCCGCCCACAGCGCGGGCGCCTGGGCGGGCAGCGCCACCAGCTCCAGGTCGAGCAGGCGCATGGTCAGGCTGGCCATGCGCTGCAACACGAGTTGCTCCTCGGCGCTGAACACCCGGGGCTTTTTATCGAGCACGCATAGTGAGCCAATGGGCTGGCCCTCATGCGTTTGAATAGGGTGACTAGCGTAGAAGGCAAAGTCCTGCTGCGCCTTCGGGCTCACCCACTGGCAGGGCTGCGCGCGCAAATCGGGAAAAACCGTCGTGGTATTGGGCTGATAAACGGCCACGGCGCAAATGCTGTCCTCGCGGGCCAGGCGGCTGGCCAGCGGCGGCTCACCCACGTTACCGGGGTAGATTACCTCCTCCGCATCTACCAGCGAAACCTGGGCCATGGGCGCGGCAAATAGCTTGGCCGTGAGCTGCGCTACCTGGCCAAATACCTCACTGTGTACGTCTTCCAGGGCTTTATAAGGCCTGAGGGCCCGCAAGCGCTCGGCTTCCTGGGCAGCGGAGATGGGCAGAAAAAACGACATTGGTGCGCGATAAGAACGAAGAACGGGCCAAACCCTACCCGCTTGCGAAGGTAGCGTTTGGCCCGTTAGTGCCGGGGCTGGGCGCTCGTTAGCCGTTCATAGCCAGCAGGAATTCTTCGTTGTCCTTGGTGCCTTTCATGCGGTCCTTCAGGAATTCCATGGCCTCGGTAGCGCTCATGTCGGTCATAAACTTGCGCAGCACCCACACGCGGCTCAGCTCGTCGCGGCTCATCAGCAGGTCTTCGCGGCGGGTGCCAGAAGCCGGGATGTCGATGGCCGGGAACACGCGCTTGTTGGCCAGCTTGCGGTCGAGCTGCAATTCCATGTTGCCAGTACCCTTGAACTCTTCAAAGATAACCTCGTCCATCTTCGAGCCGGTTTCGATGAGCGCCGTGGCGATAATCGTCAAGGAACCAGGGCCTTCGATGTTGCGGGCCGCACCGAAGAAGCGCTTGGGTTTTTGCAGCGCGCCGGCGTCGATACCACCCGACAGGATGCGCGAGCTGCTGGGCTGCACCGTGTTGTAGGCCCGCGCCAGGCGCGTGATGGAGTCGAGCAGAATTACCACGTCGTGGCCACACTCTACGAGACGGCGCGCCTTGTCAAGGGCCAGCTCCGCGATTTTGACGTGGCGGTCGGCCGTTTCGTCAAAGGTGGAGCTGAGCACCTCGGCCTTCACCGAGCGGGCCATGTCGGTTACCTCCTCGGGGCGCTCGTCGATGAGCAGAATGATGAGGTAAACTTCGGGGTGATTCTCGGAAATCGAGTTGGCGACCTCCTGCAAGAGCACCGTTTTACCCGTCTTGGGCTGGGCCACGATGAGGCCGCGCTGGCCCTTGCCGATGGGGGCAAACAGGTCGAGTACGCGGGTGCTTATCTGGGTTGACTTGGTGCTGAGCTTGAGCTTTTCATCAGCAAAAAGCGGCGTTAAGTGGTTGAACGGCACGCGGTCGCGCACTTCCTCCACCGTACGGCCGTTGATGCTGTCCACGCTAACGAGGGCAAAGTATTTCTCGCTTTCGCGGGGCGGGCGCATGGTGCAGTTCACCGTGTCGCCGGCCTTGAGGCCGAACTGCCGCACCTGCTGCGGCGACACATAGATGTCGTCGGGCGAGGTGAGGTAGTTATAGTACGGCGAGCGCAGGAAGCCGTAGCCACCGTCGGCCATCAGCTCCATCGTGCCCGAGCCGGGCACGGTCAGGTCCAGCTCGGGGGCGCGGGGCGGGCGGGCGGGCTGCTGCTGGCGCTGGCCTTCGGCCGGCTGGGTAGTAGCCGTTGCGCCCTGGCTGGCCGCGCCTTGCTCAGTTACAGGCTGGCCCTGGCCTTGCGTCTGATTCTGGCCATCGGTACCGGTGCGCTGGCGCTCCTCGCGGCGCTGCTGGCGCTGGGCATCGCGCTGGGCGTAGCGCTCTTCGCGGCTCAGGCGGGGCTGGTCGGTAGCGCCGGCGCCGTTTACGGGGCGCTGCTCGCGCGGCTGGTCATTGCTGAAGCGGCTTTGCGTGTTGCCTTCGCGGGGCTCGCGGTTTTCGCGCGACTCGCTACGGGGCTGGTCGTTGCGGCGCTGGCCATTGTCACGGTTGTCGCGGCCATCCCGGTTTTCGCGCTCGAAGCGCTGGTCGCGGGTTTCGCGGCGCTCGGCGCTGCTGTCGGTCGTTTCGGCCGGAGCCTCGGCGGCGGGCTCTACGGTGTCAGACGAGCCCATAAGTTGGGCGTTATCGGTGGCAGCAGCTTCGGTGCTGGCCGTAGCTGCCGGCTGGCCGGGCTCGCGGCGGGGCAGCGGGCGGCCGGCGCGGTCCACGCGCTCGCGCCGCTCGCGGCGGGGCGCCGTGCTTTCCTCGGCCGAATGGACCTCGGCGGTGGGGTTGGTTTCGGTGGGCGGCACGGTGGCTTCTTCGGCAGCTACCGACACGGTGGCCACGGCCTGCTCGTCGGCCTCCACGCGGTCGAGGCGGGTGGGCTGGGCGGGCTCATCGGCGACAACTGCTTCGGGGGCCGCCACTTCGGGGGCCGCTACTTCGGTCGCGGCCGGCGCTTCGGTGGCCACTGCTGGCGCGGCGGTGGGCACGGCAGCGGCCACGTCCGTAAAAGGCTGCTCTATCACGGCGGCCGCGGGCCGGCGGCGGCCGGCGCCACCGCGCGCGCCGCGCGCCGGGGCGGCTTCGGTGGTGGGCGCTTGAGCAGTAGCAGGTGCTTCGGCCGGCGCAGGTGCCTCGGCCGGCGCGGCAGCCGGCTTTTTACCGGGCAGCTGGTCGGCGGGCAACACGGCTTGCTGGTCCAGGATTTTATAAATCAAATCCTGCTTGCTCAGGCGCTTGAAGTTGCCGACGTTCAATTGCTCGGCAATTTCCTTGAGGTCGGACAGCAACCGGTCCTTCAGCTCGTTGAGGGTGTACATAAAATAGGGAGGAGGGGAAATCAGAACAGCGCCGGCCCGCCGAGCGGGCCCCACGGCCTGGCCGCTGGCAGTGCGCGCCCAGCCGCCCCGGCCCCACGGGCCGGAAACCAACTACACGAAGCGCCAAAGCGCCACACAACCAACAAAGCGGCGGGCAACAAACAGGAAATGAGTGAGGTGTGAGAAAGCTAGCCGGCGGCTCCACCAAAAGCAACCTGATTGAGCCGGCTACGCAGCGAACCAGCCCGGTGGGCCGGCCCCGCCAACCCCGTGGGCTGGCTTGCAGCTGCAATATTAAGCCATTACGAGCAAACTCCCAACTTGGGTTGCCCGCACCCGGCCCCGTAATACCTTTGCGGGCATTATGCTGCAAATTTCCGTATTAAAAGAGCAGACCGCCCGCGTGCTGGCCGGCCTCGCCAAGCGCAACTTTAAAACGGCCGAAGCCGACGTGCAGGCCATCCTGGACCTCGACCAGCGCCGCCGCGCCCTCCAGACCCAGCACGACGCCGCCCAGGCCGAAGCCAACGAGCTGGCCCGCCAGATTGGCGGCCTGATGAAAAGCGGCGACAAAGCCGGCGCCGAAGCCCTGAAAGTGCGCACCGGGGAGCTGAAAATTCAAGTGAAGGGCTACGCCGACGAGCTGGCCGCCGCCGAGCAGCAGCAAACCCAGCTCCTCTACAAAATTCCAAACGTGCCGCACGAGAGCGTGCCCGCCGGCCGCTCGGCCGACGACAACGAGGTGGTGCGCGAGGGTGGCACCAAGCCCGAGCTGCCCGCCGGCGCGCAGCCTCACTGGGAGCTGATTAAGAAGTACGATATCATTGACTTTGAGCTGGGTATCAAGATTACGGGCGCCGGCTTTCCGGTGTATAAGGGCCAGGGCGCGCGCTTGCAGCGGGCGCTGATTAATTTCTTCCTCGACCAGGCACGCGATGCGGGCTACGTGGAAGTGCAGCCGCCCATCCTGGTGAATGAAGCCAGCGGCTACGGCACCGGCCAGCTGCCCGATAAGGAGGGTCAGATGTACCACGACGCGCAGGACAACCTCTACCTCATCCCGACCTCGGAGGTGCCGATTACCAACCTCTACCGCGACGAGATTATTCCGGCGGAGAAGCTGCCCGTGCGCAATACCGGCTACACGCCCTGCTTCCGGCGCGAGGCCGGCTCGTGGGGCGCCGACGTGCGCGGCCTCAACCGCCTGCACCAGTTCGACAAGGTAGAAATAGTGCAGATTACCCAGCCCGAACACTCCTACGCCGCCCACGAAACGATGGTGGCCCACGTCGAAAACCTGCTCCGGCTGCTGGGCCTGCCCTACCGCGTGCTGCGCCTGTGCGGCGGCGACATGGGCTTTACCTCGGCCCTCACCTACGACCTGGAGGTGTGGAGTGCCGCCCAGGGCCGCTGGCTGGAGGTGTCGTCGGTGAGCAACTTCGAAACCTTCCAGGCCAACCGCCTCAAGTGCCGCTACAAGGTGGAGGGCAAAACCCAGCTCCTGCACACCCTCAACGGCTCGGCGCTGGCCCTGCCGCGCATCGTGGCCGCGCTGCTCGAAAACAACCAGACGCCCGACGGCATCAACCTGCCCGAAGTGTTGCACAGCTACTGCGGCTTCAGCCAGATAAAGTAAATTGCCTTTTTAGGACTTTACTTACAAACAATGGACACCCTTCGGTAATACCGAAGAGGTGTCCATTGTTTTTTTTGTCCAAATTGGGACAGCTGCTTTAGGGCCAAAAGCCCCTTTACTTTGGCTTATTCGATAAAAAATATAAACTTTAGTTCTTTACAATCCAAAATTCAGGTTCTTCCGTTTGTAGTGTGTAGCTTGGAACCGCCAATTTTTCATTTGCACTTTATATGATGAACTTCGACTCTTACCGCGCGGCGCTGCTAGTGGTGCTGCTGAGCTTAGTGGGTGGGGCAGCCCGGGCGCAGACGCCTGCCGGCACGGCCATCATCACCACCGACGGCACCCTGGCGATGCTGACGCCCGGCGACCTGGCTCCCGATGCGGCGGCCCGCCCAACCCTGAAGCTGAGCCAGCCGCCCGCGCCCGAAACCAACGCCTCCTTCTACGACGGCTCGCACAAGGATTTGCGGCAGTCGCTGGCCTGGATGCAGGAAACCAACGCCCAGGCGCCCACTTATTGGAACCTCTACACGGAAGCCCGCATCCGGCTCCAGCTCCAGGACTATCCGGGGGCGCGCACCACGGCCGAGCAAGCCTACCAGCTGGCCCTCAAGGCCCTGCCCGCCAGCCAAGAATACGTACTGCTGAGCACTGCCGTGGTGGCCAAGGCCCATCAGCTGGCCCAACGCTAAGCCGGACGCCCGCTTTGCACCCGCGCTTTTACGGCTGAAGCCCGCCTACCCGGCGGGCTTCGCTATTTTTGGGCCGGCAAGTACGTGCCGCCCTACCCTTTTGCGCCTTATGAAGAATTTTGCAACGCACCTCGGCACCGCTGCCGCGGTTACCATTACCCTGCTGGCCGCCCCGCTGGCCCAGGCCCAGATTGCCACCCCGCAGGCCAGCCCCAAAAGCACCGTGACCCAGCGCGTGGGCCTCACCGACGTTACCATTACGTACTCGCGGCCCAGCGTGAAGGGCCGCACCATCTTTGGCGGCGACAAGACGGTGGTGGCCAACGGCAAGCGCTGGCGCACCGGCGCCAACGCCACCACGAGCATCAAGTTTTCGGACGATGTGACGATTGAGGGCGTCAAGGTGCCCGCCGGCGAATACGGCCTCTACACCGTGCCCCGCCCTACCGAGTGGACGGTGGTGCTCAACAAGAGCCTCAAGCAGGGCGCCGACGTGGATGGCTTTAAGGACGACCAGGACGTGGCCCGCTTCACCATTAAGCCCTACAAGCTGGCCAGCAAGGTCGAAACCTTCACCATTACCTTCGCCGACCTCACGCCCGCTACCGCCAGCGTGGCGATGGACTGGGAAAACACGGGCGCCAAGTTCAAAATCACCAGCGACGTGGATAGCAAGGTGATGACCCAGATTGACGAAAAAGTGGTGAAAAACGCCAGCCCCGCCGCCGGTGACCTGGCCGCCGCCGCCGTCTACTACTACGACAACAACAAGGATATGAAGCAGGCCCTGGCCTGGATTCAGAAAGCCAACGCCACCGACCCCAAGTTCTGGAACGTGAACACGGAGGCTAAAATCCGCCTCAAGATGAAGGACTACAAAGGCGCAATGGCCGCCGCCGAGCAGTCGAAAAAGCTGGCCCTGGCCGCCACGCCTCCCAACGGCGACTACGCCAAAATGGGCGATGAGCTGGTGACCGAAGCTAAGAAGATGGGCAAGTAATCGCCTGTCATTGCGAGCGCAACGAAGTGAAGCGCGGCAATCCTTCCTTTTCGTTTGGGTAGTGACCCTAGCGTGAAGGAAAGATTGCCGCGCTTCGCGTTGCTACGCTCGCAATGACAAACGATTAGTATGGCGGCAGCACCTGCACCACGAGTTGCGAGGCGTGGGCGGGGTTGTGATACAGCTGGTGGGTCTGGGCTTTGAAGTCGGTTTCGGTGGCCTCGTAGATGTTGGGCACGTAGGTCTGCGGGTTGCGGTCTACGAGCGGAAACCAGGTGCTTTGCACCTGCACCATGAGGCGGTGGCCTTTTTTAAACGTGTGCAGGAGGTCTTGCACGGTGAAGGGCACGGCCGTAACCTGCTGGGCCACGAAGGGCTTGGGCGTGGTGAAGCTCTCGCGGAAGCGGCCGCGCATCACTTCGGAGCGCACGAGCTGCTGGTAGCCGCCGAGGTGCACGCCGGGCGTGGTGCGCGGGTCGTCGGGCGTGTTGTCGGGGTACACGTCGATGATTTTCACCACCCAGTCGGCGTCGGTGCCGGTGGTGGCTACTTGCAGCAGCGCCTGGATGGGGCCGGCCAGGGTCATGCTTTCTTCGAGCGGCGCGGTCTGGTAGGTGAGCACGTCGGGGCGGCGGCTGGCAAAGCGCTGGTCGTCGGTCATGTACTCGCGGGTCATGCTCGGGGCCGTGGCCTCGCTGTAGGGCACGGGGTGCGCGGGGTCGCTGATGAACTGGTCGAACTCGAAGTTGACGTCGGCGCGGCGGCGCTCGTTTCGGCCATCGGTGGGTGGGCTGAAGCTGAGGCCGCCCGCCTGCCGGAAATACAGCGTCTTGGCCTGCGCCTGCTTGGGCGGCCAGGCATCGAAGGTGCGCCAGCGGTTGGTGCCACCCTCGAAGATGGTGGCCTCGGGCAGGCTGGCGATGGCCGCGCCGGGGTTGGCATCCTTCAAATACGATTTAAAAAACGGCGCCTCGATGTTCTGCTGATACCACAGCGAGGGCGAGGGGCCGTAATTGACGTTGCCCACCATTTCGCCGGGGCCGTTGCTCCAACCGCCGTGCACCCAGGGGCCCATCACGAAGCGGTTGCTGAGGCCGGGGTTTTGCTTTTCGATGGTCTGGTAGGTGTGGAGGGTGCCAAACAGGTCCTCGGCATCGTTGAAGCCGCCCACCACGAGCACGGCGGCCTTGAGGTCGTGCAGGTACGGGCGGGGGTTGCGGGCCTGCCAGTAGGCATCGTAGTTGGGGTGCGCCACGATTTCGTTCCAGTGCTTGTACTGGCCGTGGAAGTACTGCTCGTTGATATTCTTGAGCGGGCCGAGCTGCTGGTAAAAGGCGTAGCCGTCGGGCGTACCCATCTGGGGGCCGTCGGGGTAGTGGGCGAGCGGGGTGGGCCGGGGCTGGCCGAAGTTATTCCAGAAGCCCATCACGCCGGTCAGGAAATACGCGCCGTTGTGGTGGTCATCGTCCCAAAACCAGTCCGTGACCGGCGCCTGCGGGCTGCTGGCCTTCAGGGCCGGGTGGCGGCTGAGCAGGCCCACGGTGGTGTAAAAGCCGGGGTACGAAATGCCGAGTTGCCCCACCCGGCCGTTGTTCTGAGGCCCTTTTTTCAGCAGGTACTCGATGGTGTCGAAGGTATCGGTGCTTTCGTCGATGGCCGTTTTGCCGGCCTTGCCGGCCAGCTGCGGGCGCACGTCGTCAAACGTGCCTTCGGAGAGGTAGCGCCCGCGCACGTCCTGAATGGCGAAGATGTAGCCCTCGCGCAGCAAAAACCCGTTGGGGTTCACGCGCAGGCGGTAGCTACCCGGCCCGTACGGCCCCGCCGAGTAGGGCGTGCGGTTGAGCAGGATGGGGTAGCGCACGCGGTCGGCATCGCGGGGGGAGTACACCACGGTGTGCAGCCGGGCCCCGTCGCGCATCGGAATGTCGTACTCCGTCTTCACGTAGTGCGCGCGGGTGTAGATGGTATCGTCTACGAAGCGGGCGCGAAACTGCGCCATGCTCACGCGCTGCGTATCGGGGGGGAGCGCCAGCGACTGGGCATGGGCGGCGGGGGCCAGCCCCAGCGCAAGCAGGCAGGCGGCGGGAAGCGTTTTTTTCATAAAAACCGGCTAACGTGTGCGCGCAAAGAAAGGCCCCGCTCCCCACTTACCCGCCTCTGGCCCACCGCGCAGCCCCCAAAGGAGTGTAGACTTTTTTCGGTAAAAAATAAAAACAGTCTACATTCAGTGTAGACTGTTTTTATTTTTTACCGAAAAAAGTCTACGTGCCGCTAGCTTAGTCCAACGCCGCATTCAGGGCCACGATGGCCGCTTTGTAGTCTTCGCGGGCCAGGATAAACTGGATGTTGACCTTGCGCAGGGCGAAGCCGGCGCTGCGGATGTTGAGGCCCGCCTCGGCCAGCGCGCCGGCGGCCTTGGCCAGCAGGCCGGGCTGGTCGATGTTGGAGCCGATGAGGCAGACCATCGAAGCCTGCTCGATGGTTACCTTCTCGTACTCGGCTTCGAGGGCGGCCACGAGCGCCGGCTTCAAGTCCTTCTGCCAGATGACGAGCGAGATGCTATTGGCGCTCGTGGCTTTGAAAATGTAGCTCACGCCGAGGTTGAAAAACGCCTGCATGAGCTGCAAGTCGAAGCCGGCCGCGCCCACCATCAGCGGGTCGTAGATGTCGATTATCACCACCTTGTCGGTACCCGTGATGACTTCGACGTGTTTGTGGGGCGACACAAAGTCGCGGGTGATGAGCGTGCCGGGGTGCTCGGGCTCGAAGGTGTTTTTGATGCGCAGGTCGATGGCGTTTATCTCCAGCGGCTTCGAAGCCTTGGGGTGGATGGCCTCCATGCCCACGTCGGCGAGCTGGTCGGCCACGTCGTAGTTGGTGAAGCCCACGGGGTGGCAGTGGTCCACGCCCACCAGCAGGGGGTCGGCCGAGCAGAGGTGGTATTCCTTGTGGATAATGGCCTCCTGGGGCTTGATGGCCACGGCTATCTTGCTAAACGTGACTTCCGAGTAGCCCCGGTCAAACTCGCGCATAATGCCCTCCGTGCCCTTGGTGTAGCCGGTGGCAATGCAGATGGTCGTGGCAAAGTCGATGCCCGCAAACGCCTGCTGAATGCGCTCGTCGATGGTGAGCGGCTGCGCATCGTCGAAGCCGCTGAGGTCGATAAGGGTGGCGTGCAGCCCCCGGTTTTGCAGAATATTGACCGAGTTGAAGGCCGAGTGCGCCTCCCCTATCGAGGCCAGAATCTCGCGGGCCGCCTGCAAGATATTGGCCCCGTTGACGTAGCCCGAGGCCAGCACGTTGACGAGGCTGGCCAGGTAAGCCTGCGCCTGGTCGATGCGCTGCTGAATGAAGGCATCGGCCACGGCCAGGCCGAGGCCCAGCGGGGCGTAGGTCTTGTTCAGCTCCTTGAGCTTGTCGGCCACTTCTTGCAGCGCGGCCCGAAACTCCTGGTGCTCGGTGATGCGGTGGTACACGCCGGGCGCGCCGGTTTTCTTGTTTTCCAGCAGCCAGTTGGTGACGTTGGCGTAGGCCGACACCACGAATACGCGGTTGTAGAGCGCCGCACCCTGGCGGCCGTGGAAGACGATGTTCTGGAGCACATCGGCGAAGGCGGTCATGGAAGTGCCGCCGATTTTTTCAACTGTGAGCATGGTTGGGGTGCCCTGCGTGGGGAACCTCACCCCCGACCCCTCTCCAAAAGAGCGGGGAGCTACGGCGGCGCGTTTTACCAGGAAGGGCCTTTCTAAAATAAAAAGCGAGCCGTTCGCCTTGAAAGGCAAACGGCTCGCAAGTTAAAAGTTAAGACCCCGAAAACGAACAAATAAATGCGTCGCTGTGGCTCCCGCTCTTTACAGAGGGGTTAGGGGGGAGGTTTTGCAGGCTGGGCCGCCGCTCACTTGCGGACTAAAAGTCTGCGCTACTTTCCGCCCGACTCTACTAAATTGGCCAGGATGCGGAAGGCGCCCGGCACGCCCGCCGGCAGTTCCCGAAACAGCGACAAGCCAGTGTAGATGTAGCGCCCCTTGCCGTAGGGCGCCACCAAGATGGCGCTCTGCTTGTCGGTTTCGCCGGGGTCGTGGCTGGCGATGACGGGCTGATAGTGCGCATCCCAGGCCGAGGGGTAGTACAGACCCTGCTCCTGCACCCAGCCGGTGGCAAAGTCGGCGGGCGTGAGCTTATTGGGCGCGTTCAGCACGGGCGCACCAGGGGTCAGAAACGTGACGGGCGTATTCTCGACCGTCACGCGGTCGGCGGAGAGGGTGAGCGGGTACGGGCCGATTTCGGGCAGCACGGTGCCGCGGTTCACTACGTACTGCACGAGCAGGGTGCCGCCGTTTTCGACGTATTTGAGCAGTTGGGGCTGCTGGGTTTTGAGACGGTCGAGCACGTTGTAGGCGCGCACGCCGAGCACCACGGCGTCGTAGCGGGCCAGCCGGTCAGCGGTGAGGTCGGTGGCGGGGTCGAGCAGGGTCACGGCGTAGCCGAGCTGGCGCAGGGCCTCGGGCACTTCGTCGCCGGCGCCCATGAGGTAGCCGATGTTTTTGGTGTGCCCCCTAGCCACGTTCAGCTTCACGAGCGGCGCAGTGGCCTCGGGGAAGAGCGTTTGGGTCGGGATGTGCGGGTAAATTATCTGCTGGATGCCGCGGCTATATTTCTCCGTGCCCACGGTGGCCACGGCGCGCAGTTCGGCTTTGCCTTCGGCCGCGCCGGCTAGGGGGCGCAGGGTGAAGTTGACGGTCTGCTCGTCGTCCTTGTTTTTGAGGGTGAAGGCGACGGTGGCGGGTTCTGCCAGCCAGCCGCTGGGCACCTGCAAGGCCAGCGAGCCGGCTACCCCGGCCTGGCCGGCGCGCAGCGTCACGGGCACTTGCTTGGGCTGCTGGTCGGCAAAGACGTAGGCGCGGGCGGCGGGGATAT
>Ga0160428_1000577_pt1 | contig 38575 bp, 43 predicted proteins | sample SolpanmetagenomM_FD_108198 | JGI IMG/M metagenome (GOLD analysis project Ga0160428, IMG submission 108198) | Solar panel surface microbial communities from Lawrence Berkeley National Laboratory, California, USA - M | ecosystem: Engineered > Built environment > Solar panel > Unclassified ... | reverse complement strand
GAAGGTGGCGGTCGTCACCGTGACCTTGTTCGTGAAGATGAAGGAGAAGTCGAAGGTGTAGCGGACGGCGGCGTCGGCGGCGGCGACGGTCCCGAGAAGGGCGAGGAGCGAGACGGAGCGGAGAATCGAAGTTTTCATGAGAAAAGGAGCGACGCTCGCGGAAGCCGCGAGCGTCGGTAACAACGTACTCTCCAGGGCTCTTACCCACGTCGAAAAATACTCCAGATTCGCACGATCGGCGTACGTTGCCCGGTAATCCGTACCCTTTCCCGCTTTCGCCCGCACCGTGGCCGGGCGGGGCGAGGGGTACGGAGGGAGCCCGTTTGGAGCTTGGCTTCGGTCTTGCGGAGGGTCCGGGAGCTTGGCGAGGCGTCGGGCGAAACCCTTTTGGAGATCGGCTCCCGGACGATAGGGGGAGAGTCGGAGGGTCCGGGAGCTTGGCGAGGCGTAAGGCGAAAGCTCTTAGCAATCCGGCTCCCGAACGATAAGGGGAGCTAGGCGAGGGCCTTCTTCAGGTCGGCGGCGCCGATGAAGGCGCCTTCGTCGGCGGCGGTCGGGAAGACGCAGACCTCGACCTCGCCCTCCGCCAACTCGTCCAGGGTGGTGGCGATCCAGTCCTCGGTGTTCATGGCGACGAGGTCCGCCTCCTCCAGGCCGCAGGTCTCGAACCAGCCGCCGACCACGTCCGCCGCCGGGAAGACGACCACGAACTCGTTGTGCCCTTCGATCCCGAGCACGAGCAGGGCCTCCTCCTCCGCGAGGGTCCAGAGTTGGCCCGACTCCTTGGCGGTCTGGACGAGGACGTCGAATCGCGCCTCGCGCGGGAGGGCGATCAGATCGTCGGGGTCTTGCGGCATAAGGGGAAAGTTTAGCCGGTAGGGAGGATAGTTAGGGGAGTGGAGGGTGATTGTCGGGTCGTGAAGCCAAGGCGAAGCAAAAGACTGTTGCGTCACATTTCCGGAACCCCCACCCTGCCCTCCCCCTCCAGAGAGGGGGAGGCTTACTTGGCGGCGGTGGCGGTCCCGACCGCCTTGCCATCGGGGCGCCAGACGACGCGGTCGGGGTCGGGGGCGAAGAGGGGGTCGGTCACCCGGAATCTCACGCGTCCGACGAGGCGACTGCGGTAGCCGAGGGGCGTGCCGTCGGGAGCGACGACGGGACGGGTGCGGTCCTCTTTCCACACGGGGACGTCGATCGTGAACGGGACGGCGAGGGGATAGACGTCCCAAAGTGAGAGACCGTCGCCCAGGACCCGCTCGCCGCGCGGGGTGAGGGGCGCCTCGTTCGGCGTACCGGGGAGCGGCTTCGGGGCCTCGGGGTAGGGGAACGCGAACGCCTCCGGGCGGGCTCCCGGAGATCGTTCGGGTCGCCCTTCGATCGCCATGTCGACGCCCGCCCGCCGACGTCCCGTCGCGGGTTCGCGCCCGGCGGGATCGCCCGCCGCCACTCCCGGCGCGCCGCCGGTCCAGAGGGCGAGGACCTTATGCGGGCTCACGATCACCGCCTTGAGGTCGATCGTCACGCCACCCACCGTCTTCCGCTCGCCTTTTCCGGCGAGGCGGGCGGCCAACGTGCGGCGCAGGGCGGGATAGTCGGCGATCCCCGGCACGCTGGGGGGTTGGAAGCGGGCGGCGGGCATCCGGGCGGGGTAGTCGTAGAGGTTGCGCTCGATCAGCCCGCCGCCTAGGGCGAGGACGTCGCGGCGCACGGGGAGGTGGGTCGCGGGGTCGATGTAGAGGTCGTCGCGCATATTCGAGAAGGCGACGGTGTAAACGTCCAGAGCGCCCTCTCGGCGTTTCCCTTCGAGGGTTCCGCCAGGGATATCCAGGTAGACCTCGAGATTCTCGATCGGGGAGGAGTCCGGTTCGACGTCGTCGACGAAGCCGGGCTCCTGGGGTCCGACACGATACATCCGGGCGCCGTCGTAGCCGCCCAGGTACCGCGCGCCTTCGTCGTCGATGTAGATCTCGGCGTGGCGGGGGCCGTCGATCCAGTCTTCGTTGGTGAGACGCAGAGCGCGGTCCTTCCCAGGGCGGTAGGTGAGGCAGTGGCGGGTGGTCTGGAGGCGCAGGGCGGCGGCGATCTCCCGGAAGCCGACGGCGCGGGCGGAGGGGACGTTGGCGAGCGCCACGAGGGCGAAGGCGCCGAGGCCAACCGCCCAGGGGAGAGTGCGGGCGAGGATGGCGGTCCTTGGCCGGGCTTGGGGCACGGGGGCGGCGAGCGTCGCCGCGACCGCGCGGTCGACGGCGGCGGGGTCCGGGGCCTCGGACCGCAGGCTCTGGAGGGCTTGGGGGTTAGACGACGGCTTCTTGGGGCTCATGGGTGGCGACCTCCTTAGGGTCTTCTTCGAGCAGGGCGCGCAGGGCTCGGCGCGCGTAGAACAGGCGGGCTTTCACCGTTCCGGCGGGGACCCGGAGGACGTGGGCGACCTCGCCGACCTTCAGCTCCTCGATCTCGTGGAGGACGAAGGCTTCGCGTTGCTTGTCGGAGAGGGTGGCGAGGGCGGCGAGAAGCGACTCGCCCTCGACGACGACGCCGTAGCCGGGGTCGGTGGCGGGCCGATCGAAGGTGAGAGGGTCGGTGGGACGCTGGCGGCGCTTCCACTGGGCGTACTCGTTGAAGGCGATGCGGTGGATCCACGTCTTCAGTCCGGCGGAGCCGCGGTAGGCGTGGATATGGAGGCGGGCGGCGACGAAGGCCTGCTGGGTCAGGTCCTCGGCGTCCTCGCGGTGGCGGGTCAGGTGCCGCATCGCCCGGAACACGGAGGGGTAGTGTTCGCGGACGAGCCTCTCGGCGGCGACGGCGTCCCCCTCGGCGATCTTTCGGGCGGTGTCAAGGTCGTTCATCTCGTTCGGGGGCCTTTTGGAGAAGGGGCGGAAGGATAGATGCGGCGCGGGAGGAAACGGTTGAAGGGATTTCACCCTAAGGGCGCAGAAGGTCCGCTGGGACGGGCGTTTTGACCATCAACAAGGCCCTGAGGCCCCCCCTCTCTCGGTCTTCCACGCCCGGAGGCGCGGAGCCACCTCCTGCTCGCGCCTCGCGGCAAGGGGAACCATCTCGGGCGGCAGGTAATCTCGCGGGAGACATGGCCCTCGACAAGAAGACCGTCCGCGACCTTAACGCCAAGGGACAGCGCGTCCTCGTGCGCTGCGATTTCAACGTCCCGCTGGAGGGTGGGAAGATCACGGACGACCGCCGCATCACGGAGGCGCTGCCGACGATCAAGTTCCTCGTCGAGCAGGGGGCGATCGTCGCCCTCGTGAGCCACCTGGGCCGCCCGAAGGGACCGACGCCGGAGTTCTCGCTCGCGCCCGTGGCGGCGCGGCTTTCGGAGCTGCTCGGGAAGGCCGTGCCCCTGCTGCCCGACTGCGTGGGGACGGCGGTGGCGAACGCGGTGGCGGAGGCCGGACCGGGCGACGTGCTGCTGCTGGAGAACGTGCGTTTCCACCCCGAGGAGGAGAAGAACGATTCCGAGTTCGCGAAGGCCCTGGCGGCGCCGTTCGACCTTTACGTGAACGACGCGTTCGGCACCGCGCACCGGGCGCACGCGAGCACGGAGGGCGTGGCGCACGTCCTGCCAGGGGTGGCGGGCTTCCTGATCGAGAAGGAGATGCGGTTCTTGGGCCGCGCGGTCGAGAGCCCAGAGCGGCCGTTCGTCGCGATCATGGGCGGCTCGAAGGTGAAGGACAAGATCGCCCTGATCGAGAACCTGCTGCCGAAGGTCGACCGTCTGCTGATCGGCGGCGGCATGACCTATACGTTCCTCAAAAGCCAGGGCAAGGAGATCGGCAAGTCGATCCTCGACGCCTCTAGCGTGGAGTACGCGGGGCGGCTGCTCGCGGAGCACGGCGACAAGCTGGTTCTGCCGACGGACGTGATCACCGCCGACAAGTTCGGCGAGGACGCGCAGACGGGGCAGGCGACGGTCGACGCGATCCCCGCCGACCTCGAAGGGCTGGACATCGGGCCGGAGTCGCGCGAGTCGTTCCGGGCGGAGATCGCGAAGGCGAAGACGGTCCTTTGGAACGGTCCGGTGGGCGTGTTCGAGCTGACGCCGTTTATGGGCGGCACGAAGGCGGTCGCGGAGGCGATGGCGGAGTGCGACGGGCTGACGATCGTCGGCGGCGGCGACTCGGCGGCGGCGGTCGAGAAGTTCGGCCTCGCGGAGCGGATGACGCACGTCTCGACGGGCGGCGGCGCGAGTCTGGAGTTCCTCGAGGGCAAGGAACTGCCCGGCATCGCGGCCTTGCAAGACGCGTGAGCTTCCTGTGCGTCCGAATCGACCTGGACTACGTGCCTTGGGACACTCCGGACGCGCAGCAGTTCGGCCACGGAGAGCCCGCGATGCTCCTGCGGCTGCTTGAGATGGGGCGCCGCAACGGCGCCCGCTGGCACTTCTTCGCGAGCGAGCGGACGCTCCGAGCCTTCCCTACCGAGGCCGACGCGATCCTGAACGACGGGCACGACCTGGACTACCTCGCCAAGCATCCCGAGGAGCCCGCACGGTGGGCGGAGGCGCGAGGGCTTTTCGAGGCGGCGGGCCACGCGGCGCGCGGCTGGGCGATTCGGGGAGCTTGGCCCGAGGGGCTCGCCGCGCCGGAAGGGGTGACGTTCTTCAGCGGCCCGCCCGACGCGCGTCCGCCGGGACGGCTGTTCCCGGTGGCGGGCCGGAGCCTTCACGATGCGCTGCGGCATGGGATGGGACTCCGGGCCTGGCTCGACGCGTCTCGTGGGCACTTGGAAGGGGAGGCGACGGTGGTGGTGAGTCCGCAGGTGCTGGCGCGGGTCGACCCGCGCCTCACGGGACTGGAGGAGCTTCTTCAGGCGGCGCGGGCGCTAGGGCTGCCGATGAGGACGCTACGGGAGGCGCCGAACTAAGATGCCGCTTCCCTCTCTGATCGTCGTGACCGGCCCCCCTGGGGCGGGCAAGACCACCTTGGCGCATCCCCTGGCCCAGGCGGTGCGGTGCCCGCTCGTCTCGCGCGACGAGATCAAGGAAGGGTTGGTCAACACCGTCGGCGGGACGGACGACGGTTCGGGAGACCTGTTGGGACGGACGTACGAAGCGTTCTTCGACACGCTGCACCTACTGCTCGAGCGGGAGGTGACGGTGATGGCGGAGGCGGCCTTCCAACACCGCGCCTGGGCGCCGAGACTGGAGCCGTTGATGGCGATCTCCCGCCTGCGGATCGTCGTGTGCGCCCTAGAGCCCGAGGTCGCCCTACAGCGGCGGGCGGTGCGGGCCCACGACGATCCCGATCGGGCGCGGTTCCACCCGGACCGGACGCCGCCCTCGGCGTCCGACGTTTACGATCCGCCTCATCTCGCGGTCCCCACACTGAGCGTTCGCACTCTCGACGGTTACGATCCCGACTTCGGCCGAATCGTGGCGTTCGCGCGAGGCGCGTAGCTTCGGGGGCGTCCGGATTCGGAAAAGCGGGGGCGTCTTGACAAAATCGAACGTACCTGCCCCTTATCGAGGAGCGGGCTTTGCGATAAGGCACGAACCGGCGGCAAAATCGGTCACGCACCGGGTCCGATGTTCTAAAACCCTATAAACGAGACGTTGTGCGGGCGCAGCGGTCCGTTCCGTCTCATCTTCGAGACGGAACGGACTAAGGGCTACCTCTTTCCGCTGAGGGCTTCCTTTTCAGCCGCCTTGCTCTTCGCATAGGCGGCTGAAACCTCCTGAGGGGTCATCTTCGAGTAGTCGGGCACGTTCGTGGCGGTGGGCGCGGGATCGCCGCTCGCACGGACGAGGAGAAAGACCAGGACGATGGCGGCCAGGGCCGCCGCCGCCGCGATCAGGGGCATCGGCAGAGGCTTCTTCATGGCTCAGTAGGAAGGATCCCAGGCGCGGCCCCAGAACTTCGACACGTCGTTATCGAGATCGTCGGCGGTTCCGCGCCGACCGTCCGGCCCCCAGTTTCGATTGCGGCACTTGCTCCAGATGCTGTCCTCATCGGGGTTGTCCATGATGTACTTCGCGCGCGGGACCTTCTTGGCGTGACCGTCTCCGAAGCTCGCGATGATCCCGTCGCCGTGGTACTTCTGCGCCGCGCGGGCGATGCCGTTGAACTTCTGCGTCCACCACCAGGCGTTGTTCGAAGCGGGCATGCTCAGCCAGGAACAGGAGGCCTCGTCGCTCCAGAACCAGTGCTGGTCGTTGACCCAGTTCGCGTGCTGGAGTTCGCCGTACGTCGTAGCGATCCGCGACGAGAGGTTCGCCATCGAGGTCAGGGAGCGGTTCTGGTTCCAGTTGTAGAGGTCGTTCGCGAAACTCTCGCGGTTGATCGCCATCGGCTGCTGCCAGCCCCACCACTGGTTGGAGCCGGCGTCCCAGGGACCGGCCGGGAAGGGGCTCGGTTTCTTGGATCCCTGGCCCGGATCGTAGTACATGTCCACGCTCTTCGTGTAGGGCTGAACGAGGATGGGCCACGCCGTGTAGTAGGGCCATCCCTGCTCGTAGGGGACGGTCACGTCGTCGGCGTCCGACGAGTACAGGTACATCGACGTGGCGACCTGCTTGACGTTGCTGAGGGCGGACGTATCCTTGGCGGCGCGCTTGGCCTGGGCGAAGACGGGGAACAGGATGGCGGCGAGGATCGCGATGATGGCGATCACGACGAGGAGTTCGATGAGGGTGAAGGCTCGTTTCATTTTTGCACCGTTGCATGCGAGGCCGATCGACGGGGAACGGCCTTAGAATCGCCCTCGTCTCCGGGTCGAAACGCGATCCGGAGACGAGGAAAGTGACGAGGATGGAAGTCGTTTGGTCGTGATCCTCTCCAGACGTCCTTGCCCAGAGAGGTGGCGACGGGTTACCGCCGGTCGGCGCCCTGCTGGTGTTCCTGCGCCTTTGCGCTGGAAAGGTCGGCGGCCGGAGTCGATGTCGCACCGGTCTTAGGCAGATCCGGCGCGACGGGCGTCGAAGGGGCAGGATCGCCGCAACCCACGAGGGCCGCGACGACTCCGCCGAGGACGAGAACCTGGAGAAGGGTTTTCATCTTAGTAGCTCGCCGACCACCATCGTCCCCAAGCGCGGGTCAGTGCCGTATCGGGATCGTCCGCCGTGCCCTGCACGCCGTCCGGGCCGTAGAAGTTGACCTTCTCGCACTGGGCGGAGGCGCCGAACGAGGTCTGGGGCTTGGTGATCTGCTTGTAGTTCGACTTCTTCGCGTGGGAGTCGGTGTAGGAGGCGATGATGCCGTCGCCGTGGTACTTGAGCGCGGCGCGCGAGAGCTGGTTGTACTCGTCGGTGTCGTACGAGGTCGGGGTCACGGCCACCGCAGGGCAGGCGGATCGCTGACCGTCGAACCAGTGCTGCGCGTACTGGTTCGCGTTGTTCGGGGCGGCGATGAGTTGGTACTCGCCGTAGGCGAAGGCGATGCGCTCGGCGGCGCCCTCGATGGCGGTCATGCTCCGGTTCGACATGCCGTACCGATTGATCGCCATGGGAATCTGGTAGCCCCAGGCGTTGCCGTCGGTCGACGTGCCCCAGGTGTTCTGAGGCGTGATGGTCACGTTCTTCGACTTGCCCGGATCGAAGTAGATATCCACGTTCTTCGTGTAGGGAAACGCAAGGATGGGCCACGGCGTGTACGCCGGACCGGCGTTCTGCTCGTGGATAAGAGTCATGTCGTCGTAGTCGTTGGCGTACATGTTCAGCGCCGTGCCGTTCTGCTTGACGTTCGACAGGGCGGACGAGTCCTTCGCGGCACGCTTGGCCTGGGCGAACACGGGGAACAGGATGGCGGCGAGGATCGCGATGATGGCGATGACGACGAGCAGTTCGATCAGCGTAAAGGCTTTTTTCATTAGAACGTATTAGGATCGTGGAAGTGGCGAGGCGGGACCGAGGGTGGTCCCGGTTTGAAAACCGACGGGCACGGTGATCTCGGCGCCACCTTCCGGCAGGGAGATCAGGAGTTCGACGGCGACGGCGGCAAGGCGCTTGAGGTCGACGGTGACGGAGGCGGCGACGTGGGCGGTCTCTCCCGGCCAACGCAGGCCGTCGTAGCCGACGACGCTCACGTCCTCCGGAACGCGGAGGCCCATCCGCTCCAGCATCGGCAGCACCCAGTAGGCGATGCGGTCGGTGGCGCAGAAGATCGCGGTCGGCGGCTTGGGGCGCGCGTAGAGCTCCGCGAGCGTCGCCTCGAAGCCCGCGCGGTACTCGACCGACGCGGGTTCGGGAACGAAGCGGGCGAGCTCCGCCATGCGCTCGAGGGCGTCGGGGGTGTCCCGGCGACCGCCGTGGACGCAGACGACGCGCCGGTGGCCGTACGCCTGAAGGGCCTCGCCCACGAGTCGCATGCCCTCGCGGACGTCGTCCTTGACGGACGCCAGGGCGCCTTCCGGGTCGCGGGCGTTGAGGAGGACGCAGGGGAGGCGCGAGCGGCGCATCATCGCCATCACCGGATCGTCGGGATTCGGAGCGAACAGCAGCAGTCCGTCCGCGCGACCGCCGTTGATGGAACGATAGGTCTCCTCGGCGGTGCGGTCGAAGGCGCAGTGGACGAGCAGGTCGTGGCCACACCGCCCCGCCGCCTGCTCCAGGCCGCGCGCGAGACGGTCCATGTAGAGGTCCTCGTCGTCCAGGTTCCGGAACGCGCTGAAGAACGCGAGCACCTTCGAGGAGCCCTGCTGAAGCGAGTGGACGAGAAGGTTGGGCGAGTAGTCGAGATCGAAGGCGGCGGCCCGGACGCGGTCGGCGGTGGCGGCGGCGATCCGCACGTCCTCGCCTTTGCCGGACAAGACCATCGACGCCGTGGCGGGGGAAACGCCCGCCACGCGGGCGACCTCCGTCAGAGTCGTTCGGTTCGTCTTGGTCCTCGCCATCTTCGGCCTTGCTAAAAGACAACAGCGCCATGCTGAAGTACTTCAGCGAGATTATACGACCTTTCTTCGGCGGATGCAAGACGTCGGGGCTTCTCGCCTCGAATTTCGGCCTTTAGCCCCTAACAACGGCAAAAGGACCGGGCGCGCCGGTCGAAACCGGGGTCCGAAAACATGGAGACGCCGGCGAACGGGCTGGCCGGCGGGGGAGGAGGCGACGGGGAAACGTCGCGAGCGAGGCGCCGCAGGGGCTCTCGATCTTGGGTCAGGGGTCTAACGAGGAGAGAAGGCTCCCTCCTCCTTTCGGCTGCGAACGGAGGCCTCGGCGTCGATCGACGCCGAGGGCGGGCCCTGGAGAATCGGGCCCACGGCTTGGTCGAGCGGGAAGGCCTCCCCGCCTGACCGTTTGGCTCCGTGCGGAGTCCGCTAGGGAATCGCGGCCGGAGTCACGATCGCGAACGCGACGAGCTTTAGGCCGACGGGGGTCCGGCCCAGGCTCGTCGCGGCGCCGGTCGAGAGGTTAATCCGGGCGATGCGCGAGCGGTCGCCTTCACCGATCGCGGCGATCGCGGCGGTGTTCGTCGGGGTGATGTCGAACGGCGCGTAGTCGACGACGTCGACGCCCAGCGGGCCGATGGGCGTGAGCACGCCGTTGTTCGGACTCGCGACGAGGGCAAGCCGATCCTGGGCGCGGTCGATCGCGTAGAGCTTCGTCGTGGTGGCCGCAGCGACAGAGTTGTCGTAGGCGAGGCCCACCACATCGATGGCGCTGGCGTCGGCGTACGCGAAATCCGTGTCGGCCTGAACGCCTGCCGTGTTAGCGTCGCCGTCCACCTGCGCCCCCGTGTCGGGGTTGATCCGGATATTGTCCCCCGTCGCGTTCCCAAGCCGGATGCGGTCGACCGTCGGGTTGAAGTCGATGTCCGACGCGGTGGCGGTGGCATCCACGTCCACCGCGTCGGGTCCGACGGCGACCGCCGCGCCGGTCGCCGCGCTCAGGGTGTAGACGCGTCCGGTGTTCGAGACGGCGTAGATCGAGCCACCCACCGGTCGCTGGTCGATCCCGACGACCGTCTCCCCTGCCCCGAGACCGGTGATCGCCTGATCGCTCAGCAGTCGGCTCGGGCGGCGGGTATCGAAGGCGACCAGGCGCCCTTCCGTCGTCACGCCGACCGCGCTGATCGAAGGGCCGTTGGAGCCTCCGTCGTCACTGCCGCCGCATCCGGCCAAGATCGCCATCGCCATACCGAGCAAAGAGAGTTTTTTCATTAGGGTCCCACCGTCGGGCCGTCGCCGACCGTCGCCTGAATCTTACGAAAATCTCAGATATTCGTCTCATCTTCGTCGCTCGGGTCGGAGACGACTCAATCCACCCCTTTCTCTCCAAGGGTGGCGCCGGTTACCCCCTGGTCACGGGGCGTGCGGCGGTAAACTCCCCTACGCCCTTATGCTCAGAGCCGGAAACGTCGGACTGCCGAATGTCGGAAAGTCGACCCTCTTCAACGCCGTCGTGGCGAACGCCAAGGCGCAGGCCGCGAACTTCCCGTTCTGCACCATCGAGCCGAACGTCGGCCTCGTCTCCGTGCCCGACGAGCGGCTGGACGTGCTCGCCAAGATCTCCGGCTCCCAGGAGATCCTGCCCGCCCGCGTCGAGTTCGTCGACATCGCGGGCCTCGTGAAGGGCGCCTCCAAGGGCGAGGGACTGGGCAACCAGTTCCTCGCCAACATCCGCGAGGTGGACGCGATCGTCCACGTCGTGCGCTGCTTCGAAGACGACGACATCATCCACGTCGCGGGATCCGTCGACCCCGAGCGCGACATCGAGATCATCAACATCGAGCTCGCTCTCTCCGATATGGCCTCCACCGAGCGGCGCATCGAGCGCGCCCGCAAGGAGATGCGGACCAAGAAGGAGGCGGCGATCGAGGTCGAAGCTCTCGAGAAGCTGCTCCCCGCCTTGGAGGAAGGGCTTCCCGCCCGGAGCGTCGCCCTCACGGAGGACGAGCGGTTCGCGATCAAGGGGCTCGGCCTGCTGACCCTCAAGCCGGTGATCTACGCGGCCAACGTGAGCGAGGACGACCTCGCGAGCGGCAACGCCCACGTCGAGAAGGTCCGCGCCCTCGCCGCGAAGGAGAACGCGCAGGTCGTGGTCATCTCCGCGCAGGTCGAGGCCGAACTGGTCGAGCTTTCCGAAGCCGACCGCGCCGAGTTCCTTGAATCGCTCGGCGTGAAGGAGGGCGGCCTCCAGTCGCTCGTCGCCGCCACCTACGATCTGCTTGGCCTGCGCACGTACTTCACGACCGGCCCCAAGGAGACGCGCGCCTGGACGATCGAGAAGGGGATGACGGCGCCGCAGGCGGCGGGCGTGATCCACTCGGACTTCGAGCGCGGCTTCATCCGCGCGGAGACGGTCGCCTACAAGGACCTCGCGGAGAACGGCTCGATGAACGCGGCGAAGGCCAAGGGACTCGTCCGGATGGAAGGCAAGGAGTACGTCGTCGCCGAGGGCGACGTGATGCACTTCCTGTTCAACGTGTGACGGTGGCCGGCAGGGGGAGTGGGCCGTAGGCGATCAGCCCCACTCTCCCTACCGGGAGCTTCCGTAGATTCGAACCACCCCGGGGGCGAAGAGGAAGAAGTTGACGAAAACGTGCAGCAGCACGCTGTAACGCAACCCCCGACGCCAAGCGACGCTCCAGGCGAGAGCGCCGAACGCGAGCTGGGGTAAGGGCATCGCGCCGAGAACGCGGTGGTGCATCCAGGCGAAAACGAGCGACGAGACCGCCGCCAGGGCGAGAACCGCGGCCCCTCCGGTGCGGGGGCTGAGCCGCCGCTCCAAGGCGCGCGCGGCGAGACTGGGAAGCCCGCGAAACAGTAACTCCTCGCAAAGTGGCCCGACCAGCACAATCCAGGCGCCGGACAGGGCCACCAGCGGCCAGAACTCGTCCGGAGCCCGCCACCTCGCGTCGACCAGTCGGATATTCAGCCAAGCCAGCCACCGCGCGTCGGCCTGATACCGGCCCGGCAGACGCCAAAGCGGAAGGAAGGTCACGAAAAACGCGTACGAAATCGCCTCGACGGCGGTCGGCCAGACCTTGCACCAACGAGTCCGCTCGGGCGCCGGGCCCTTGAGCAAACCGGCAAACATCCGGAGCAGGCCGCCGGCGCCCTGCGCGAGAAGGGCGAAGACGTGAGGGGGCGGCTCGTAGTCGTCCTCCGGCGTGTCCAGGGACGGAATCTCGGACGCCACGGCTCCATCCTACACCCACCGCCCTCCGTCCGGGTTTGGACCGGTCGAAAGTCCCCGACCGGCGCTCGCACCACTCGCCGTTACCGAACCAAGGTCCGCACGTCGCGTACGCGCATGCCCGCCGCCCTCGCGGCGGCGAACCCCGGCTCGGTGTCCTCGAAGACGATGCAGTCGGCGGGGACGACGCCGAGCCGCCGGGCCGCCTCCAGGTAGAGGTCGGGGGCGGGTTTGCCGTGGGCGACGTCGTCCACCGCCACAAGGGCGTCGAACAGACCGCCGTCACCCACCGGACCGAGGCCGACCGCCTCCAGGCTCAGCGCGACGTTCGCCCGCGTCCCGTTCGACGCGACCGCCATCGGCACCCGTCCCCGATGCGCCCGCGCGATGCCCGCGACGACGGGAATCTCGCGGAGTCGGTGCAGGCCGCCCTGGAACGATTCGGCGTAGCGGGCGAGAGTCTCGTCCACGTCGAGATGGACGCCGTGCAGGGTCGCCAGCTCCGCGAGGGTAGCCTGGGGCGTCAGTCCGAAGCGCGGGAGGTACCAGTCCTCCGCGATCTGGAGTCCCACGCCCCGCAGCGCCTCGTTGTAGGCGGCGAGGTGCGCGGGCGCGGTGTCGACGAGGGTCCCATCACAGTCGAAGATCAGCGCAGAGAACGCTTCGCCAGGCGCGAACGCGCCGGACGGTATCGGATCGAGTCCTTCCACCATCCCCTCTATGAGACCCGAAGCCGAGAACGCGGGGTACAGCGCCGACGCCAGAGGGGCGCCCTCGGGCGGGGGGGGCCATCGGCACGAAAGCGTCGGGCCTTCAGCCGGACGGCAGGCAGGACGAGACAAGGGTAAGGAGCAGGGCCTCGAAGCGGGCTTGGTGGGCCGGAACCTTTTCGGGGGAGGCTCCGGCGAGGCTCTGGGCGAAGAGCAAGCGCGCTTGGAGAGCGGCTCCCGCAACCTCGGCCAGACGACTTAGACCGAGGCGGGTCTGGCTCGTCGCCTCCTGGGGTCGGAATCCTATGGCGCAGATCGCGCCCAGCGGGAGACCTTGCGCGTCGAAGATCGGCGCCCCGATGTAGAAACGCACGTAGGGCTCGCCGACCACATAGCGGTTCTCTCGGAAGCGGGGATCGCATTGCGCATCCTCGATCGTGAGCACATCGGGCTCCAGCAACGTGTAGGCGCAGAAGGATTCGTCCCGCTTGACCGTCTGCAGATCGGTTCCAACGTGGGCCACGAACCGTTCCTCGTCCCCTTCCATCAGCGAGACGATCCCCACGGGCACCCGGCACAGGTGAGTCGCCTGGAGCGCGACGCTCTGCAGGATCGGGTCTTCTTCGGGAGCGAAAGGGCTGTAATCGCGAAGAGAGTCGAGCCGCGCCGCCTCGAAGGCGTGGCGGCTCGGGAGCAGAGCCGTGCGGTGGAGCAAGGCTTCGTCCGGAGGATCAACAGGATCATCGAAAATCACAACGACGGTATGACGCTCTCCGCCCTCATTTCGCTCCACACCTTTTCAACCTATCGCAAATCTTATCCGGATAGACGGAGCTACGAACCGGCCAGGGAGACCCGCACGTCGTTGCCGCCGTCGTCGCCCTGGTTGTTCTTCAGGGTGAAGACGAGGTCTTTCGGACGCGTGTCGGTGGGAAGGCTGAACACGACGTTAAAGGTCATCGCGGCGCCGGGCAGGAGGCCTTCGGTCTGGGTGGGACCGCCGCTAAAATCGTAGGCGATGGGCGAGTGCGAGCCGCCGTCGGTGTCGGCGATGGCGGTGTGGATACGCTCGTCGCTGATCGCGGTCCAAAGGGTTTTGCGGGTTTTCGTGCCGTTCGCGACGCGTACCTTCAGGACCACGAGACCGAAGTTCCGTCCGGGCTTGACGGTGTGGGAACGGGAATCGTACGAGGCGGCGTCGCGCTCGTTGTAGGTCTGGGCGTCGGTTTTCATCGCGTACTCCGAAGGGGTGTCGACGCTTAGGACGGTGAAGCGCCACTTGCCGTCGAAGAGGGTATCACCGATCTTCCCGGCTCGGCCGCCGATCGCGTTCGCACCGCCCGCCTTGGTCAGTTCGTAGCGGTTGCCACGGGCGACGACGGTCATGTCGAGCGCCTTCGCCACATCGGCGAGCCGCACGTAGGCGGTTCCGTTCAGGGTGCGCACGTCGGCGGGGGTACTCCGCCCGTCGATGACCAGGGTGCCCGCCAGTCCCAGCGCGTAGCCGCTGGCGACGAGCGCCCCCGCGAGAACGCCGAGCACGATTCCTTTGTTCAGTTTCACCATCGATCCTCTCCAGAAAACTGCCCCGAAAAGACTTTCGTCGTCTTTTGGCAACGATCTATTATAGTCTTTGAAGAGGATTTTTCCGTCCGTACGTCGGCATAGGGCGGAGATAGGCCGAGTCGAAAGGCTCTCAGATCGGTCGGGGTATTCGACGGGCGCACCGGGAGTCAGAGAACGGCGATAGCGGTCGACTTCCGCGATCAGGGCTTCCGGCTCGATCCCGAAAGGTTGCGTGGGGAGGAACATCCACGAGCCCACGAGCGCTCGGTTGACCTCACGCATCGCGCGGATGGCAGGCTTCGCATCGACCAGCCCCCAGCCCTCATCGACGGGATCGAAGATGACCATCGGCGACCGGCGCACCCTGACGAGGCGGACCCCCGCGAACTGCGACCAGGGAAGGTCGAAGCCGTTTCCCCTCAAGGCTTGGCGGGAGTGGATACCCTCCGCGTCGACGCGATGAACGCGGTCGACCCCAAAGCGTTGTGGGCCATTCGCTCCCGTGTGGTTCCGCAGTGCATCGGCGCGATCTCCACCGGTTTATAGCTTATGCTTATTTATTAATCAAAAATATTTCATCAAAGCCGAACCGGTCTACGGCGCCGGAACGTCTGATCTCGGTGCTTTCGCTCCTCGCGCTCCATCTGCTTCCAGGATCTCAGAACGGCGGAGGGTCGCGACGCCTCCAGACGCTGGCGCAGACGACCGCCTTCCTGGGCGGCATCGGGTACGAACTCAAGGCGAAGACACACCCATACGGGCCGGCCCTTGGAACGCTCACCCACGACTGACGCGGCGTCGACGTCTATGTCTCCTTCTCGACTCCGATCAGCAACACGGGCCAGAAGGGCTACGTGAGTGCGTTGCGGCTCTCAACGGAGTTCGACGTGCCCATGAGATCCCTACCTCTCCGGGCATGCCGGGTGGCGGGATGTTCTACGTCCCGAAAGACCACACCTTTTTCTTTCCAAGCCTCGGTCGCACCGTCCTGGCTCGCGCCGACATCGACCTCTCGCGAGGGGCGGCTCCGAGCGACGTCAAGGCGCAACTCGTCCGGTTCTGGACCGCCGTCGCAGCGAACGCCGCCGCGAACGGAGGCACGTTCGCGGCCGCGATAAAGCGGGTCTGGAGCCGGGAACCCTTTCCCGACGACCTGGTCCTCACCTACCCCGACGACGTCTCGATCGACCGCCTGCTCCACCGATGGGGCTGGGACCATCCGGGGGGCAACTTCTATCCCCTCCCCGACGGCGTGGGCGTATACGGCACGGTGGAGGAGCAGGAGATCGTTTTCGAAGCGGACGGATGGAAGGCCGACTCCACCTTGAAGCTCTCGTCACGGAACGCCGTCCGAACCTCTCAGACGCTCGACTTCTCAAAAGGCATGGCCCTGGGCGAGTTCCGAAAGCAGATTCGCGCGTTCGCGCTCAAGGTGCGACGTCTCCGGGAAGGCCTGGGCGACGCCACGCGGACGAAACCGTCTCGTTGGTAGCGTCGACCTGCCCGGCAACCTCAGAGTCCGTGAACCGCTTCAGGGCGAGATCGGTCTCCTCCTAAGCCCCGAGCGTTGTATTCCCTTACGTTCCCCAGCGGAGTTGGACCTTTGCGCCGACCCGAACATCGAACTCTTCGGCGGCGACCCGCTTGCTGTCGACGGTGATCGTCGCGCCGTCGGGTGGGATCACGCGGGCTTGGCAGACGCCGCCCGGAGCGCCGCAGACGGTGAAGCTCACGCCCTTGGCCGTGCGCTCGAAATCGCGAACGGGATATTCGCAGAACAGGAGACGGTCTTTTCCGAGGGGATGGAAGGCGCGGCTCGCGTACATCAGGGCGGCTCCGGCGCCGTACACCTCTTGGCCCACCTGGCCTGCGGCATCGCCATTGACGTAGAGATCTTCCAGCGGGAAAGCGAGGGCGCGCACGTTCTCGCCGTTACGCGGCGAGTGGGCGACGTCGGTCTCCTTCAGCGAGGAGGGATAGAACCACCAGCCGCGCTCCAGGGCGTAGCGGACGAACTCGGCCATCAGGGTCCGGGCTCCCACCGGGAGGTCGTCGCCTCCGAGGATCAAAGCTTCGTGGAAGGCGCAGAACGACTCGTAGCACTCGAAGGGAGCGAGGTAGGGGCCGTTGTGCAGGCAGGTCACGCCGAGGAAGGTCACGGGCTCGGACACGCGCCCGAGATCCGATTGCCATATCGCGCAGTTGTGGAAGAAGCTCGCGAGGAAGACGGACGTCTGGTCGAGGAAAAAGCGGTCGTCCGTCGCCTTCCAGAGCCGGACGCAGGCGGCGGCGCCCCAGCTCGTCAGGTTCGTCTGGTAGACGAGGTTGAACATCATGTCCGAGGTCGCCCGAATGGCGGCCTGCGCCTCGTCCAGGTAGCGCGTCTCGCCGGTGAGCTCGTACGCGTCCAGCATCACGTAGGCGTAGAGGCCGCCCGCGTCGGTCTGGCCCTCCGCCTTGCCGGGCTTGCGGCTGGCGGTGGTGATCTGAAGGGAGGAGAGGGAGAACTGGATGGGCCACGCGTACTCGAAGAGGCGGGCCACCTCGATCGCGTAGTCGAGCGACCCGACGAACAGCTCCTTCGCGCCCTCGTCGCCCGCCTTCGCGAGGTTCGCGAGGTTACCGAGCGGATGGTAGAGGTACCACGAATCGACCGCGTCGGCGTCCTTTTCGGGACCGACGGTGTTGAGGTAGCGCCGGATCGAGCCGATCTCGGGATCGTAGAACCGCGACACCCCGGCCCGCAGCTCCTCGGCGAGGGACGGCGTCTCTCCCTTCCACGCGCCGTATTCGCGAACGGCGTGCAGCAAGGCGAGCTGGACCATCGAGTCGGGAGACTCGGCGTCGACGTAGGGCCGCGCGTAGCGGTAGCCGCCGTCCTCGATGGTCACGAGGGGCGACTCGGCGAGGTCGCGGATCGTCGCCTCGGCCCGGGCGGGCCAGTCGCGGAACGAGACTTCCGGCTTCTGGAGGAACGGGTAGATCGCGGCCTGGTGTTCCAGGAAGAGGCGGGCCTCGTCGCGCTTATCGTCGAGCGATTGCGGATCGAGGCGCAGGAACGCATCGGAGAGCACGATCGGTCGGCCCTCCGGGAGCGGCCCTTCCTGGGCGGGGCGCGGTTGGTAGCCAAGCTCGGGCCAATCGCCACCCACGACGCCGTCGGGCATCGTCCCGGACGCGTTGGCGTAGTCGTTGAGGGCGGAGAGGTCCTGGAGGTAGAAGAACGTGCCGTCGCCCGGCGCATCGAGGCGCCCGTAGAGGAGAGCGGTGTTGAAGCCGCGCTGGGCGGCGAGGATGCTTCCCTGAGCCGCCTCGGGATCGCCCCGTTCGCCGAGAGGATAGAGATCGCGCGGCCACCAGGGCACCCGAACCTCGGCGGCGGGGACGAGGGTCGTCGTCACACGCAGGAGGGCGTCGTCGGTCGGCGCGGCGATCCGAACGCGGTACTCACCGAGCGAAGAGCCCAGGCGAATCTCGCCGTCCGTTTGGGCGAACAGCTCGAGCGGCGCGCCGGGAGCCCAGGCGCACCGCAGGGCCAAGCCGCTTCCCTTCCGGCCCTCGACGATCGCCCAGAGGGAGTCGCTCCCCAATCGGAGGACGGCGCACCGGTCGCCGAAGGCGACGCTCCCAATCCGTCGCGTCTTTTTCCCTTGAAGCTCGGCGCGCAACGCGAGCGCGCTCGAGGAGATCCCACGAACCCGTTCCATCAAGCATTTCGACCGCCTTCGACTCGGGTGCGGTTCGTAGCGCTTGTGGAGGAACCGACCGACCTAGGGCCGGGTCGTGATGCTCATGGAACGCGAAGGCATGCAGAGCCTATCGGGTACGAAGGTGTTGGTTTCGGGGGGCACGACGGGGATCGGGCGCGCCCTGGTGGACCAGCTCGTCGAACAGGGCGCCCAGGTGGCGACGTTCGGGCGGGGCGAGGCGGAGCTTCAGGAACTCCGCGAGGCGCATCCGGAGGTTCTCGCGCTGCAGGGCGACCTTACGGACGAGGCGTCGGTCCGCGCGGTGGTGGCCCAGGCGGTCGAGCGGTTCGGCGGGCTGGACGCGCTCGTGAACAACGCGGGCGTGGCGGGCGACTCGATCACCCAGAGCGCCTACCCTGAGTGGCGCGAGGTGATCGAGACCAACCTGATCGGGCCGATGCTGCTGACCCAGGTCGCGCTGGACCACCTGAAGGCGGGATCTCGCGTCGTGACGGTGGGCTCGATGTCGGCGAAGGTCCGCGAGGCGGAGAGCGACGTGTACGTGGCGAGCAAGGCGGGCCTTCGGGGTTTCGTCGACTCGGTGAGCAAGGTTCTGAACCCCAAAGGCGTCGTGCTGACCCTGATCGAGCCTGGCCTCGCGGAGAGCGACATGACGACGGAGGGCAAGAGCGCCCAGGAGACGGCGCAGAAGAAGGCGGAAGACAAGATGATGGATCCCGAGGACGTGGCGCGGATGGTGGTGTTCGCCCTGAGCCAGCCGCCGCACATGGTCGTCGCGGAGCTCCAGATCCGGCCCCGCGCGCAACTGATCTGAAGCCCTACGGAACGACGGGCTCGCAGGCCGTCACCAACTCCGCGAGGGAGCCGGTGGCGAGGCAGCACCAGGAGTCGGCGGCGGAGTAGTAGAGCCGGGCCTCGTCGCCGTCGACCAGGAGCGAGGTGGGGAACACCACGTCGTTCCGGTAGCCGCCCTCGGTCTCGTAGGGGGCTTCGGGCTCCAGGATCGGAGCGCGGCTCATGCCGACGACCTTCGTCGGGTCGCCAAGGTCGAGGAGGAGGGCGCCCGCGACGTAGCGGCGGGTCCACGTGGGTTCCCATCCGTTCTTGCCTCGCGCCTCGTCCTTCGTGACGGCGTGGAACACGGTTAGCCAGCCCCGATCCGTGCGGACGGGCGGGGTTCCGGGTCCGATCCGGTCGTCGGCGTAGGGCACGCTCTCGATAGGTAGGACGAGCTCGTGGTCGCCCCAATAGCGCAGGTCCGGCGAGCGGGAGAGCCAGAGGCTATAGCCCGCTTGGGCCATGGGACCGAAGGCGAGAAAGGGGCGGTCGAGCCGCACGTAGAGGCCGTCGATCCGCTCGGGAAAGAGCACGAGGTCGCGATTGTCGGGCAGCGTGGTGTGGCGCAGGTCGAAGGTACGGAAGTCGTCGGTGACGGCGATTCCGCCGCGCAGGCCGTGGGCGGTGTCCATCGCGACGGTCACGACCGGCCTCCCCTCCACGATCTGCAGCCTGGGATCGTAGACGGAGCGCCATTCCCCGCCGGAGGCCTTCCAAACCGGCTCAGGGGCGACCTCCCACCGGACGCCGTCGTCGCTGAACGCGAGGCCGACGTCGGTCTGGCCGTCGAGCGCCTGCCGCTCGAACGATCCGTGGTCGTTTCGGAACAGCATCACGTACCGCCCTTCCCAGCGGATCGCGCTCCCGTTGTAGGCGAGGGCGGTGGGATAGGGCACGTCGCGGTCGCGGAGCAGAGGGTTCGAGGGGTGGCGTCGGAGCACGTCCCTCGGGCCTCGCTCCGCCGGGCCGCGTTCCCGCGAACATGTCTGTCGGGGAAGGGGATTACCCGAAAACCACCACAGGTTTCGATCCGGATTCAACCAGGAATGCTGGATCAATCCCAAGCGGGGCGGGGTCAGTCGTGCCGTCCGAGAGGAAAGCGACCATGTTCTACCACGTGAAGGAAACCCAGTACCGGGCCAAGCCCGCCGACGGATCCGATCCGGCCTACGCCCGGAAACTCCAGGAGATCCTGGGCGGCCAGTTCGGCGAGATGTCCGTGATGATGCAGTACCTTTTCCAAGGCTGGAACTGTCGCGGCCCAGCGAAGTACAAGGACATGCTGCTCGACATCGGCACGGAGGAGATCGGTCACGTCGAGATGCTGTCGTACATGATCGCGCAGCTCCTGGAGAGCTTCCCGGAGGATCAGGAAGCGGCGGTGAAGTCGGGCTCGATGGTGGGCGAGGTCCTCAAGGGCCACAAGCCGAGCGAGACGATGATGGCGGCGGCGTTCAACCCGCAGCACTTTATCGCGAACGGCCTGGGTGCGGCGCCGAACGACAGCAACGGCTACCCTTGGGTGGGCCGCTACATCATCTCCAGCGGCAACTTGCTGGCCGACTTCCGGGCGAACCTGAACGCGGAGTCGCAGGGCCGGCTCCAGGCGGTGCGGATGTACGAGCTGGCGACGGACTCGGGGGTGCGCGACATGCTGCACTTCATGATCGCCCGGGACACGATGCACCAGAACCAGTGGATGGCGGCGATCGAGGATATCATCGCGGAAGGGCTGGATGGGACGCCGTGCCCGTTCAACTTCCCCCTGGAGAAGGAGATGCAGGAGGTCTCCGGCCAGTTCTGGAACCACTCGAGGGGCACGGAGAGCGCGGAGGGCGCCTGGGCGCAGGGCGAGCGTCCCGACGGCTTGGGGCAGTTCACCTATCTGGCGAGTCCGACGCCGCTGGGCGACGAGCCGGTTCTCGGTCCGGTCGCGCCGAGCGTCCATGGCACGGCGAAGATGCCGGTTCCGCCCTCGACGGACGAGACGAAGCCGTATTTGGGCTGAGCAAAGGCCGTCGACCTGCCGTACAATGTTTTCGACGCGAACCGATGGGGTCGCGCGTCTGAGACATACCGATGAAGCAGTTCGTTCGTCCGGCCCTCGCCGGTCTTTCCGTCGTCACGATGATGGCCGCCGTCGCGGTGGCCCCCGCCCAGAAGAAGGCTCCCGCCTCTAAGGCCGCCGCGCCCAAAGCGGTGGCCTTCGCGTCCGTCGACAAGGTGCTCAAGGCCAAGTGCGTCGGCTGCCACCAGGGCGAGAAGCCGGCGGCGGGCGTCAACCTATCGTCCTATATGGAGGTGACCAAGGCCAAGTGGAAGGGCAAGCCGGTCGTGGTCGCGAAGAAGCCCGCCGACAGCGTCCTGAGCAAGGCGGTCCACGGCACGGGCGTCGACAAGATGCCTCCTGGCGGTTCCCTGATGCCCGGCGACATCAAGACGATCGACGCCTGGATCGCGGCGGGCGCGAAGAAGTAGGGCGTTCTTCGATCGATCCCTAGGCCCCTCCGTACGGTAGCCTTCGCGGATGCGTACAGGGGGCTGGGCTTGGCTCGCGGTAGGAGGCGCGCTCTTCCTGGGCTCGTGCGTCTACGTCGGGAAGGTCGCGATGTCGTACTACGACTTCGGGGCGGCGGCGAAAGATCTCCCGGCGGCGGTCGGCTCGTACCGGGCGGCGGGCCTGCCTTTCTTCGCCTCGGAAGTCGCTCCCGCGCGTCCGCCCGGCGCGAAGGACGCCACCCCCCTCCTGAAGGCGGCCCTCGCGGCGATGCCGAAGGGAAAGGCGGAAGGCGCCGTAGCGGTCGCCCTCAAGACTCCCGGTCCGAGCGCCGACGCCGCCCTCGTTCCCTACGCTCGGTCCCTCACGCTCCTTGAGGCGGCGCGGGCGCGTCCGAAGGTCGACTTCCGGCGCGACTGGGACCTTGGCCCTTACGTTCTTCTCCCAGAGTACGCCCAAATGAAGGCGCTCACGAAGGCGGCCTCCCTCGCGGCGATCCGCGCCGCGCAGAAGGGCGACGACGCGGCGGCGATCCGGTCGCTCGACGCCGCTCGCCAGATCGCGGTGTGGGCGGGCCAGGAGCCGACGCTGGTCTCCCTGCTCGTCCGGCTCTCGAGCGAGGCGATTGCCCTGAACGGAGCCGAGCGGTGCCTCGTCGCCGCTGCGGGTCGACCCGAGCGGATCGCCCGGTACGCCCGCTGGCTCACCGCCGCCCCGAGGCCGCCCGACTTCGGCTACGCCCTGCGGGGCGAGGCGTGGCTCGGCGTGGTCACGAGCCGAAACCTCGATCTTTTCGGCGGCATGGAAGCCCTCGCCGGAACGGGCAAGGTCCCGACGGTCGATCCCGCCCGCCTGAAGCGGGAGGGGCTCCCGGACGGCCGGCGGGAGCGGGGCTTCATGACGCGCCACCTCCAGCTCTGGACGGAGGCGTTCCGCGACACGGACGGCTTCCGGCAGTCGCCCCGGAACGTCTCCCGGCGTCTCGACGCGATCAGCGTCCGAATCGAGAAGGAGCGGGGGCTGAGCTACATCCTGGAGCGTATCCTCTTCCCCGTCTTCAGCCAGGCGGGCGAAGCGGTCACGACGCTCGACGCGAGACGCGCGGTCCAATCGGGATTCGCGGAGGCCCTGACGACCCACGCCCTCACCCATCGCTGGCCCGCTCGCGTTTCGGCGATCGATCCCTTCACCCTGAGACCGCTCCACGTTCGGACCGACGGCAAAGGCGTCCGGGTGTGGAGCGTGGGTCGCGACCTCAAGGACGACGGGGGCTTTCTCAAACGAGAACTCTCAAAGCGAGGCGCGAAGGGCGAAGATCTCGTCGCCGCCTTTCCACCCATCGCGCCTTAGCCTCAAGCGACGAACCCCTTGAACGTACGGCCTTGTCACGATCCGGCGCTTCTATCGCGTCTCGTCCTTCTCGCGCAGGATGAGGGGTTCGACCATCTGCGGCGGCTCGTCGAAGAGTGGGCGGAGGGAAGCAACCGCTTCGAAGGCCAGGGCGAGACGCTGCTGGTCGTTGAGGCCCAGGGCCGGATCGTCGCCTGCGGCGGCCTCACGCGGCAGTCGGCGGCGCTCGGCCGGGTTCGGCGCGTGTACGTCGATCCCGCGTCCCGGCGGCTTAGGGTGGGACGGGCTTTGGTCCCATGTCGACCGATCTGCAACGGCCATCTTGCCCGACCTAGCGACAACGGTGTGCGCCGTCCCCTTCCTCGTCTCAACGTCCATGCGTCCCCTCGGTGAGTCGCGTCAGGTCGTCATCCTCGCGCCACCTCGAATCTTTTCCAATCAACTTATGGGCGGCTCGCTTGATGCGAGGCGCAAGACCGTTGCGGAACGTCTCGACGCCACGCCCACAAGCTTCGAAAAGATCGCCGAAGTGCATCGCTTTCCAGGATCCAGCACAAAGAGCGAGGCGAATGCTACGACATACGCGTTGCTTTCGGTGTGCCTTTAGAGACCTGTTTGTGTGGTCGTTCACTATCATAATAAAAAAAATATCAACCTAGAGTGATTACCTGCTATGCTGACGCAGATGAGTTTCTTGAAGGCTCTTGTCGCCGGGGTGATTTCCACTCTCGGAGCGACTCAGGCGACCGCACAGTTCGTCCTGGACAACTCACTTCCGAAGAATCCCTACGGAGGAACCTATACCGTGACTCAGGGCCCGCCCCCGCCCTATCGAACGGGTAGCTACTCTTCTGGGACGAATCCTTCGTCGTACGGAAAGACCATTAGCGGAGGCACGGTCACGCTCAGTGGAGAGGTCGTGTTCAAATACAAGTGGGCGGGTGCGCCCGGCGCCGTTCCGCAGAAGGCGTACGTGCTCGTCGAATCCGACGCCGGTTGGCACAACGGCAGTGGAACGGACGCGGACAACGGACTACAGGATCCTTACGTCTATCGTCCTCACACAGGCGAAGGGGTATCTCCGACGGGTCAGTCCTACGGTATCCATTTTCAGACGAAAGATGTGACGAACGGCACCTTCGAGGTAAAGCTAAGTCCCTCGGTCCACACGAACGGCGAAGCGATCTTGAATGTGAGGGTTCAAGTGATCGATGTCGGCATGACTATCGCCGGGGTCAACGAGACGCTGAGCAGCACCGCATCACAGGTGCTCGTCGGTCAGCACCAAACAGCGACCGTCTACGCGAGCGGTGGCTACACTCTGAAGAACAAGGCGTGGACCGTTGCAGGACCTAAGACCTTCGGTCGCGTACTGTCAGGAACGCAACACTCGAACACGGACTTCCCGGGCGAGACTTACCTCGACTCCCATCATTACGACTTGCCCGTCGTGATCGACCAACCGAATCAAGACTCAGCTTCGTTCTACGAAGCCGCGCCTGGCGCGGAGAAGGTCACCTGCACCGCAGGGCTGTACGATCCCAATGGCGCCTTCGTACAATCGGTGACCATCGCGCGCGATGTGTCCGTGTTGGTTCCAGACTACGGTCTCACCTTACAGGCGGGAACGACTCAGCTCATCGACTCAGGTGGAACAGTCAATCTTTTCTCGACAGGCCCGGGCATGAAGTACACCTACTTTGCAAAGACGCCCACCGGATTCGCCGTCTCCAGTGGAGGAAGCCAGAACTATGGGCTCGTCGCCATCGGACAGCTCGTCAAATCCGACCGAGCTGTGAACCCGCACCCTCCGTACCGCCATGTTGGATGGAGCGACTACCGCCTCGACAACACGTTTCCGTACAACAAGGCAAAAGAGGTTTCAGCCAACGTCAACTCGACGGCGCCGGTCGAGGACTCCGACTCTCCCGGGATGAGCTTCCCGTCGGCCGCCACGTCGGCAGTGATCTCCGATGATTTCTACACGACCTGCATGTACTTGCCTCCTGGGGACGGGGTCTACGTGCCGCTTAGAGAAAAGGATTGGAGCTGGCACGCGACCGGCACGAAGGTGAATACGAACTGGGCTGGATCGGGCAACCCTGTGGCGGGCCCGGGTGGCGGCGATTTCGACCTCGACAAGCTCTCTTGGGACGCGGCCATCACGAACAGCAACGTACCGACGCTTCCCTAGAACGGACCTACGAACAAGACGAACCGAAGATGATCAAGATCACATTATTAGCTTTCGCCGCGGTGGGTGGCCTGGCAACGGTCTACGTCCGAGGGCAGCAGAGCGCGCATGCCGTTCGAACGAGCCAGAAGTCCACGCACGCGGCGGACACTCCGCCCAGCACGACGAACTTCTCGCGTCGCGGCCCTTCGCCCAAGGAGGCCGCGCTCATGGACCGGGTCGCGCTCCTTTTGAAGGAGGCGGCGCAAGCCACGCAGGAGGGTAATCCCAAGGTCGCCGAGCGGCTCTATCTCGAAGTCTGCTCGATCGACAAGAGTCCCTTCCAGCGCATCCATCTCGCTCAACTTTACGACGAACAAGGTCGAGACCGTGAAGCCTACGTAAACTACCGTGCGGTACTGCGGGCCACCGATGGATGGTCCTCGATGCAGGAGGACCCGCGCGTTCTGGCCCGCTATGGCGACCTAAGTGCTCGCCTCGGCTTCACTGACGAGGCTCGCCAGGCTTATCAAGCGGCCGCGGCTCAGGCGAGACACTCGGTAGGCCCAGATGAACCTCTGGCCGAACCGAGGACCAGTAGCCAAAACTCTCTGAAGGCCGCCGCACACCTTGCGGCGGCCCTGCGCTTCGGCTCGCACGGAGAGGTGGATTCCGAGTTGCGCGAGCTTAACGTATCGGCGGAAGCCGATCCCTCGAACTGGGCCGCCCGCTACTATCGTGCCCGAGAGTTCGCGCGACTCGGGCGTCTTTCCGAGGCGAAACAAGAGGCGTTGAAGGCGAAGCGGCTTGCGCCAGCCCGCAACCAAGCAAGCGTGCAAGGAATGATGCGTTTCCAGGGCCTCGACAAGTCGTCAAACCCTTAACGCCGTTGTTTAACCACCGGGACGTCCGTAGCAGACTTCCCGGTGGTTAAACACGAGCACCGCACGGTCGAAGCCCTGCTTGCGACGCTTCGGATGGGAGGCGTCAATACCTCAGCGTGTACGATGCGCCTGGCTCGGCTTTACGACTTTCAAGGACGGGACCGAAAGAATTTACGGCACCACCGACCGGCGTTCGAGGACCTGGGCGCAGTCCCCATCCGTCCGGCCGACTAAGACTCGCTGACACACTACGGCGGCCATCTTCTGAAATCCGGTGACAAGGCGCACCCCGAAACGCCAACCAAGAGGCGAAGGCGGCGCGCAAGCGTATCAAGGCGGACAAGGAGCGGACCTCACACGCCTAGGTCCCCTAATGCCTCCGCCCGAAGCGATCACCCACCTTGGACAACCGCAACTCGTCCGGTCGAGACTTGCGGCCGAAGGGCTGGCCACCCTCACCTCCGTTCGCGGCTAGGCGGCCCGCGCCGGGCAGGACGAAGGTCCCGTTCGCGGGACCGTTCACCCTCGGCGGTCCATACTCAGGACGTCCGTCGCTTCAGCGAGGAAGGCCGACGCGAGAGTCCCTATGCCCCGCCGTGCCTTCACGCTTTCAGCTTCTACGAGCAGGGCGCGCCCTACGGCGTCACCCCCGACGGCACCCGGCGCGACACGCCGATGACGACGGGCGAGGTGGACGCCCCCGCGAGCACGATGGCGTTCCAACTCGGGCAGACGGACTCGCGCTACGGCAACGAGTTCGGCTGCGACTACAACACGATCGAGAGCGCGGACTGGGACAACCACCTACGCTGGCACGCGATGCACAACAAGGGCGGCAACCTCGCGTTCGTCGACGGCCACGCGAAGTTCTACGTGGCGAAGGAGGCCGACTCGACCGCGTGCCACGGCGCGCCGAGCCACGACGTGTTTATCTGGGCCTCGCGCGGGATCTGGGCCTGGCCGGGCTACCCATCCACCACCGGCGGCTTCCCGACGGAGCCGGTCTCCCTCGGCTGCACGCCCTGATCCTTCGAGGAACCTGCAGCCCTACACCTAGAGGGTAGGCGTCTTGCATTCGGCTCAGGAAAGGCATCTATCCTAAGGCCGGTGCATCCCGTCCGGCGTCTGCTCGCGGTCCTGATGGTGCTCGTCTTCGTGACGGGGACCTTCGGTCGCACGGCGGTGACGTGGACGTGGACGTGGACGTGCGAAGGACGGGTCTGCAGCTCCGACCTCGCGCGGCGCTGCCGCGCCTCGTCCGAGCGCGACCGTTCCTGCGCCACACCTTCGGTAGTGAGGCGAGCGCCTGCAAGGGGCGATGCGCCTGCACCGTCGTGCTCCAGAAGAGCTTCGGCGCGGGCGTCGTCCAGGCCTCGGAAGGCGTCCACGCGATCGCGCCGGTCGAGATCGCGTCGTCTCCGACGCCCGCCACCGTCTTCCTCGCCCAGGCGTTCGTCCGTCTCGAGACGCCCCAACTCCGGGCGATCCCGCCGCCCCACCGACTTCCCGATCCTCCCGGCATCGAGCACGCTTCCCTACGCGCGCCTCCCGCAACGGCCTGACGTCTGCGGCGCCCTTTTCGTGGCGCCTTCCCTGCGGCCTCGTGCCGCCCGTCGCCAGAACCCGGAGTTTCGCCATCCCCTATCCCAGCCTCGTCTTCGCCCTCGTGGCGTCTTTCGTCGGCGGTCTGTCCTCTCGTCAGGTCGCTCCTTCTCAGAACCCTATCCCTCTGACCCTCGACGCCGCCCTGGCCCAGGCGCGCGCGTCCCGCCCGTCCTCCGGGCCGCCGAGCGGCGGCTCGAAGCCGCCCGTCGCGCCCGCGCCGCGAGCGGAGCGGCTCCCTCCCCCACCCTCTTCCTCGGGGCGACGGGTCGGGGCGACCCGACGGGTGGGGCGGAAGACCTCGCCCTCGTCGTTCTCCGGGACGTGTTCGGGCGCACCGCCGCCGCCCGCGCGACGGGCGACGCGTCTATCCAGACCGCCGAGGCCGACGTGCGAAGGGCTCAGGCGGAGGTGCAGGCCGACGTACTCGCGCGCTTCGCCGACGCCGTGGCCACGGAGGCTCTCCTGACGGTGGCCCGGACCCAGAACGAGCTCAACGCCCGGCTTCTCGACGCTACGCGTCGCCAGGCCGACGAGGGCGCGATCCCCGGCGTCCAGGTCTAGCGCGCGCGGATCGAAGCCGACCGCTCGGCGCGCACGCTGGGGCGTCGCGAGGCCGAGCGCCTCGCCGCCCGCCTGCGCCTCGCCGCCCTCTGGGTCAGGCGGGCAGCGTGGACGTCGGGACCGCCGCGTTCCCCCTCGCGGCGCGGGGCCTTTCCGTGTCGAGCGTCACCGACGCCCTGGCGCGGAACAACGCGAACGCGGGCGGCGGCGCGATGGAACGCGGCGGCGAGCGTATCCTCGTGCGCAGCGTGGGCGTGGCGACGAGCGCGGAGGACGTCGAGCGGATTCCCGTGGCGACGAAGGGCGGCACGCCTATCCTAGTGCGCGACGTGGCGACGGTCGGCGTCGGCACGCCGGTGGCGACGGGGCTCAGCATCAAGGACGGCAAGGAGGCGATCGTGGCGGTGGACATGATGCTGAAGGGCGCGAACGGCCGCACGGTGGCCCAGGCGCTCGACGCGAAGCTCTCCGAGATTCGGACGCAGCTCCCGAGGGACGTCCGGCTCACGACGGTCTACAACCGCGCCGTCCTGGTGAACAAGACCGTGGGCGTGGTGGCGAAAAGCCTGATCGAGGGCGGTCTGCTCGTCGTGGTGGTGATGCTCCTGCTCGGCAACCTGCGCAGAGCGCTCATCGTCGCCGCGACGATGAGCGCTCTCGATGCTGTTCGCGGTATCGCTCATGGAGCGCTTCGGGATCTCGGGCAACCTGATGAGCCTCGGGGCGATCGACTTCGGGCTCATTGTCGACGGCGCGGTGGTGATGGTCGAGAACGCGGTTCGCCGTCTCGCCGAGCGGCGGGAGCGCGCGGGGCGCACGCTCCCGCGCGAGGAGGTGCGGAAAACGGTAGGGGCGGCCTCCCACGAGGTGGCGAAGCCCACCGCCTTCGCGGTGTCGATCATCACCGTCGTGTCCCTACCGATCCTCGCCCTGGAGGGCACGGAAGGATGTTCCGGCCCATGCCCCTCACCGTGGTGTTCGCCCTTCTCGGGGCGCTCCTGCTCACCCTCACCCTCGTGCCCACGCTCGCGAGCATGCTCCTGTCAGGCGACACGCGGGAAGGTCGGAACCCGATCATGGCCCTCTACGAGCGCTAGTACCGAGGGGTTCTTCGTTGGGCGATGCGCCGTCGGAGCTTCGTGGCCGGCGGGGCGCTCGCCGCCTTAACGGCCGCCCTGTCGCTTTTCGGCGGTCTGGGGTCGGAGTTCATCCCGATCCTCGACGAGGGGGATCTGCTCGTCCAGCCCGTCCGCCTGCGCACGGTCGACGCCGCGCAGACGGTGCGGATGGTGACGGCGGCCGAGCGCAGGATCCTGGAGGCGCCGGAGGTGCGGACCGTGTTCTCCCGCAGCGGCACCCCGGAGATCGCCAGCGGCCCCATGCCCCTGAGTCTCACCGACTCGTTCGTGATGCTCAAGGAGAAGGACCGCTGGCGGCGCGGTCTGACGAAGGAGGGGATCCGCGAGGCGATCGAGGCGAAGCTGAAAGACGTTCCGGGCCAGGGTTACGGCTTTACCCAGCCGATCCAGATGCGGTTCGCGAAGCTCGTCTCGGGCGTGAAGGCCGATGTAGGGATCAAGGTGTTCGGCGAGGATCTCGAGGTCCTGAAGTCGAAGGCCGACGAGATCGCGGCCGTGCTCCGAAAGATCCCGGGCGCGACCGACGTCGAGGTGGAGCCGGTGGAGGGCATCCCCGTGCTCCAGATCGAGATCGACCGCGGCGCCGTCGCGCGCTACGGGGTGAGCGTCCAGGACGTGCAGCGGCTCGTCGGGGCGGCCCTGGGGGGCGAGCCGGTGGGACAGATCGTGGAGGGCGACCGCCGCTTCGCGCTCACAGTGAGGCTGCCCGACGCGGTGCGGAACTCGCCCGAGGCGATCGCCGCGCTCCCGATCCTCACGCCGACGGGCGGCAGCGTGCCCCTCTCGTCCCTCGCGAAGGTGGCGATGACCACGGCGCCCGCCCAGATCTCGCGCGAGGCGGGCAAGCGGCGGGTGGTGGTGCAGCTCAACGTGCGCGGCGCGGATCTCGGAGGCTTCGTCGCGTCCGCCCAGCGCGCCATCCGCGAGCGGGTGCACCTGCCCGAGGGAACGTACCTGACTTACGGCGGGCAGTTCGAGAACCTGCAGCGCGCCTCGGCGCGGCTGGCGGTGGTCGTGCCGGTCGCCCTCGCGCTGATCTTCGGGCATCTGTGCCTGACGTTCGGCTCGGGGAGGCAGGCGCTGGTCGTCTTCACCGGGGTTCCGCTGGCGGCGACGGGCGGGATCTTCGGGCTCGCCCTGCGGGGAATGCCGTTCTCCATCTCGGCGGGCGTGGGCTTTATCGCGCTCTCGGGGGTGGCGGCGCTCAACGGGGTCGTGATGGTGTCGGCGATCAACGGCCTGCGCGCCGAGGGCATGGACGTCGCCGGTGCGGTGCGCGAAGGGGCGCGGCGGCGGCTCCGGCCCGTACTCACGACCGCGCTCGTGGCGGCTCTCGGCTTCGTTCCGATGGCCTTGACACGGGTATCGGGGCGGAGGCCCAACGGCCCCTCGCCACGGTCGTGATCGGGGGCGTCGTCTCCGCCACCCTGCTCACCCTCGTCGTCCTTCCCGTCCTCTACGCATGGGCCGAGGGCGGACCGATCGGCGCGCGGGGCGAAGCGTCGGGTTACGGATCGGAACTCATGGACCCTGAGCTTGGTTTCGATACGATGAAGTGACGATGCGCGCCCTCGCTCGCCTGCTCCTGCGACTCGTGTGCTCCCTCGCCCTGCTGTTCTCGGCGCTGCCGATCCGGGCGGGGGTGGTGTGCATCGAGGGTGGGCGCGTCGTGGCGACGTGCCGGATGACGTCGCTTCCCGAAGCCGCGGCTTCGCCGAGCGCGGCTTCCAGGCCCCAAATGGCCTGTTGCCGCGCTCGCGCCGCCGGGGCGGCGGTCGCGAGGCCTTCCCGCTCGTGCCGCGCCCATCAGAAGACGCGGTGCGCGTACGCCTACCGCTCGGGCGCGAAGACGGTGATCGACGCGAAGGCGGCCCTGAGTCCCCCGACGCCCGAAACGGTCGCGGATTTGGCTTCCGCGTTCGTCCTCTCTCCGATCGAGAGCCTCGCGGGATCCTGCGAGGCCGTGTTCGCGAGCGATCCAGACCCGCCGAGGTCCCGGCTCCGCGCGCCCGACCGTGGCCGGGCCCCTCCCGTGGTCTGAAGCGCGATCGCCCCCGCCATCGCGGAGCGCGAACTCGTCGTCGCCTCGGAACACGAACATCGAACCATGAAATTCAAGAACATCATCTCGAGCCTCGCGCTCGCCACCGTCCTCGTCGCGCCCGCCGCGGCCGCTCCCAAGACGTCGTGCTGCGACGCCTCCAAGGGCAAGAGCGTATGCTGCACGGTGGCCTGCTGCGACGCCCCCTGTTGCCCGCCCGCAAGCGGCAAGGCCGTGAAGACGGCTAAGCGCGCCGTCGTGAAGAAGGCGAAGGTCGCGAGGGGCAAGTCGGCCCCTTGCTGCGCCATGCCGTGCTGCAGCGGCGCGACGGTCGCTGGCGGCAAGTAACCCCCACGCGTATCCACCCGCTTACCGCCGCCTCTATCTCAAGAGGCGGCGGATCCCCCGTTTAACGGTCCTCAGGCTCTTCAATAGTTCGGGGATCGAGAGTCCGCATCAGCAGGTCGCCGGTGGCTTCGTTCGTCGCGAGGGGAACGTTCGAGAGGTTACAGGTGCGCAGGAGGGTCTGGATATCCGGGTCGTGCGGGTGGACGTCCATCGGCTCGATCAGGAAGACGACCGCCGCGAAGGGCTCCTGCATGATGCGGGCAGCGATCTGCACGTCGCCGCCTCGGGGGCCGCTACGCATCCGTTCGACCTCAAGGCCGGTCGCGCCCGCGACGAGGGCGCCGGTCGTGCCGGTGGCGATTAGGCGGAAACGGGAAAGGACGCTCTGATGCCGCGCCGCGAAGGCGAGCATGGCGTCCTTTTTGCCGTCGTGGGCGATGAGGGCCAAGAGGGGGAGAGCGTCTTCAGTTCGCGGGCTCATGGGTCTGGCCTATGAACCTACCTTTCGACGGACGGAAACCACCCTCGCCTTGCCCTCCCCCTGCTGAGAGGGGGAGGCTCATCGTTACAGGTGCCGCTTGAGGGCGGTGACGATCTGGGCCTTGGGCATCATGCCGACCATCCGGTCGACGGGCTGGCCGCCCTTGAGGATCGTCATCTGGGGGATGCCCTGGACGCCGTACTTCTCGGCGATCTCCGGCGACGCGTCGACGTCGACCTTGACGACCTTGACCTGGCCCGCCATCTCCTCGGCCACGGCGTTCAGTTCCGGCTCCAGGCGGCGGCAAGGGCCGCACCAGGACGCGCCGAAGTCCACAAGCACCACGCCCTCCGCCTGGAGGGCTTCCTTCTCGAATTCGCTGGCAGTGATCGTCTGCATGGATCCAGTATGGCAGGGCGAAGGCCGATTGTCAAGCGGTTGTTTGACTATTTGACCGTATGGTACGATAGACCTATGCCGTCGACCCCAGAAAGCCGCGCGCGGGTCTTCGCCGCGCTATCCGACCCGACGCGGCTCCGCATCCTCGAGCTGCTCGCGGACGAGGAGGAGCTGTGCGGCTCCCAGATCGCCCTGCGCGCCGGGATCTCGATGGCCCTGTTGTCGCATCACTGGAACGTGCTCGCGGACGCGGGCGTGGTCCAGAAAGTCCGGCGCGGCCAGAAGCAGTTCTGTTCCCTCAACCGGGACGCCCTGGAGGAAGCCTTCGAGCGGCTCTGGCCCCGCCGCGCCCTACGCTCGATGCTTAAGCCGGCGTAGCCGTCTTTTGCGCGCGACATCGCAAGAAATATTCTATAAAAATTGTTATTGTAGGGGATGTGAAAATTGTTTTAAACACGGTGGCAGCGATCACTCTCGGGCTTCTGCCCGTCGCGGCCTCACCGCTGATGGGGCAGTACCTAGGAACCGACGGCGCGTACCGCACGATGGAAGCCAGCCTAGCCGCTGCTTCCGATCCTACACCGATCCCGATCTGCGACTTTGCTGAGAATCCTCTTATCCAGACCTTCAACAAGGACTAAGCCGACGTCTACTCTGCAGCTTGCGCTCAGCAGAGCTCGGTAGAGAAATACCGCAGCGGCTCGTGGACGTCGATCAAGACGATCTGTCGAAACGGTAGCGACTGGTCATGCTCCGCATTCGATTCGTCCGTCTGCGCTGCGTACATCAAGCGCCCGACGTGCCCTCAAGACACCTGCGTCCGAAGCTCCGCTTCGACTTCGTCGAAAGGAAACTGAGATGCGCGGAAGGGGCATGACTCTGGCGGAAACGATGGCGGTCATCGCCATCGTGGCGATTTTGCTCGCGATTCTCGTTCCGGTTCTCGGTTCCGCCCGCCGTCGCGCCTACGCCACGGACGATCTGTCTCGCCTAAGGCAACTGGGGCAGGCGGCCGCCCTCTACCACGATCAGACCGAACGTTGGCCTCGCGGGGTCCCGGATCTTGACGACGCTCGATTGGTTCCTAAGGAACTCGCGGTTTCCGTGCTCGATCACTCGATCAACGGTATTACGAACGAGATGGCGGCCCTCTGGGGTCAAGACCGGCGTCCGAGCTCTCCCAACAAAGTCGATTACCGCCTTTCGTTTATAGGCCAGAGGGAATTGAGGCTCAACGAAGATGTCGTCGACAAGTGGATCGTTTCCGATACAAGCGGTGGATGGCTCGTTGATCTTGTCGAGTCGAAGAGAGGGCGTCAACCTGACTACTCCGACGCTAGCGGAACCTACAAAAGGCTTCAATACGATGGCTCGGTCGTTTCACGCCCTTTTACAAGCCTGGATTGCTCTTTCAAGGCGCAAGTTCAGCCCTGCCGAATGCCGCTGACCATGTTCGTGGATCCTAGCGATGAGATGAAGCAATGGATCAAGTCGTTAGGTTAGTCGCGTTTCTTCTCGCCTTGATCGTCGGGCGGTACTTAGCGGAAGCGGCGACGTTCTCGTTTGAATGGGGGGAGCCGATTCTTGATCCAAGCCTGCTTTTCTCACCGTGGATCGCGTTCGTCTCCGCTATTGCCGGTGGAGCTACCTACCTCATCGCCATGGTTTGGCTTCGGGGACGGTCGGTATGGCTAACCGCCCTCGTAAGCGCCCTGGTCGCCACGCTCCTCTATCTCCCTTCCCTTCTCCCTTTGGGAAAGACGCCCAGCCCTGGCCTGTTCCTTCTGTCCGTCTTCGTTCAGTGGTTCGCGATCGGCGCCCTGGGCCATGTGGCGGCGGTTCTCGCGAGCCGCCGTTTCTCAGCATCCCGAGCTTAAGGTCGGATCAATGCGGCCTCTGCGGCCTGATGTAAGCTCTCGCGGTGCTTGCCCTACCGCTTCTCGTCGCTTCCCTAACCTTAGTGGAGGCGCCAGGGCTTCGGTTCGAGCGGCCGGCGGTCCAGGCGACGCTCGGCGCGGCGTACGACAAGGCCCTCGACAACCTGCTCCGGATCAACACGGTTCCCTTCGATCCCGCCCGCTACAACCGGACGGGACGGATGCGGGGCAAGACGTTCGTCCGGGCGGGCGGCGGCTACGACCAGCCCTGGACGCGGGACGCGGCGATCAACTCGTGGAACGCGGCCAGCCTGCTGGAGCCCGAGGCGGCGCGGGACACGCTGTGGGCCGTCACCGTTCCCGATCCGGCGGGGCCGGTCGTCCAGCGCGACGACCAGTGGTGGGACAAGGTCGTCTGGATCGTCGGCGCCTGGAACCACGCCCGCGTGACCGGCGACCGCGCGTTCCTGAAGGACGCGTACGGCGTCGCGGGGCGGCTCCTCCGGGAGATGCGGGCGAGCCGGTTCGAGCCTAAGCGGGGGCTGTTCCGGGGACCGTCGTTCTTCAACGACGGCATCGCGGGCTACCCGGCCCCGCCCGCCGAGACGAACGACGGCGGGAGCAGCTTCGTCCTCGACCATTCCGGGACCGACCGGCTTATGCCGCTCAGCACGAACGCCCTCTACGTCGGGGCCTACCGGGCCGCCGCCGACATGGCACGAGAGTTGGGTCAGCCCGATCGGGAATGGACCCAGGCCGCCGGCTCGCTTAAGGCGGCGATCGACCGCACGCTGTGGATGCCCACGCGCGGGACGTACGGCTACCTGGTCGACGGCGCGGGACGGCTCGACTCGTCGCAGGAGGGCGGCGGTCTTGCGTTCGCCGTCCTGTTCGACGTGGCCGACGCCCGGCGCGCCCGCGCGATCCTCCAAGGCGCGCACGTCGAGCCGTTCGGGATCACCGACGTCTACCCGCCGTTCGCCCGCTTTTCCGACGAGCGACCGGGGCGGCACAACAACGTCGTGTGGCCGATGATCCAGGGGATGTGGGCGCGGGCGGCGGCGAAGGCGGGCGACGTGGCGGGCTTCCGGCGCGAAACGGCGGGCCTCGCGCGCCTCGCCCTCGGGAGCGGCGGGCGGTTCGGCGAGATCTACCACGCGCGGACCGGCGTCGAGGACGGCGGTTGGCAGAACGGCCGTCATTGGGACTCCGCGCCCAACCAGACCTGGTCGGCGACGGCGTACCTCAGCATGGTCCACGAGGGACTGTTCGGAATGCGCTTCGAGATGCAGGGTCTCCGCTTCGCGCCGACGGTTCCCCAAGGGTGGGGCGGGGCGACTCTGACGGGCCTGCGGTACCGGAACGCGACGCTCGACCTGCGGCTCTCGGGCGCGGGAACCCGCGTCGCGTCGCTTCGCCTTGACGGACGCCCGGCAAGCCGGATTCCGGGCGACCTGACGGGTCTCCACCGGGTCGAGATCGCCGTGCGCTAGGCCCGTATCCACCCGAAAGCGCCGTCGTCCTCCACGCCATTGGTGGAAGGGGGGGCATAGAAAGGCCGTACACAATTATTACGGCTAAACAACAAATTGCAAATATTGTAGATTAAAGCCGCTCACCCGATTAAGCGTCCTTCGGGACCTTGGAAGGAAACGATGGCTATTCTGCGTTCCTCGTACCTCGTCCGTTCCCCGGAGTTCTCGCTCTCCTCCGAGCCCTCCTCGATCCTTCGCCTTCCGCGAGGCTACGCGTTCGCCAAGCGCCTGCTGGACGTGTCGGTATCGGGCGTCCTGCTGCTCTTGCTGCTTCCCGCGTTCGCCCTGGTCGCCCTCGCGGTCCGCCTCACGAGCCGGGGTCCCGTCCTCTATCGCTCCGTTCGGATCGGGCGCGGCGGACGCCCACTGCGTTTCCTGAAGTTCCGCACGATGGTGACCGGGGCCGAGGCTCAGAAGGCTGCGCTCGCCGCACTCAACGAGAAGGACGGCCCGATATTCAAGGCGAAGGACGACCCTCGGATCACCCCCGTCGGGCGCGTTCTGCGCCGATACTCCTTGGACGAGCTTCCCCAGCTTCTCCACGTCCTCACGGGCGAGATGAGCCTCGTCGGTCCCCGACCCCAGCTGCCGTGCGAGGTCGCGCGGTACCGAGAACGAGACGGGGCGCGCCTCGCCGTCAAGCCTGGACTCACCTGCTTCTGGCAGATCAGAGGCCGCTCCGACCTCTCGTTCGACCAGTGGATCGACCTCGACCTGGAGTACGTGCGCGACATGGGCCTTCTCACCGACCTGCGGCTTCTGCTCGCCACCCCGAAGGCCGTCCTCGGGGGAAAGGGAGCCTACTGAATCGATTTGCGCCCGACCGGGGCGCGCTCGCCGTCCGTCCTGCCTCCGGGTAGGCCCGACCCCTTGGACGTTCGTCCCTTGGACCTTTTGAAACCATGAATCACTCGACTCGCCTCCTCGCAACCGCCGGACTCCTCGCGACCGCCCTCGCCGCGAACGCGGCTCCCTACATCAACGTCGTCGGCGGCACCACCGGCTCCTTCTCGTTCACGCAGAACGCGGGCGGACTCTCGTTCGCCGGCGGCCAGTTCAACACCATCGTCCTCGGGGACGGCACGACGGCGACCTCGCTGGGCAACAGCGCGAACACGGGCGAGGACAGCCTCGGGCTGTTCCGCCTCGCCAACCAAGCGGGCAGCCCCGACCGCTATGCGGGAACGTTCGCGCTGACGGTGAGCTTCACCGTCCCGACGGTGGTTCCGGGATCGGCGATCTACACGGCGATCCTCACCGGAGCGGTGACGACGATCAACGCCAACGGCAACAGCACCGTCAAGATCACCTTCGACGACGACGGGGACGGCGATCCGCTGACCGTCACGAAGTCGTTCGACTACTTCGACGCCGCCACCGGCTCGACGGGCGTCCTGTCGCTCGCCCTCAACCGCCAGTACAACCTGGGCTACCCGGGCAACACGATCGGCTCGGCCAGCCAGCTCGGCATCTCCGGCCAGCTGACCGCGACCGCCACTCCCGGGCCGGGATCCGTCGCCGCTTTCGGCGTCGGCCTTCTCGGGGCCGTCCGCCGACGACGGCGCGCCGCCTAGTCGAAGCGCGGACGACGAACCCGGCGAGGCCCTTTACCGCGACGATGCGGAAGGGGCCTTGTCGGGTTCGCAGACTCCAGAGAAGCCGTTTTTCGACTTTTCTTTTGCCCCAATGCTTCTAAGCATTTTTACGTAGCGCTTAGGGTAAGTTGTTACTGTTCGCCAAGCTCAGGGCTTGGCGAACAGTTTGGCGCCACCGAGTAGGTGGCCTGCTCTCGAGATCCTGATGCTCCGTTCCTCCACCGACGCCCCCCTTGCGCATCCTCCGACCGTCCGGCCTGCCGCGAAACGCGCGACCGGCGATTCGGTCCGGGCCGTCGTCGCCCTCTTTTGGAAGGGGTCTCCCGAGCGCGTCGCTCCGACGCGCCGATCTCACCGGTTTGCGTCCATCGTCGGGCGCGAAGTTCGCCGTCCGTCCTCGTCCCGCGACCAACGTCGGTCGGGGCAGGCCTTCCCTTCTCGCCGTCTCCGAACGGCGCGACCTCGCCGGTGGGCTTTCCCCGCTGGCTTTGCGGCATAGAGATCATGAAAAACGCTCATCGCCTTCTCCTTATCGCCTCCGCCTTCGCGGCGGTCGCCACCGCCAACGCGGCTCCTTACATCAACGTCGTGGGCAACACCGCGGGAGCCTTCACGTTCACGCAGAACGCGAACGGCCTCTCGTTCATCGGTGGGAACTTCAACACGCTCGTCCTCGCGGACGGCACGACCGCGACCTCGCTGGGCAACAGCGCCAACACGAACGAGGACAGCCTCGGTCTGTTCAGCCTGGTCAACCGGGCGGGCAGTCCCGACGCCTACGCGGGCACCTTCGCGCTGACCCTGAGTTTCACCGTCCCGACTGTGACCCCCTCCTCATCGGTCTACACGGCGGTCCTCACCGGCGCGGTGACGACGGTGAACAACAACGGCAACAGCACCGTTCGCGTCACGTTCGACGACGACGCCGACTCCGACTCCGATCCCCTGACCGTCACGAAGACGTTCAGCTACCTGGACCCGACCACCGGCCAGACGGGCGTTCTCTCGCTCGCTCTCAACCGCCAGTACAACATCGGCTATCCGGGCAACGCGACCGGATCGACCTCGCGGCTCGGCATCTCCGGCCAGCTGACCGCCACCGCGACCCCCGGCCCCGAAGCCGCCGTCCCGATGGCCCTCGGCGCCCTCGGCATGCTGCGCCGCCGCCGCCGCTCCGCCAAG
>Ga0160428_1000576_pt1 | contig 38599 bp, 38 predicted proteins | sample SolpanmetagenomM_FD_108198 | JGI IMG/M metagenome (GOLD analysis project Ga0160428, IMG submission 108198) | Solar panel surface microbial communities from Lawrence Berkeley National Laboratory, California, USA - M | ecosystem: Engineered > Built environment > Solar panel > Unclassified ... | reverse complement strand
CGACCGGTTCTTCATCTACCTGCGTCTCGACGGCGGCGCCGAGGCGGCGCAGGACGAGGCCCTGCGCGCCCTGGAGCGGGACGGCCACCCGATCGCCCGCATCACCCTCGACCGGGTGGAGCAACTGCCGCAGGAGTTCTATCGCCTGGAGATGGCGACCGCGGTGGCGGGTGCGGTGATCGGCATCAACCCGTTCGACCAGCCCGACGTCGAGGCCAGCAAGGTCGAGACCAAGAAGCTGTTCGCGGAGGCCGAGGCGAGCGGCGCCCTGCCCTCCGAGGACCCCCTCTTCGCCGACGAGGCGATCGCCCTCTACGCCGATCCGCGGAATGCGGACGGGTTGAAGCAGGCGTCCGACGGCCTGGAGGTCGCGCTCAAGGCGCAGCTCGCCCGACTCAGGGACGGCGACTATCTGGGGCTCCTCGCCTACGTGCCGCGCGACGCGACGACGGCGGCGATCCTTCAAGAGGCCCGGATCGCCGTGCGCGACGCGCGCAAGGTGGCGACCTGCCTGGAATTCGGTCCGCGGTTCCTGCATTCCACGGGGCAGGCCTACAAGGGCGGCCCGGATAGCGGCGTGTTCCTTCAGATCACCGCGGATCCGACCCAGGATCTGCCGATTCCCGGCCGGAAGCTCGGCTTCGCCACCGTGGTGGCCGCGCAGGCGCGGGGCGATTTCGCGGTGCTTGCCGAGCGCGGCCGGCGGGCGCTGCGGGTCCACATCAAGGGGGACCTCGAGGCCGGGCTGAAGCGCATCGCGTCGGCGCTGAAGGCGGCGGTGGCCTGACACGAGGGACGGCGGGGCGGTCATCACCGCCCCGTTCGCGTTCGGGGGAGCGTCGACGGAATGCGACCCGAGATCTGCCGCGAGGGGACGCACAGCGTCCGAAGGGATGTCGCTGAGCGTCGGTGCCGCGTCGCGGCACCGCCCTCGCAGGGTCCCGGATCACCGGCCACGGCGTTCCCGGTATCCGGGCAGGGGTCGCGTCTCGTGTGCGCGTCGGCGGTGAAGCCGTAGGGAGCCGGACCTCGTCCGCGGGGTCGATCGGGAAGGAAGGGCAGCAATGCAACTCGGCATGATCGGCCTCGGCCGGATGGGCGGCAACATCGTCCGGCGTCTCCTGCGGGATGGGCACACAGCCGTGGTGTTCGACCAGAACCCGGAGGCCGTCGCGGCCCTGGTCGAGGCCGGGGCCGTCGGCGCGTCGAGCCTGGAGGATCTCGTGTCCAAGCTGGAGGTGCCGCGCGCGGCCTGGGTGATGCTCCCGGCGGGCGCGATCACCGAGGAGGCCGTCCAGACGCTCTCGGGGCTGATGCAAGCCGGCGACTGCGTCATCGACGGCGGCAACTCCTTCTACGGCGACGACGTCCGCCGCGGCATCGCGCTGAAGGCGCAGGGCCAGCACTACGTCGATGTCGGCACCTCCGGCGGCGTCTGGGGCCTGGAGCGCGGCTACTGCATGATGATCGGCGGCGACCCGGAGACGGTCGATCGCCTCGACCCGATCTTCAAGACCCTGGCGCCGGGCATCGGCGACATCCCGAAGACCCCGAACCGCGACGGACGCGACCCGCGGGCCGAGCAGGGCTACATCCATGCCGGGCCGACCGGCGCCGGCCATTTCGTCAAGATGATCCATAACGGCATCGAGTACGGCCTCATGCAGGCCTACGCGGAGGGCTTCGACATCCTCCGCCATGCCAATTCCGAGTCGCTGCCGGCCGAGCGCCGGTTCGACCTCAACATGGGCGATATCGCCGAGGTCTGGCGCCGCGGCAGCGTCGTCTCCTCGTGGCTCCTCGATCTCACCGCCCAGGCCCTCGCGGGCGACGAGCAGCTCACCGACTTCTCCGGCTACGTGGAGGATTCCGGTGAGGGCCGCTGGACCATCAACGCCGCCATCGAGGAGAGCGTACCGGCGACGGTGCTGTCCGCGGCGCTGTACCGCCGCTTCCGCTCCCGCGAGCACGAGAGCTACGCCGACAAGCTCCTGTCGGCGATGCGCAAGGGCTTCGGCGGCCACCAGGAGCCGAAGACGTAGGGGCGCGTCCCATGAGCCTTCCCGCCGGCACCCACGTCCTGAAGGACCCGGAGGCGGTCGCCCGCGAGGCGGCCGAGCGGCTGATCGTGGCCTGCGGCGAGACCCGGTCCGAGCGGATCGCGATCTGCCTGTCCGGCGGTTCGACCCCGAAGGTGCTGTACGGCCTCCTCGCGGGGCCGGACTATGCGAGCCGGATGCCGTGGGAGCGGGTTCACTGGTTCTTCGGCGACGACCGAGCCGTCCCCTGGGACGACGAACGCAGCAACGTCCGCATGGTCCGTGAGGCCTTCGGCCATGGCGGCCGGGTCCCGCCGAGCCACCTGCACTTCATCCCGTCGGATGAAGGCGCGGAGGCGGGGGCCCGCGCCTACGAGCGCACGCTCCTGGACTTCTACGGGGCCGACCGCCTCGATCCCGACCGGCCGCTGTTCGACCTCGTGCTGCTCGGCCTCGGCGAGGACGGCCATACCGCCTCGCTGTTCCCGGGCAAACCGGCCGCGGGGGAGATCCGCCGTCTCGTCGTTCCGGTGCCCGAGGCCGGCCTCGCCCCCTTCGTCCCGCGGATCAGCCTGACCCTGACGGCGCTCGCCTCCTCCCGGCACGTGCTGTTCCTGGTCACCGGGGCGGGCAAGCGGGCAGCCCTGACCCGCCTCGCCGCCGGAGAGGATCTGCCGGCCGGCCGGGTGACCAGCACGGGCGCGGTGGCGTGGCTGCTCGACGAGGCCGCGGCGGGCTGACGGCCCCGGGGACGCGACGGGCGCGTTACGGTCTGGCAAGGTCGACGTGCTAACCGGAGCCATCGCTCGCGCCGGTCGGACGTGCCGCGGCGGGGACGTCGCTAAAAGAGCCAGATGCCTGCGGGTACCCTCGTCCTCTACACCGACCAGCCCGCGCGCCGCGCCGATCTGCTGCGCGCGCTTGAGCAGATCGCCCCGTGCACGACACTGGGTGCCGCCGAACCGCCGCCCTCGGCCACCTGCATCGCCCTCGTCGCCGACCTCGACCTGCTCGTGCCCGCGCCCCTCACGGGGCTGCGGTCGCTGATCGCTTCGACGCCGGACCTGCCGCGCGTCTTCCTGATGCGCAGCATGGGCACGCGCAGCCTGTCCGCCGCGCGCGGGCTCGGGGGGCGCCTCTGCCTGCCGGCCGAAACCCCGGTCGGGACCGTCGTCGAGGCGCTGCGGGCGCAGATCCGGCCACCGGCCGCGCCGCCGAAGCCCACGGCGCCGGTGGCCGGCTCCGCGCCCGGCGTCCCGCTCGTCGCCCAGGCGGCCGACCGGGCGGGCGCCGTCATCGCCAGCCTCCTCGAATCCGCGCGGGCATCCGGTACCGTCGACGCGGCGCTGGTGAATGAGAGTCTCGATCCGATCCTCGGCGCGATCGGCGTGGGTGGCCTGACCGCGTGGCTCGAGACCGTGCGTGCCTACGACGACGCCACGTACCAGCACTGCCTGCTGGTGGCGGGCCTCGCCGCGACCTTCGCGATCGACCTCGGCTTCTCGGCGACGGATCGTCAGCTGCTCGTCCGCGCCGCCCTCGTCCACGACGTCGGCAAGGCCAAAATCCCGCTGGCGATCCTGAACAAGCCCGGTCCCCTCGACCCGGCGGAGCGGACGGTGATGTGCACGCACGCGGCCCTCGGCCATGAGATCCTGGTCAAGGCCGGCGGGTTCGACGAGACGGTCCTCGCCGTGGTGCGTCACCACCACGAGATGCTCGACGGCTCGGGATATCCGGACGGGCTGAAGGGCGACGCCATCCCGGACATCGTCCGGCTGATCACCGTCTGCGACGTCTACGCGGCGCTCGTGGAACGGCGTCCCTACCGGCCACCCCTGCCGGCCGCGGAGGCCATGCGGATCCTCCACGGCATGAAGGGCAAGCTCGACGGATACCTCGTGCGCGCCTTCGAACGCTCGGTTGCGGGCACCTGAACCGAGGGCACCGCGGCTGCGGTCGCGCCTGGTCCTCCGCGTCCCGGCTAGAGGACGAAGTGCTTGGAGAGTTTCAATCCCTGCGCCTGGTAGTTCGAACCCGCGCCGGCGCCGTAGAGCGTCTCGGGCAGGTCGAGCATGCGCTCGTAGACGAGGCGGCCGACGATCTGGCCGTCCTCCAGCAGGAACGGCACGTCGCGCGAGCGGACTTCCAGGACGGCGCGGGCGCCCGCGCCGCCGGCCCCGGCATAGCCGAAGCCGGGATCGAAGAAGCCGGCGTAATGCACCCGGAATTCGCCCACCAGGGGATCGAACGGCACCATCTCGGCGGCGTGGTCGGGCGGGACCTGGACGGCTTCCTTCGAGGCCAGGATGTAGAACTGGCCGGGATCGAGGATCAGGCTGCCCGATCCGTCGGCCGCCAGGGGCTCCCAGAAATCCGCGGCCCGGTGCCGGCCCGGCGCGTCCACGTCGACGAGGCCGGTGTGCCGCTTCGCCCGGTAGCCGATCAGCCCGTCGAAGCCGGCGAGGTCCACCGACACCGCCACGCCGCCCTGGAAGGACGGGCTCGGCGCATCGACCAGGGCCGAGCGGGCGTGGAGCTGGCCGAGTTCGGTCTCGGTCAGACGCGGCGCACCGCGGCGGAAGCGGATCTGCGACAGTCGTGAGCCGGTCCTGACGAGGACCGGGAAGGTGCGGGGTGAGATCTCCGCGTAGAGCGGTCCGGTATAGCCGGGCTCGACCTGATCGAAGGCTTCGCCCCGGTCGGTGATGACCCGGGTGAACACGTCGATGCGTCCGGTGGAGCTCTTCGGGTTCGCCGCGGCCGCCAGATCGCCCGGCAGGGCCAGGCTCTCCTGGAGTTCGGCGATGTAGACGCAGCCCGTCTCCAGGACCGCGCCGGGGCGCAGGTCGATGGTGTGGAGCGACAGCCGCTCGACGCAGGCCTGAACCGTGCGCCCGGCGCCGGGCAGGAAGCTGGTGCGCACCCGGTAGGCGGTATCGCCCAGGCGCAGGTCGAGGCTCGCGGGCTGGATCTGGTCGGCCGCGAAGGGCCGCGCGATCTGGATGCCGCCCGCCTCCGCGAGGGCGGCGATCGCCTGTGCCGGCAGGATCCCGATGCGGCTTGCCGCGCCCGAATCGGCGCCCCCCTTGCCTGCGCCCGCGTTCATCGCGCCCCTGCCTCCTCCGCGCGCCACCGGCCGGTCCGCGTCCGCGATCCGTTCTCGCCGGGACTGGCTAATGCCGGCTTAACCGGCCCGGAGGCCGACGTCATGTCGCGCTCGGCGTCCAGGTCATGGCCGGGGGCCGGATGGGCGGATCGGGGTCCCGCGAGGTAGTCAGCCGCAATTGACGGCGATTCCGGCGCCTACTACCACCGCCCGTGAGACGCGTTCCATTCGGCTTCACCGAGTCGTACCGTCCGAAGAAGGGCCTTATAGGGCGATGTACAAGGCCGAGACGCGAGGAATTAGCGTGACGGTTCAGTCCCGCTTCGTCGAGGAGGAGTCCTCGCCGAACGAGAGCCGATACTTCTTCGCCTACACGGTCGAGATCGTGAACAACGGCAGCGAGCAGGTGCAGCTGCGCGCCCGGCACTGGCGCATCATCGACGGCTACGGATCCTGCCAGGAGGTCCGCGGGACCGGTGTGGTCGGCAAGCAGCCGGTGCTGGAGCCCGGGGAGTCGTTCTGCTACACGAGCGGCTGCCCGCTCAACACGCCCGACGGGCTGATGGCCGGTAGTTACACCATGGCGACGGTGGCCGGTGAGAGCTTCGAGGCCGAGATCCCCGCCTTCTCCCTCGACAGCCCGCACGTCCGCCGCAGCCTGCACTGAGGTCCCGGCAACCCGGGCCTCGTCCCGGAGGAAGTCATGTCCGCGACCGGCGAGCGGCTGAGCCCGCTCGGCATGCTCGCCCGCCTCGTGTCCTTCGACACCGAGAGCGACAAGTCCAATCTCGCCCTGATCGACTCCGTCTGCGCCTATCTGGACGGCTGGGGAATCCCGTACCTCCGCCTGCCGAACGCCGTGGGCGACAAGGCGGCCGTCCTCGCCACCGTTGGCCCGATGGTCGACGGCGGCGTCGTGCTCTCCGGCCATACCGACGTGGTGCCGGTGGCCGGACAGGCGTGGTCCAGCGACCCGTTCACGCTGCGCGTGGCCGACGGCCGGGCCTACGGGCGCGGCGCCGTCGACATGAAAGGCTTCGACGCCCTGGCGCTGGCGCTGGTGCCCGACATGCTGGCCGCCGGCCTGAAGAGGCCGATCCACATCCTGCTCTCCTACGACGAGGAGACGACCTGCCTCGGCTCGATGGACGGGATCGCGCGGTTCGGCGTCGACCTGCCGCGGCCGGGCGCCGTGATCGTCGGCGAACCCACCGGCATGGAGGTGGCGGACGCCCACAAGAGCATCGTCACCTGCCTGACCACCGTCCACGGCCACGAGGCCCACTCGGCCCGGCCCGCGCTCGGAGCGAACGCCGTGACGGCCGCCTGTGATCTCGTCGCGGGCCTCAACCGGATCGCCGATCTGATGATCGAGCGCGGCGATCCCTCGGGCCGGTTCGATCCGGCGGCCACCACGGTCCATGTCGGCACGATCAACGGCGGCACCGCCCGCAACATCCTGGCGAAGGTCTGCCGCTTTCATTGGGAGTACCGCAGCCTGCCGGACCTCGATCCGGGCGAGATCCCTCGGCTCTTCGCCGCCGAGGTCGAGCGGGTGACGCGCGAGCGCCTGAACCGCTACGGCGCGTTCGGGCGGATCGAGACGCTGGAGGAGGTCGACATCCCCGGCCTCGCCCCCGAGCCCGGCTCGGAGGCCGAGCGGCTCTGCCTGCGGCTCGCCGGGCGCAACCGCACCGTCGCGGTGCCCTACGCCACCGAGGCCGGGCAGTTCCAGGCGGCCGGCATCCCGACCGTGGTCTGCGGGCCCGGCGACATCGCGCAGGCTCACCAGCCCGACGAGTTCATCACCCTGGATGCCTTCGGCCAGGGTGAGCGGTTCCTGCGCAAGCTGATCGAGGCGTACGCGTCATGAACGCAATCACCGGAATCACCATCAAGCTGCGGCCGCTCGAGCGGGAGGACCTGCGCTTCGTCCACCAGCTCAACAACAACGACAGCATCATGCGCTACTGGTTCGAGGAGGCCTACGAATCCTTCGCCGAACTTCAGCAGCTCTACGAGCGCAACATCCACAACCAGACGGAGCGCCGCTTCATCGTGGCCGATCCGGGCGGCGAACCGGCCGGGCTGATCGAGCTCGTCGAGATCAACCATCTCCACCGGCGCTGCGAGTTCCAGATCGCCATCCATCCGAGCTTCCAGGGGCGCGGCTACGCTTGGCAGGCCACCCGGATCGCCATGAACTACGCCTTCAGCGTGCTCAACATCCACAAGCTCTACCTGCACGTGGACCGGGACAACGCCCGGGCGGTGCGGATCTACGAGCGCTGCGGCTTCCGACCCGAGGGTGTCCTCAAGGACGAGTTCTTCGTGAACGGGCGCTACCGCGACGCCGTGCGCATGTGCCTGTTCCAGCCCGATTACCTGCGGGCGCGGGGTGGCGGCGGCGACATCGCCGAACCCGTGCTCAAGGTCTGAACCGCTCGTGGGGCACGGCGGCGCGGATCCGGCCGGCTGCTTCGTGACGAGCGCCGCCGCGTAACTCCGGACAGGGCGCCATCGACCGGGGTGGTGCTGCCCCATCCCTTCGGTCTGGTCGCAGAGGCAACCCAGCAGCACCCGGCGAGATGCGGTGCGGGGAGGAGCCCGACGGCTCCTCCCCGCGCATCCACTCAGTTGCGGCCGGCACCCGGCTGGCCGCCGGCCCGGCCGGCACCCTGGGCGCCGCCGCCCATGCTGCCGTTGCCGCCGCCATTCGCGCCACCGCTCATGCCACCGCTGGCGCCGCCGCGCTCGCCGCCGCCCGCCCGGCCGCCTTCGGTACCGGCCTTCATGCCACCCTGCATGTTGCCGCGATCGGAGGCGTTGCGGATACCGTCCTGCTGGCCGCCGCGCATGTCGCTGTTGCGCATGCCGTCGGTCTTGCCACCGCTCTTGGCGTCGGTCCGGCCGGCCGTCCGGTCCATGTTGCGGTCGTTGGCGCGATCCATCCGGCCCTCATTGCGGTCCTCATGGCGGCCCTCGGTGCGCGAGGTGTTCCGGATGCCGTCCCGGCCCCCGCGATTGTCGAAGCGCGCACCGGCGCGCTGCTCGGAGCGGAAGCTCGCGCTGACCGCACCCCCGCCGCTCAGGCGACGATACTCGTCGGATCCGTAGCGGACCCGTTGGCCCCGGATCGTGACGAAGCGGTCTTCCTGGACCGTGACGAGGCGGCGGTATTCGGGCGAGCCGTACCGCACGCGCTGGCCGCGGACGACGACGTAGCGCTCGCGCGGGCCCGTCTCACGGACGCTGACGAGGCGGCGGTATTCGGGCGAGCCGTACAGGACGCGCTGGCCACGGATCACGACGTAGCGCTCGCGCGGACCGCGGTTCTCGGTGACGATCAGGCGGCGATACTCGGGCGAGCCGTAGACCACCCGGCGGCCGCCGATGACCACGAAGCGGCCCTCGCGGCGGAAGCCGCCCTCGACACGGTTGCTCCGGATGTCGGTCCGGCTGCTGACATCGGTACGCCCGCGCCCGTCGATGCGATCGCCACGGCGGTCGCCGCGCTCTGCACGGTCGCCGCGCTCTGCACGGTCGCCGTTCCGGTCGCCGCGCTCGTTCCGCTCGGCCCGCGCGCCGTCTCGGGCCCCGTCACGATCCCCGCGCTCTGCACCGGCGCGACCGCGATCCTGCGCCATCCGGCCCTCGCCACCGGCGTCCCGACCTTGAGCCGAGCGATCCTGGCCGGACCGATCCTGGGCGGACCGACCCGTCTCGGATCCGCCGCGCTCCGTCGCCGCCTGGCTGCCGCCCTGCATGTTGCCGCGCTCGCCCCCGCCGGCCTTCATGCCGGACTCGGCGCCGCCCTGGCCGCCGCGCCCGCCCATTGCGGCTCCGCGCTCGGCGCCACCCTGCTGCTGCGCATAGGCCGAGGTGCTGATCAGCAGCGCGGCCAATCCGATCGATAGTCTCCGCATGGCGAATCCTCCAATGTTGAATCTGCCACGCAACGTCGAAAGTCGCGGAACGGTTCAGCCTGGAGGATTCAAAAATTTACGCAACGAATACCGAGCGGACCGCGTTTCGCGCGGACAAGCTTGGCCGTAAGGCGGGTTATACTGGTCGCAGGGTCGCGTGGTCGCCGCTCTACTGGCGTGGCTGCCCGGCGATCTCGGCCTCGACCTCCTGCGGATCAAGGTCGTAGCGCCGGGAGCAGAATTCGCAGGTGATGACGATGCGCCCGTCATCCGCAACCATGTCGCGCCGCTCCTGCGGGGCGAACGAGCGGATCATGCCCATCACCCGCTCGCGCGAGCAGCGGCAGGTTTCCTGGACCGGCTGCCGGTCGAAAACCCGGACCCCCCGTTCATGGAAGAGGCGGTAGAGCAGGGTCTCGCTCGACACGTGGGGATCGACCAGCTCGTGGTCCTCGACCGTGGACACCAGAGAGCGCGCCTCGACCCACGCATCGTCCTCCGGGGCTTCTCCGGAGAGATGCCGGTGCCCCTCGGGGATGTCCCCCGGCGGCAGGTCGGCGAGGCGGGCCCGGTCCACCGACTGGGGCAGGAACTGCACGATCAGGCCGCCGGCCCGCCAGCGCCCGTCCCCCTCCTCCACGGCTTCGGCCACGGCGAGGCGCACCTGCGTGGGGATCTGCTCCGACTGGCGGAAATACTGGTGTGCCGCCTCCTCCAGGCTCTGGCCTTCCAGGGCGACGACGCCCTGGTAGCGGCTGGCCGCAGTGCCCTGGTCGATGGTCATGGCCAAGTGGCCGGTGCCGATCAGGTCGGCATCCTTGAGCGGACCGGAGCCGAGGGCGGCCACCCGCTCCGGCTCGAACCGCGCGGTGGCGCGCAGACGGTCGGGCGCCTCGAAATCGACCACGATCATCGCCACCGGACCGTCGGTCTTGGTCTGAAGCTGAAACCGGCCCTCGAACTTGAGGGAGGAGCCGAGCAGCACCGTCAGCGCCGCCGCCTCGCCGAGAAGCCGCGCCACCGGATCCGGATAGCCATGGCGGCGCAGGATCGTGTCCACGGCGGGACCGAGCCGGACGATGCGGCCGCGCACGTCCAGCGCCTCGATGGCGAAGGGCAACACGGTGTCGTCCGCGCCGGCGTGGCCGTTGCCGCCGGACTGGGTCTGCGGCTGGGATGGCGACTGAGTTCCTGAGGACATGCCCGCTCCGATCGATGCGTCCGGCGCCCGAGGCGATCCGTCTCCGGATCAGGCGCCGGCCCGGTGCGGCAGGGAACCGTCTTCCGGACGGGCCGGCCGGCGTGAGGGACTGACCGTGATGCGGCGATCGGATCCCTCACCCCGCCCGCGCCCATGCGGGAGAGGCGGCGCAGCGCGCCACGTCCGTCGCCGGGATGCCGCCCGCCGGCGGCCGTGATGGGGAGACGGACGGCGTCGGCCGTCCGCTCACACCTATATGGGATAGGGAGCCCAAGTTCGCGAGCCCAAGTTCGCCAGCCCAAGTTCGCGAGCCCAAGTTCGCGGGCTCGGACGCGAAGACCGGATCAGAGCCCGCCGGCGCGCAGGCACCAGGCCAGGATGCCCTTCTGCGCGTGCAGGCGGTTTTCGGCCTCGTCGAACACCACCGAGCGCGGCCCGTCCATCACCTCGGCCGTGACCTCCTCGCCCCGGTGCGCCGGCAGGCAATGCATGAAGATCGCGTCCGGGTTGGCCGCCGCCATCAGCTTGGCGTTGACCTGATAGGGGCTGAGCAGGTTGTGCCGGTGGGCCTCGTCGTCGTCGCCCATCGAGACCCAGCAATCCGTTACCACGGCGTCCGCGCCCTGAACGGCCGCGAACGCATCCGTGGTGACGTTGATGTCGGCACCTTCCTGCTTCGCCCAGGCGAGCAGGGCGGGCGGCGGCGCCAGCTCCGGCGGGCTCGCGACGTTCAGGGTGAAGTCGAAGCGCGCGGCGGCGTGAACCCAGCTCGCCAGCACGTTGTTGGCATCGCCGGACCACGCCACGGTGCGGCCCTGGATCGGCCCGCGATGCTCCTCGAAGGTCAGCACATCGGCCATGATCTGGCACGGGTGCGAGACCTTGGTCAGGGCATTGATCACCGGGATGGTGGCGCATTCGGCCAGCTCCAGCATCTGGCCGTGGTCGAGGATGCGGATCATGATCGCGTCGACGAAGCGCGACAGCACCTGCGCGGTGTCGCCGACGGTCTCGCCGCGCCCGAGCTGCATCTCGGAACCGGTGAGCATCAGCGTCTCGCCGCCGAGTTCGCGCATCGCCACGTCGAAGGAGACGCGGGTGCGGGTCGAGGGCCGGTCGAAGACCATCGCCAGGGTCTTGCCGGTGAGCGGGCGCTCGGCGGCGACTTCGCCCTTGCGGCGGCGCGCCTTGATGGCTGCGCTGGCGTCCAGCACCCGGCGCAGCTCCGCGCCCGAGAGATCCTTGAGATCGAGGAAATGGCGAGGGCCGACACCGTTCAGGTGCCTGGCCGGGGCCTGGGCCCGGCCGTCAATCTGGGCTTTCATCGCGTCACAATAACTAGAGTCTGCTCAACGATCACCTGATCATGAACGGTACTCTACCTCCTGGCAGGGGCATTTCCGTCACGCGCGGCGGGACGAGCCGCACCCGGAAACGCTTCGGGCCACCCGCCGGAACCCGGAGGGCGGTGTTCGGAACTCTGGGGTTGAAGCGTTACTCGGCAGCGCCCCGCACGCCCTCGAAGCCGGACGCGGCCGCGTCCAGGCGCTGGACCGCCGCGTCGATCTCGGCCTCGCCGATGGTCAGGGGCGGCAGCAGGCGCACGATGTTGTCGCCGGCCGGGATCACCAGCAGATGCGCGTCCCGCGCGGCGGCCGCGAAATCGGTGTTCGGCACTGCGAGCTTCAGGCCCAGCATCAGCCCCTCGCCGCGGATCTCCTCGAAGACGTGCGGGTGCCGGTCGCGCAGGGCGGCGAGCTTCTGCTTGAGCAGCAGCCCGGAATGGGCGACGCGGTCGAGGAACCCGTCCGCCAGAACCACGTCCAGCACCGCATTCCCCACCGCCATGGCCAGCGGATTGCCGCCGAAGGTGGTCCCGTGCGTGCCGGCCGTCATGCCGCGGGCAGCCTCGCGGGTCGCCAAGCAGGCGCCGAGGGGGAAGCCCCCGCCGATGCCCTTGGCGGCGCTCATGATGTCGGGCGTGACGCCGGACCACTCGTGGGCGAACAGCCGGCCGGTGCGGCCGACGCCGGTCTGGACCTCGTCCATGATCAGCAGCAGGCCGTGCGCGTCGCAGATCTCGCGCAGCCGGCGCAGCTCCCCGTGGGGAATCACGCGCACGCCGCCCTCGCCCTGGATCGGCTCGATCATCAGGGCCGCCGTCTCGGGCCCGATCACGGCCTCCAGTGCGGCGAAATCGCCGGCGGCGACCTGATCGAAGCCCTCCACCTTCGGACCGAAGCCCTCGATGTATTTCTGCTGGCCGCCCGCCGCCAGCGTCGCCAGCGTCCGCCCGTGGAAGGCACCCGCGAAGGTCACGATCCGGTAGCGCTCCGGATGGCCGCCTGCCGCGTGGTACTTGCGGGCGATCTTGATCGCCGCCTCGTTGGCCTCCGCGCCCGAATTGCAGAAGAACACCACGTCGGCGAACGTCGCCTCGACCAGCCGCTGGCCCAGGCGTTCACCCCCGGGAATCTGGAACAGGTTCGAGGTGTGCCAGATCCGATTCGCCTGCTCGGTCAGCGCGCCGACGAGGTGCGGATGGGCATGCCCGAGGGCGTTCACTGCGATTCCGGCGCCGAAGTCGAGGTATCGCTCCCCGCCCTCGGTCACGAGCCAGGCGCCCTCACCGCGCTCGAAGGCGAGCGGCGCGCGGACGTAGGTCGGCAGCAGGGCTGAGGTCACAGGTCCCAACTCCGTTTCTCGCAGGAGCCCGGAGCTGGCGTGAGCCGGCTCCAAATGAAAGTGCCGCCTCAGTCAGGGGCGGCACGCGCGCGATTACTATGAATGCGCCGCGCCCTGTCAACGTTTCGATGAACCCCCGGCGCGCGCGGCAGCTCTGCGCGATGATCCGGCGACCGCCTCTGCGGACGTCGCCGGCCTCCCGGCCTCTCGCCCGACTTTCTCGCCCGACCCTCTCCCCTGATCCTCTTGCACGACCCTCTTGCGCGACCCTCTTGCGCGACTTGGGGTGCCATGCTCCTGCTCCGGCCGATCTGAGACGCCGAGGGAGAACCCGATGAGCACGGTCAAGGAACGTCTGGAGGCGCTCGGCCTCGCCCTGCCGAAGGCCGCCGCGCCGGTCGCCAACTACGTGCCGTTCGTGCGCACGGCCAACCTCGTGGTGATCTCCGGGCAAATCTGCTTCGGCGCGGACGGCAAGATCGCGGCCGAGCACACGGGCAAGGTCGGCGGCCCCGTCTCGGCGGAGGCCGGCAAGGCCGCGGCCCGGCTGTGCGCACTCAACGTCCTCGCCCAGCTCGAGGCGGCGGTGGGCGACCTCGACCGCGCGGTGGTCCAGTGCGTGCGGCTCGGCGGCTTCATCAACGCCGCCCCGGGCTTCTCGGCGGTGGCCGGGGTGATGAACGGCGCCTCCGACCTGATGGTCGAGCTACTGGGCGATCGCGGACGCCATGCCCGCTCCACCGTCGGCGTCGCGGAACTGCCCCTCGACGCCGCCGTCGAGGTCGAGGCGATGTTCGAGGTCCGCTGACCATGGCCGCACCCGACTGGCTCACCGCGCGGCCGATCGCCCATCGCGGTCTGCACGACCGGGCGGCGGGCCGGCCGGAGAACACGCTGGCGGCGGCCCGGGCGGCGGTCGCGGGCGGCTTCGCCATCGAGTGCGACGTCCAGATGAGCGCCGACGGCGAGGCGATGGTGTTCCACGACGCCGCCCTCGGACGTCTGACCAGGGCGAGCGAGGCCGTGGCCGACAGGTCGGCGGCAGAACTCGGGGCGCTCACTGTCGCCGGATCCGCGGAGACGATCCCGACGCTGCCGGCATTCCTGGCGGCGGTGGCCGGGGCCGTGCCGGTGGTGATCGAGGTGAAGTCCCGCTACGACGGGGACCTGAGGCTCGCCACTCGCGCCGCCGCGGTCGCTGCGGCCCATGCCGGGCCGGTGGCGGTGAAATCCTTCGATCCGCAGGTGGTCGTGGCCCTGCGCGATCTCTGCCCGCCGACGATCCCGCGGGGCATCGTCGCGGAGACCACGCAGGACGATCCGGTCTACGCGGCGCTGCCGCCGAGCGCGCGACTCGCCCTGTCCGACCTCCTGCACTTCGCCGAGACCCGTCCGGACTTTCTGTCCTGGCGGGTGGACGACCTGCCCTGCGCGCCCACCTACCTCTGCCGGCTGCTCGGGCGGATGCCCGTGATGGCCTGGACGGTGCGGACCGAGGAGCAGCGCGCTCGCGCGAGCGCACACGCGGACCAGATGGTGTTCGAGGGGTTCACCCCGTAGGTCGTCGTGCGAGGCGACCGTCGGGGACGGCCCCGGGTTTCAAAGGCCGGACTCCGGAGACCCCCGCGGCCTCTATCCCTGCCGGCCCGGCGCGGTGACGGGTTTCGTCCCGGGCACGTTTTCGCCCGGCGCGTCGCGGTTTCGCGCCTCGCAGCGAGCCGCTTCCGCGAACGCGTCCGGCCGACGTCGGTCGGCGGCCGTGCCGATCCCCGGGGCCGCACCGCGTCGCGCGATCGTGATGCGTCCCCTCCCCGGATCCGGCGACCGGACGGTGTGACGATGGCGGCCGTCTGACAAGGCGATCAGGGCGGCCGCGCGCATCCGCCCGCTTGCTCCTCCCCGGGCACCGGCTAGACTCGAACCATGAAGCAAGCACCCGGGCCGACGCCGGACTCCCCCACGCTCACCGTGCGGGCTCTGCCCGGATTGAAGGAGATCGGCGCGGCGGACTGGGATGCCTGCGCCTTCTCTCCCGAAACCCTCGCGGCCGGCGACGAGACCCACAATCCCTTCGTGTCGCACGCCTTCCTGTCGGCGCTGGAGGATTCGGGCTGCGTCTCCCGCAAGACCGGCTGGCTGCCCCTCCACGTCTCCGTCGAGCGCGACGGCGCCCGCCTCGGCGTGGTGCCCTGCTACCTGAAATCGCACAGCCAGGGCGAGTACGTGTTCGATCACGGCTGGGCCGACGCCTACGAGCGGGCCGGCGGCTCCTACTATCCCAAGCTGCAGGTGAGCATCCCGTTCACCCCCGTGACCGGCCCGCGCTTCCTGATCGCCCCGGGCGCCGATCCGGACGAGGCGACCGCGGGGCTCGTCGCGGGATTGCGGGCGCTGCGGGGCGAGACCAAGGCCTCCTCGATCCACGTCACCTTCATGCGCGAAGCCGAGTGGGACCGGGCCGGCGAGGCGGGTTTCCTGCAGCGCACCGACCAGCAGTTCCACTGGGAGAACGACGGCTACGCGACCTTCGACGACTTCCTCGCCGCGCTCGCCTCGCGCAAGCGCAAGACCATCCGCAAGGAGCGCCGCGACGCCCTCGCCCCCGGGATCACGGTGGAGCACCTGACCGGCGCGGACATCACCGAGGCCCACTGGGACGCGTTCTACGCCTTCTACATGGACACCGGCTCCCGGAAGTGGGGGCGCCCCTATCTCAACCGCCGGTTCTTCTCGCTCCTGTCCGAGCGCATGGCCGAGCGGGTGCTCCTCGTGATGGCCCAGCGCGAGGGCGCCTACATCGCCGGCGCCATCAACCTGATCGGCGACGCGGCGCTCTACGGGCGTAACTGGGGCTGCATCGAGGACCACCCGTTCCTGCATTTCGAGGTCTGCTACTATCAAGCGATCGATTTCGCGATCGCCCGGGGCCTCAAGCGGGTCGAGGCCGGCGCCCAGGGGGAGCACAAGCTCGCCCGTGGCTACCGGCCGGTCCTGATGCACTCGGCCCACGACATCGCCGACCCCGCCCTGCGCCGGGCGGTGGCCGATTATTTGCAGCGGGAGCGCGCCCACGTCGCCGAGGCCGTGGATGTCCTCGATACGCTCACGCCGTTCCGGCGTACCAATGAGGGCGACGCCGCCGACGGCGCTGCGCGTTCCACCACATCACCCCCCGAGAGCCCCTGAGACATGAGCCCGATCGACCACATCAAGGCCTACGCCGACGAGCTGACGGCGCTGCGCCGCGACCTGCACGCGCATCCCGAACTCGGCTTCGAGGAGGTGCGGACCGCGGGTATCGTGGCCGACCTTCTGGAGACCTTCGGCTGCGAGGTGCATCGCGGGATCGGCGGCACCGGCGTCGTCGGTCTGCTCAAGGGCCGCACCGATAACGGGAAGCGCATCGGTCTGCGCGCCGACATGGACGCCCTGCCGATCGAGGAGGAGACCAACCTCCCCTACCGCTCGACCTACGCCGGCAAGATGCACGCCTGCGGCCATGACGGGCACACCACGATGCTCCTCGGCGCCGCCCGCTACCTCGCCGAGACCCGCGATTTCGACGGCACGGCGGTGTTCGTGTTCCAGCCCGCCGAGGAAGGCCGCGGCGGCGCCCGGGCCATGCTGAAGGACGGGCTCTTCGAGCGCTTCCCCTGCGACGAGATCTACGGCCTGCACAACCAGCCGGGCGGCGGCCACGGCATGATCAAGCTGCGGCCCGGCCCGATCATGGCGGCGGCCGACTTCTTCGACATCCACATCCGCGGCCGGGGCATCCACGCCGCCCAGCCGCACCGCGGCGTCGACCCGATCATCGTCGCCACCGGACTCGCGCAGGCGCTCCAGTCGATCGTCTCGCGCAACGCCGATCCGCTGAAATCGATCGTGCTGTCGATCACCCGGATCGAGGCGGGCTCCGCCTACAACGTCATCCCCGAGACGGCGCACCTCGCCGGCACGATCCGTACCTTCGACAAGGAGATTCGGGCACTCGCCGGCACCCGCATGCGCGAGCTGGCGGCGGGCTTCGGCGCGGCATACGGCGCGGAGGTCACGGTCGACCTGCAGGACGTGTTCTCGGTCCTGGAGAACGCCCCCGAGCAGGCCGCGGCCGCGACGGCGATCGCCACCGAGTTGGTCGGGGCCGACAAGGTGGAGGCGAACGTGGTCCCGAAGATGGGCAGCGAGGATTTCGCCGACATGACCATGGCGGTGCCCGGCGCCTATGTCTGGCTCGGCGCCAATCCCGGTCCCGGCCTGCACAATGCCGGCTACAACTTCGACGACTCGATCATCCCGATTGGCAGCGCGTTCCTCGCCCGGATGGTGGAGCGCCGCACCGCCGCCTGATCGGCCTGTGCGGGGCCGCCGCGGCGCCTAGCCCGCGGCGGCGACCCGAATCCTCAGGGCCGTCATCGCCCGGGAGAAGACGGCGGGTTCGTCGAGGGCCCGGGCCAGGACGATGGCTCCCTGGATCTGCGCCACGACCTCCTCGGCAAGGGCGAGGCTCGCCGCCGGCTCCCGGCCGGACCGCGTCAGGGCGCCCGCCAAGGCTGCGATCCAGCGGGCGAAGTAGCACCGCACCGCCCCGGCGAATCGGTCGCGCTCCGAGCCGAGCGCCACGACCCCGACCAAGCAGACCCGCTGCCCGGAGCGGAAATACGTCTCGACGGCGTCGAACATCGCCGAGACGGCCGCGGCGGGGCGCTCCGCCGCGCGCAGCGGCGCGTACAGGTTGGCCTCGAACCACCCGTCGATCTCGGCCAGCACGCAGGCGGCCATCTCGGCCTTTCCCTCGGGGAAGAGGTTGTAGAGGCTGCCCTTCCCGAGGCCCGTCGCCCGGCTGATCAGCGACAGGCTCGCGCCCTCGTAGCCGTGCTCGCGAAACACCTCCGCGAGCCCGGGAAGCAGCTCCGCCCGGCCACGCACGGCCGTCAGAGGCCGAGGTCGCTGAGCCCCGGATGGTCGTCGGGGCGCCGGCCCAGCGGCCAGTGGAACTTCCGCTCGGATTCCGTGATCGGCAGATCGTTGATGCTGGCGATCCGCCGCCGCATCAGGCCGCGCGCGTCGAACTCCCAGTTCTCGTTGCCGTATGCGCGGTACCACCGTCCGTCCGCGTCGTGCCACTCGTAGGCGAAGCGTACGGCGATGCGATCGCCGCCGAAGGTCCAGAGTTCCTTGATCAGCCGGTAATCGAGTTCCCGCGCCCACTTGCGCTCGAGGAAGGCCACGATGGCCGCGCGTCCCGTGAAAAATTCGCTCCGGTTCCGCCAGACGCTGTCCGGCGTGTAGGCGAGCGAGACCCGCTCGGGATCGCGCCCGTTCCAGGCATCCTCGGCCATGCGGGCCTTCTGGGCGGCGGTCTCGGCGGTGAAGGGCGGGAGCGGCGGGCGGTCCGTCATGGGAAGGTTGCTCCAGGGTTTGTACCGATCGGTACAAAGATGGTCACGGCTGTGCCCGACCGTCAACCGGCGGCGCTCGCCGCGGCAGGCCCCCATCGCTTCGGAGCGGCCCCCTTGCCGGCCCCCCGGCGCTTCCGGGGGCTCGTTCTGCCGGATAGGCCGCTGCCGGCGTCACCGACCGCCCTATCGGTCCGCGGTCGCTCAGGGGAGACCGGACCCGAGGGGCACGCCGCGGCCGGCAACCCGGAGCCGCCGACGGAGCAGTGTCTCGATCCGTCGGCGAACAGGGATCCCGGGCGCCGCTGCGCCGCCCCGGGATGATGAGCGTGGGGTCTGCGCGTCGACGCGACGCCCTGGCTCAGGAGTGAACAAACTTTCTCGGAGCGATTGCCCCACCCTGCGCGTCGGCGAGGATAGCGCCGCTCTCGACAGCGCGCCGCCATCGGTCGAAGGCGGCGCCGGATCGGACAAACGGCACGCGGCGTAACGGCGAACCGTGTCGACAGGCCGTCCGATCGGTGCGAACCTCGGGGCCTTGCCGCGAGCCAACGCGCCGAGACGGAGGGGGCATGTCACCGGAAATTCGGGAGTCGCGGGCTGCCCTCATCCTGCTGGCCGCGTCCGTCGGCGCGGTGTTGATCTTCGGGGCCTTCACGCTGCTGACGCAGATGGGGTGACGGGCAGCCTCGCGTTGCCGCGCCTCAGGGACCGCGAACGGCTCCGCCGCGAGGCAGGAGCGGGATCGGATCCGCAAGGCTCAGATCGTCACTGGTGAGCGCAGGAGGCCGATCCCCGCCGGATCGAAGGCGGCGCTCTTCACGATCGCGTAGACGGGACGCCCGATCGCGAGGCCGAGTTCGCGGACGGCCGCCGTCGTCAGCCGGGCCACGATGCAGGCGCCGCCGCAATCGATCTCCACCGCCATCTCGGATCCTGACGGGATCAGCCGGCTGACCCGTCCGGCCAGGATGTTGCGCGCGCTGAGGCCTCGCGGCGGCTCGGTGGCCACCAGCACGTCGCGCGCGGGGATGCGGACGCGCAACCGCGTCCCGGGCTGGAGCGAGAGCCCCGGCACGAGCAGCCGCCCGGCGGGCCCGGTCAGGTCCGTGAGGCCCGTCTCCGCGTCGGTTCCCTCCACGCGCATGTCGAGGAGTGCGCCGGCCTCGGCCTCGTGGACGGGCACGAGGTCGGCCCGGCGCAGGATCGCCTCCGCGGGGCCGGCGGCGGCCACGCGCCCCGCCTCCAGAACGACGACCGTGGTGGCGAGCCGCGCCACCTCCGAGACGGCGTGGCTGACATAGACGATCGGGACGCCGGTCTCGTCGCGCAAGCGCTCGATATACGGCAGGATCTCGGCCTTGCGGGCTTCGTCCAGGGCGGCCAGCGGCTCGTCCATCAGGAGCAGCCGCGGACCTGCCAGGAGCGCCCGCCCGATCGCGACCCGCTGGCGCTCACCGCCCGAGAGGCCGGCGGGCCGCCGGTCTAGGAGGTGGTGGATGCCGAGCATGTCGGTCACCGAATCGAAGGTCACCCTGTCGAGGGTCGCCGGGTCGCGACCCTGGCGCGCGCGGGCCCGGCCGTAGCCGAGGTTTCCCCGCACGCTGAGATGCGGGAACAGCCGTGCATCCTGGAACACCACGCCGATCCGCCGCCGATGGGGCGGCAGGAAGGTCCCACCTGCGGTGTCGACCAGAACGGTCCCGCCCACGACGATCCGGCCCCGGTCGGGCCGGGTGAGGCCGGCGATCAGGTCGATCAGCGTCGTCTTGCCCGAGCCCGAGCGTCCGAACAGCGTCGTCAGACCCGCCCCGGCCGCGAAGGCGGCCTCGAGCGCGAAGGCCCCGCGCCGGAGCCGCACGTCGACCTGGATGCTCACGCGGCGGCTCTCGGGTAACAGGGGGCGCGGCGCGATCCGGCGCCGGCCCGGACACCCCCGCGATGATCACGGTCCACCACCTTGAGAACAGCCGATCGCAGCGCGTGCTGTGGCTGCTCGAGGAACTCGGGCTGCCCTACCGGGTGCAGCGCTACGACCGCGATCCCCGGACGATGCGGGCACCTCCGGAGCTCCTGGCGGTCCACCCGCTCGGCAAGGCTCCGGTGATCACGGACGGCGGCACGGTGATCGCCGAGACGGGCGCGATCGTCACCCACCTGACCGCGAAGGAAGGCGGCCGGCTGGAGCCCGCACCGGGCACGGAGGCGCACAGGCGCTACACCTACTGGCTCCACTACGCGGAGGGATCGGCGATGCCGCCGCTGCTGCTCAAGCTGATCTTCTCCCGCCTGGAGCCCGGCAGCCCCCGGCTGCTGCGTCCCCTGGTCCGCCGGATCGCCGGGCAGGTGCTCCAGGGCTTCGTCGATCCGGACCTGCGCCGGCACGCGGCTTACTGGGAGACGGAACTCGCCGACCGGCCCTATTTCTGCGGGGCGGACTTCACCGCCGCCGACATCATGATGAGCTTCCCCCTGGAGGCCTTCGCGGCGCGCGGCACCGGCACCGGTCCGACGGTCGCGGCGTGGCTCGCGCGGGTCCACGCCCGCCCGGCCTACGGGCGGGCCCTGGCGGCGGGCGGCCCCTACGCGTACGCGTGAGCGGCTGCCGGCGCGCGGGACGCGGCGCGTCCCCGGTCGATGGTCCGGCCGCGGTCGAGACGCCACTCAGCCCGCTCCTAGCCGTCGCCCGGCCCGCGCCGCCAGGAATTCCGAGATCAGCAGCGCCGTCACCGACACGGCGATCGACACCAGGGTAAGGCGCAAGGCGGGCCCCTCGCCGCCGGGAACCTGGGTCAGCGTGTAGATCGCCGAGGGCAGCGTCTGGGTCTCGCCCGGGATGTTCGACACGAAGGTGATGGTCGCGCCGAACTCGCCCATTGCCTTGGCGAAGGCCAGCACGGCTCCCGCGATGCAGCCGGGCAGGCTCAGCGGCAGCGTGACCGTGACGAACACCGCCAGCGGTCCCGCGCCCAGGGTCGCGGCAGCCTGCTCCAGCCGGCGGTCGACCGCCTCGATCGACAGGCGCATCGCCCGCACCATCAGGGGGAAGCCCATGACCGCGCAGGCGAGCGCCGCGCCGGTCCACCGGAACGAGAACACGATCCCGATCTCCGCGAGGGCGGCCCCGAGCGTGCCGCGGCGGCCGAGGACCAGCAGCAGCAGGTAGCCGGTCACCACCGGGGGCAGGATCAGGGGCAGGTGGACCAGCCCGTCGAGCAGGGCGCGGCCGGGAAACCGGCGCCGGGCCAGCAGCCACGCCACGGCGAGGCCTGGGCCGAGGCTCGCGAGCGTCGCCACCGCGGCCACCCGCAGGCTCAGGGCGACGGCGGTCCATTCCTCCGGGGTCAGGCCGGGCACGACGGCGCGCGCCGCTACCGGCCGGGGCCGGGCTTCCCGACCACCGCGAACCCCTGGCGCGCGAAGGATGCGCCGGTGCCGGGGCTGCACAGGTGAGTCGGGAGCGCGGCGGCGTTCGGGTTGCCCGGATCCATCATCCGCGCCGCCGGATCCGCGATCGGCGGGCGGCTGTCGGCCGTGAATGTGGCGAGCCCGCGCCGTGTCGGGTGGGCGGTGTCGATCTGCTGGGCCGACCCGTCGGGGCCCGCGTCGGTGATCCGCACCGTCTCGCCCGTCCCCCAGGTCCGGGCGGCCGAGGCTCGGTCCAGGGCATTCTTCAGGCCGACCGCGGCGACGCGCACCGATCCGCCAGCGGGGGGCAGCGCCGGCGTCCCGGAGGCGCCCGCGATCCAGGTCCGTCGTGTCGGGCGCATGGAGGGTCGATCCCTGTCGCGACCCGCTACGTCCAACCGGGCACGGCGGGAATCATAGGGTCCCCCTCAGCATCGGCCAAGTGGCGGGGATCCGGGGCGCGCCGCCCTCCGGCTTCAGCCGCCCTGTCCCTCGCGGCGTTCCTTCGGCGCGGCCTCGGCGCGGTGCAGACGACTCAGGAGAACGAGCAGATGGCCCGGCAGCGGTCCCTCAGGGGCCGGGCCGCCGAACAGCCGGTCGCGGGGCCGCACCGGCGCGGAAGCATCGTTGACCACCACGGGCCCCCGGGGGCCGGAACGCCTGGACTTGGTCACGCTGTACGCACCTTGCTTAATCGCCATACACGCCGAAAGCCGGCAAAAACGCCGCTCCGCCGGGCGAGTTCCGTGCCGACCCGCATCTCGTGATTAACGCGTGGACACCCTGCCGCATTCCTGTGCGGCGCCCGCTGCGAATCGCGATCGCCCCGAAACCGGCAACGCCGGCCGCGTCACCACGTTCGGATGTCGCGCCGCTCTGTCGCATCCGCGTCCGGCAGACCGGTCATGTCCGCGGCCACGAGCATCGCCCACAGCGCCGCCGCGCCCGCCGTCAGGAGCGCGACGATGACGCTGAAGAGGAGGGGCGAATTCATGGAGCGCTGTGATCTGTCAAAACTGGCGCGCCGGATTCCGAAGATCGGCGCGCCGGAGTTGAGGGTCTGGCCTTGGGTAAGCCGAGACTGTTTAAGCACACGCGATCCGGATGGACACTCTTTAAAAAACCGTCCGGAGACAAGTATTGCCCGATGTGTCCGGCCGGCAACAAGCTGCCGGTCCCGCCCGGCCGCGTCCCGGACGGTCTCCGGGGTCGCGTTCCGTCCGGCGGAATTTTTCGCAGCCTCCCCCTGTGATGATGCCCCTCCCGGCGTTACAGCCCGACCATGCTCGAAGGCCTGCCGCCCCACCGCCCGTCCCACGTCCTGCGCCTGTTGACCGACGAACGCTCGGCCCGGGCGATGACCGATCTGCTGGGCGAGATGTTCGACCCCACCGAGACCGCCGTGGCGGCCTTCGAGGATGCGGACGGGCGGACATGGCTGCTCGAAGCCTACTTCGCCGACGCGCCCGACGAGGCCTATGTCCGGTCTCTGATCCGGCCGGTGATCGGCGCGGCGGCGGATACGGCGGAGTTCCGCACGATCGAGCAGCAGGATTGGGTGCGCACCTCGCTGGAGGGACTCAAGCCGGTCCGCGCCGGCCGATTCGTGATCCACGGGTCGCATGATCGCGATGCCGTGCGGTCGAACGACCTGCCCATCGAGATCGAGGCAGCCCTGGCCTTCGGTACCGGCCATCACGGGACGACGCTGGGCTGCCTTCGGGCGCTGGTCGCCGCGTTGAAACGCCGACGCCCGGCCCACGTCCTCGATGTCGGCACCGGCACCGGCATCCTCGCCTTCGCGGCCGCGAAGGCGTTGCGCCAACCCGTCGTAGCGGGCGACCTCGATCCCGAGGCGGTCCGCACCGCCCGCGAGAACGCGCGGGCCAACGGACTCGGCCCTTATCTCAAGCTCTACCAGGGAGCGGGCGTGCGCCATCGCCTCGCGGACCGGTCGCGCCATTTCGATCTGGTCTTCGCCAATATCCTGGCGCGCCCCCTGCGGCTGCTCGCGCCGACGCTGTCGCGGGTCGTCGCGCCCGAGGGCGTGCTGGTCCTGTCCGGTCTGATCGAGCGCGACGTGCCGGGTGTCCTCTCGGCCTATCGCCTCCAGGGCTTCGCCCTCGTGAGCCGCGGCGTGATCGAGGGCTGGGTCGCGCTTGTCCTGATGCGCGGGGGCGCGGCCCGCAGACCGCGCCGCTGAGGGGCGCCGCTGCCGTCCCACGCCGGCGCCGGACCCGGCGCGTTCGAACGCCCGGACGGCTTGGCGGGACGGCGCGCCGCGCGCGTGGGCTACCGATCACGGGCGGCCGGCCATCGGGGAGTCTGTCGTCGCGGTCCGCGACCGCCTGCGCCGCGTCAGTGCGCGGCGCGCAGCCGTCCGGGTGGGCGTGCCCTGCCGGGCTCCGCCACGGCGGATGTCGTGGACGGCGTGGGATCCGCCTGCGCCACCGGGGCGCCCAGCGCCGCCATGAGCACGCGCAGGCCTTCGATCCACTCCTCGGCCTCGCCGAGCGAGACGAAGCCGTCGCGCCGGATGACGGTATCCGGCTCGAGCGTGACGACGGCGTCGAAGCGGCCGTCCCTTCTGTCGCTGATCCGGTAGTAAACGCGGCGTGGCATAAGCTTGGAATAGACCGATTTGGGCGGCGTGATAAGATTGGACACGATTTTTTAACCGCTACTTGTGGGCGCGCGCCGGTCATTGCTGCGCTGTTGCGGGCTGGGACCGCCGGGCGCTACGCTCGCGCCATGACAGAGCCGAGTCCCCGCCCCCGCTTCCAGACCTTCGACGACCCGAGCCACCGCAAGGGTGCCGAGCGGATCGAGGCCCTGCGCGCCGCCCTGCGCGAGACCGGCCTCGACGGCTTCGTCGTGCCCCGCGCCGACGAGCATCAATCCGAGTACGTCCCCGCGGATGCGGAGCGGCTGGCTTGGCTCACGGGCTTCACCGGTTCGGCCGGGACCGCCCTGATCCTGACGGAGAGCGCCGCCCTGGTCGTGGATGGCCGGTACACCCTGCAGGCCCCCGAGCAGGTCGAGACCGGCATCCTCACGGTCGTGCCGCTCTCCGAGGCGACGCCGGAGGCCTGGATCGGCGCCAATCTCAGGCGCGATCAGGTGCTCGGCTATGACCCCTGGCTGCATACGCCGGACGGTGTCGCACGCCTGGAGCGGGCGGCCACGAAGGCCGGCGGCGCGGTGCGGGCTGTCCCCAACCTCGTGGACGCCGTCTGGGCCGGGCGCCCCAAGCCGCCGGCCGGACCCGTCGTGGTTCACCCGGACGCGCTCGCGGGGGAGACCGTCGCGGAGAAGCTCGCCCGGGTGCGGGCGGCCCTGGCGGAGGGCGGCTGCGACGCGCTGGTGATCTCGGACCCGCACAACCTCGCTTGGGCGTTCAACCTGCGCGGCTCCGATGTCGGCCATACGCCCCTGGCGCTGGGCTACGCCGTGCTGCCGCGCGAAGGCGCGGCGCGCCTGTTCCTGGTCTCGTCGAACGTCGATCCGGCCCTGCGGGCCGCCCTCGCCCCCGCGGCCGAGATCCTCGCGCGCGCCGAACTCGACGACGGGCTGGCCGCCCTGAGCGGCGTCCGCGTCCGGCTCGACGCGGCGACCGGAGCCGTGGCGCTGAAGGAGAAGATCGAGGCGGCCGGCGGCACCGCCGATGTCGGGCGGGATCCCATCACCGGGATGAAGGCGGTCAAGAATGCCGCCGAGATCGCCGGCGCGCGCGCCGCCCATATCCGCGACGGGGCGAGCGTCGTGCGCTTCCTCGCCTGGCTCGACGCCGCCGCCGCCGCCGGCCGGCTCTCCGAGATCGCCGCCGTGGAGGCGCTGGAGGATTTTCGCGCCGCCGGAGGCGACCTGCGCGACGTCTCCTTCCCGACGATCTCGGGGTCCGGCCCGAACGGGGCGATCGTCCACTACAGGGTGACCCGCGCCAGCGACCGGACCGTGCAGCCCGGCGAGCTGTTCCTCATCGATTCCGGGGCGCAGTACTCCGACGGCACCACCGACATCACCCGCACCGTCGCGGTCGGCGCACCCAGCGCAGCGATGCGCGACCGCTTCACCCGCGTGCTGAAGGGCCACCTCGCCATCGCCCGTGCGGTCTTCCCGACCGGCACGACCGGCGCCCAGATCGACGCCTTCGCCCGGGCGCCGCTCTGGCAGGCGGGCCTCGATTTCGACCACGGCACCGGCCACGGCGTCGGGGCCTTCCTGTCGGTGCACGAGGGTCCGCAGCGGATCGCCAAGACCGGCACCGTGGCTCTGGAGCCCGGCATGATCCTGTCCAACGAGCCGGGCTACTACGCCCGCGGCGCCTACGGCATCCGGATCGAGAACCTGGTTCTGGTCGAGCCCCGCGCGATCGCGGACGGTGAGCGCCCGATGCTGGGCTTCGAGACGCTGACGCTCGCGCCGTATGATCGGCGGTTGATCGAGCCGGACCTGCTCGACCCGGGCGAGCGCGCATGGATCGACGCCTACCATGAGAGGGTGCGGGCGACGCTCGCGCCGGGGCTCGATGCCGAGACGCGCGCCTGGCTGGAGCGCGCCATCGCGCCGCTCTCGGACTGAGCGGCCGGCCGGCGATTTCGGGCGCCACCCATGGTAAGGCCACGATCATGGAACGGCCCGCGCAGCGCATGAAGCACCGCGCGTGAAACCGCGGCCGCCCGGCGCGCGAAGGGACTGCATGATCCGCCTCGCCATCCTGATCCTGGCGCTCGCCGCAAGCCTCCCGGTCGCGGTCGCGCAAGGTTTCCCCCAGGGCTTCCGAACGCCGTCGGACCTCGTGCGGTCCAGCCTCGCCGCCGAGCCCGCCGCGGTGGCGGGCGCGCAGCCCTTCACCCTGGCCGTTCGCATGCAGGTGAAGCCCGGCTGGCACGTCTACTGGCGCAATCCCGGGGATTCCGGCCTGCCCCCGGAGGTGACCTGGACCCTGCCGGCGGGCTTCAACGCCGGGGCGATCCGGTGGCCCGCGCCGGAGCGCATCCCGATCGCCACGCTGATGAATTACGGCTACGAGGGTGAGGTCACGCTCCTCGTGCCGGTCACGCCGCCGCCGAGCCTCGATCCCGCCGACCCGGTCCGGATCCAGGCCAAGCTGACCTACCTCGTCTGCGAGACCGAGTGCGTCCCCGGCTCGGCCGATCTCGCCCTCACCCTGCCGGTGGGGGAGCCGAAGCCCGATCCGGCCAATGCCGAGCTGTTCGCCCGTGCCCGCGCGGCCCTGCCGGTCCCGGCTTTGTGGCCGTTGCGCCTCGCCAGTCAGGGCGACACCCTGCGGCTCGACTTCGCGGCCGGCGGCCTCAAGGCCGACGCCATCCGGAACGTCGCGTACTTCCCGTATTCCGAGACCGCGATCGACAACGCCGCCGCGCAGGTGGCGGCGATCGATGACACCGGGCTGCACCTCACCCTGGCCCGGAGCAGCCCGGCCGAGGCGGTCCCCGGCGCGCTGCCGGGGGTGCTCACCCTCGAGGAGGTGGGCGATGCCGGCACCCGGCGCCTCGCCTTCGCGTACGGCGACGAGCCGGCGCCCGCCGCGGCGGCCTCGTCGATCCCGCCCTCCGCGGCCCCGGTCCCGCAGGTGGCGGCCGAACTCGACGCGCTGACGCTCGCGACCGCGGCGGCCTTCGCCTTCATCGGCGGGCTGATCCTCAACCTGATGCCCTGCGTGTTCCCGGTCCTGTCGATCAAGGTCCTCGGCCTCGTGCGGCACGCGGGCGAGAGCCCGGCCCGGCTGCGGATGCACGGCTTTGCCTACACGGCCGGCGTGCTGGCGAGCTTCCTCGGGCTCGCGGCTGTGCTGATCGCCCTCAAGGGCGGGGGCGCGGCGATCGGCTGGGGCTTCCAGCTGCAATCGCCCCTCGTGGTGGCGGGGCTCGCCTACCTGCTCTTCGCCATGGGCCTGAGCCTGTCGGGTGTCGTCCAGGTCGGCGGGCGTCTCGCCGGCCTCGGCGACGGGCTCGCCCGGCGGGCGGGTCTCGGCGGCTCGTTCTTCACGGGTGTCCTCGCGACCCTGGTGGCGACCCCTTGTACGGCCCCGTTCATGGGCTCGGCCGTGGGCTTCGCCCTGACGCAGAGCGCCGCCGTGGCCCTCGCCGTCTTCGCGAGCCTCGGCCTCGGCCTCGCCCTGCCCTTCCTGGTCCTGACTCTCTGGCCACCCGCGCTCCGAGCGCTGCCGCGGCCCGGCGCCTGGATGGAGACGCTGAAGCAGGTCCTCGCCTTCCCGGTCTACGCCACCGTGGCGTGGCTGGTCTGGGTGCTGGCGCAGCAGGTCGATCCGCGCGGGCTCCTGGCGGCGCTGATCGGCCTCGTGCTGGTGGGCTTCGCCGCCTGGGCCTGGGAGCTGGGGCGCACCGCCCCGCCCAGGACCGGCCGCGTCGCGCAGGGCGCCGCGGCGCTGGCCCTCGTTGCCGTCGCGGGCCTCGCCGTGACCGTGCCGCAGGATCGCGCGACGCCGTCCGCGCAGGCCGCGCATGACGGGATCGAGCCCTTCACCCAGGCACGCCTCGATGCCCTGGTGAACGGCCGCCGGCCGGCCTTCGTCGACATGACCGCGGCGTGGTGCATCACCTGCGCGGTGAACGAGGCGACCTCGCTCAACACCAAGGCCGTGCGAGCCGCGATGGCCGAGCGCGGCGTGACCTACCTGAAGGGCGACTGGACCAATCAGAACCCGGAGATTACCCGCCTGCTGGAGAAGCACGGGCGCAGCGGCGTGCCGCTTTACCTGCTCTACAGCGGCACCGGGGAGCCGCAGGTGCTGCCACAGATCCTCACCGAGGGGGTCGTGCTGGCGGCCCTGCAAGCGGTGCCGGCCGCCGCGGATCGGAGCGCCGCGCTCGTCCGCTGAGCGGGGCCGCCTCAGGCCCCCAGCGAGAAGGTCTCGTCGAACGCGTAGCCGGAGCCGCGGACCGTGCGGATCGGGTCGGGCTGGCGCGGGCCGTTCAGCGCCTTGCGCAGGCGTCCGACATGCACGTCCACGGTGCGCTCGTCGATGTAGACGTCGTGCCCCCAGACGCCGTCGAGGAGCTGCTCCCGGGAGAAGACCCGGCCCGGCGCCAGCATCAGGAACTCCAGCAGCCGGAACTCGGTGGGCCCGAGATGCAGCTCCTCGCCGCCGCGGCGAACGCGGTGTCCGGTGCGGTCGAGTTCGAGGTCGCCGGCCGCCAGCCGGTCCGAGACATGGGCGGGCTTGGCCCGGCGCAGCAGCGCGCGGATCCGGGCGAGGAGCTCCGGCACGGAGAAGGGCTTGACGATGTAGTCGTCCGCCCCCGTCCCCAGCCCCCGGATCCGGTCGCCCTCCTCGCCGCGGGCGGTGAGCATGATCACCGGCAGCCGCTCCGTCTCGCGGCGCGCCCGGATGCGGCGGCAGAGCTCGATCCCCGAGAGACCCGGCAGCATCCAGTCGAGCAGGACCAGGTCGGGGATCCGCTCGGCCAGGAGCAGCTCCGCGTCGTCGCCCCGCGCGGCCGAGTCTACGACGAAGCCCTCGGCCTCGAGGTTGTAGCGCAGCAGGGTGGTCAGCGCCTCCTCGTCCTCGACGATCAGGACTTGCATGCTCACGTTCGATGACCCGTTCACGAGGCGGCGCCCTTCGGCCTGCGGAGGCGCCGGCTCCCTCCGGAGCGGGCGCGCAGGCGGAGGCTGCGGGAGGCGCCGCTCAGCCTCAACCCGCAGCCTCCGATTCTCCGGCGCCGCCCGACAGGACTGAGCGCGCCGCGGCGCCTGTGTCGAGGCGGTTCGGCTACGGAGCCTTGCCGCCGTCCACCGTCGCGTAGTTCGATGCATCGTTCTTCGGCCGGTCGCCCGCCAGCGTCTCGCCCGTGGCGAGGTAGTGGATCGTCTCGGCGATGTTGGTCGTGTGGTCGCCGATCCGCTCCACGTTCTTGGCGCAGAACAGGAGATGCGTGCAGAACGAGATGTTGCGCGGATCCTCCATCATGTACGTCAGGAGCTCGCGGAACAGGGAATTGTACAGGGCGTCGATCTCGCCGTCGCGCTCCCAGACATCGTGGGCCGCCTGGATGTCGCGGCTCGCATAGGCGTCCAGCACGTCCTTGAGCTGCCCCTCGGCGAGGTCGCTCATGTGGCGGACGCCCAGCACGATCTTCTGCGCCGGCGCGTGGTCGGAGATCGCCACGACGCGCTTGGCGACGTTCTTGGCGAGGTCGCCGATCCGCTCCAGGTCGCCGGAGACGCGGATCGCCGAGATGGTCTCGCGCAGGTCGATCGCCAGCGGCTGGCGCCGGGCGATGAGGAGCACCGAGCGCTCCTCGATGTCCCGCTGGAGCGCGTCGAGGCGCTTGTCGGCGAGGATCACCGCCTGGGCGAGCGCGTCGTCGCGGCGAACGAGGGCGTCGGTCGCCTCGGCGGTCATCTTCTCGGCCACGCCGCCCATCTCCGAGATCGAGCGACGCAGGTCCTCCAGGTCGGTGTCGTAGGAGCTGACGATATGGCCGGGCATGGTGGATCCTTCGATAAGGGCCCGCGGATCGCGATCCGCGGGGTCTGGCGGGGATCCGCCGCCCCGCCGCCGCGGCGGCGAATGCCGGTATGGTTCGGCGGAGCGTCCGGCTCGTATCAGCCGAACCGCCCGGTGATGTAGTCCTGCGTGCGCCGCTCCGCCGGATTCATGAACATCCGGTTGGTCGGACCGAACTCCACGAGCTGACCGAGATACATGAACGCGGTGAACTGCGAGATCCGCGCCGCCTGCTGCATGTTGTGGGTGACGATCACGATGGTGAACTCGTCGCGCAGCTGCTCGATCAGCTCCTCGATGCGGCCCGTGGAGATCGGGTCGAGCGCCGAGGTCGGCTCGTCGAACAGGATGACCTCCGGCCGCTGCGCCACCGTGCGGGCGATGCACAGGCGCTGCTGCTGGCCGCCCGAGAGGCCGGTCCCCGCCTGCCGGAGCTTGTCCTTCACCTCGTCCCAGAGGGCGGCCTTGCGCAGGGATTCCTCCACCCGCACGTCGAGCTCGGCCTTCGGGAGCTTCTCGTAGAGGCGCAGGCCGAAGGCGACGTTGTCGTAGATCGACATCGGGAACGGCGTCGGCTTCTGGAACACCATGCCGATGCGCGAGCGCAGATCGTTCAGGTCGACGGACGAGGCCAGGATGTTCTCGCCGTCCAGCAGGATCTCGCCCTCGGCCCGCTGTTCCGGATAGAGGCTGTAGATCCGGTTGAAGCAGCGCAGCAGCGTGGATTTCCCGCAGCCGGAGGGGCCGATCAGCGCCGTGACCTGCCGGTCGTTGAAGTTGATCGAGACGTCCTTCAGGCCGTGGAAGCTGCCGTAGTAGAAGTTCAGGTCCTTCACGGCGATCCGCACCGGGCGGCTCTCTTCGGCGCGGTTCCGGTTCAGCTCGACCGTGGGGATCGCGGAGGCGGCGTTCATCGTCGTATCCTCGAAGGGGGGGCTCAGCGCGCGGTCTGCGGCTTGATCACGAAGCGGGCGACGATCGACAGCGCCAGGATCGAGCCGGTGATCAGCAGCGCCCCGGCCCAGGCCAGGCCTTGCCAGTTCGGATAGGGTGACAGCGCGAACTGGTAGATCATCACCGGCAGGTTCGCGACGCCGCCCATCAGGTCGGGCGAGAACCAGGAATTGTTGTTGAGCGCCGTGAACAGGAGCGGCGCCGTCTCGCCCGCGATGCGCGCCAGCGCCAGGATGATTCCGGTCACGATGCCGGCCGAGGCGGCGCGCCACGTCACGCTCATGATCACCTTCGAGGGCGGGGCGCCCAGCGCCGCGCCGGCTTCCCGGAGGGTCCCCGGCACGAGGCGCAGCATGTCCTCGGTGGTGCGCACGATCACCGGCACGGCGATGATCGCCAGCGCCACGCCGCCGGCCCAGCCCGAATACGTCCCCATCGGCCGCACCATCAGGGTGTAGACGAACAGGCCGATCAGGATGGAGGGCGCCGACAGCAGGATGTCGTTGAGGAAGCGGATGAGCGCCGCCAGCTTCGAGCCGCGGCCGTACTCCGCGAGGAACGTCCCCGCCATCACGCCGACCGGCGTGGCGATCACGATGCCGATGCCGGTCAGCACGAGGCTGCCCAGGATCGCGTTGGCGATGCCGCCCCCCTCGGAGCCTGGGCCGGGGGTCGGATTGGCGAACAGCGCCGGCGTGAAGCCGCGCACGCCCTCGACGATCAGCATCACCAGAATCGAGCCCAGCACCAGGGCGCCGACGAAGGTGGCGCTGGCGCAGGCGACGCGCAGGGACCGGTCGGCGATGCGCCGGCCGGGGCGGACCCGGCCGCGCCGCGGCGCGGTGGACCGGGTGGAGGGGATCGTGCTGGACGCGTCCATCGTTCGGGCTCCTCAGGCGGCCTTGACGCGGCGCGTCAGCAGGCGGGCGATGATGAGCACCACGAAGGTGATCACGAACAGGATGCAGCCGAGGGCCATCAGCGCGTTGAGCTGGAGGCCGTCCGCCTCGTTGAACTCGTTGGCGATCCGCGACGCGATGGTGGAGCTGGGGTCGAAGATCGAGGCCGACAGGCGGTTGGCGTTGCCGACCACGAAGGTCACCGCCATCGTCTCGCCGAGCGCGCGCCCGAGGCCCAGCATGATCGCCCCGATGATCGAGACGGCGGCCTGTGGCACGAGCACGTGGCGCACGACCTCCCAGGTGGTGCAGCCGATCCCGTAGGCGCTCTCGCGCAGGACGGTGGGGATCTGCTCGAGCATGTCGCGGGCGATCGACGCGATGAACGGCACGATCATGATCGCCAGGATGATGCCGGCGGTCAGCACGCCGACGCCCGACGGGACCCGGGCGTAGAACAGGGTGCCGACGATCGGCAGGCCCTCCACCACGTTCGAGACCGGGATCTGGACGAAGCGGGCGAAGAGCGGCGCGAACACGAACAGGCCCCACATCCCGTAGATGATGCTCGGCACGGCGGCGAGCAGCTCGATCGTCATGGCGACCGGCCTGCGCGCCCAGCCGGGGCAGAGCTGCGTCAGGAAGATCGCGATCCCCAGGGAGACCGGGACGCCGATGAGCAGGGCCAGGAAGGCCGACGCGACGGTGCCGATCACCGCCACGAGGGCGCCGTACTGCTCGGTCCCGACGTTCCAGGCGCTGGAGGTCAGGAAGCCGAAGCCGAACTCGCGGAAGGCGGGCCAGCCGCCGTAGAGGATCGAGCCGAGGATGCCGGCGAGGACGATCAGAACGAGGAGCGCCGCGCCGTACGCGCCGGCCCGGAACAGGGTGTCGAGGTTCCGGCTCGGTCCCCTTCGCGCGGCGGCAGCGCGGGGTCGGCCGAGGGCGATCGTCTCTGTCAAAGCGGACATCCGCGGTTCTCTGCGAAGGGGGGCGTGGTAGCGCGGCGCAGTTCGAGAAGCGAGGGAGGAGGTCGAGACCCCCTCCCCGCCGCGCTCACATGTTGAAGACGGGCTTGCCGTCCTTGCCCTTCACGGACTTCCACTCCTCGTGGATCAGCGCCACGACGTTGTCGGGCAGCGGAACATAGTCGAGGTCGGAGGCCAGCTTGTCGCCCGTCTTGTAGGCCCAGTCGAAGAACTTGAACACGTCGGCCACCTTGGCGGGATCGGCCGGATCCTTGTGGACGAGGATGAAGGTCGCCGCCGTGATCGGCCACGCGTCGTCGCCCGGCTGGTTGGTGAGCGAGATGCCGAAGCCGGGGGCCGCCTTCCAGTCGGCGCTGGCCGCCGCGGCCTGGAACGCCTTGTCGTCGGGCTGCGGGAACTTGCCGGCCTTGTTCTGCAGCAGCGCGTAGGCGAGCCTGTTCTGCTTGGCGTAGGCCGACTCGACGTAGCCGATGCTGTTCGGCACCTGCTTCACGGTGGCGGTCACGCCCTCATTGCCCTTGCCGCCCTGCCCGACCGGCCAGGAGATGGTGGTGGCCGCGCCGTACTCCTTCTTCCAGGTCTCGGAGGCCTGGGAGAGGTAGGTGGTGAAGATGTTGGTCGTGCCCGAGGCATCCGAGCGGTAGACCGGCGTGATGTTCGATTCGGGCAGCTTGAGACCGTCGTTGAGCTTGGCGATCCGCGGATCGGTCCACTTCGCGATCTTGCCGGCGTAGATCTCGGCGAGGACCTCACCGGTGAGCTTGAGCTTGCCGGGCTCGATGCCGGGGATGTTCACCACCGGCACGACGCCGCCCATGACGGTGGGGAACTGGACGAGCCCGTCCTTGGCGAGCTGCTCGGCCTTCAGAGGCGCGTCGGTGGCGCCGAAGTCGACCGTCCGGGCCTGGATCTGCTTGATCCCGCCGCCGGAACCGATCGACTGGTAATTGAGACCGGAGCCCGTCTCCTTGCGGTAGGCTTCGGCCCACTTCGAATAGACCGGGAACGGGAACGTGGCCCCGGCGCCGGTGATGTCGGCGGCGAGCGCCGCGGACGCCATCTGAACCGTCGCGAGGCCGACGGCGAGCGCGTAAGCGAAGGGTCTCAAGGAAATCTCCGTTGCCGTCGGGCGACAGCCGGCGCCGCCCCGCCGGCAAGCCCATGCCCGCGGCTGAGCTGTGCGGCCGATCTTCCGAAGGGACATCTTCGAAAGAGGCTTGGCGCCGGCCGCCCGATGCCGGGGCGGTTACGACAGGGAGATGACACCGGCATGACATCATCCGGCGCGGATGCACGGCACGGTTCAGGGGTTTCGCGCGTTCAATACCCGCAGCAGCACGAACGGATGCGGCAAGGGTGGGCGGCGACGTGGTCGAGACAGCGCTGGATGCCGATCCCTCCTGGCTGGCGCTGCACGCCGAGCGGGAGGAAGTTGAGCGCGCCCTGACGCTGGCGCAGGCGCGCCAGAAATTCAGCTCGGACCCGAACACGGCCGCCGAGGCGCGGCGCGAGGAGGCTGCACTGCTCGTCAGCCTCGACCGGGTCCTGACGCTGATTCGGGCCGCCGAGTACCGCCGCCGCCCGGGGGCGCGCCGCTGGTAGCGCCGGATCGTCCTCGAGATCATCCTAGAGGGCGGCGCTGATCCGCGGACGATGCTTCGACGCGCTGACGCCCGCCGCGGCGGGCGGGGCGCAGCATTTTTGGTCGGGTTGCGGGTGGAGGGCGCGGCGCCGCTGATCCCCTGCGGACCGCTCGCACGGGTGTCGGCCGACCGGCATCGCTGCGGCAGTCGGCTGCGTCCCGTCGCGGAACCGGGTCTAACCGGCCCGGCGCAGCTCCCGCTCCTTCTGGCGCAGGCGCAGAAGCAGCTCGACCTGCGTGTCGGTGATCGGCTGCGTGTCGACGCTGCCCTCGTAGACGGTGCGCAGCGTGAGCCCGAGCCGATGCGTGTCGATCGCCTGCTTCAGCGGTTGCACCGCCTGCAGGGGCCTGTCCGACTCGACGACTGTCAGCTTCATGGCTTCTCCCCGCCCATCAACCGCCTCATCGTGCTGCGGCACCGGGATTCCACCACTGTCACGGGGAATGGTTAATAAAAGGTTACGTTCAACCAACGGTTAAGGTTGTCGTATCCTTAAGCGTCGGCGCCCTGAAGAAGGCGGGCCGCGGCCGCGCGCGCCTCGTCGGTGACCGTGGCACCCGCCAGCATCCGGGCGATCTCCTCCCGGCGCTCCGCCACCGGAAGGCTGGACACCCGGGTCGCGACGCGGCCGGCGCCCTTCACCGGCGCCTTCGCGATGAGGAAATGGGTGTCGGCGCGGGCGGCGACCTGCGGCGCGTGGGTCACCGCGACCACCTGCACGGTGGCCGCGAGCCGCGCCAGGCGCAGGCCGATGGCGTCCGCCACGGCGCCGCCGACGCCGGTGTCGATCTCGTCGAAGATCAGGGTGGGCGCCGAACCTTTGTCGGCCAGGACCACCTTGAGGGCCAGCATGAAGCGCGACAGCTCGCCGCCCGAGGCGACCTTCATCATCGGCCCCGCCTTGGTCCCGGGGTTGGTCTGGGCCCAGAACTCCACCCGATCGGTGCCGGCCGGATCACGGGAATCCGGGTCGGTGGCGATCTCCGTGATGAACCGCGCCCGCTCCAGCTTCAGCGGCGGCAGCTCGGCCTTCACGGCGGCATCGAGCTGCTTGGCGGCCCGGCGCCGGCCGGCACTGAGCTTTTCGGCCGCCTCTGCGTAGGCGGATTCGGCCTGCGCCTGCGCCTGTTCGAGTCCGGCCAGGGCCGCCTCGCCGGCATCGATCGCCGCAACGTCGGCCGCGTAGCGCTCGGCGAGGGCGGCCAGGTCGTCGGCCGCGACATCGTATTTGCGCGACGCGGCCCGCAGGGCGAACAGCCGCTCCTCCACCCGCTCGAGGTCCCGGGGATCGAACTCCGTCTCGGCCACGGCCGCGTCCAGCACCGCGCGGGCCTCATCGAGGGCGACGATGGCGGCGTCCAGGGCGTTCACGCAGGGATCGACCAGGGCCGGGAGCTGTGCGGCCCGCCGTTCCAGCTTGCGCAGGGCGGCCGAGATGTGGGGGACGCCGGAATGCGGACCGCCCACGGCATCCAGCGCCTCGTTGAGTTCCCGCGCCACCTTCTCGGATTGCTGCATGACGCTGCGGCGCTCGGCGAGCTGGGCCTCCTCCCCCGGCAGCGGCGCGAGCGCGGCCAGTTCCTCGACGGCGTGGCGCAGAAAGTCGGCCTCCTTGCGGGCCGCGTCCACGCGGGCCCGGTGCTCCGAGAGTTCGCTGCGGGCCGTGCGGACCGACCGGGCCGCCGCGCCGACCTTGGCGAGCGGTCCTTGGAGACCGCCGAACGCGTCGAGGATCGCCCGGTGCGAGGCCGGATCGGCGAGCGCCCGGTCGTCGTGCTGCCCGTGGATCTCCACCAGCGCCGCGCCGATCGCCCGGAGAACCTGCACGCCCACGGGCTGGTCGTTGACGAAGGCACGGGTACGGCCATCCGCCATCTGCGCCCGGCGCAGGATCAGGTCGCCCTCGGTGTCGATCTCGGCCTCGGCGGCGATCCGGCGCGCCGGATGGTCGAGCGCCAGGTCGAACACCGCCGTGACGACGCCCTGGGCTTCGCCATGGCGCACCAGACGGCCGTCGCCGCGCCCGCCGAGCGCCAGGGCGAAGGCATCGAGCAGGATCGATTTGCCCGCACCGGTCTCCCCGGTCAGGACGCTCAGTCCTGTCCGGAAATTCAGTTCGAGCCTGTCGATCAGAACGATGTCGCGGATCGCGAGCTGCGCCAGCATGCGGCGGCGGGGATTCCTCTGGATGGGACCGCAGACATAAGGCCGCTGCGGCGCGGATTCACCCCAAAAATGCGTCGCACCGGCCCGTCATGCGCGCGGTGCCCCGGTGGTCCGCGTCGCGAGAGCCGGAACTTTCCTCCGGGACGGGCCCATCGCCGGCCGGTGCCCGCAAAGGCAAGGGCCCGGAGCGGTTGCTCCGGGCCCTGAAGCGCGGCGGTGCGGGCCGTCGCCGGCCCGGCCCGTCACTCGGCCGAGGCGGTCTTGCCCGTGACCGTGCGGTAGATCTTGGAGAGGAAGGACGACTTCTCCTCGCGGGGCTCGAGGCCGTTCTGCGCCAGGAGCGCGTGCGCGTCCTTGTACCAGGGGCTCTCGGGGAAATTGTGCCCCAGCACCGCGGCGGCGTTCTGCGCCTCCTGGGTGATGCCGAGCGCCCAATAGGCCTCGGTCAGGCGCTCCAGGGCCTCCTCGGCGTGACGGGTGGTCTGATACCGGGAGACCACGTCGCGGAACCGATTGATCGCGGCCGGGAAGTTGCGCTTCTCCAGGTAGAAGCGACCGACCTCCATCTCCTTGCCGGCGAGCTGGTCGCGGGTGATCTGGATCTTCGCCTTCGCGTCCGCCGCGTATTCCGAGGTCGGATATTTCTGGACCAGCTCCTGCAGGGCGGCCAGCGCCTTCTCGGAGCGCTCCTGGTCGCGGGTGACGTCCGGGATCTGCTTGTAGTTCGACATGGCCATCAGGTACTGCGCGTAGGCAGCGTCCTTGCTGGCGGGGTGCCGCTGCAGGTAGCGCTTCGAGGCGCTGATCGCGTCGTCGTACTTCTGGCCCTCGTAGTTCGCGTAAGCCGTCATCAACAGCGCCTTCCGCGACCAGTCGGAATACTGGTACTGCTTGTCGAGGCTATCGAACTTCTTGACGGCGCCCTCGTAGTCGCTGTCCTCGAGCTTGGCCAAGCCATCGCTGTAGAGCTTGTCGGCCGGGACATCCGGCACGATCTCGGGCTTGTACTTCTCGGCGAAGAGATTGGTCGGGTCGAGGTCGCAGCCGCCGAGGCCCAGGCCGAGGACGGCCACGAGGGGCGCCACGAGGGCCGCCGCCCGGCGATGACGAATGGTGACAGGCATCTGGCGCTCTTTCCCGGAACCGGCGCCGTCTCGCGCCGTCGTGCCATCGCGTGAGTTGGATCCGACCCAGCCGGGCCGTGCTCCCGTTCACGGACCGTTAAACCGTGCCGGTCGATTCGGGCACGAAAGCGGCAAGGCTGCGGCGATCAGGATCGGTTGCCCGCTGTGTCCCGCGGGCCACAGGGACGGTTCAGAGGTCGCCCGCGAAGGCGGCGAGGCCCAGGCCGACACCGAGCTCGGAGAGCACCGTCTCGCGCCGGGAGCCCTGCGCCTCCACGATCGCGTAGTTGGCGCGGTCGGAGAAGAGGGCCGAGAGCACGCCGACGTTCATCCGGTGGCCCCCGCAATAGGAGCGGTAGGCGCCCTGCAGCGGCAGGCCCGCCAGGGCGAGGTCGCCGATCGCGTCGAGGATCTTGTGCCGGACGAACTCGTCGGGGAAGCGCAGGCCCTCGGGGTTGACCACCGCACTCTCACCGACCGCGACGGTGTTCTCCAGGGAGGCACCCAGGGCGAAGCCCGCCTTCCAGTAGCGCTCCACGTCCCGCATCATCCCGAAGGTG
>Ga0160428_1000574_pt1 | contig 38700 bp, 36 predicted proteins | sample SolpanmetagenomM_FD_108198 | JGI IMG/M metagenome (GOLD analysis project Ga0160428, IMG submission 108198) | Solar panel surface microbial communities from Lawrence Berkeley National Laboratory, California, USA - M | ecosystem: Engineered > Built environment > Solar panel > Unclassified ... | reverse complement strand
TGCAAGTCGTGCGAGGCGAAGATGAGCGAGCCCGAAAATTCCTTCAGGCCGTTGTTCAAAGCCTGAATGCTTTCGAGGTCCAGGTGGTTCGTGGGGTCGTCGAGCACCAGCACGTTGCCGCTTTCGAGCATCATTTTGCTCAACATGCAGCGCACTTTTTCGCCGCCGCTCAGCACGTTGGGTTTCTTCTGGCTTTCCTCGCCCGAGAACAGCATCCGGCCCAGCCAGCCGCGCACGAAGCTCTCGTCCTTCTCCACCGAGTACTGGCGCAGCCAGTCCACGAGGTTCATGTTGTCGGCCTGGAAGAAGGCGCTGTTTTCCTTGGGGAAGTAGCTCGGGGTGATGGTCGTACCCCAATTATAGGTGCCCTTATCAGCCTTGGCTTCGCCAAAAATGATGTCGAATAGTAGCGAGGCGGCACGGTCGTCGCGGCCCACGATGGCCACTTTATCACCTTTGTCGAGGGTGAACGACACGTTCTTCAGCACCGACTGGCCATCTACGGTCTTGCTCACGCCGTCCACGCTCAGCAACTGGTTGCCGGCTTCGCGCTCGGGCTTGAAGGCGATGTAGGGGTAGCGGCGCGAAGAGGGCTTAATTTCCTCCAGCGTCAGCTTTTGCAGCAGTTTCTGGCGGCTGGTGGCCTGTTTCGACTTCGAGGCGTTGGCTGAAAAGCGGCGCACGAATTCTTCGAGCTCCTTGCGCTTGTCCTCGGTTTTCTTGTTCACGTCCTGGCGCTGGCGCAGGGCCAGCTGGCTGCTCTCGTACCAGAACGAGTAGTTGCCGGGATACATCGTGATTTTCGAGAAGTCCAAATCAGCCATGTAGTTGCACACGGCATCGAGGAAGTGGCGGTCGTGGCTCACCACGATTACCGTGTTCTCGAAGGTATCGAGGAAGTTCTCCAGCCAGAGCACACTCTCAGCATCGAGGTTGTTGGTTGGTTCGTCGAGCAGCAGCACGTCGGGGTTACCAAACAAGGCCTGAGCCAGCAGCACGCGCACTTTTTCGCTGGCGCCGAGGTCGGCCATCAGGCTCTGGTGTTTGTCTTCGGTGATGCCCAGGCCGCTCAGTAGCTCGGCCGCCTGGTACTCGGCGTCCCAGCCGCTCATGTCGGCAAACTCGCCTTCCAGCACGCCCAGGCGCTCACCGTCGGCGTCGGTGGCGGTGCCCAGGTCGTATTTGGCATAGAGGGCGTCCTTCTCCTTCATCACGGCCGACAGCTGCTGGTGGCCCTGGATGACGGTGGCCAGCACCTGCTGGTCGTCGTAGGCAAACTGGTTCTGCTTGAGCACGGCCAGGCGCTGGCCGGCGGGCAGCTCCACCGAGCCGGTGTTGGGCTCAATCTCGCCCGAGAGTATCTTCAGAAAGGTGGATTTGCCGGCGCCGTTGGCCCCGATGAGGCCGTACACGTTGCCGGGCAAAAACTTCACCGTTACGTCTTCAAACAAAACCCGCTTGCCGTAGCGCAAGCTCACGTTGGTCGTAGAAATCATCTAAGCCAGAATAAGAAACCAGAAAAACTGTGCAAAAATACGCCGCCGCCCGGCCTTGCCCTAGCACAACGCCGGCCCGCGCCAAATTGTGCCCGGCGCGCAGCACAACACGGCGGGCCAAAATACAGTATAGAAGCCAAGTGGCCCTCGCGGCTTGCTTACCTGCTTTTCCACTCCAATTCCATTCTTACCTCTATGGCTGCTTCTTCCCTTGCCGCCCCCGCCGCGCGGACGCTCACGCCGGAGCAAAACGGCTTTCGCTACGGCCTGATGACCGGGGCCGTGCTTTGCCTCTATACCCTGGCGGCGGCGCTGCTAGGCTTTTTCTCGCGCATTGAGGCCGGTAGCGTCGATGTATTGATTCTGGTTGCCGGCTCGGTGCTGGCCATCCGGCACCTGCGCCAACTGCGCGGCAACCAGATGCCCTACCTCGGCGGCTACGGCACAGGCATCATCGCGGCAATGGTGGCTTCGGTAGTGCTGGGCTTGTTTTTCATTATCCTGTCGGCCGTGATGCCGCGTGCACTCGATTTGACGCAGGTTGAGAACCTGTTCGGCTTCGACCTTTCGGTAGTGGTAGCCTTCCTGGCCATCATCCTCATGGGGACCATGACGGGTGTTATCACCTCGCTCATCGCCATGCAGTACTACAAGGCTGACCGCATTGACCCGCTGAAAGCTATGGAATAAGCTAGCCAGCTAGCTCTTTTAAAAGAAGCGGGTCCCTTTCCCAATGTTGGAAAGGGGCCCGCTTCTTTTGGTTTCTTCCCGAAAAGTCAGCGTTTAAAAGTTAGCCAGCCACGGCCGGCAGCGCAAACGGTACAAACGGCGCCACGTCGCCGCCGAAGCGGTGAATCTCGCGAATGATGGTGCTGCTCACCGCCGCCAGGGTGGGCGAGGTGAGCAGGAATACCGTTTCGAGGTCGGGGTTGAGTTGGCGGTTGGCCTGGGCGATGGCGTTTTCGTACTCAAAATCAATGGTATTGCGCAGGCCGCGCAGCAGGTAGCGGGCGCCGGTAGCGCGGGCAAAATCGGTGGTGAGCCCCCAGTAGCTGCGCACCGACACGCGCGGCTCGTCCTGAAACAGTGCTTCGAGCTGGGGCAGCAGCCACTCGGTAGGCAGGTAGCGCTGCTTGCTGCTGTTGGTGCCGATGGCAATAATGACCTCGTCAAACAGCCCCACGCCGCGCCGCACCACGTCGAGGTGGCCGTTGGTGAATGGGTCGAAAGAGCCGGGGAAAAGCGCTATTTTTTTCATAATGACCACGCAGGTTTTGGTAGCCAGCCAGGGCCGCTATTCACAGAAGGCCAGGCTGAATAAGTCGAAATGCCGGTATTCGGCCAGCTCATTCAGGTAGTAGAAATACTGCAAGCCGAAGGGCCGGCTGCCAAAGCGCAGATGGCGCACGTAGGTACTGAGCAGCGCAAACGTGGCCGAGTCGCTCGTGAGCTCGCCCCAAATGGTAACGGCGTCTTGGTCGGGGCTTAGGCCTAGCTCCTGCATCACGAGGATGGTGTAGTAGGCCACATCCTCGGCGGTGCTCACGGTGAAGGAGTTGCACAGCTCGATGTGGCTGCCCAGCACGATGGCCGTCAACTCGTGGTCGGCCAGGTAGAGGTACACCTGGCGCGGCGCGGCGCCGGGGCCGCGCTGGTGCAGCAGGCCGCCCAGCAGCGCGCTGGCCTGGGGCAGCAGCCGGGCGCTGGGGCCGTGCACCTGGTGCAGCCACTGCACCACGGCGCGGGGCGCGGCAAACAGGCTCACGATGTCGGTGGCCGGCGCGGGCAGGGGCAGGGTGTAGGCCAGGGCTTCCTCGTCGGGCGCCAGCTCGTAGTGTAGGCCCAAGTAGGCGGCCTCGTCGCCGGTGCGGTAGAGGGGAGCGGGCAGCAGCGGCGTGGCGCGGCCGGCCAGGCCCAGGCGCAGGCGCGCCCAGCCCGGCTGTGCCAGCAGGGTGCCGGCCGCCACGGCGGGCAGGTCGGTCAGCGAGGCCAGCGGGCGGTCGTCGAAGGCCACTATTTTGTGGCGGGCCGCCTCCAGTACCGCCAGGCGCAGGCGGCCGGGGCTGGCCAGGGCGTAGAGGTGGTAAGCCGTGGGGTTCGTCGCGTCGAAGGTTTCGTCGCGCAGGCTCAGCGGCGGGGCAGCAGGTAGAGTATCGGATGCAGGCACGGGCAAAGAAGGCCCGCCCAACGGCCGGCCGGGGTAAAGATAGCCGGCCGCCGGCTAGGGTAGCCCGCCCGCGGGAGGTGGCCCGGCGCCTTAGTGCAGCAGCACCTGCGGCACAAAAACGTCGTCGGTGCTCAGCAGCCCGCGCAATACGGGGTGCACCTGGGTCAGCGGCAGGGCCAGCAGCTGGCGCGGCGTAAACCAGGCCAGCTCGGTGAGTAGCTGAGCCTCGGGGGCATGCTCGGGGTCGTGGCCCAGGCGTGGAGTGGCGGCGGGGTCGAGGGCAATTACTTCGAAGAAAATTTCCAGCGCTTGCAGCTCGCCGCGCCGAAACTCGTGCAGGTGCAGCTGCCGGCCCACGCGCACGGCGAGGCCGGTTTCTTCTAAAAACTCGCGCTGTAAAGCCTCTTTCAGGCTTTCGCCGAAGGCCCAGCCGCCGCCCGGGGGCGACCAGAAGGGGGCATCGGCGGGCAGCAGGCCCCGGTGCGCGGCCAGCAAAATGGCCCCCTGCCGCACCAGGATGCCGCCGGCCCGTACGCGCACCACGCCGGCATAAGGAGTTAATAACGAAGCGGTAGCTTGCGAATCAGAATCAGGCATAGCGAACAGGCGTAGGCGGGTAATCTGTGGCCTTTACGCAAACCCGGTGGGTGTGGGTGCCGGGGCTAGCCCCGCCCGCCGGGCCGCCCGCCGCTGCCGCCAGCGCCGCCACCGGCTAGCCCCAAACACCAGCAGCCCCACCGCCAGCGCCGCCGCCACCAGCGGCAGCAGCAGCGTGAGCAGGGTGCCGGCTATTGCCAGCACGTTTTCGAGGGTGGCAAACAGCGGGTTAGCCAGCCCGCCGGTGGTGGCCGTGGAGCCCGCCCGCAGCAGCGCCGTGCTGCCCTGCACCAGCCCCGCGGCGCCCCCGCCCACCAAAACGCCGAGCGTCCAGCGCAGGGTGGGGTCGAGGTGGGTGAGCGAAGAAGTCATCAGCAACGTGCCCGCGATAAACGACGCCGGCGTGGTCAGCGTGTCGAGCAGGTGGTCAAACAGCGGCACGTAGTAGCCCGCCAGCTCGGCCAGGGTGGCAGTGGCCAGCATCAGCAGGGCCGGCCACGAGCTGAGCCAGTCGAAGCCCGGCGAGCTGGGCAGCCAGCCCACGCGGTGCGCCACGCTGGCCGCCAGCAGCGGCACAAACACCCGGAAGCCGCTGCACGCGGCCAGCCCCAGCCCCAGCGCCCCGGCCACGAGGTACTGCATCGTCGATAAGTGCTCCATGAGGAAATGAGGGGATGAAGTGATGGAGTAACAGGTGAGGGGGCGGCTTGGTGAATGCCGGGCAAAAAGATGGCTGGAAGGTACGCCCGCCGGGCCAGCCGGTATCTTTGAAGCACTTATGCCCACTGCCCTGCCCGAACCCGCCGCCGACCTCGAAACCCGCATTCGCGAAAAGCTGAAGCGCCAGTATTTTATGCACCTCATCGGGGCCGACCTCACCCGCATTGAGCCCGGCCGCATCGAGGCCGAGCTGGCGCTGGGCCAGCAGCACCAGCAGCAGCGCGGCTTTGCCCACGGCGGCCTGGTGGCCACGATGGCCGACCTGGCGGCTGGCTTTGCGGCCGTCACGCTCGTGCCCGAAAACTACGGCGTGGTCACCTCCGACCTCAAAGTGAGCTACCTCAACCCCGGCGTGGGCCAGCGAATCAAAGCCATCGGCTGGGTGTTGAAAGCCGGGCGCCGCCTGCACTTCTGCGAGGCCGAGGTGTGGTGCGACGACGTGCTCATCGCCAAGGCTTCGGCCACGATGGCGGTGATTGAGCCAGTGGCTAAGTAGCGAGTGCGCTGGCCGCGTTTTTTAAATCTATCGGGCGCAAGCCGGACAAGCCTTATTCGTTGTGTTAAAAGCTAGATTTCCTTCTGTTCGCGATTATTTCCCCTTCGAGCCGACCGACGACCAGGCCGAGTTATTCGTGCAGCTCGACGAGTTTTTGCGCGACCAGTTGCCGGGGCGCAAGGTGTTTGTGCTGCGCGGCTACGCCGGCACCGGCAAAACCACTGTCGTAAGCGCCCTGGTGCAGTGGCTGGGCCGCATGCAGCGCCGCTACGCCCTGATGGCGCCCACCGGCCGCGCCGCCAAGGTGATGAGCGCCTACGCGGGCGTGCCGGCCAGCACCATCCACAAAAAAATATACCGCCAAACCAGCGGCTCGCCCAATGAGCGCCTGAGCTTTCAGCGCCAGCCCAACCGCACCGAGGAAACGCTGTTTATTGTGGATGAGGCGTCGATGATTTCCGACGAAAAGGCGTTTGGGGAGAATGGCCTGCTCGACGACCTCATGGGCTACGTGTTTGAGCGCAGCACCAACCGGCTGCTGCTCATCGGCGACACGGCGCAGCTGCCGCCCGTGGGCCAGCTCCTGAGCCCCGCCCTCGACCCCGAGCTGCTGGCCCACCGCTTCCGCGCCCGGGTCGATGGCGTGGAGCTGCGCCAGGTAATGCGCCAGGCTGAGGCCTCGGGCATCCTGGTCAATGCTACCGAGCTGCGCGAGGAGCTGCGGCAGGATACGCCTGATATTCAGCTGCATACCAAGGGATACAAGGACATGTTCAAGATGGGTGGCGACAAGCTGGAGGACGGCCTGCGCTGGGCCTACCGCAATTTTGGGCACGAGAACACGACCATCATTTGCCGCTCCAATCGCAACGCCAACCAGTATAACCAGCTTATCCGGCGCACGCTGTTTGATGCCGAGGAGGAAATTGAGGCCGGCGACTACATCATGGTGGTGCGCAACAACTATTTCTGGCTGCCCAAGGAGTCGGAAATCGGCTTTCTGGCCAACGGTGACTTCTTGGAAATCACCAAGATAATCCGGCGCGAGGAGGTGTTTGGCTGCCGCTTTGCCCAGGCTAGGGTGCGGCTCGTCGATTACCCCGACGAGCCCGAACTGGAAGTGAAGCTGCTGCTCGACACGCTGCACACCGAAAGCCCCTCGCTGCCGCGCGACCAGAACGAGAAGATGTACCAGGAAATTCTGGCCGACTACGCCCACCTCACCAAAAAGGCCGAGCGTAACGCCGAGATGCGCAAAGACCCCTATCTCAACGCCTTGCAAATAAAATTTGCCTACGCCCTGACGTGCCACAAGGCGCAGGGCGGCCAGTGGCAGGCCGTGTTTGTCGACCACGGCTTCATCAAGCCCGACGAGCCGGTGGGGGGCGAGTTTGCGCGCTGGCTCTACACGGCCATCACGCGGGCCTCGGAGCGGCTGTTTCTGCTCAATTTTCAGCAGCGCCTCATCGCGCCCAGCGAAATTGTGGAGGAGTAGCCTCCGTTTTTTTGCGCCGGGCGGAATTCAAATGCCTGAATCAGAGTTAGCCCGCACATACTGGCTTCACGGAGTATTCAAGCGCCAGCCCTAAATTGGCCGCAGATTTGCCTAGCCCGACTTACCGCGTAAATTTGTTTTTCTCCCAATACCCTAATCCTACCCCTGTCATGTCGAAGATGCTGCTGCTGGCCCTGGGCCTCACGTTTGCGGGCACTGCCGCCCACGCCCAGGCTGCCAAGCCCGCCAAAGCCACGGCTAAGCCCGCCGGCCCCCAGATTGAATTTTCGGAAGTGAAGTACGACTTCGGCTCCATCAAGCAAGGCGACGTGGTAGACCACGTATTCAAGTTTAAGAACACCGGCACCCAGCCGCTGGTTATTTCCAACATCGGCGTAAGCTGCGGCTGCACCACGCCTTCGTGGACCAAGGAGCCCGTGCAGCCCGGCAAAACCGGCACCATCTCGGCCAAGTTCAACTCGGCCGGCAAAATAGGCATGCAAACCAAAGTACTGACCATCGACTCGAACTCGGCCGGTGGCAGCACCACCGTTACGCTCGTGGGCGAAGTAAAAGAATCGGCTACCGCTTCGAAGTAAGCGCCCGAAGCTAATAAAAAAGGGGCTAGCCACAACGGCTAGCCCCTTTTTTATTTTTTCAATACCTACGAATGGTGTCCTGCCTAAGCCCGATTGCTTCTCCAGCCTCATTACATTTCTGGCTAAGCTTGATGCGGTAACTCTTTCTCTTTATTAAAAACCAATCATGTTCAGGTAGTTTTAAAAGAGTGTCACCAACATTTATGCAATTGTTTACTGCGTAGAAAAGGCCTGCATTCGCCTCGCATATCGTTTTCTGCTTGCTTACTGCATCATATCCTTCTAGTAAGCACATACGGCCTATGCTCTCGTTTTTGGTAATGACAATGTTGCAGGGTTTTTGCTTACTAAATTCTTGTCTCTGGTCTTCGCAGTTAGCGGTGCACGAGTAAAAGAATAAACTACTTAGTAGGATGAGTAGAGCTTTGTGCATTACTCTAAAACATGAGTGTCCTACAGCTTGCTCACGACCAGCAGCAGGCGCACCCAGCCGGCGATGAGCAGCAGGCCGCCAATGGGGGCCACCGCGCCCAGCTTGGTAATGCCCGTGAAACACAGCAGGTAGAGCGAGCCGCTGAAGATGAGAATGCCCCCCAGCCACAGCACCGCCGTGGTGTCGAGCGGGTCGCGCAGTTCGGGCCGGGCCGTGGCCAGCACGCCCACGGCCAGCAAGGCCAGCGTGTGGTAAAACTGGTAGCGCACGGCCGTTTCAAAGGTGTCGAAGCGGCCGCTGGCCTCTAGCATGGCGCGCAGGCCGTGCGCGCCGAATGCGCCGATGGCCACGGTGAGGCCGCCCAGCAGGGCCGCCAGTTGAAGAATGAGACGGGGAGACATAAGCGAAGGGTATTAACGTAATAACAAAGAACGTCATGCTTCGGCAAGCGCAGCATGACGTTCTTTTTAGATGCCAGCCGAACACTTAAGCGCGCGGGGGCAGGTCGCCGGGCGAGAAGTGAAAGGGCAGCAAGTCGGCCAGGCGCTCGAAGCGCAGCACCGTGCCGCTGAGGCTGGGCAGCAGCAGCCAGATGGGCTGGCCCTGGCGCATTTCGTACTCCAGCATCACCTGGCGGCAGGCGCCGCAGGGCAGCGCGGGGCTGAAATCGCCGGTGGCGGGGCGCCCCGCCACCGACATGCCCACGATGAGCGGGGGCGGGGCGGGCCGGCCGCCGGCTAGCCCAAACAGGGCCGTGCGCTCGGCGCACAGGCCCGAGGGGTAGGCGGCGTTCTCCTGGTTGGTGCCCTGCACGAGGCTGCCATCGGCCAGCAGTAGGGCGGCGCCCACGTGAAAGTGTGAGTACGGCGCGTAGGAGTGGGCAGTGGCGGCGCGGGCGGCGTCCCACACCTGGCGCTCGGGGGCGCTGAGTTGGTCGGGGGTGGCGAGTTCGTGGTAGCGCAGCGTGAGCTGGCGCTGGGTAGTAGCGTCGGAGTAAAGAGCGGCCATGCGGCGGGAATAGAAAATGGGGCGACAAAGAAAGGGATAAAACGGGCAGCAACTAAGCCACCGTCAAATTATTCGGTAGCAAACCCTGGCTGGCGGCTTTGGGCGACCGGTGTACTTTTGCCCGCATGACTTCTCCCACCCGCTTGCTGCTGCTCGGGGCCGGCCGCTCGGCTTCGGTCCTCATTCAATACCTGCTGCGCCACGCCCCGGCCGAGCGCTGGTTCTTGACCGTAGCCGACGCCCTGCCCGCCCACCTGGCCCCCGTGCTGGCCGCGCACTCGCAGTATGCCCGCGCCGTGCCCTTCGACGTGCAGGACGCCGCTCGGCTCGACGAGCTGGTGAGCCAGGCCGACATCGTTATCTCGATGCTGCCCGCCATGTTTCATGCTGTGGTGGCCCACGCCTGCCTGCGCCACCGCCGCCACCTGGCCACGGCCAGCTACGTGAGTGCCGAGGTGCGGGCGCTGCACGCCGAGGCTGAGGCCGCCGGCCTGGTTTTTCTCATGGAATGCGGCCTCGACCCCGGCCTCGACCACATATCGGCCATGCGGGCCATTACCCAGATTCGGGCCGGCGGCGGCCGGCTCACGAGCTTCATTTCGTATTGCGGCGGGCTGCTCGACCCCGCCTCGGAGGGCGATAATCCCTGGCGCTACAAGTTTACCTGGAACCCGCGCAACGTGGTGCTGGCCAGCCAGGGCACGGCTAAATACCTGGCCGATAATCGGGTGCGCTTGATTCCGTATCAGCAGCTGTTTGCCCGCACCGAGGAAATTCACATTCCCGGCCACGGTATGTTTGAGGGCTATGCTAACCGCGACTCGCTCAGCTACCGGGCGCCGTATGGGCTGGATGACATCCCAAACATCCTGCGCGGCACGCTGCGGCGGCCGGGCTACTGCGCCGCCTGGCACGCGCTGGTGCGCCTAGGCCTCACCGACGACAGCGTGAGCCTGGACAATTCGGCGGCCCTCACCTGGTACGAGGTGGTGGCCAACTACCTGCCGCAGTGGCCGCCCGCCAACTGGTCGCTCTCGGCCCTCACGGCCCAGCACCTGGGCTTGGCCCACAACAGCCCCGAGATGAAGCTGCTGGTGTGGCTCGGCATTTTTGAGAAAAAACCCGTGGGCCTCGCCAATGCCACGCCCGCGCAGCTACTAGAGCACCTGCTGGCCGAAAAATGGCAACTCGGCCCCCACGACCGCGACATGATAGTGATGCACCATCAGTTTGAGTATGAGCGCGCTGGCCGAAGCTATCGGTTCCTGTCGTCGCTGGTAGTGCTGGGCGACGACGCTACCCACACCGGCATGGCCAAAACCGTGGGCCTGCCGCTGGGCATGGCCGTGCGCCGCCTGGCGCGGGGCGAGGTAGCCGGCCGGGGCGTCGTCATTCCGACCACGCCCGACCTCTACGACCCCATTCTGCAAGAGTTAGCCGCCGACTATGGCATCGCTTTCACGGAAGAAGAAGTGCTCACTCCCTTCTTAATGGCCTGATGCCTAGCCCCGGCCACTCTGCGCCCAACCCCTGGTGGCCCGGCTGCCGGGCCTACCTGGCCCTGCGCCTGCGGCTGCTGGGCCGCCTGCTGCGCGAAGTAGGCTGGCTGCGTCTGGCGCTGGTGGGGCCGATACTGACCCTGGGGCTGCTGCAAACCCTAGCCAGCCTGCAACAGCTGCCGCACGGGCTGTGGCTGCTGCCGCCGTTGGTGGCCTGGGCACTGCTGGGGGCCCACCGCCGGCGCGCCGACCTCCCGTTTTTGGCCAGCGCGGCGCCGGGCCACCGGCCGTGGCTGGCGGCCGAGTACGCCCTGCTGGCGCTGCCAGTGGCCTTGAGCCTGCTGGCCCTGCGGGCGGCGGGGCCGGCGGGGCTGCTGCTAGGGCTGGCCGCGCTGGTAGCCTGGGTGCCGGCGGCCCGCGCGGGCGGAGCCACCCGGCGCCGCTGGCGCAGCCCGTTTCGGAGCGAGGCGTTTGAGTGGGTGAGTGGCATGCGGGCCACTAAGGGCCTGCTAATCTGGCCGGTGCTGGTGGGGCTGGCGGCCTGGCAGCGGGCGTCGCCGCTGGCCCCGGTGGCGGGGCTGGTGCTGTGGCTGCTGGTGGTGCTGGCCTGCTACGGCGAGCCCGAGCCCCTGCCGATGCTGGCCCTGCTGGTGCGCTCGCCCCGGCAGTTTTTGCGGCGCCGGCTGGGGTTGGGGCTCGGCTACGCCGCCGCCACGGCGCTGCCCTTCTGGGGGCTGCTGGGGGCGGGGCCGGCCGGCTGGGGCGCGGCGCTGGCCGTGGCGCTCTTCTGGCTAGGCTTGCTGAGCATGGTGATGCTCACTAAATATGCCTTTTACCCCACGGCCAGCCACATCCGCTTCACGCAGGGGCTGGTGCTGGCCGTGGGGCTGCTGGGCGCCTGGCACCCGGCCTACCCACCGCTGATGCTAGTGAGCGCGGGCGGGCTGGTGTGGCAAAGCCAGCGCCGGCTGCGGGCCGTGCTAATGACCGAAACCGACGACAAGCAGTAGTCTGCGCTTAGCCTAGCTCATCCCGAATTATGCTCGAAATAACTGACTTGCACAAAGCCTACGGCCGCCACGAGGTGCTGCGCGGTGTGAGCCTGGCCGTGCAGCCCGGCACCATTCACGGCCTCATCGGGGCCAATGGGGCGGGCAAAACCACGCTCATCAACTGCCTCTACGGGCTGGAAAAAGACTTTAGCGGCACGGTGCGCGACACCGACTCGGGGCGGCTGGTGCGCGAAACCACTGGGCTGGTGCCCTACGAGCCGTATTTCTACTCCCGCATCACGGGCCGCGAGTACGTGGCCTTCTGCCTGCAAGCCCGCCGCCGCCCGGTGCCTGACCTGCGCGGCTGGAACGAACTGCTCGAACTGCCCCTCGACCAGTATGCCACCGAGTACTCGGCCGGCATGAAGAAAAAGCTGGCCCTGCTGGCCGTACTGGTGCAGGAATTTACCTATCTCATTCTGGATGAGCCCTTCAACGGCCTCGACCTCGAAGCCAACCTGCTGCTCAAAGAGCTGCTGAAGCGGCTGCGCGACCGAGGCACGGGCATCCTGCTCACCTCGCACATCCTGGGCACGCTCACCGAAGTGGCCGACGAAGCTACCGTGCTGGTGGGCGGCCGCGTGCAACGCCACTACCGGGCCGCCGAGTTCGGCACCCTCGAAGCCGACTTGCTGGCCGCCCTGCACGGCGAAAAGCTAGCCCGCCTGGGCGCACTCCTGAAGCCTTAAAACGTGTTTAGGATTTACTGAAATCAATTTTAGCCCGTCCTGCTGAGCTTGCCGAAGCATCTCTGCCGAACGGCCCTAGCGGCGCGGTAGAGATGCTTCGGTAAGCTCAGCAGGACGGGCTGTTAAATTCCTGAACACGGTCTTAGCCGGGGCTAGCCCGCCGCCGCAAACTCCAGGTAGAAGCTGCCTAGCAACTCCCGAAATTCGGCGGAGTACGCCAGGCCATCGGCGGTTTTGATGCACACTTCCCGCTCCGTCATTACACCCGGCGCGGCGCGGCCAAACTGCCAGATAACCCGCGTGACGCGCCCGCCCGGCCGGTGGCGCACCGCCAGCCGCGCCTGCGTGGCCAGGCCCGCCGCGCTGGCCTCCTGCGCAAATTCCTGCATTTCAGGCGGCGGCAGCAGCACCGTGAGCGAGCCCGCCGGCGCCAGGAAAGCGGCCGCAAACGCCGCTATTTCTCCAAACGTGAGCGAGGCCTCGCTCGCGTGGCGCGCCGTGGCTCGGGCCGCATCGGGGGGCGCCAGGCTGCGCCGAAAAAACGGCGGATTACAAATGATGTGGCTGAACTGAAAGTCGGCGCCAGCCAATGGCGCGGGCTGGCTAGCCGCGTAAGCCGTCAGGCTCAGCGGACGCACCGCGATGCGGCCGGCCCAGGGGCTAGCCGCCACGTTGCGGGCCGCCTGGGTGGCAGCTAGCGGGTCTATTTCAATGGCCTCAACGATAGCGCCGGGCGCCCGCTGGGCTACCATGAGGGCCAGTAGCCCGGTGCCCGTTCCGATGTCCAGCACGCGGCTGGCCCCGCTGAGGTCGGTGGCCGCACCCAGCAGGCAAGCATCGGTACTCACTTTTTGGGCGCAGTCGCTTTGGGCTATGCGAAACTGCTGAAACTGGAAGTAGTCGTTGGGCACAAGTAAACTGCTGCCTAAGCAGATATTAGCAAGGCTCAGGCGATGAACTCCACTCAAAAAAGGCGGTGTGGCCAGCGAGAAGCTCAATTGCCTGCTGAAGGAAAGTTAGTTTTTCGGCGGGCAACGTTGCATAATAGTAGCGCAGAAGTAGCGGACCAGCTAGCGGATGAACAATGGGTAAGCTTTGCAGTCGCTCTTTAATACGTGGTAAAGGTTGATTCTTTTGCTGAAAAGCAAACTCAACTGCTTCTAGCGCTGCCTTATCCATGATGTATAAAGCAGTGATTGGGTCAGCAGGTAACAAGTCGACAGCATCTTCTACCAAAGTAGCTAGGCCATACTGCCGAAACTGTATTTGTGCCAGCGTTACGTTAGGGGCCCTGCCCGCGTAGCTTGCCGCAGCTTCCAGCAGCGCAATAAAGGATGGGGATTCACCCCCTGCTACTACCCGACCAGTCGTTAGCATATGAGCCATAACGGGCCGATTATTTCGCCACTCCTGCTCGAAATACTGCCGTATCTGCTGCGGTGTGTTTACAAAAATTTCACAGGGGACACTATTAAAAAGCTTCTGCACTCGCTGCCGAAAGGGCTGTTCATGCAACACTACAATGTCAAAATCACTGCCTGAATTTGGATTGCCACGCACTATACTGCCGCTGACTACGATGCCAGTGGGTTGATAAGTGGCTTTAATCCAGTGTAATGCTTCTTCCAAAGCATGGGTGTGTTTATCATTCATGCAGTGATATTACTAAGGATATTCACCCCAGCGCTTCATACCCCTCATCCACCAGCAGACCCTTGCCGAGGGCGCTTTGCACGGCCAGTACGTCGCAGCGCTCGTTTTCGGCGTGGCCGGCGTGGCCTTTTATCCACTTGAAGGACACTTTGCGCTCTTTGTAGATGCGCAGAAAGCGGCGCCATAAGTCCTCGTTGGCCTTTTTGCCGAAGTCGGGCTTGGCGGCCCAGTTGAAGACCCAGCGCTTTTCCACGGCATCGACCACGTACTTGGAGTCGGAGACGACGAGAATGGGGATTTCGGGGCGCGTCACGGCCTCCAGGCCCACTATCACGGCCAGCAGCTCCATGCGGTTGTTGGTGGTGCGGCGGAAGCCCTGGGTCAGCTCCTTTTCGTGAGGGCCGTAGCGCAGGATGGTGCCGTAGCCGCCGGGGCCGGGGTTGCCGCGCGAGGAGCCGTCGGTGAAAAGCGTAATCAATTCAGAATAAATATGTTAGTAGGCAGTAAAATGGTTCGCTATACAAAACGGTCGTCATGCTGAGCGCAGCGAAGTATCTTGCCTGGTGCAGTACATCAGACGCTAGCAACGATGCGAGCAAGATGCTTCGGCTGCGCTCAGCATGACAATCATTTTCTATTCAAACCTTACTTCGCTACGTCCTCGTTGCGGATTTTCTCGAAAAACTGCACCAGCGCCTCAAAGGCGGCATCGGGCACGGCCGGGAAGTTGGCGATGCGCAGGCTCGTGGCCTTGTAGTCGCCGTAGCCCGACCCTAGCTGCAAGCCGGCCTCGTCGCGGGCGCGGCGCTTCACCTCCTCGATGAGGGCCGCCGGGCCTTGCAGGCCGATGACGGTGGTGGAGCGCGCCTCCGGGTTGTCGATGAGCGGGCGCAACCCCAGCGGCTGCACCTGCTCGAAGTAGTCGTAGAGCTTCTGGGCGCGCTCGGTGAGGTGCGGGGCCACGACTTTGATGGTGTCGCGGGCTTGCAGCACGCGGCTCAGCAGGTAGATGCCCAGCACGTTGGGGGTGTGCGTGGTCTGGTAGTTGAGCATCTGCTTCACCATGCCGTTGATGCTGTTGTAGTGGGCGTTGTCGCCCACCTCGCGGGCGCGGGCCACGGCCCGCGGCGAGAGCACCATGATGCCCAGGCCGGCCGGCAGCCCCAGGCACTTCTGCACCGAGCCGTACCACACGTCGGCCTTGATGAACTTGAGGGCTAGCCCGCCTAGGCTCGACGTGGCATCGACGGCCAGCAGCGCCGGCCCTAGGCGGTTGAAAGTGTTGAGAATGAACTGGTCGCGCAGCTGGGTGGCGGTGCTGGTCTCGTTCTGGGTGAGGCACACCAGGTCGGTTTCCTCGGGGTCGAAGGGCAGCGTGGCCGGGTCGGGCACGTCGTTGACGTCAAACTTGAGGCCCGTGGAGTGGGGCCGCAGGGCGCGGGCGTAGTCAAACCATTTCTGCCCAAACGACCCGTTGTAGAGGTGAAACGAGCGGCGCGGCGTCAGGCTCTGGGCCAGGATTTCCCAGCACTCGGTGGCCGACGAGGTGAACAGAATGGTATAGTCTTGCGGAATGTTGAGCTTGAGGCGGGCCTGTTCGAGGCAGTGACGCACGAGCGTGATGAAGCGCTCGGAGCGGTGCGGCGCCGACAGCCAGCCTTCCTCAAAAGCGTCGGCCAGGTATTGGCGCACTTCGGGGTACACGGCCGAGGGGCCGGGGTTGAAGGTATAAGTCGGGAGGGTTGCCATCCGGCAAAGGTAGAAGGGGCGGTAAACTTTAGCTTGCCGTTTGCAGCAAAACGACGCAGGAATTACCCTAAAATGACCAGCTAGAGCCTATCGCGTCCCCTACCTTCTCCCAAAGCCCACCGGCCGGGGCCGCTGGCTAAGCAGGTAGTGCAGGGCCAGCCGGTAGCTTTCCAGCCCAAAGCCCGCAATGCTACCCACGCAGTGCTTGCAGATGTAACTGACGTGCCGAAAATCCTCGCGCGCCGCCAGATTGCTCAGGTGCACCTCTATCACAGGCAGGCCCGCGCCGGCCACGGCGGCCACGGCATCGCCGAGCGCCACGCTGGTGTGGGTGAGGCCGCCCGCGTTCAGCACCACGGCCTGGCTGGCCCCTTCGGAGCCGGTGTCGCCCCAGCCGGCGGCCGCGTGCAGGCGGTCGAGCAGCGCGCCCTCGTGGTTGCTCTGAAAAGAGGTGAGCGTGAGGTCAGCAAAGTCAGCTTGCAGCTCGGGCAAAAAGTCGTCGAACGAGCGGCTGCCGTAGATGTGCGGCTCGCGGCGGCCCAGCAGGTTGAGGTTGGGGCCGTTGAGAATGAGGATGTTCATAAGGGTGAAGCAAAAAAACAATCAGCTAGCTAGGCAGAAAACTGCCCGGAACCGGAACTGGCTGACTTTGGGTCGGATGCAAGTACTTTGCAAGAATATGATAAATTTTAAGCAGCCGCACCGCTGGCTTACGCTGGTTGGTTTGAGCCTACTACTTAGCAGCACGGCCTGCCAGAAAGTAGAGGATGTTTTCGTAGAAAAGCTGCCCGAAGCCACGCAGACCGGGGCGGGCACATTCGGCTGCCTGGTCGATAACAAGCTTTGGCTACCTTTTGTCGAACATACCCTGGATAGTAAAATTGAAGTTGACTACTATCCGCTCGCCTATTCGTTGCAGGTGCAGGCTGAAAACGAAAAGCCCGATGTTACTGGCCTCATCAGGCTTTACATGAATGGGGGCGGTCCAATCAAGCCGGGTACTTACACGCTGGGTAACGGCTTCTCAGCCTCCTGCACCAAGGATGGCCAGTACCAGACCCCGACCACTGGTCCTGGTTTCATCACCATCACCAAAGTAGAGCCCCAAGTTGTTACCAAGCTGGGTATTACCACTCATTACGATATCATCTCGGGCACATTTGAGTTTACGGCCGTGAACGCTGCTACCGGCAAAACGATGACCATCACAGATGGGCGTTTCGACGTTAGGGGCACCTACTAGCGCCGGCACTAGCTGGGCGGCTAGAGGCGATTTAGGAAGGAAGCGAAAAGCCCGGTCAAAAATTGGCCGGGCTTTTCGTTGCCGAACTTGCACCGCGGGGATGTTCCAAAACCTCCTTGTTTTGGCTGCCCGGCCAGCGGGCTCTGGTGGCTGGGGCGAGCCGCTAGCAGGTTTAAGCAGTTGTAATTTTCTGCAAGTTTTCTCTTTACGCTGTTCTCTAGGAATGAATTGGCCCGTTGCCATCCGCCAGTTTCAGGGCTATCTGCAACTGGAAAAGTCGCTCTCACCCAACTCGGTAGAAGCCTACCAACGCGACGTGCGCAAGCTGCAGCAGTGGCTTGAATTGGAAAACCTCAAGGCCGGGCCGCTGCAAGTGACCACGCGGCTGCTGCGCGATTTTCTGGCCGCGCTCACCGAGTTGGGACTGTCGAGCACCTCGCAGGCGCGCACGCTCTCGGGCATCAAGGCTTTCTATGAGTTTCTCATCATGGAAGACCTGCTCAAAATCGACCCCACCGACACGCTGGAGTCGCCCAAGGCCGGGCGCCACCTGCCCGACACCCTCTCATACCCCGACATTGAGAACCTGCTGGCCGCCATCGACCTGAGCACCAGCGAGGGCCTGCGCAGCCGCGCCCTGCTGGAAGTGCTCTACTCCTCGGGTCTGCGCGTGAGCGAGCTCTGCGATTTGAAGCTCTCCAATCTTTATTTCGACCAGGGCTTTATGCGGGTGCTGGGCAAGGGCAACAAGGAGCGGCTGGTACCCATCGGGCGCGAGGCCGTGAAGCACCTGCACTTTTACCTGGGTGGCGTGCGCCAGCACCTCACCGTGCAGCCCGGCGCCGAAGACCTGGTTTTTCTGAGTATGCGTGGCCGGCAGCTATCGCGCATCACGGTGTTCACCACCATCAAGAAGCTGGCCGAACTGGCGGGCCTGCGCCAAACTATCAGCCCCCACACGTTGCGCCACTCCTTTGCCACGCACCTGCTCGAAGGCGGCGCCGACTTGCGTGCCGTGCAGGAAATGCTGGGCCACGTCAGCATCACGACCACCGAAATCTATACCCACCTCGACCGCGACTACCTGCGCCAGGTTATTACCGAGTTTCACCCGCGCAGCTAGCCGGGGCTGCCAGGTGGCGTAGAGCGGCTGAATACCCGTTTGTCATTGCGAGCGCAACGAAGTGGAGCGCGGCAATCCTTCCTTTGTCGTTGGGTTACTCCTCATGAAGTGGACGACAAGGAAAAATTAGCTTACGCTGCCCTTCGGTTGCTGCGCTCCACTTCTTGCGCTCGCAATGACAAACGATTTTTCGCCTCCCGCCTCCCGCCATCCGCTCTACCTTGCCCTGCTCGCCCTGCTGCTTTTCCTGCTGCCGGTGCTGCTGCTGGGCCGCCACGGCTACGTGCTCATCCACGATAACCTGGACACCGAAATTCCGCTGGTGTACCTGCTCACCAAGCTGCACCTGGCCTTCGCCTACGGCCGCGACGTGGTGGTGCCCGAGGTGATGAACGGCCTGCCGCGCAACGCCCTACGCCCCGGCCTGAGCGCCACGGTTCTCATGTTCAGCATCTTCGAAAATAACCCCCTGGCTGCCTACCTCGCGCACCAGGTGCTGGTGCGGGTGCTGGGCTTGCTGGCCATGTACTGGCTGCTGCGCCGCTACGGCCTCAGCCAGCCGGGGCAGCGGGGGCTGGCCGCCGCCGTAGCCCTAGCCTGGGCCACGCTGCCGCTCTATAGTATCTACGGCCTCACGGTGCTGGGGCAGCCGGCGCTGCTGCGCGCTGCCTTGGACCTGCGCGCCGGGCATCGCCGCTGGCTGGCCTGGGCGGTGTGCGCGGCGTTTCCGCTATGGTCGATTTTCGTGTACGTGGGGCCGTTTATTGCCGTGGTGTGGGGCGGGCTGCTGGTGCTGGATGTGGCGCGGCGCGGCCGGGCCGCCTGGGCCGCCGCCGGGCGCGGGGCGGTGGGGCTGGCCCTGCTGCTGGCCATGTACGTGGTGGTCGAGTGGCCGCTGTTCTACTCGCTGCTCGTGGCCAAGCAGTTCGTGTCGCACCGCGAAGAGTTTGATTTTGTGCGCCTGCTGCCGCACGGGGTAGGGGTGGGGCTGAAGGAATCGCTGCGCTATTTCTGGCTGGGGCAATACCACGCCAGCCCGTTTTTCAGGGGCGTGGTGCTGCTGGCGCTGGGCCTGGCGCTGGCCCGGCTGGCCCCAGCGCGGCGGCAGGTGCTGCGCCGCCGCGTGGGCGGGGTGCTGCTGGCGCTGGCTGGCTTCTCGCTGTTTTGCGGCTTTGCGCCGCAGCTGGCCATGCTCTACCAAAAGCAGTTTCCGCTGCTGCACGCCTTCTCGCTCACGCGCTTTCACTTCCTGATGTCGCTGACCTGGTTTGGGCTGCTGGCGCTGGCCCTGCGCGAGCTGCCCGCCACGCCGGCCGGCCGCCGGCTGGCCTACGGGCTGGTAGCGCTGCAAATGCTAGTGGCCTTGCCGCTTAATACGGAGTACGTCAATAATTTGCGCATCATTGCCGATATCCCGAAAGCCGATGCGCCCAGCTACGCGGCCTTCGTGGCGCCCGGCCTGTTCAACCAGGCCAAGCAGTTTATTCAGCGCCAGACCGGCCAGCCGCCCGCTGCCTACCGCGTGGTGTGCCTGGGCTTACCGCCCGCCGTGGCGCAGCTCAACGACTTCTATACCCTCGACAGCAACCAGAACAGCTACCCGCTGCCCTACAAGCACACCTTCCGGCCACTCGTGGCCGGCGAGCTGGCCAAAAGCCCCGCCCTGGCCACCTACTTCGACGCCTGGGGCAACCGCTGCTACCTGATGTCGGCCGAGTTGGGGCGCGACTACCAGCTCGGCAAGCGGCCCGTGCGCACCGTGCAGCACCTAGCCTTCGATGCGGCCGCTTTCCGGACGCTGGGCGGGCGCTATGTGCTATCGGCCGTGCGCTTGGCCCACCCCCAGGAGAGCGGCCTGCGCCTGCTGGGCGTCTTCGACGACTCGGAGGCCTACTGGCGCCTGCACCTCTACGAAGCCGCCCGCTAGCCCCGCCCGGCTAGCCTCAGCGGGCCCGCTGCCACCAGCTTAGAACCTAGAAAAATAGGATGGAACAGCAGCCGGCATAGGATGAAAGCAGGAGCCCGCCCGGCCCCGGTGCCCCCGCCGGCCCCCGGCGGCAGTGGGCAAAAAGCGGCGGCGCTGGCGTAGATTTGAACTTTCCGACTGCCCGCGCATGGCCTCTAATAATTACCGCAACCCATCCAGTGGCCCCGCCGCCACCAACCGCCCCGGCCCCCCCGCCGATGCCGGCGCGGCGCGCCCGGCCCGGGGCAACACGCCGCGCCCGGCGCCCGGCACCGCCCCGGCCAGCCCGCCCAAAGGCGCCCCCGCCGCCCGCTCCCGGCCGCCGGCCGGCCCGGCCCGGGCGGCCGCGCCGCGCGGGCCCCGGGGCCCGCTGCCCGGCCTGGGCCAGCTCACGGCCCTGCTGCGCGACCGTCGCTTTCACCTGCTCATCGGCTTTGGGCTGCTGCTCGGCTCGCTCTACCTCACCATTGCCTTCACCTCGTTTTTGCTCAGCGGGCGCGCCGACCAAAGCGTGGTGGCCGCCCTGGGCACCGTGCCGGTGAAGGAAGCCGGCCAGGAGTCGGGCAACTGGCTGGGCCTGCTCGGGGCCTGGCTGGCCGAAAAGCTCATTTACCGGGGCTTCGGGCTGGCGTCCTACGCCCTCATTCCGATAGTCTTCTTCCTAGGCTACAAGATTGTGTTTCGGCGGGCGGCGGGCTCGGTGAGCTACGTGCTGGCGCTGGGCTTGTTTAGTATGCTGTGGGTGAGCGCCTTACTGGGCTACGTAGTGGTGCAACTGGGCCAGCCGGGTGCCGACCCAGCTGCGCCCGCGGCCGCGCAGGCCCACCGCCTCGACTGGCTGAGCGGCGGCGCCGGCTACGAGCTGGCGCTGTGGCTCGACTCGCTCATCGGCTGGGGCACGGTGTTGCTGCTGGCCTTCGGGCTGATAATGTTCGTGGTATTCTTCTTCAATATCACGACCCTCAACCTGGGCCTGGGTGGCAGCGACGATGAGGATGAAGAAACCGACGAGGAACTAGAAGAAGCGGTTGCCGCGCCAGCCACCGGCCCCGTGGCCAGCGTCAGCAACCGCCCCGCCAAGGCTGCCGCGCCCGAAGCCGCGCCGCTGCCCACCCGCGCGCCCGAGTTTGAGCCCGCCCCGCGCTCCAGCCCGCTCAAGGCCCCGGTGCCCGCCAGCACCAGCTTCGAGGTGGTGGCGCCCGTGCCCGCCGAGCCGGTGCCCGCCGAACTGTCTGACCCCGAGCCCGCTGGCCCGGCTGCCAGCATTGGGCTGGCCGTGGCCCCAGCTAGCCCCGTGGTGCCCGTAGTGACCGCCGCCGTGGCCGCTGGCCCCGCCTTCTCATTCGAGCTGCCCGCCGCCGAGCCGGAGCCGGAAGTAGCACCGGCGCCGGTGGTAGCGAGCGTACCCACGCCGCTCTCGCTGGCCGACCTGGCCGATAAGGATGCGCCGCTGCCCCCGCCCACCGTGGCTAGCCCGGCGCTGGCCCCGGCCGCCCTCAGCCAGAAGCTGGAGATAACGGTGCCCAGCCGCGACGACCTCGACCCCAACGCCGGGGCCGACATCGCGGCCGTCGCCGACGAGGACGAGAACGCCGACGCCATGCCCGACGTCAACTACGACCCCACGCTCGACCTCTCGCGCTACGTCTTCCCGACCTTGGACCTGCTCAACGACTACGGCGTGGCCAAGGCCCAGGTAACCAAGGAGGAACTGGAAGCCAACAAGGACCGCATCGTCGAAACGCTGGGGCACTACGGCATCACCATTGCCAGCATCAAGGCCACCATCGGGCCCACGGTTACGCTTTATGAAATCGTGCCCGAAGCCGGCGTGCGCATCTCCAAAATCAAGAGTCTGGAAGATGATATCGCCCTGAGTCTGGCCGCGTTGGGTATTCGTATCATCGCGCCTATTCCGGGCAAGGGTACCATCGGTATCGAGGTGCCGAACACCAAAAAGGAAATGGTGAGCATCCGCTCGGTGCTGGGTTCGGAAAAATTCGCCCGTACCGAAATGGACCTGCCGGTGGCCTTCGGCCGCACCATCACCAACGAGGTGTTCGTGGCCGACTTGGCCAAAATGCCCCACCTGCTGATGGCCGGCGCCACCGGCCAGGGCAAGTCGGTGGGCCTGAACGTGATTCTGGCCTCGTTGCTCTACAAGCGCCATCCGGCCCAGCTCAAGTTCGTGCTCGTTGACCCTAAGAAGGTGGAATTGAGCATCTTCAACAAGATTGAGCGCCACTTCCTGGCCAAGCTGCCTGATACCGAGGAAGCCATCATCACCGATACCAAAAAGGTGGTGAACACGCTCAACTCGCTGTGCATGGAGATGGACCGGCGCTACGACCTGCTGAAGGAAGCCGGCTGCCGCAACCTGAAGGAATACAACGCCAAGTTCATTGAGCGCCGCCTGAACCCGCGCAAGGGCCACCGCTTCCTGCCCTTCATCGTGCTGGTTATCGACGAGCTGGCCGACCTGATGATGACGGCCGGCAAGGAAGTCGAAACGCCCATTGCCCGCCTCGCGCAGCTGGCTCGCGCCATCGGCATTCACCTCATCGTGGCTACCCAGCGCCCCAGCGTAAACGTCATCACGGGTATTATCAAGGCCAACTTCCCGTGCCGGATTTCCTTTAAGGTGACGAGCAAAATCGACTCGCGCACCATTCTGGATACCGGCGGGGCCGACCAGCTCATTGGCCAAGGCGACATGCTGTTTTCGGCGGGCTCCGACCTCATCCGGGTGCAATGCGCCTTCATCGACACGCCCGAGGTAGACCGCCTCTGCGACTACATCGGCGAGCAGCAGGGCTACGCCGATGCCTACCTGCTGCCCGAAGTAGCCGGCGCCGACGGCGACGAGGGCAGTGGCCAGGACGAGTTGGACCCCAGCGAGCGCGACTCCATGTTTGCCGAGGCTGCCCGCTGCATCGTGCTGCACCAGCAGGGCTCTACCTCGCTCATCCAACGTAAGTTAAAGCTCGGCTACAACCGCTCGGGCCGCCTCATGGACCAGCTCCAGCAGGCCGGCATCGTGGGGCCTTTCGAGGGCAGCAAGGCCCGCGCCGTGCTCATTCCTGACGAGTACCAGCTAGAGCAACTGCTGAACACGATGAAGTAAAAAAGTAGCTTGGACTTTGTAGTCCGAGCGCGAGCGCAGTGAGCATCAGGCGTCCGAGGCTGTCCGGCCCCGACTGCTCGCTACGCTCACGCTCGGACTACAAAGTCCAAGCTACTTCTGCTACTTTGGCCCTGCTTTTGCGTATGGGGCTTTGTCCGGCGTCAAACTGCCGGGCGTTTTCAACTCATGACCAAGCAATTCACGCTGTTGGCGCTGGCCGCTAGCCTCGCCTTGCCCGCCGCCGCCCAGCAAGACCCCAAAGCTGGCAAAATCCTCGACGCCGTGAGCGCCAAGTACACGGCCCTCAAGTCGTTCCAGGCCGGCTTTACCCAAACCCTCGAAAACCCCGCCGCTAAGCTTAAGCAAAACCTGACCGGCGACGTAATTGTGAGCGGCCAGAAATACCACCTCACCGCCAGCGGCCAGGAGGTTATCAACGACGGTAAAACGACCTGGACTTACCTCAAAAATGAAAACGAGGTAAATATCTCCGAGTCGGACCCCTCAAACCAGGATATGTCGCCCGCCCAAATGTACAGCATGTACAAAAAGGGCTACAAGTACACCTACGTGAAGTCGCTCAAGGACAACGGCGTAGCCAGCGACCTCATCGAGCTGTCGCCGGAAGACCGTAAAAACGACGTATTCAAGGTGCAAATCATCGTGGGCACGGCCGACAAAGCCATCCACAGCGTGAAAACGTTCAAGAAGAACGGTACCCGCACTACGTTCACCCTCAAGAACTTCAAGCCCAACGTGCCCGTAACGGCCACTACATTTGCCTTTGATAAAAACGCCCATAAAGGCGTGAAGGTGGTAGACCTGCGCTAAGCTGTCATTTGACAGCAATTCTCAATTAATAGGAACGTCATGCTGAGCTTGTCGAAGCATGACGTTCCTATGTATTCCTATTTGCGCACTGTTACTTTTGTTGCCATGCGTGAAGATTTTCTCCACTACGTCTGGCAGCACCAGTACTTCGATAAAACGGACCTGCGCACCACGGCCGGCGAGGAAATCCAGGTGCTGCGCCCCGGCCAGCGCAATGCCGATGCCGGCCCCGATTTCCTAAACGCCCGCCTGCGGCTAGGGGAAGTAGAGTGGAATGGCGCCGTGGAAATCCACCTGCGCGCCTCCGACTGGCAGCGCCATAACCACCAGGTAGATAAGAAGTACGACCAGGTAATCCTGCACGTAGTGCTCACGGCCGATGCCGATGTGCACCGCACCAACGGCAGCCTGATACCGGCTCTGCCGCTGGCCCCGCGCCTGGCCCCCGACCTACTAGCCCGTTACGAAGCGCTGGTAGCGGCGCCCCCCGCCGCACCGCTGCCCTGCGCCCCGCTGCTGGGCCAGGTGCCCCAGTTGGTGCGCACTATGATGACCGAGCGCGCCTTGCTGGAACGTGTAGAGCATAAGGCCGAAGCCATTGCCGAGCTGCACGGCCACCTGGGCCACGACTGGGAGGCCACCACCTACCACGCACTGATGGCGGCTTTCGGCTTCCAGAAAAACAGCGAGCCGCTGGCCCGGCTGGCCAAGGCGGTGCCGCTGCCTGTGCTGCGCCGCCACCGCCACGATGCGCGCCAACTCGAAGCCCTGCTGTTTGGCCAGGCCGGCTTTTTAGTGGAAAACGAAGAAACAACCGGCGATGCCTACCTGGCCGACCGCCGGCAGGAGCACGAGTTTTTGCGCCACAAGTATGGGCTGGCCGAGGCCGCGCTAGCCGCCCACGAGTGGAATTACCTGCGCCTGCGGCCCGCCAACTTTCCGGCCGTGCGGCTGGGGCAGCTGGTGGGGCTGCTGCACCGCCGCCCCGCGCTGTTCGATGCCCTGCTCACGGCCCAGAGCGTGGCAGCGCTCACCGAGTTTTTTGCCGGCGCGCCGGCCCCCGACTACTGGCGGCAGCACTTCCGGCCCGGCCGACCGGGCAAGGTGCCCGCGCTGGGCAAAAGCAGCACCGACCTGCTCATTACCAATGTAGTAGTACCCCTGCGCGTGGCCTACGCCCACCACGTGGGCCAGCCCGAGTTGGTTGAGAGCAGCGTGGCGCTGCTCGCCGAGCTGCCCGCCGAGCACAACCAGTTCACCGACCTCTACCAGGAGCTGGGCTTCGAGCACCGCACGGCCGCCGACTCGCAGGGCCTGCTGGCGCTGCACAAAGGCTACTGCCAGCCGCGCCGCTGCCTGCACTGCGCCATCGGGGCGCGGCTGGTGGGTAGGGGCGAAGCCCGCCTTCGCATCAACCGATGAGGCTGGCGTTTATGCTGCTGCTCAATGCCTTGCTATTGAGCGGATTTAGTTACTGGCTGCGGGTGGAATACCACCGGGCTAGTCCAGCCCTGCGGCGCTGGCTGCTGCCGGCCCTGGGGTGGCGGCTGCTACTCACCGCGCTCAGCAGCTACTGGCCCAGCCCCGACCTGGCCAAGCCCGCCTACTGGAGCCGCCTGCTGGCCACGTATTTCTGGGAACATCCGGCCCGGGTGTGGCCCCTGCTGCAAGGGGCCGATTTTCAGATTTACGGCCAGTTCACGTTCTTTTATAAGTGGTCTAATACGCTCTTCTTCTACAAAATCCTGGCCTTGCTAAGCCTCGCATCGGGCGGGGTGCTGTGGCTCAATGGCTTGTACCTGAGCCTACTGTGTTTCGTGGCCTGCTGGTCGCTGGTGCGGGTGCTGGGGCAGGTGCTGCCGCTGGCCTCGGTGGCGGCCGCGGGGGTGGCTTTCCTAGCCTGGCCCACCGTAGTGTGGTGGACGGCCGGGCTCACTAAGGAAACGCTGGTGGTGGGCGCGGGCGCGGGTGTGGTGGCGCTGGTGCTACCCGCCATCTACGGCGGCCTGCCGGTGGGTTTTTGGCGGGCGGGCGGCCGCGTGGCGCTGACGCTGCTGCTGGCCTGGGTGATGGTGCGGATGCGCTATTTCTTTGCCCTGCCGCTGCTGGGGGGCTTGCTGGCGCTGGCCGCGGTGCACCTGGCTACGAGCCTGGGCTGGCTGGGGCGCAGCTGGCTGGCCCAGGCTGCCGGCCTACTGCTGGTGCTGGGGCTGGCGGGCGGCGGCGCGGTGGCGCTGGGCGGCGAGCACCTGTCGCTGCGCTACTTCAGCCGCGAGGTGGCGGCCAACTACCAGCACGGCCTGCGTACCTCCGGGGGCCGGCCGCATCTGGAGTATGCCAACTGGCAGCCCACGCCCGCTGGCCTGCTGCGGCACGCCCCGCTGGCCGCCGCCCAAACCCTGGTGCGGCCCTGGCCCGGCGAGTCGGCCCGGCCGCTCTACCTGGGGGCCAGCCTCGAAAATGCGCTGCTGGCCGGGCTGGTGGTGTTGGCGCTGGTAGCCGCTTGGCGGGGCCGGGCCGGCCGGCTGCCCGCCGCACTAGTGCTGGTGCTGCTGGCCTACTGCCTGCTGCTGGCCGCCTTCATCGGCCTCAGCACCCCCAACCTGGGCACCCTGGGGCGCTACCGGGCGGCCCTGCTGCCGTGGCTGCTGCTGCTGGTTTTGCAAAACGACTACGCCCGTCAGCTGTTTAGGAAGCTGAGATAAGAAAATGGGCGCTTGGAAAGCTCGGAAATCCATCCAATGCACTCTAAAATCCTCCTTCTTCCCCGTTGTACCTTTGTTAACTTATGGAAAACCCCGTTATCATTCTTGGCGCGCAGGCCGTGGGCACCGCCGCGCTGGATGCTTTTTTATCGAATGACGTCGTCGTGTATTGCCTGCTCGACGACGAGCCCAAGCTGCACAACACCGAGCTGCTCGACGTGCCCGTGATGGGCAACACCGACGACGGCGAACTGCTTAAACTCTTGGGCAAGAAGTGCGAAGTATTCGTAGCCACCGAAGACGCCGCCAGCCGCCGTAGCCTCACCAAAATGCTGCGCGATGAGTACGAGGTGATGCCCGTCAATAGCATTCACCAGCGCGCCAGCGTATCGGCGCACGCCGAACTGGGCCACGGCAACTACGTGGGTCCCAATGCAGTAGTAGCCGCCACGGCCAAAATTGGCGAGGGCATTCTCATCGGCCCCAACGCCGTGGTCGAAGGCCAGGCTAGCATCGGCGACTATGCGCAGCTGGGTAGCGGTGCCCAAATTGGCGTGGGTGCCAGCGTAGGCGCCAATGCCTTCGTGGGTGCCGGCGCTGTGCTGGTGGCCGGCGTAAAAGTGGGCGACAAGGCCCGCGTGGGCGCCGGCTCGGTGGTAGTGGCCGACGTGCCCGCCGGCCAAACGGTGTTTGGCAACCCGGCGGCTAAGGTTTAAATTAAAAATTAAAAATTATGAATTAAAAATGTCTTCTCGTTGCGTAAGTAGCTGAGCAGCCAATGAGTCAATTCATAATTTTTAATTCATAATTTTTAATTGAAAATGTATCAAGTCCTTCTCTATTACTGCTATACCCCGCTCGAAAACCCCGAGCAGTTTCGCGACGAGCACCACCGGCTGTGCCTCGACCTGGACCTGCGCGGGCGCATCATCGTGGCGGCCGAAGGGCTGAACGGCACCGTGTCGGGCACTCGCGAGGCGTGCGCCGCCTACATGGCCGCCGTGAAGGCCGACCCGCGCTTCGCCGCCCTCGAGTTTAAGGTGGATGAGGTGGCTAGCCACGCGTTTCAGAAGCTGCACGTGCGCGTGAAGCCTGAAATCGTGCACAGTAGCCTGCACCACGTACGCCCCCACGAAAAAACCGGCCAGCACCTTAGCCCGCAGGAGTTTAAGGAGTTGAAGGACCGCGACGACGTGGTGGTGGTGGATGTGCGCTCAGACTACGAATACAACCTCGGCCGCTTCAAAAACGCCGTGACGCTGGATATCGAGAATTTCCGTGACTTCCCCGAGCGCGTCGAGCGCTTGGAGCAATTCAAGGACAAGAAAATTCTGACCTACTGCACCGGCGGCGTGAAATGCGAAAAGGCCACCGCTTTCTTGCTCGAGCAGGGTTTTGAGAACGTGTACCAGCTGCACGGTGGCATTATCAAGTACGGCATTGAGGCGGGCGGCGAGGATTTTGAAGGCCAGTGCTACGTGTTTGATGGCCGCGTGGCGGTTGATGTTAATACAGTGAACCCCAGCGTTATCTCGCGCTGCCACCACTGCCAGCAGCCCTCGGCTAGGCTCATCAACTGCGCTAATCCGCACTGCAACGCCCACCTGCCGCTCTGCGAAAGCTGCGGCGAAACGTTGCAGGGTGCCTGCTCGGAGGCTTGCGCCGCGCACCCCGACAAGCGCCCCTACGACGGCACGGGTACCTACCCCAAGCAAAGCAACCATTATACCCCCGCGCAGGGTCTTGCTTCCTTTAGAATTAAAAATTAAAAATGAGAAATCAAAAATTGCGACTAGCTCATGTATTCGGGCAATAGCAATTTGCAGCTCATTTTTAATTCTTCATTTTTAATTTTTAATTAAAATCATGATTCCCGAATCCGAACTCATTCTGAACGCCGACGGCACGATTTACCACCTCAATCTGCTGCCTGACCACATTTCCGACACCATCCTGACTGTGGGCGACCCGGCGCGGGTGGCGCAGGTAAGCCGGCACTTCGACTCCATCGAGTTTGAGGGCACGCACCGCGAGTTTGTGACTCACGTGGGCTACTACCGCGGCAAGCGCCTCACGGTGCTGAGCACGGGCATGGGCACCGACAACATCGACATCGTGATGAACGAGCTCGATGCACTGGTGAACATCGACTTTATGTCGCGCACCGTGCGGCCCGTGGAAGAGCGGATGAGCCTGCGCATCATCCGGCTAGGCACCAGCGGCAGCTTGCAGGCCGACGTGCCGGTAGGCGCCATGCTGGCCACCCAGCACGCCATCGGCCTCGACTCACTCATGCAGTTTTACCCCTTCATGGAAACCGGCCTCGAAACGCAGGTAGCCAAGGATTTGCAGCAGCACATTGGCCTGCCATTTGCGCCCTACGTGGTGCGCGGCTCCGACCTGCTGCGCGAGCAGCTAGCCGCCGACCTGCTCATTGGCAACACCGTGACCTGCCCCGGCTTCTACGGCCCGCAGGGCCGCCGCCTGCGCCTCGACCTGCGCTCGGCCGACTATATGGAGCGCCTCCAGAACTTCCGCCACCAGAGCCCGGAGGGCGATTTCCGCCTCACCAACTTCGAGATGGAAACGGCCGGCTACTACGCGCTGGGCCAACTGTTGGGCCACGAGGTGCTCAGCCTCAACGCCATCGTGGCCAACCGCGCCACCGGCGAGTTTGCCAAAAACGCGGGCGATATCGTAGACCAGATGATTGCCCGCACTTTATCGCTGATTTAACGGATTCAACGAATTTCGCGGATACGTAGCTTCGCCACTGACTAAGCAAGAGCAAGCAAAAAGGCTACCTTATTGGTAGCCTTTTTACTGGTCCAGGATTTCTGCGCGTAGTCAGTAGCGAAGCTACGTATCCGCGAAATTCGTTGAATCCGTTAAATCTGCGATTAATAGAAGTCGAAGCCTAGCACGGCGCGCAGGGGCAGCGTAATGCCGGCTTTCAGGCTGAGATATTCGGGGTGGGCGCCCCACACGGTGGTTTGCACGCGCTTGGGTTGGCCGTCGGCGGTTTGGAAGAAAATATCGAGCTTACCCTGGTAGGCGTTGCCGAGGCGGGTGGCGCGCTCGGCATCGGCGCGGCGGCGCTCGCGGGCGGCGTGGTCGGTCAGGACATCCTCGGGAGCAAAGCGCAGGCTGGGAAGGGCTTCTTTCTCAACGGTTTCGACTGGCTGGTTGGTGGTGGGAGCAAACATAAGGCAGTGACGGCGGGAAGTGAACAAGAAAGCAGAATACCAAGCTACGCGGGCAGCAGCTTGTTTATTGTACCAACTCGGCCCCGGTTCGGTTTACAATTCGGCTGCCAAAAATTCCATCGTGTCGATGCCATCGGCATAATCACCCACGCCGGGGTGCTGGGCGCGGCCCAGCGGGAACGAGCCGGGATAGCGCCCGCCGGCCGATACGAGGCACTGCGTTTGGGCGGCCACGTCGGTGAGCTGGTCGAGCAGGTCAATTTCCTGGGTGTAGGTGCTGTAGTGCACCACCGAAATGGGCGACACGAGCGCCATGCGCTCGGTGAGCAGCAGAAAACCCGTGTCGAAGTGCGGCACGGCATTTACGAGCAAAATGCTCTTGTTGTAGTCGTAATTGTTCTGGTACTTATGGTGGTTGAGCACCGCGTGCCAGGGCTGGAGCGCGTCGAGCAGCGGCACAAAGTTGTAGCCTTCGGGCACGTAGAGCTTGCTCACGTTGCGGCACCCTAGGCCATAATACTGGAAAATATCGGGGCCCAACTCGGCTAGCTCCTCTGCCGTTTCGCGGCCGGTGAGGATGGCCAGGCTGGTGCGGTTGCGCCGGATGAGGTGGGGCCGGTTCTTGAAATAAAACTCGAAGTAGCGGGCCGTGTTGTCCGAGCCGGTGGCGATGAAGGCATCAGCCGCGTTGAGGCGCTCCACAAACTGGATGCGCTCGGTAAAGGCCGGCTCGATGTCGGTTAGCTCCTTGGCAATCCAGAGCATAAGCACCGTGTCGTCCTTGCTAGGCTTAGCCAGCAGCGTGTGGCCGCTGAGCAGCACGCACAGCATATCGTGGAAGCCCACGAGCGGAATGTTGCCGGCCATTACCACGCCCACTTTGCGGGGCTCGGCGGGCTCGGCGGGCTCGGCGGGGTAGCGGCCAGCCCAGTGGCTGAGGGCGGGCTCTTCGAGCAAGTGCGCGATGCCGGCGATGGCGGCGCGCACGTTGGGCAGGTCGAACCAGGCGTTGCGGCTGCGGGCGCGGCTAGCGAGGTCTACTAGTTCGTCTTCGGAGAGGGAAGCGAGGCGGCGGCCAAGCGCCGCGAAGGCGGCGAGGCGGGCAGAATGATTCAGCATAAGAAAGGGTAGCGGCGAGCCGGAATGAACCGTACTTTTGAGGGTTCGAACTAGCCTAGGCTCGTGCTTTTACGTACAGCCGGGCAGCTTTGACCAAGTAAAATTACTCACTAGCATAAGGAGACGACGGCAATGGCCATCATGATAACCGACGAGTGCATCAACTGTGGTGCCTGCGAACCGGAATGCCCCAACACCGCCATTTATGAGGGCGGCGCCCAGTGGCGCTGGGCCGATGGCACCACGCTGAAGGAAGTGCAGACCATCGACGGCAAAACCGCCGGCGGCACCGACCCCCAGAAGCCGGTTTCCAACGAGTACTACTACATCGTAACCGATAAGTGCACCGAGTGCGTGGGCTTCCACGAGGAGCCGCAATGCGCCGCTGTGTGCCCCGTAGACTGCTGCGTAGACGACCCCGACCACCGCGAAACCCGCGAGCGCCTCACCCAGAAGCAGCACTGGCTGCACAAGGCGGCGTAGAACTGTAGCGCGGATTCTGTAGTCCGCGTCCGTTTGCATTTAATTTAAGCGTTTGTCATGCTGAGCCTGTCGAAGCATCTCTACCGCACCGTTGGATTAGTAATCTAACGGTGCGGTAGAGATGCTTCGACAGGCTCAGCATGACAAACGTTTTTTAGATTAGCCAAAGCTAGAAAAGCTGCCGGCTAGCATCCTGTTCGGCCGCCAGCAGCGCCAGAAACTCGTCCCGCGATACTTCTTCCGCGCCCAGCGCCGCCATGTGCGGCGTCAGCTGCTGAATATCGAACCAGCTAGCCCCACGCGCCGCCAGGTGGCCAGCTAGCGCCAGCACCGCCAGCTTGGAGGCATTAGGCCGGTGGTGAAACATGCTTTCGCCCGCGAACACCCCTAGCACCGCCACGCCGTAGAGGCCGCCCACCAACTCGTCGCCCTCCCAGACCTCCACGCTGTGGGCGTGGCCGGCGGCGTGCAGCGCTTCGTAGCCGCGCACCAATTGCGGGGTTATCCAGGTGCCCTCCTGGCCGGGGCGCGGCTGGACCTGGCAGGCCCGCATCACCTGCCCAAACGCGGTGTCGAAGCTGATGCGCCACGGCGACTGCCGCTGCGCCCGCGCTAGGCTGCGACCTACGTGCAGGCTAGCCAGCCGCAAAATGCCCCGGCGCGGCGGGCAAAACCAAGCTAACGGCCACCCCGGCACCGGCCACGGAAAAATGCCCTGGCTATAGGCCGCCACTAGGTTTTCGACGGTGGGCTGGCCGCCGAGCAGCAGGCCGTCGAGGTCGTCGCGCGCGGCGGTGGGCGGGGGGAAGGCGAGGGGCATTAAATGCTAAGCAAAAATTTGTATCAGTAACCCATGCTAAATCGAGTCAAGTATATTGTAGTTTGTGACAATTTAGCAAGAGAGGTACCTTCCATAAAAGATTTAGTTAATCGAAATTACCAGCACGTTTCCCTCTCGCATACTATTCACATGCAAAACAGCTAGTTATTTACAACATTATGAAAATCAACGTGATATTATTTGTAGCCTTGGTTGCAAGTAAGTCCGCCGAAGCGCAGAGTATCTTGTCTTGTGAGTATATGCGGCCTGATACCACGGTCCAAGCCCGCTGGTTGTTACAGAACCTGAAGTATAAGCGCGATACGCTGTGGTATCGTAACGCCCCGTTGCAGGTCTGCTCGTCCGAAGGAGGCTTTGCTTTGAATTTTGGTTGTAGTGACTATTACAATCAAGCTGGTTTTGACGTATACTATGACGATTTTGTGGGTGCTTCTCCGTTTAATAACCGGATAAAAGGACTAAAAACGGGCATATGGTTTACGCACACGTTATTTGGGAGCGTCAAAACTGCTACTTACTATATTGAAGGCCGAGTACGCTTCATAATGGCCTTCTGGCCCAATGGGCGGCCCCAAAGTATCCACGCTTTCAAAGCTTCAGGTAAATCAGTAGGCGAACGGGTTATTGGAGGGAGCGTGTATTATAAACGCAGGTAAGAGCTTTTTAAGCTGCGCTAAACTCGCGCCAGTAATGTCACTAAAAGCGAAAGCGGCACCTTAGCGGTTTGCCGTACTTTTGCCCCCTAGTAGCAGACCCCCGACCACATGTCCCTCGCCAAAACCTATTCGCCCGCCGACGTTGAAGCCAAATGGTACCAGCGCTGGCAGGAGCAGGGCTTTTTCCAAGCCAAACCCAACGCCCGCAAGCAGCCCTACACCGTGGTTATTCCGCCGCCCAACGTGACGGGCGTGCTGCACATGGGCCACATGCTCAACAATACCATCCAGGACGTGCTCGTGCGCCGCGCCCGGATGCAAGGCAAGGAAGCCTGCTGGGTGCCCGGCACCGACCACGCCAGCATCGCCACCGAGGCCAAGGTAGTGGCTATGCTCAAGGAGCAGGGCATCAATAAGAAAGACCTGAGCCGCGAAGACTTCCTGACCCACGCCTGGGCCTGGAAAGAGAAGTACGGTGGCATCATTCTGGAGCAGCTGAAGCAGCTCGGGGCTAGCTGCGACTGGAGCCGCACGCGCTTCACCATGGAGCCCAAGCTGACTGAGGCCGTGCTGCGCGTGTTCGTGGACTTGTACCGCAAGGGTCTGATTTACCGCGGCGTACGCATGGTGAACTGGGACCCGCTGGGCGGCACCGCCATCTCCGATGAGGAAGTGATTCCGAAGGACACCCAGGCCAAGATGTATCACCTCAAGTACGAGGTGGTGGGCCAGCCCGGCCGCTTCCTCACGGTGGCTACCTCGCGCCCCGAAACGGTGATGGCCGACGTAGCCGTGGCCGTGAACCCCACCGACCCACGCTACCAGGACCTGGCCGGGCAGCGCGTGCGCATCCCGCTGCTGGGCCGCGAAATTCCGGTTATCCAGGATGAGTACGTGACGGTGGACTTTGGCACGGGCGCGCTGAAAGTGACGCCCGCCCACGACCTGAACGACTACGAGCTGGGTCTGAAGCATAACCTGCCGGTTATTGATATTCTGAACGATAACGGTACGCTCAACGAGAAGGCTGAGCTGTACGTGGGCCAGGACCGGTTTGCGGCCCGCCGCAACATTGTGAAGGACCTAGGCGAGGCCGGCCTGCTCGATAAAATCGAGGAGTACGCCAGCATCGTGCAGACTTCGGAGCGCACCGGGGCCGTGATTGAGCCTAAGCTGAGCTTGCAGTGGTTTCTGAAAATGGAGCACCTGGCCAAGCCTGCGCTCGAAGTGGTAGAAAACGACACCATCAAGCTGCACCCGCCCAAGTTCAAGAACATGTACCGGGTGTGGATGGAGAACGTGCGCGACTGGTGCATCTCGCGCCAGCTGTGGTGGGGCCAGCGCATTCCGGCCTACTACCTGCCCGATGGCTCGTTTGTAGTGGCCCAGAACGAGGCCGAGGCCGTGGAGCTAGCCCGCGAGCAGTGCGGTAACCCCGAGCTGCAAGCCAGCGACCTGCGCCAGGATGAGGACGTGCTCGATACCTGGTTTTCGTCGTGGCTGTGGCCCATCTCGGTGTTCGCTGGCTTCGATGACCCGGATAATGCTGACATCAACTACTTCTACCCGACCAACGACCTCGTAACGGCCCCCGAAATCCTGTTTTTTTGGGTGGCGCGCATGATTATGGCCGGGTTGGAATACCGCAAGGAAGTGCCGTTCAAAAACGTGTACCTGACTGGTATCGTGCGCGATGCCCAGGGCCGCAAGATGAGCAAGCAGCTCGGCAACTCGCCCGACCCGCTCAACCTCATCCGCGACTTCGGCGCCGACGCGGTGCGCACGGGCATGCTGTTTTCGTCGCCGGCCGGCAATGACCTGTTCTACGACCAGAAGCTGATTGACCAGGGCCGTAACTTCAACAATAAGCTCTGGAACGCCTTTCGCCTTGTAAAAGGCTGGGAGGCGGACAACGCGCTGCCCTTCGCCAACATGCAGGCCGTGAGTTGGTTTGAGGCCAAGCTGGCCGAAACGGTGGCGGTGCTCGACGAGCACTTCGAGAAATTCCGGATGAGCGACGCGCTGCTGACGGTGTACAAGCTCGTGTGGGACGACTTCTGCGGGCAGTACCTCGAAATGGTGAAGCCCGCCTACCAGCACCCCATCGATGCCGAAACGTTGCGCGCCACCGTGGGCTTCCTCGAAACGTTGCTCAAGCTGCTGCACCCCTTCATGCCCTTCATCACCGAAGAGCTGTGGCACGAGCTGGCCGAGCGCGGCCCCAAGGATTACGTGTGCGTGGCCCACTGGCCCAAGGTGACCGCCCCTGCCCACAGCGCCGACACTCTGGCCGAGATGGACAAGGCGCTGGCCATCGTGGCCGGTGTGCGCAACGTGCGCAACCAGAAGAACCTGGGCCCCGTGAAGCCATTGGAACTGGCCGTGAAGACGGACGACCGGGCTGCCATTGAGGCCTACGCCGGACTCGTGCGCAAGCTGGCTAACCTCAGCGACTTGACCTTCGTGACCGAAGGGCCGGCCAGTTCGGTAAGCTTCGTGCAGGGTAGCAGCGAGTTCTTCATTCCGCTCGATATGCAGGTGGATGCCGCCGCCGAGCGCGCCCGCGTCGAGAAGGAGCTGGAATACGCCATCGGCTTCCGCGACTCGGTGAACAAGAAGCTGGGCAACGAGAAGTTCGTGGCCAACGCCAAGCCCGACGTGCTGGAGCGCGAACGCCAGAAGCTGGCTGATGCGGAAGGCAAAATCACCGCCTTAGAGCAGGCGCTCAAGGCGCTGTAAGCAGCAAAAAGGCTAGCCAAGCCAGGTGCCCGGTCCGACCAATTGCTATTGGCCGAGCTGGGCATTTTGGCTGGTAGCGCGTTGCTGTTCAATCAGTAAAAGATGAAATTATAGAATGTTCGCCAAAAAAATAACCGGCTTAGTTGCTATTTCTGGCGTTTCTTTGAGGTAGCCAACTACCAATTCTGTTCGTATGAAACTACTCTCTACTCTCTGGCTTAGCTGCCTGGCTAGCCTCGCGGCACTATCCGCGCAGGGCCAGGCCGCGGCCACTGGTTCTATGCCCAATCCACCCATTGCTACCATCAAGGCCAAGCAGCTGGCCTCGCCCCACGGCACCCGCACCGACAACTACTACTGGCTCAACGAGCGCGAGAACCCGCAGGTACTCGACTACCTGAAGCAGGAAAATGCCTACTTCGACGAGAAGATGGCGCCGGTAAAAACGCTGGAAGACAAGCTTTTCACTGAAATGAAGGGCCGCATCAAGGAGCAGGATGCCTCGGTGCCCTACCGCGACCACGGCTACTACTACTATACCCGCTACGAAACCGGCGGCGAGTATCCGCTCTACTGCCGCAAGGCGGGCAGCCTCACCGCGCCCGAGGAAGTGATGCTCAACGGCAACGAGATGGGCCAGGGCAAATCGTACTTCGCCATCGGTGGCTACGAGGTGAGCGACGACAACCAGACGCTGGCCTACGGCACCGATGAGGTGAGCCGCCGCCTCTACACGCTGCATTTCAAGAACCTGAAAACCGGCGAGCTTTACCCCGAGAAAATTGCCAATACCGCCGGCTCGGCCGTGTGGGCGGCCGACAACAAAACCGTGTTTTACGCCAAGAAGGACGTGGGCACGCTGCTGGCCAATCAGGTGTACCGCCACACGCTGGGCACCGACCCCAGCCAGGATGTGCTGGTGTACGAGGAAAAAGATAACACCTTCGGCGTCAACATCGAGCGCAGCAAATCGCGCCAGTACGTGGGCATCACGCTGCACAGCTCGCTGTCGTCGGAGTACCGCTACCTGGAGGCCAGCAAGCCCACGGGGCAGTTTAAGGTGTTTCTGAAGCGCGAGCCCGACCACCTGTATGAGGTGCAGGATGCCAACGGCGAGTTTTACGTGCTCACCAACTGGGACGCGCCCAACTTCCGGATAATGGCCACGCCGCTGACCAACACCAGCAAGGCGCAGTGGGAAGACGTGGTGCCGCAGCGCGACGACGTCTTCATCGAGCAGATGGAGCTGTTCAAAGAATACCTCGTGCTGAACGAGCGCGCCGAGGGCCTGCGCGAGCTGCGCGTCATCAACCTGGCCACCGAAATCGGGCAGGTGGTGCCGTTCCGCGAAACGGCCTACACCACGTTTATCGGCGCCAACCCCGAGTTCGACACGCCCGTGCTGCGCCTCACCTACACCTCGTTTACGACGCCCACCAGCACCTACGACTACAATATGGCCAGCCAGAAGCTGACCCTGCTGAAGGAGCAGCCGGTGCTGGGTGGCTTCAACAAGGACGACTACACCACCGAGCGCGTGTTTGTGAAGGCCCGCGATGGCAAGGAGATTCCGATGACCATCGTGTACAAAAAAGGCTTCAAAAAAGATGGCAACGGGCCGCTGCTGCAATACGCCTACGGCTCGTACGGCCTCTCGATGGACCCCACGTTTTCGGCCGCGCGCCTGAGCCTGCTCAACCGGGGCTTTGCCTACGCGCTGTGCAGCATCCGGGGCGGGCAGGAGCTGGGCCGCCAGTGGTTTGAGGACGGCCGCATGCTGCACAAGAAGAACTCGTTTACCGACTTCATCGACTGCTCGCTTTACCTGCTGCGCGAAAAATATACTTCTACCAACAAGCTCTTTGCCCAGGGCGGCAGCGCCGGCGGCCTGCTCATGGGTGCCGTGGTCAACATGCGCCCCGACCTCTACAAGGGCGTCATCGCGGCCGTGCCGTTCGTGGACGTGGTCACGACGATGTCGGACGCCAGCATTCCGCTCACTACCGGCGAGTACGACCAGTGGGGCAACCCCGCCGAGAAGAAGTACTACGACTACATGCTCTCGTACTCGCCCTACGACAACGTGAAGGACCAGAACTACCCCAACATGCTCGTACTCACCGGCCTGCACGACTCGCAGGTGCAGTACTTCGAGCCTGCCAAGTGGGTAGCCAAGCTGCGCGCCACCAAAACCGACAACCACCTGCTGCTGCTGCACACCGACATGGAGGCCGGCCACGGCGGCGCCTCGGGCCGCTTCAAGGCCCTGCACGACGTGGCGCGCCAGTATGCGTTCCTGTTCCTGCTGCTGGGGCCGAAGGCGATGTAGCGGCTGGCTAGCCAGCTGATTAGCGCGAAACGGAAGGCGCGGTGGTCGAGTGGTCCGCCGCGCTTTTTTCGTCGGCGCTCAGCTGGGCTTGCAGTTGGAAGGTGACCTGCTGGCAGGCTTCACTTTTCATCTGGGCATCCTTGAGCGCGTTTTGCGTGAGGGTCAACTGCCAGTAGAGAAAGAAAATCAGGCCTAGCGAGATGGCCAGAGTCACGATGAAGAGGAGGTTTTTCATGTCCAACTAAAAACGAAAAGCAGAACGTCATGCTGAGCTTGCCGAAGCATCTCTATCGCGCCGTTAGAATTACTAACCCTAGCGGCGCGAGCGAGATGCTTCGGCGAACTCAGCATGACGTTCTTTTTAAATAAAGAAGTCGCGGTGGTGCGTTATTAAATGGCCGTGTTCGGGTCGAACTGCTCCAGGTAATCAGCCACCTTGCGCACGAACATGCCACCGAGCGAGCCATCGACCACGCGGTGGTCATAACTGTGGCTGAGGAACATGAAGTGGCGCACGCCGATGAGGTCGCCCTGGGGCGTCTCAATTACGGCCGGCTTCTTCTTGATGGCACCCACGGCCATGATGGCCACCTGCGGCTGCATGATGATGGGCGTGCCCATGACGTTGCCAAACGAGCCCACGTTGCTCAGCGTGTAGGTGCCGCCTTCGAGGTCGGCGGGC
>Ga0160428_1000573_pt1 | contig 38817 bp, 35 predicted proteins | sample SolpanmetagenomM_FD_108198 | JGI IMG/M metagenome (GOLD analysis project Ga0160428, IMG submission 108198) | Solar panel surface microbial communities from Lawrence Berkeley National Laboratory, California, USA - M | ecosystem: Engineered > Built environment > Solar panel > Unclassified ... | reverse complement strand
TCTGAAATCGCCGAAAAAGTAAAAGCCATCATTATCGACAAGCTGGGTGTTGAAGCCTCGGAAGTAACGCCGGAAGCCAGCTTCACCAACGACCTGGGTGCCGATTCGCTCGACACCGTGGAGTTGATTATGGAATTCGAAAAGGAATTCAACGTCAGCATCCCCGATGACCAGGCTGAGAACATCCAGACCGTGGGCCAGGCAGTGAGCTACCTCGAAGAGCACGCTAAGTAGTCTTGCCGCGCCGTAGCAACGTAGTAGTGCTACGGCCCGGACAAGAAAAATTGCCTATACCGGCCGGCTCGCCGCCGGCCGGTTTTGCTGTTTTATCGCTTCTCTAATTTCCGGTTTTCAATCACGCCGCCAGTCCGGCGTCCGCTTTATGTCGTCCATCCGACGCGTTGTCGTAACCGGCCTCGGGGCCATCACTCCTCTGGGCAGCACCGTGGCTACCTACTGGGAAGGCCTCAAAAACGGGGTGAGCGGGGCTGCCCCCATCACGCGTTTCGACGCTACCAAATTCAAAACGCGCTTTGCCTGCGAGGTAAAGAACTATAACGCTACCGATTACTTCGAGCGCAAGCAAGGGCCGAAAATGGACTTGTTTACGCAGTTTGCCGTCATCGCTTCCGACGAGGCCATTGCCGACGCGGGCTTGCTCGAAGGCGTTGATAAGGACCGGGTGGGCGTTATCTGGGGCTCGGGCATCGGCGGGCTGCGGTCGTTGCAGGAAGAGTGCTTCCAGTTTGAGCGCGGCGATGGCACGCCCCGGTACTCGCCGTTCTTTATTCCGCGCATGATTGCCGATTCTTCATCGGGCAACATCTCGATTAAGAATGGCTTTCGCGGCCCCAACTTCGTGACCACCTCGGCCTGCGCCTCGTCGAATGACGCGCTGATTGCGGCTTTCAACAACATTCGCCTGGGCATTGCCGACGCCATCGTGACGGGCGGCTCCGAGGCGGCCATCACCGAGTCGGGCGTGGGCGGCTTCAACGCCCTCAAGGCCATGAGCGAGCGCAACGACGACCCGGCTTCGGCCTCGCGGCCTTATGACAAGGAGCGCGACGGCTTTGTGCTGGGCGAGGGCGCGGGCGCGCTGGTGCTTGAAGAGTACGAACACGCCAAGGCGCGCGGTGCCAAGATATACGCCGAGGTTATCGGCGGCGGCATGTCGTCGGATGCCTACCACATTACGGCCCCGGACCCCAGCGGCTCGGGCGTGGTGCTGGTAATGCGCAACGCGCTGCGCGACGCTGGCATCGAGCCGCACGAAGTGGACTACATCAACACCCACGGCACGAGCACGCCGCTCGGCGACGGGGCCGAAATCAAGGCGATTGAGACGGTGTTTGGCGAGCACGCGCCCAAGCTCAACATCTCCTCGACCAAGAGCATGACGGGCCACCTGCTGGGCGGCGCGGGCGGCATTGAGGCAGTGGCCAGCATCCTGGCCATCAAGCACGGCATTGTGCCGCCGACCATTAACCTGCACACGCCCGACCCGGAAATCAACCAGGCGCTGAACTTTACGCCCAATGTGGCGCAGCACCGCGAGGTAAATGTGGCGCTCAGCAACACGTTTGGCTTTGGCGGGCACAACACGTCGGTGCTGTTTCGCAAGCTGGCTGAATAGCCAGGCTTTTGCCTAAAAGAACGTCATGCTGACGAAGGAAGCAGCTCGCCTGGGTCGTTGAACGATACGGCCGAGATGCTTCCTTCGTCAGCATGACGTTCTACTTATTTCTCTAAAAAGCTAACGGCTAGTAGCTCAAGGCTAACGGCTCATTTTCATGCCTCTTCCCCTCTTTGGCCTGTTTCAGCGGCTGCTGGGCAGCGATAAGCAATTTCGGCAGGCCGTGGCCACCGTCATCGGCCAGGACCCGCACAACGCGCAGCTCTACCGACTGGCTTTCACGCACTCGTCGGTGGTGAAGCAGGACCCCGGCGCGGGCCGCCACCAGAGCAACGAGCGGCTGGAGTTTTTGGGCGATGCCGTGCTGGGCACCGTGGTGGCCGAGTACCTGTTTCGCAAGTACCCGTACGAGCAGGAAGGCTTTTTGACCGAAACGCGCTCGCGCATCGTGAATCGCGAGAGCTTGAACGCCATTGCGTTGAAGATGGGCCTTGATAAGCTGGTGCAGCTCGACACGGCCCAGAGCCGGGTGGCCCGCTCGCGCTCCGTGAACGGCAACGCGCTGGAAGCCCTGGTAGGCGCCGTGTACCTGGACCTGGGCTACAAGGCCGCCCGCAAGTTTGTCCTAAAGGGCTTGATTAAGCCTTTCGTAGACGTCACGAAGCTGACGACCACCACCTCCAACTACAAGAGCAAGCTCATCGAGTGGGCCCAGCGCCACGGCAAGGACGTGCGCTACGAACTGAGCGGCGAGCCCCGCCCCGGCGGCGTCATGGAATTTACGGCCACCGTGCTGCTGAGCGACGAAGTCGTGGCCACCGGCATGGGCCTCAATAAAAAGCAGGCCGAGCAGCTGGCCGCCGAGCGCGCGCTGGCGGCGCTGGGGGTGTGAGGTTAATTATGAATTGTAAATGATGAATTATGAATTGCTACTCTTGGCTGGGAGTAACTTTCTATACTAGTAAGGCTTTGACTACCAACGCCTCGTCACCGCGTCAACGAGCGTAAGCTTTTTAGCAGTGGTGTACACCGTTCATACTTTTTAATTCATACTTAAAAGAAATGCGCATTGCCGGAGCCGCCCTCAACCAGATTCCCTTCGACTGGGCCCATAATCTTCAGAATATCAGCGCCGCCATTGCCCAGGCCAAGGCTGAGGGCGTGGAGTTGCTGTGCCTGCCCGAGTTGTGCCTGACGGGCTACAACTGCGAAGACCTGTTTTTGAGCGACTGGCTGCCGGCGGCGGCGCTGGCGCACTTGCAGCAGATTCGGCCGCTTACCGAGGGGATTTGCGTGGTGGTGGGCCTGCCGGTGCGGCTGGCCCATCGCACCTACAACACGGCCGCCGTGCTGCGTGATGGCCAGATTTTGGGCTTCGCGGCCAAGCAGTTTTTGGCTAATGATGGCGTGCACTACGAGCCGCGCTTTTTTGTGCCGTGGGTGGCGGGCGAAACGACCACCGTGGAGCTGAATGGCGAAAGCTGGCCGCTCGGCGACCTCACGTTTGAGCATTTGGGCGTGCGGTTTGGCTTCGAGATTTGTGAGGATGCCTGGCGGCCCGACGATGTGCGGCCCGCCTGCCGGCTGCGCGGCAAGGTCGAGCTGATTGTGAATCCGTCGGCCAGCCACTTTGCCATGAGCAAGACGGACCTGCGCTACAAGCTGGTGCTCAATGCCTCGCGCAACTTTGCGTGCACCTACCTCTACGCCAATTTGCTGGGCAACGAGGCGGGGCGCATCATCTACGACGGTGAGATTCTCATTGCCCGCAACGGCCACCTGCTCAAGCGCAACCAGCTGCTGAGCTTCAAGGAAGTGGATATGGAGTGGGCCGATGTGGACTTCGGCCAGCCGCTGGAAGTAGCCGATACGCTCGTGCCGCTGCCCGCGCCCGACGAATACCGCGAGCTAAACCAGGCCATGAGCCTGGGCTTGTTTGACTACCTGCGCAAGGCGCGCAGCCGGGGCTTCGTGCTGAGCCTCAGCGGCGGGGCCGACTCGTGCTTTTGCGCCGTGGGCGTGGCCGAGATGGTGCGCCTAGGAGTGGCGGAGCTGGGCGAGGCGGAGTTTAAGCGCCGCAGCGGGGCCTTTGACGAGGCCAAGACGGCGGTGGTGCAAACCGGCGCGGGCGGCCAAGCTACCCAGCAAGCGGTGGATGTTGAAAACCAGGCCGCGCCAGCAAACCAAAAGCCCACGACGACCAACCAGCAGCTCGTCAACCACCTGCTGACGTGCGCCTACCAGGGCACCGTCAATTCCTCCGACGACACTTTGAACTCGGCTGAGGAGCTGGCCGACAGCATTGGGGCGCGCTTTTTCAACTGGACGATTGACGACGAGGTGGCCGGCTACGTGGGCAAAATTGAGGGCGCGCTGGGCCGCGACCTCACCTGGCAAACCGACGACCTGGCCCTGCAAAACATCCAGGCGCGGGTGCGGGCCCCCGGCATCTGGCTGCTGGCCAACGTGCAGAACTGCCTGCTCATCACCACCAGCAACCGCTCGGAGGCCAGCGTGGGCTACTGCACGATGGACGGCGACACGGCCGGCAGCATCTCCCCCATTGCGGGCGTCGATAAGGATTTTGTGAAAAAATGGCTGCGCTGGGCCCAGACTGAGCTGGGCTACGAGGCCCTGCGCCACGTCAACGCCTTGCAGCCCACTGCCGAGCTGCGCCCACTGGCCGATAAGCAAACCGATGAGCGCGACCTCATGCCCTACGCGCTGCTCAACCGCATCGAGCGGCTGGCCTTCTACGACCGGCTGGCGCCCGCCGCCGTGCTGGCCCAGCTCGTGGCCGAAGACCCCGCTGCCGAGCCGGAGCAGCTGCGCGCCTACGTCAAGCGCTTCTACCAGCTCTGGAGCCGCAACCAGTGGAAGCGCGAGCGCTACGCCCCCAGCTTCCACCTCGACGACTACAACGTGGACCCGCGCTCGTGGCTGCGCTTCCCCATTCTGAGCGGCGGCTTTGGCGCAGAGCTGGCGGCCCTGTAGAGGCGCCAAAACCGGTTGTAATGCAGGCAGCAATAATTTATTTTGTTTGCCAGTCAATAACTTATCAATTCAGCAGGCCAAGCCCCGCAAGTTTTTGGCACGCCCGGCACCTAAGCCTTTGCAACACCGGCCCACTAGGCTGCGCCAGTGTTGCAAAGGCTTTTTGCTTTCCTCTCCGCGCTGCGTTCTCCTATGGCTTACAGCCTGCCCCTGCTTGCTCCCGTTGCCGAGCCGCCCGCCCCGGGCGGGCATGGGAGCACCGCCGATGCCGAGCTGGTAGCGCAGCTTCAGCAGGGCAGCGAGGCGGCGTTTCGCACGTTGGTGGCGCGCTACCAGGGGCGGGTGTACCGCACGGCTTTTTCGCTGCTGCGCTCGGCCGAGGACGCCGAGGACGTGGCCCAGGAAGTGTTTGTGGAAGTGCACCAGACTATCGGCCGGTTTCGGGGCGAGGCGGCGCTCAGCACCTGGCTTTATCAGCTGGCCACGTCGCGGGCCCTGCAACACCGCCGGCGGCAGGCCGCCCGCAAGCGCTTCGCGTTTTTTACCAGCCTGCTGGGCTTTACCAACCAGGTGCTGCACGATGTGCCCGACCACGCCCACCCGCAGGCCCTGCTGGAGGGCGCGCAGCAGCTGCAACAGTTGCAGCGGCACATTGGCCGCCTGCCCGCCCAGCAGCAGGTGGCCTTCACGCTGCGCCACGAGCAGGAGCTGCGCTACGAGGAGATAGCGGCCGTGCTGGGTACCAGCGTGGCAGCCGTTGAATCCTTGCTCTACCGGGCCCGGCACACGCTGCGCCAACACCTTCAGTCCCCTACCCGCCATGTCTGACCCCACTACCCGGCCCGGCTCCGATGAGGAGTGGGCGGCGCTGCTCGCCCAGCTGCGGCACCAGCCCCCGGTGCAGCCGCAGCCTTTCTTTTACGCCCGCGTGCAGGCCCGCCTCCACGCCCGGCGCGCCACCACCGGCGCCGGGCTGCCCGGCTGGCTGCGCCGCCCGGCCTACGCCGCCCTGCTGGCTTGCCTGATTTTGGCCGTGAGCGGCGATGGCGCGGCCCTGCGGGCGGCGCCGGCGGCGGCCCACCCGGGGCCGCCGGCCCGCGCGCTCAGCCGCTGATGAGGGGCGCGCCCGCCCCGGCGCCGCCCGAAGTACCTTTGACATCCCCTTTCTTTTTAGCTGCCCATGACTGCACCGCTCGCTTACATTACCTGGAACGTCTCGCCCATTATCGCCGAAATCGGGCCGCTGCTGCTGCGCTGGTACGGCGTGCTGTTTGCGCTGGGCTTCGTTATCGGCTCGTTTGTGCTCACGCACATTTACAAGGAAGAAGGCGTGCGGCCCTACTGGGTCGATGTCATTACCTTTTACATGGTGGTGGGCACGGTGCTGGGGGCGCGGCTGGGCCACGTTTTTTTCTACGACTGGGCTTCGTATAAAGAGCATCCGGGCGAGATTCTCAAAATCTGGCACGGCGGGCTGGCCTCGCACGGCGCTACCATCGGCATCCTGCTGGCGGTGTTCATCTTCAGCGTCCGCAATAAGTTTGACTATCTCTGGGTGCTCGACCGCATCGTGATTGTGGTGGCCATCGGGGGCGCCTGCATCCGGCTGGGCAACCTCATGAATTCGGAGATTGTGGGCAAGCCCACCGATGCGCCGTGGGCCTTCGTGTTTCCGCGCGATGAGGAGCATTTAGTAAAAGCTACACACCCTCTTCCAGCGGGCGCCGTTCAGGTAGCTGCCATACCTGTAGTTCACCAGGATGGAAGCTACGGCTACCAGCTAGCCCCAGCAGGCACGCCTGTAGCCCCTGATTCGCCAATGGCCGTGCCCCGCCACCCCACCCAGATTTACGAGTCGCTGTTCTGCATTTTCCTGCTCGTCCTGCTCTACGGGCTTTGGAATAAATACAAGGCGCGCACGCCGCGCGGCCTACTCTTCGGCCTGTTTGTGGTGCTGCTGTTCACGTTCCGCCTCGGCGTCGAGTTTCTGAAGGAAAACCAGGTGTCACAGGAAACCGGCCTCATTGCCCAGTACCACCTCAACATCGGGCAATTGCTCAGCATCCCGTTCATCCTCATTGGCCTGTGGGTGCTACTGCGCGCCGGCAAAGACCCCCAGAACCCCTACGGCTACGCCCCCCGCGACCTGGCCGAGGAAGAAGCCGCCGCCCTCCAGGCCAAGCGCTAGCTAAGCCTTAGCCCCGCAAACACGTCGTCCCCACGCCGGGAAGCCAGGTTTTCAAGCGAAACCCGGCCTTCCCGACGTGGGGACGACGTGCTTGCGGGCGCAATGCCCCTGTTCAAACCGCAGAAGGCAGCCTTTCAGGCGAAACCCTGCCTTGCCGACGATGGCAGGGCAGGGTTTCGCCTGAAAGATGGCCTTACCGACGCCGGCAATCCTTGTTAGCAACTCGGCCCCTATAAATCCAGCTCGTACACATCGCCCTTTTCGGTCGTGATGAGCAGGGTATTCTGGTTTTTAAAGGCCGCGCCCTCCGTTTGGCCGGCGCCTTGCAGGCTGATGCGGCGCGGGGTGGCCTTTAGGATATCGGCCCACGAATTACCATCTAGCACAAACAGTTCCTGGCGGGCTAGCAGCACGAGGCGGTGGCCATCGGGCGAGAGCGTGGCATCGGTGACCTCGCCGGGGATGGCGAGCTTGGCCACGGCCTTGGCGGTGTAGCTGCCGGGCGTTTCGGGCACGGTATACACCTTGCAGGTGCTTTGGGTAGCGCGGTCCTTGGTGAACAGGTACACCTGCCCATCGTGCCAGAGACTGGCCTCGCAGTCAAAGTTGCGCTCGCTTTTGTTCGGCGGAAACTCGGTCTGGTCGGGATATTTGAAGCTGATTTTCTGCACCTGGCTGGGCGTGGCGGGCCGGAAGCGCAGGATGGCCAGGTTCTGGCGGTCGGAGTTGTTGTTGCCGCAGTCGCCCATGTAGTAGTTGCCGCTGTTGTCGCGGCTCAGGCTTTCCCAGTCGTGGTTGGGCGCGCCCAGCGTAAACTGGGCCACCTGCTGGCCGGTGCCATCCACCCGGTACACGGTGGGCGCCTGCCCATCATCGCCGAAGGTGAAATAGGTGCCCGCCTCGGGCGCCGCGCACAGGCCCGAGCTTTCCATGATGCCATCGGTGAGCTTGCCCATGTGGCGCAGGCCATCGGCCCGGGCGGCCTCCTTGTCTTTCTTGTGGGAGCCTTTTTTGCCCTTTTTGCCCGATTTTTCGGGCTTGGTCTGGGCTACGTCCTGCGGCTGGTCGGCGCCGGCCGCTTGGTTATCGGCCGGCGAGCAGGCCGAGGTGAGAAGCATAATGCCCAGCAAGGGGCGGATGATGAGCGGAATACCTAGCATAGGCGCCCTTGTACGCTAAAGCCCGGCCGGGGGCTACACCACTGCCCAGCTTTAGGGCACCGGGTCGAAGCCCTGCCCGCCCCAGGGGTGGCAGCGCGCGATGCGCCGCAGCGCCAGCCGCCCGCCCCGCCCCGCGCCATATTTGGCAATGGCCTCGGCGGCATAGGCCGAGCAGGTGGGCGTGTAGCGGCAGCTCGGCGGCGTGAGCGGCGAAATAAAGAGCTGGTAAAACCGCACGAGCAGCAGCAGCAGGCGACGAAGCATAAGCAGGAAAGTCCGGGCGGCGGGGTAAAGTTCGGGCGGGCTCGCCCACCGACTGCCAGCTTACCCCGGCGGGGCCACCGGGTGGCAAGCAAGCCTGGCAGCGCAACAGCGCCCTAATGCGCGGGAGCTAAAAACCCTCAGTAACTATCCTTCTAAAAATAAAATTACCCTTATGCTTCAACAAGGCGCCAATACCAGGCTTATATTTCGGCTTTCGCTCCTACGCCAGTGCCTATGGCCAAGTATGTACGCTTGCTTATTTTATGCTGGCTGGCTCTGCCCACCGTTGGGTGGGCGCAGGGCAACGGCCCGGCCGGACACGGCGGCCGCGCCCAGGCCCTGGGCAATGCCTCGGCCACGCTGGGCGGTGAGGTGTGGGCGGTGGCCAACAACGCGGCCGGCCTGGGCACGCTCACCCGGCCCACGGCGGGCGTGTACTTCGAAAACCGCTACCTCATCCCGAGCCTCAACCTGGCGGCGGTGGCCGTAGCCCTGCCGCTGGGCGTGGTGGAACCAGCCGCCGCGGGCCTGCCCGCCCGCGCCAGCCACGGCGTGGCAGCCTTCGAGGCCCAACGCTTTGGCGGGGTGCTGTACAATGAGTTGCGCGCGGGGGCGGCCTACGCCTACCGGCTGGGCGTGGTGAGCGTGGGTGGCCGGCTCGATGCGCAGCAGGTGAGCTTTCAGGACCTGGGGAGCCGCCGCACGCTGGTGGCCTCGCTGGGCGGGCAGGCCGCTATTCTGCCCCAGCGCCTCACCCTGGGCGTGTACCTCTACAACCTCACCCAGGCCCGCCTGGCCAGCTACCAGGACGAGCGCGTGCCCACCGTGCTGCGCGCCGGCCTGGCCTACCGCCCCGGCAAGCAGGTGCTGCTGCTGGCCGAAGCTGAAAAAGACGTGGAGCACGAAGCCGGCCTCAAAGCGGGCCTCGAATACCTGCCCGTGCCGGCCGTGGCCGTGCGCCTGGGCTACGCCAGCCTCAGCCAGCAAACTACCGGCGGCGTGGGCCTGCGGGCCGGCGATTTTCAGCTCGACTACGCCGCCGGCTGGCACGCGGCGCTGGGCCTGAGCCAGTATTTCAGCCTGAGCTGGCAGTGGGGAAAGTCGGAAACGAAGAATGAGGAATGAAGAATTAGCGGGTGCCCAATTTCTAAAGACCAGACCGCTAGGGCCATGAAATTTAGACTACTACCCTTCCTCCTCCTTCATTCTTTCCTACTGCTTGGCCGCCCCGCAGCGGCCCAGGAGTTTCCGCGCCGGGCGCCCGCGCTGGACCAACTGGCGCAGGAGCTATTTGCCGAAATCCAGACCGACCAGGTGCCCTATGAGGACCTCTACGGTACGCTGCTCAGCTACTACCAGTCGCCGCTCAACCTCAACACCGCCACCGCCGAGGAGCTGCGCGCCCTGCCCCTGCTCAGCGAAAAGCAGGTGGTGGCCCTGCTCCGGCACCGCCAGACCGCCGGCCCGCTGCTGAGCTTATACGAATTGCAGGCCGTGCCGGAGTGGGACGTGCGCGCCATCGAGCGGGTGGCACCCTTCGTGACGGTGGCCAGCACCAGCCCCAACGCGGTGCGCGGCTCGCTGTGGCAACGCATTAAGCACGAAGAGAATAATGCCGTACTGCTGCGCTACGAGCGTGTGCTTCAGCAGCGCAAGGGCTATTCGCCGGTCGATACCTTTCAGGGCCGGCCCACGCTGCGCTACCTGGGCTCGGCCGATGCCGTGGCCCTGCGCTATCGCGTGAGCCACGCCCACGATTTCAGCCTGGGCTTCACGGCCGAGAAAGACGCCGGCGAGCCGCTGGCCTGGCGGCCGGCGAGCAACCAGTACGGCCCCGATTTTCTGTCGGCCCACTTCGTGCTACACGAGCAGGGGCGGCTGAAGACGCTGGCGCTGGGCGACTACCAGTTGCAGTTTGGGCAGGGGCTGCTGCTGTCGTCGGGGCTGGCGGCCGGCAAAGGGGCTGAAACCATCACCAACCTGCGCCGGGCCTCGCTGGGCGTGCGGCCCTACGCGGCCTTGCTCGAAAACACGTTTTTTCGGGGCACGGCGGCTACCTACCGACTGGGCCGGCGCTGGGAAGCCACGGCCTTCGCCTCGCACAAAAACATTGATGCCAACACCCGCCAAAGCACCGACTCGCTGGCCCAGTTCGACGAGTTCAGCAGCAGCCTGCTCGTGACGGGCCTGCACCGCACGGCCACCGAGCTGGCCAGCCGCCAGCGCCTGCGCGAAACCGTGGGCGGCGGCCACCTCGGCTACCTCAGCGCCGATGGCAACCTGGCGTTGGGCTTCACGGCCGTGGGCACGCACTACGGCACGGCGCTGCTGAAGCGGCCCGAGCCGTACAATCGGTACGAGTTCAGCGGCCAGAACAACCTGGCCGTGGGCACGCATTACAGCTACGGCTGGCGCAACCTGCTGCTCTTTGGCGAAGGCGGGCGCAGCAGCGGCGGCGGCCTGGGCACCGTAAATGGCCTGCTGGCCAGCCTCGGCCCAGCCGTGGATGCCTCGGTGCTGGTGCGCCACTACGACGCCGATTTTCACACTTTCTACGGCAATGCGCTGAGCGAAAACACGCGCAACATCAACGAAAGCGGGCTGTACGTGGGGCTGAAAGTGCGGCCCCTGGCCCGCTGGGAAGTATCGGCGTATTTCGACCAGTTTCGCTTTCCGTGGCTGCGCTACCGGGTGGGCGCCCCCAGCCAGGGCCAGGATGCGCTGCTGCGCGTGGCCTTTACGCCCACCAAAACCAGCCTGCTCTACGCTCAGTACCGCGCCCGCCTCAAGCCCCTCGACCTGCCCACTAGCCTCACCGGGCGGGCGCTGCCGCTGCCCGGCCAGCAACTGCGCCACTCGCTGCTGCTGTATGCCGATGTGCAGCCCACCGCCCAGCTCGGCCTGCGCACCCGCCTGCAAGCCAGCTACCTGCGCGCCGACGACAACCAGCCCTGGCGGCGCGGCTTCGTGCTGAGCCAGGATGCCACCGTGCAGTTAGCCCGACGGGTGAGCCTCGCCGCCCGCTACGCCGTGTTCGACACCGATGACTACGACACCCGGCAGTACGTGTTTGAGCAGGATGTCCTCTACGCCGTGTCGGTGCCCGCGCTCTACGGGCAGGGCACGCGCGCCTACGCCATCCTGCAAACCACGCTCAATAAGCATTTTACGCTCTGGCTACGCTACGCCGACACCCGCTACCGGCACCAAAGCACCGTGGGCTCGGGGCTGGAAGAAATAAAGGGCGCCGCCCGCTCGGAAGTGACAGCGCAGGTGCGCTACAAGCTGTGAGGCGGCTTGCAGCCGGGCGGCGCTAGCAGCAGCCATGAAACCGCTTTGCATAAGAACGTCATGCTGAACGCAGGGAAGTATCTCTCCCGCGCCGTTGGATTAGTAAACATAGCGGCGTGGTAGAGATGCTTCCCTGCGTTCAGCATGACAGGCGTTTTTGGTTTTCGACTTTTATTTTTTCGGGCCTACCATACCCGTTTCCGAAAGCCAGGCCGTCCTTACACATCGGTTTTTACCAGCACCACCTGGGCATTATCGGCTTGGCTGACTTTATGGCGAAAGGCCTTATACTCGGGATATTTGGCGGCGGGCAGCGTGGGGCCGCCGGGGCGGCGGGTTTCGAGCTGGCGCACGTATTGCAGCGTGCCATCGGGCAGGGCGGTGCAGGTGCTTGAATACGTGCCGTAGGCCGAGGTAAGCTGCGTGGGCTGGGGCAGGTTTTCGACCCGGAAGCCGGTGGGCAGGTGCAGGCGCACGGTGTCTTGCACGAGGCTGGCGGGCGGCAGGGCCAGCGGCGACTGGCGTGGCCCCACCTGGGCCGGCAGCGCCCCGAGGCGGCCCAGCAGGTTGGGCTCCAGCAAGATGCGGCGGCCGGCGGCGGTGCCCACGCTGGCCAGCTCCAAGCCCATTGTTTCGACCACGCCGGGCAGGGCGCCGGCCGGCGCGGCGGCCAGCCGCAGGCCGGTAATGGTAAAGTGACTCAGCCGCAGGCGGTTGGAGACGTATTTTTTCTGCTCTTCGGGGTCGGCATCGTGCAGGAGCTGGGCGTAGCGGTCCTGGGCCAGGCCGAGGCGGCGGGTGCGCACGGTGGCCTTGGCGCCGCCGCTGGCATCGAGCCAGAGGTCGGTGCGGCGCTGCTGGCGGTTGGCCTGGGCGCCGTAGCGCGGGGTGGCCACCAGGCGGCCGCCCTCGGGCGTGAGCAGCAGCGCGTGGCGGTTGCCGGTGAAGGAGCCCATGTAGCCGAAGGCTTCGGTCTGGCTCGTGCATTCCAGCCACACGGTGTCGGCGGGCGCGGCGCCGTGGGCAGCCAGCGGCATACACAGAATGGCGTGATTGAACTGGCTGCTGGGGAAGGCGGCGCGCACGTCGGCGTGCTCAGCCCCGGCGCCCACCAGCGCCACGTAGGCGGGCAGGCCAGCGGCCTTGAGCAGGGCGCAGGTGTAGTTGCTCAAGGCCTTGCAGTCGCCGTAGCCGCCGGTGACTACGGCGCTGGCGGGGGCCGTTTGCCAGCCGCCCAGGCCCAGCTGCACGGAGATGTAGCGCGTCGAGCCCTGCAAAAACTCATATACCCGGCGGGCCCGCTCGCGGGGGTCGGGGGCCACGGTAATGAGCTGGGCCATGCGGGCCGTGAGGGCGGGCGGCAGCGCGTCGCGCCCCTGCCCCAATTGATACACCCACTGCCCCAGGCTCTGCCACGAGGCCAGCGAGCCGGGGTGGCCCTGCACCTCGAAGGTGGCCGGGGCGAGGTGCACGGCCGGCAGCAGTTCGGCCAGCGGCGGGGCCAGGGGTTCTTCTTCCACGGCGGGCGCGGCGGGCAGCTGCCAGCGGTAGGTAGTCTGGCTGCCCGCCACGGTGGGCGCGCTGGCCGCCCCGGCCGGCAGCAGCTGCTCCTGAAAGCGCAGGGGCAGCGCGGTGGGCGTGGTCACTTGCAACGTGGCGCCTTCGATGGACACGTTTTCGTCGTGTTGGGGCTGAAAGCTGGGGTAGAAAAGCGTGTTTTCCGATACTACTTCGTAGTCAAACTCCACGGTGTAGGGCGTGGTAGGCTGGCGCAGGTCGGCGTAGCGCACGCGGGTATCGGTCATGAGGCTGCCGCCGCTGCTGCCCAGGCCCTGGTCGTGCACCTCGGCGGCGCGCAGCTGGTGCAGCAGGTGGCCCTGGGCATCGTACACGGCCCCGCGCAGGTAGCTGATGCGGTTGAGGGCATCGTAGTACACGATTTCGCGGCCGTAGTCTTCGCTGCCGGCCTCGTCGAGCACCGTTACCACGCGGTGCACGGTTTCGGTGAGCTGGCTCGCCGATTTCACGGTCACCACCTTGTCGTAGGCGCGCACCACGGCGTGGGCGTTTTCGCGCAGCGCCGGGGCAATGGCGTCGGCCGGGTACTTGAGGGCGGGCGGTGCCAGTAGCGTCAGCGAGGCGAAGATGGGCAGGAGCATATTGGCGATAAGTTAAAATTTATTCATCTGCTAGCAAACACCCTAGCTGCCCGCTTTCTTGATAACCAGCGCCTCCGCCTGCTTGGCCAGCATCTGGCGGTATAGCTCGCGCAGGGCGTGGTATTCTTGGGCGCTGTACACGGGCTTGTCGAGGGTGAGGCGGCTCATGAGCAGCACCGTGCCCGGCGCGGGGCTGCTGGCCACGTAGGCGTAGCGGCCGCCGTTGTCGGGCAGGGCCAGGCTGGCAGGCGCGGGTAGTTCGGCAGTGTAGCCGGCCGGCAGCGTGAGCGTGAGGCGGATGACTTCCTGCTGGGGCATCCCCATATCGACGGGGTAGTTGCGCACCTCGTGCCGAAACGGATTGTGCTGCTCGCCAAAGGCTTGCAGGGGATTAAAATACAATTCGGCCGACTTCTCCGCCGTGGCGGCCGGCTGGCGCAGTTCGTACTTCAGGCCCAGCGACTCGCCCACGCTGCCCTGCTGACTGAAGGCGTAGCCTGGGATTTCCCAGCCCGGGTGGGTGGCGGCCAGTTCCGTCACGTACTTTTTTTCGCCCAGCTGCTGAAGCTTTTCGCGGGCTTCGAGGCCGGCGTAGCCGCCGTGCTCCTCGCGCACCTGCCCGCTGAGGTTACCGGCCGCGTCGAGCGCCAGGGCTACGTCCTGGTAGTGGGTGTAGCGCTGGCTGGGCACGAGGCTCACCCAGCGGCCGTCGCCGGTGGCGGGCACCGAGTGGCCGATTTTGTTGAGGCAGCGGGTGGGCAGCACGCCGGCGGGCAGCAGCGGCTCGGTGGCGTCGAGCAGCAGCTCTTTATTATCCGGCAAGTCTACTAGGGCCACCACGTAGTTGAACTGCTCCAGCAGCGGGTATTCCTGGCTCACGCGGCCGTGGGCGCGGGTGCTCAGCAGCACGGGCTGGGCCGGCAGGCCGGCTTCGCGCAGGGCGGCCACGAGCAGCAGGTTGACGTCGGCCGAGGTGCCGCGGTGCTGCTCAAAGCTGCGCTTGAGCGAGCCGCTGGCCAGGTAGCGGTTGGTGCCATCGTACTTCACGCTTTGGAGCACCAGCGCCCGCACGGCCGCGGCCCGCGCCGCCGGGTCGGGGTTTTGCACTACGGCGGCCTGCACCAAGGGGCGCAGAAACTTGCTGTCGGCCAGCGCCTGGCCGAAAGACTCGTGGTTGAGCAGCGTCTTGTTCTTTTGCCCCCAGCTATCGGTCAGGTCCCGGTAAGGCGCGTCGGGCATCTGGATGCCCACCAGCTCAAACGTCATGCGGGGCAGGTAGTCATTCGCCGTGGTGCTGTAGGGCTCCTCCCGAAACGCGGGCGCGTTGCGCAGCACCCAGCGGTGCTGCTCGGTGGTCATGGTCAGGCCCGTGGTGCCCACCTCCATGCCCGCGCCCGCCCCGGCGCCGCTGTCCAGGCGGTTGGCCAGCAGCAGGCTCACCGAGCCGGCGCTCACTTCATTCAAGGTCAGCGGCACGTAGCCCTGGTAGAGGACGTTGTAGCGGTACACCTGCGGAATGCTGGTGCAGTACTCGCTCCAGCGGGTAGGTATTTCGCGCTGAAACGTCCAGTCCTGGTAGTTGGCAAAAAACGTGGAGCGCACCACGTAGCTGTACTCAATCACGGCGCCTTCCTGCACGGCGGGCAGGGTAAACTTGCGCACCTTCAGGTTGGCGGTGCGCTTTTCCTCGAAGCCATCGGCGGCTTCGAGCTTGTTTTTCACGATTTTGCCATCGGCCCCGCGCACGTAGGTAAAACCGCGCAGGGTGCTCAGCGTTTCGGCATCGTCGTCGCGGTGGTAGAGAGGCACCTCCACGGTGGCGTACTCGTAGCCGGCTTTTTTGAGAATCTTGATGCGCGTGGTGCGCTCGGTGTTGATAACCAGCTTGCCGGCCGTGCTGCTGAACTGCGACACGCCGTAGTCGCAGAGCACCACGGCCGCGGCCGCGCTGTCGGCCACAAAGTTTTGGGCCTCAAAGTCGGCCGGGTCGGGCTGGCCGAAGTGCACCGGCGCCGGCGCCGCCTTGGCCGACGTCACGGCTTGGGCGCTGGCTACCCGGGGGCCGGCCAGCCCGGCCGCCAGCCCCAGCAGGGCGCCGGCCCGGCCCAGCCAGGAACTACGCAGCAGAAAATTCATCGCAGCAAGAAGGGGGTAAAAGCCGGGGCCAAACGGGCGCCGCGCCATTAATTTTTGTGTAGCACCAGCGCCTCGGCCTGCTTGGCCAGGGCCTGGCGGTAAAACTCGCGGAGCGCCGCGTATTCCTCGGCCCCGTAAGTGGGCTTGTCGAGGGTGAGGCGGCTTACGAGCTGCACCGTGCCCGGCGCGGGGCTGGTGGCCGCGTAGAGGTAGCGCCCGCCCTTGTCGGGCAGCACAATGACGGCCGACTTGGGCAGCTCGGCGGTGTAGCCGGGCGGCAGCGTCAGCGTGAGCATAATCACTTCCTGCGTGGCGGCCCCAAAATCGACGGGGTACGTGCGCTCGGCGTGGTGAAAGGGATTGTGGGTTTCGCCGAAGCCGGCCAGCGGGCGCACGTACAGCTCGGTGGCCGTGCCCGAGGTGGCCGAGTGCCGGCGCAGCGCGTAGGTGAGCGCGAGCGGCTGGCTGGTTTCGGCCACGCTGGCAAACGTGTAGCTGGGTACTTCCCAGTTGGCGTGGCGGCCGGCCAGCGTGCTCACGTATTTCTTCTCGCCCAGCTGCTGAAGCTTTTCGCGGGCCACGGCGCCGGCGTAGCCGCCGTGCTCCTCGTGCACCTGCCCATTGAGGTTGCCCTCGGCATCCAGCGTCAGCTTAATGTCCTGGTAGTGGCTGTGGCGCTGGCTGGGCACGAGGCTCACCCAGCGGCCGGCCTCGGTTTTGTCGGTCACCACGCGGCCCAGCTGGTTGAGGCAGCGGGCGGGCAGCACGCCGCAGGGCAGCAGCGGCTCGGTGGCATCGAGCAGCAGCTGGGTGCTGTCGGCCAGCGGCAGCACGCCCACCACGTAGTTGAACTGCTCCAGCAGCGGAAAGCTTTCGTTGACGCGGCCGTGGGCGCGGGTGCTCAGCAGCACCGGCTGGGCCGGCAGGCCCACTTGCCGCAGGGCGGCAATGAGCAGCAGGTTCACATCGGCCGAGGTGCCTTTGTGCTGCTCGAAGCTGCGCTTGAGCGGCCCGCTGGCCGAGTAGCGGTTGGTGCCGTCGTACTTCATGCTCTGGAGCACGAGGGTGCGCACCGCCGCCGCCCGGGCCGCCGGGTCGGGGTACTGGGTGGCCAGCGGCCGCAGCTGCGCTTCCAGAAAGCCCAGCCGGCCCAGCTGCCCGCCAAACTCCTCGTTGCGCAGCAGGTCCTCGTTGATGCGCTCCCAGGTGCCCGCCACGTTGTGGTAGGCCTGGCCCGGCATCCGTTCGCCGGCCAGCTCAAAGTCGATGCGCGCGGCGTAGTCGCGCAGGGTGGTCATGTAGGGCTCGTCGCGCAGGGCGGGCACGTTTTGCATGGCCCAGTGGTAGGTGGTGGCCTGCGCCACAATGTTCTCGCTCGATACGGCGCCGTGCGTGGTCACGCCCCCGCCCATCGTGGTGCCATCGGCCACCTGCACGCGCTCGCGGGTCTGGTACTGCACCTGGGTGCTGGTGCGGGTTTGCAGGGCCAGCGGCACGTAGCCCTGCATCAGCATCTTGTAGTCGAAATACTCGGGGATGACGGCCCGAAACTCGCTCCAGCGCGTGGGTATCTCGCGCTGAAACGTCCAGTCCTGGAAGTTGAACAAAAAGTCCGACACCACCGTGTAGGCATATTCTACCACGGCGCCTTCGCGCACGCCGGGCAGCGTAAACTTGCGCACCCGCACGTGCTTGTTGCGCTCCTCCACAAAGGCGGTGCCCACGTCGAGCTTCACTTTCTCCACCTTGCCGCCCACCTCGTTGTAGGTAAAGCCGCGCAGGCCCACCAGCTTTTCCTCCGACTGCTCGCGGTGGTAGAGGGGTATTTCTACGGTAGCCACGTTGTAGCCCGATTTTTTGAGAATCTTGATGCGCGTCACGCGGTCCGATTCCAGCTGAAAGCGGGTGCCGTTGAGCACGAAGCGCGCGCTGCCAAAATCGTAGAGCACCACGGCCGACGCGGCGCTGTCGGCCACAAAGTTTTTGGCCACAAAATCGGCCGGCTCGGGCTTGCCAAATTTTATCTCCACGGCCGGGGCGGCGGGGGCTTGCTGGGCCAGGGCCATACCCGCCGGCAGCCCCAGCAGGCCCCCCAGCACCAGCCCTATCGTGCGTAGTTTTTGAGTCATGAGCGCAAGAAGATGTAGCAGACCGGCCTGAGAGGTATATAGCTGGCCGCTGCCCGGTAAAAATAGGTGGTCGCCACCTATTTATCCAGCTTCTTTGTCGTGGCTACACCAACTCTTCAGGAGCCCCTACGGCCAGGGCCTCGGCGGCCAGCACGGAGGCGGCGATGGGCGGCGTGGCCCGCACGCCCAGCAGCAGGTAGCCGATGGCCGCCAGCACGCAGGCCAGGCTCAGGGCGTGCACCCAGGGCAGGCGGCCGGGCTGGTTGTCGAATAGCCAGCCTGCCAGCAGCGCGCCCAGCCCAATGCCCACTTCCAGGGCGATGTACATGGTGGCAATGCCCCGGCCGCGACGCGCGGGGTGGCTCAGGTCCACGGTCCAGGCATAGAGGGTGGGCGAGTTCAGGCCCGTGCCAATGCCGAATATTACGGCGCCCAGCAAAAACACCGGCACCGATGGCGACCACACCAGCACCGCCAGCCCCAGCGCCAGCAGGCCCGCCGACCAGCGCAGCACCGGCACCCGGCCGTGGGTGTCGCTGGCCTTGCCCGCCACCAGCCGCACCACCAGCGAGGCCACCGTGTAGCACACGTAGAACAACCCCTTGGTGGGCCCGGCCAGCCCCAGCAGCCGGCTTTGGTCGGGTATCACCGTCAGCACCGCGCCGAAGGGAAACAAACACAGCAGCGTGGTGAGGGCCGGCGCCAGCACGCGCGGCTCCAGTACCTCATCCAGCTTGAGCTTGAGCAACGAGAAGCTGAAGCGCTGCCGCTGCGCCGCCGGCAGGGTTTCGGTGAGGGTGCCCTGCACCAGCACCGAGAGCAGCGCCGCCGCGCTGGAGCAGTAAAACATGGTGTTGAGCGAGAACGTCTCGGCCACCCACGAACCGAAGGCCGGGCCGGCGGCCATGCCCAGGCTGCCCGTCACGCCGAGCAGGCCCATCGCTTCGCCACGCTTCTCCGCGGGCACGATGTCGGCCACAAACGCAGCCGTGCCCGTGGGCTTGAAGCCCGTGCTGAAACCGTGCAGCAGCCGCAAAAACAGGAAGCTGCTCACTGTGAGCGCCCACGGGTAAACGAAGCCGCACAGAAAGCACACCAGCGAGCCAAATACCATCACCGGAATGCGCCCCACGGTATCGGTCAGCTTGCCCGAAAACGGCCGCGAAATGGCCGCCGTGAGCGTAAATAAGGCAATGATGAACCCCTTGTACTGGCCCCCGCCCAGGTCGGCCAGGTGCTGCGGCAGCTCGGGCAGCAGCAGGTTAAAGGACAGAAAAAACAGAAACGACGACAGGCACATCAGCCAGAAGCCCCGCGAATACGAACCTAGCATAAGTGAAGCAAAGGTCCGGCTTTTTATTGGGTAATGGGCAATGAATGCCTATTACCCATTACTTATTACTTATTACTCCCATTACTCATCGAGCAGCGCGCTCAGCGCGGCGGCTTCAGCTTCGAGGGCCTCGGCGCGCAGGTGCAGCAGGTGCCACTGGCTGAGGGTGGCGGGGTCGAGGGCCGTGGCCTGCACCTCCAGAAAATCGCGCACGAAGGCTAGGCGCACGGCCTCGCGGGCCGCCGCCCGGTCGGTGGGGTCGGGCGCGGCGGCCTCAGCCGGGGGCAGGCCGGCGCGCAGGGCGGGCAGCGCCTGCGCCCAGCGGGCGGCAACCTGCGCCCGCTCGGGCAGCTGGCGCGCTTGCCAGCGCAGGTTGCCAGCGTGGTAAAGGCAGGCATCGCGGCGGGCTTCGAGCGGGGCGCGGTCGAGCGGGCCGGCGGGCGGCGCGGTGGGCAGCAGCGGGGCGGCCGGCTCGTCCGGCACGGCCGCCAGCAGGGGCGCCAGCCGCTCCAGCACCAGCGGGCTGGGCAGGCTGCGGGCCGCCTCCAGGTGGTTGAGCAGCGGCTCGCTGATGCCCAGGTACAGGGCCAGCTCGCGCTGCGTCATGGCAAAGTAGGCGCGCACCCGCGCAAAGCGGCTACGGGCAGGGGGCGAGCGACGGGGCATAAAGTAAGACGTTGAGGATTCGCTTGCAAAATAGATACGTTTCCTCAAAGGCTTTGAGGAAACATGAGACTAGCGGCGTCGTTTCCTCAAAAGATGCCCGTAGTGCAGTAGCGCGAACTTTGTAGTTCGCGTCCCCGCGCCACTGGCAGCGGTTCTGGCTACGTCCTGACGACGCGGGGACGCGAACTACAAAGTTCGCGCTACTGCGCAGCGGGCGGTCCCTGCCAAAACGGCCACTGCCCCACCCCGGCCCCAAATGTGCCGTACCACCGGCCTATGTCCTGGCTTACCTCCTTATTCGAAAAAATATCCGCCAAAAACCCCAGCCACGGGCGCGGCCCCGACAAGCCCGCCGTGAGCGTGCGCGAGCGCGTGTCGGCCCTGCGCCACCTGCCGGCTTTCCTGCGGCTGATTTGGCTGACCTCGCCGGCGCTCACGCTCGGCAACATTGCCTTGCGCTTGGTGCGGGCAGCCCTACCGCTAACCATGCTGTATGTGGCTCGGCTTATCCTCGACGACGTGGTGCAGCTGACCACGCTGCCGGCCGCCAGCCGGGCCTTATCCCCTGTGTTTGGGCTGGTGGCCCTGGAGTTTGGCCTGGTGCTATTTGCTGATGCGTCGGGCCGCGCCGTGGCCCTGCTCGACTCGCTGCTCGGCGACCTCTTTGCCAATGCCTCGTCGGTGCGCCTCATGCGCCACGCCGCCGAGCTGGACCTCGACCAGTTTGAGGACAGCAATTTCTACGACAAGCTGGAGCGCGCCCGCCGCCAGACATTGTCGCGCTCGGTACTCATGAGCCAGGTGCTGGCCCAGGGCCAGGATGCCGTCACGCTCGTGCTGCTGGCCGGCGGCCTCGTGGCCTTCCAGCCCTGGCTGCTGGGGCTGCTGCTGCTGGCCGTAGTGCCCGCCTTCCTCGGCGAAAGCCACTTCAACGAGCGCAGCTACTCGCTCTCGCACTCCTGGACGCCCGAGCGCCGCGAGCTGGACTACCTGCGCCAGACCGGCGCCAGCGACGAGACGGCCAAGGAAGTGAAGATATTCGGCCTCTCCGATTTCCTGATAACCCGCTTCTCCACCCTCTCCGACCAGTTTTACCGCCAAAATAAGGCCCTCGCCCTTAAGCGCGCTGGCTGGGGCACGGTGTTCGCGGCTATCGGCGCGGCTGGCTACTACGGCGCCTACCTCTACATCATCCGGCAGGCGGTGGGCGGGGCCATCACCATCGGCCAGCTCACGTTTCTGGCCGGCTCCTTCGCTCGGCTGCGCGGCCTGCTCGAAGGCATCCTGAGCCGCTTCAGCCAAGTGGCCGATGGGGCGCTGTACTTGCAGGATTTCTTCGACTTCTTCCAGATTACGCCGCGCATCGTGCGGCCCACCGTGGGGCAGGCCGTGCGGCCGTTTCCGCGCCCCATCCGGCAGGGCTTTACGTTTGAAGAAGTTGGCTTCAAATACAAGAACGCCGAGAAGTGGGCCCTGCGCCACCTCAGCTTCGAGCTGAAAGCCGGCGAAAAGCTGGCCCTGGTGGGCGAAAACGGCGCCGGCAAAACCACGCTCGTCAAGCTGCTGGCCCGCCTCTACGACCCCAGCGAAGGCCGCATCCTACTCGATGGCCACGACCTGCGCGAGTACGACCCGGCCGAGCTGCGTCAGGAAATCGGCGTCATCTTCCAGGATTTCGTGCGCTTCCAGCTCCCCGCCGGCCAAAACTTGGCCGTGGGCCGCATCGAGGAGCGCCAGAACCAGCCCCGCATCGAGCAGGCCGCCCACCAGAGCCTCGCCGATTCGGTAATTGCCAAGCTGCCCCAGGGCTACGACCAGATGATAGGCCGGCGCTTCAACGGCGGCGTGGACCTGAGCGGCGGCGAGTGGCAAAAAATCGCGCTCGGCCGCGCCTATATGCGCGAGGCCCAGCTGCTGATATTAGACGAGCCCACCGCCGCCCTCGACGCCCGCGCCGAGTACGAGGTGTTCGAGCGCTTCAAGGAATTGACCCAGGGCAAAACCGCCGTGCTCATCAGCCACCGCTTCAGCACCGTGCGCATGGCCGACCGCATCCTGGTAGTAGAGCACGGCCGCGCCCAGGAAATCGGCTCGCACGAAGAGCTGCTGGCCAAGGGCGGGCGCTACGCCGAGCTGTTTCAGCTGCAAGCGGCGGGATACCGGTAGGGGCAGCCCCTACTTTTCTTCCGTACCGAAATTCAGCTTCATGGGGACAACGCCAGCCTCCTCATACACCTCGGCCAGCGTCATGGCCAAGCCCAGCTCCGGAATGGCCAACGCATCTTCAGCTTCGGCCAGGGCCGTGTGCGCCCACGCGCCGTGTTCGGTCAACTGGTACCACTCTACGAGCCAGGTAGTTTGCGACACCAGCAGGTAGTGCCGCAGGCTCGGCAGCTTCTTGTACTGGTTGAATTTCAGACCCCGGTCATAGGCCTCCGTGGACGGCGAAAGCACTTCCACGATGAGCACCGGGTGGTGCAATTGCTGGCTCTCGCGCTGGTCGGCCGGGTCGCAACTCACCATCACATCGGGGTAGGTATAGTGCTGATTCTCCTGCACGGCCAGCCGTACCGCTTCCATCTGCGCCCGGCATTTTTTGCCACGAAGGCTGCTCCGTAACGCAATATAGAAGTTGCCGGCAATGGTATTGTGCGCGATGCTGGCCCCGGCCATCGCAAAGATTTCGCCTTCATAAAATTCGTGGCGTACCTCACTTTTTTCTTCCAAAGCAAAATATTCCTCCGGAGTGTACTGAAACGGCTGTAATTCGGCTTGTCCCATGAGTGTTAGCGGCGCGTGAGGCCCAAATATACCAGCGGCCCGGCCGCCACACCCGACGCACGGCGCAATAAGCTGAACACTAGCGCTCAATCGGTTTTTCCACTGTAGCTTAGAGAGTTCATTGAATTCACTAGCCCTACACGTATGAAATTCACCGCTACCCTCTCGCTGCTCGGCCTGCTAAGCCTGGGGGCGCTGTCGAGCTGCCTCACCTCCCGCGACGCCCGCATCGAGTCGAGCTATAGCTACCGGGGCCGCTTCCGGCACTACCGCACCTACGGTTTTTTGAGCGGCGACGGCCTCGCCGCCGACAGCACCCGCCTCAGCGAGTCCTTGCGCGAGGCCATCAAGCAGCGCCTACGCCTGCAAGGTTATAAGTTTTCGCGCCGCACCCCCGACCTGATGGTGAGCTACAAGCTGTTTGAGGGCGACATGCGCTTCCCCGGCTTCGTGCAGGAAGACATTACCCGCTGGGTGAAAAACAACGAGGCCGAAAACGAGGAAACGCCCGACGAGCAGCGCCACGCCTACCAGCCCACCCGCATGCTCATGCTCGACGGCACTCTCATGGTGACGCTCATCGACACCAAAACCGACAACGCCATCTGGAACGGCTACGCCTCGGGCGTGACCGTGCCCGAGGGCCTGCGCGGCGAGTACGTGCTCGTGCGCTCGGTGCGCTCCATCTTCGACCGCTACCGCATTTTCACCGAGAATTACTTCAACGGCGGCAACCTCGACGGCGCCATGAACGGCCAGCCCACCGGCGAGCCCGGCGCCCCCAGCGTAGCCCCGCCCCCCCCCGAAACTCCCCGCTAGGGCACGGCGGGCCACTTTTCACTTTCGCCCAGCCCGGCGCGGGTGTACCTTTGCCTGTCCGCGCCCCTGCGCCCGCTGCCTAACTAGCTGATTTTTATGCTACTCGCCGTTAATTCTTCGTACCAGCCCAGCGACTACCTGCCCATCCTCATCCAGTTTGGGCTGGCCGTGGCCTTCGTGGCCTTCGCCATGATAGTCTCGCACCTCGTGGGCCCCAAGCGCCACAGCACGGTGAAAGACGCCTCTTTCGAGTGCGGCATCGAGAGCGTGGGCAATGCCCGCACGCCCATCTCGGTCAAGTACTTTCTCACCGCCATTCTTTTCGTGCTCTTCGACGTCGAGGTAATCTTCATGTACCCCTGGGCCGTGAACTTTCGCCAGCTCGGCACCGCCGGCTTCGTGGAGATGATTATCTTCATGACCTTGCTGATGGCCGGTTTTGGCTATGTCATCAAGAAGGGGATTCTGCGCTGGAACGAAGCCGTGCCCAGCCAAACTTTCGCCGCCAAGCCGGTGTTGGAAAAACAGCCTGCTATTGCTGCGCAGGCCGCTTAAAGCAGCTGTCAAGGGCTCGTTACCAGTTGTCAGCTTTTGACGATTGGCTTAGCAGAGCCCGACAACTGACAACCAACAACTGACAACTAACTGAAATGGACACCCGCGTTCCTGAAATCAAATCCGTAGCCGCGCCCGAGGGCATTGAGGGCGCTGGCTTCTTTGCCACTTCGCTGGAGAAAGTGGTAGGCATTGCCCGCGCTAACTCGCTGTGGCCGCTGCCCTTCGCCACCTCGTGCTGCGGCATCGAGTTTATGGCGACTATGGGCGCTCACTACGACATTTCACGCTTTGGCTCCGAGCGCCCCAGCTTCTCGCCTCGCCAGGCCGATTTGCTGATGGTGATGGGCACCATCGCCAAAAAGATGGCGCCCATCGTGAAGCAGGTGTATGAGCAAATGGCCGAGCCCCGCTGGGTGCTGGCCATGGGCGCCTGCGCCTGCTCGGGCGGCATCTTCGACTCGTATTCGGTGCTGCAGGGCATCGACCGCATCATCCCGGTCGATGTGTACATCCCCGGTTGCCCACCCCGCCCCGAGCAGGTGCTCGACGGCCTGATGCGCGTGCAGGACCTCGCCAAAAACGAGAGCATCCGCCGCCGCAATTCGCCCGAGTACCAAGCGCTGCTGGCCTCCTACAACATCAAGTAATTTTTGGCTGCTAGCCATTAGCTGTCAGCTGTTAGCTTCTTTCCCACGAAGTCTTCAGCAACAAGCTAACAGCCGGCAGCTACAAGCTAACAGCTTAAAGATGGCTGACCCGACCAAAGAAGAATCGACCGCTGCCCAGGAAACTGCTGCCGCCCAAGACCCCACCGCCCAGCAAAATGCGCAGGTGCTGGCCTTGCTGCACAGCCTGTTTGGCGAAGCCACCTTTACTGACGTGCACGAGCCCTACGGCCTGCTTACGGTAACCACCAAGCGCGAGCACATTCACCGCATTGTGGCCGGCTTACAGCAGGATGAGACGCTGAAGTTTCATTTCCTCACCACCATGTGCGGCATCAATTATCCTGAGAACCTGAATCAGGAACTGGGGATGATTTATCACCTGCACAGCCTGGTGCACAACATCCGGGTGCGCATCAAAATTTTCTTCCCGCTGGCCGACCCGGTCGTGCCAACGCTCACTGACCTCTACGCCGCCGCCAACTGGATGGAGCGCGAGGCCTATGACTTCTACGGCATCATCTTCACCGGCCACCCCAACCTGCGCCGCATCCTGAATGTGGAGGACATGGACTACCACCCCATGCGCAAGCAGTACCCGGTGGAAGACGGCACCCGAGAGGACAAAACCGACCTCTTTTTCGGTCGCTAAATCTTAATAAGCCGTTAGCTATTAGCTGCCAGCTATTAGCTATTTCAAATAATTCATGTAGTGCTAACAGCTAGTAGCTAACAGCTAATAGCCTATCGATATGGCAGTAAATGACGCCCTAGCCGGCACCCACAAAATTGTTGAGGAAGCGCAGGAGCAGCAGGGCGGCCAGCTCGTGCCCACGCTCAACGACTTCTCGCAGGAGCTGACGACCCTAAACCTGGGGCCGACGCACCCCGCCACGCACGGCATTTTCCAGAACATCCTGCAAATGGATGGCGAGCGCATTATCTCGGGCGTACCGACTATCGGCTACATCCACCGCGCGTTTGAGAAAATAGCTGAGCGCCGTCCTTTCTACCAGATTACGCCGCTGACGGACCGTATGAACTACTGTTCATCGCCCATCAACAACATCGGCTGGCACCTTACGGTGGAGAAGCTGCTGGGCGTAACCGTGCCCAAGCGCGCGCAATATATGCGCGTGATAATGATGGAGTTGGCTCGCATTGCCGACCACCTTATCTGCAATTCTATCCTGGGTGTGGACACTGGTGCCTTCACGGGTTTCCTCTACGTTTTCCAGGAGCGCGAGAAGATTTACGAGATTTACGAAGAGGTGTGCGGCTCGCGCCTCACCACCAACATGGGCCGCGTGGGTGGTATGGAGCGCGATTTCTCGCCGGTAGCCATCGAAAAGCTGCGCAAGTGGCTAAAGGAATTTCCAGCCGTGATGAAGGAGTTTGAGGCGATGTTTAATCGCAACCGCATCTTCATGGACCGCGTGGTAAACGTGGGCCCAATTACCGCCGAAAAGGCGTTGAACTACGGCTTCACCGGCCCCAACCTGCGGGCCGCCGGTGTCGATTACGACGTGCGGGTAATGAATCCGTATTCGAGCTACGAAGACTTCGAGTTTGACATCCCGGTGGGCACCAACGGCGACACGTATGACCGTTTCATCGTGCGCAACGAGGAAATCTGGCAGAGCCTGCGCATTATCAATCAGGCTCTTGACCGCCTGCCCGAAGGCCCCTTCCACGCTGATGCACCGCACTACTACCTGCCTCCCAAGCAGGCGGTGTACAAAAACATGGAGGCCCTGATTTATCACTTCAAAATCATCATGGGCGAGATTGACGCCCCGGTTGGTGAGGTGTATCAGTCGGTAGAGGGCGGCAACGGCGAACTCGGGTTCTACCTGATTTCGGACGGGGGCCGCACGCCCTACCGCCTGCACTTCCGCCGCCCGTGCTTTATCTACTACCAGGCTTATTCGGAGATGGTAGTGGGCACGAGCCTCTCGGATGCCATCGTGATTCTGTCGTCGATGAACGTGATTGCCGGCGAGTTGGACGCCTAGTTTTTAAGTTGAAAGTATCTGATATGGAGCCGACTACCGCTGCTGCCAAACCCCAGTTTTCGCCCGCCGCCCAGGCCGAGATTAAACGCTTGCTCACGCACTACCCCGACGACCGCAAGAAATCGACCCTATTGCCCGTGCTGCACATCGCGCAGGCCGAGTTTGGCGGCTGGGTAAGCCCCGAGGTGCAAGACCTAGTGGCCGAAACGCTGGGCTTGCGCCCCATTGAGGTCTACGAGGTGAGCACGTTCTACACCATGTTCAACCTCAAGCCGGTAGGCAAGCACGTGTTGGAGATTTGCCGCACCGGCCCCTGCATGTTGCGCGGCTCTGACGAGCTAACGGCTCAGTTGGAACGCATTACCGGCGCCAAAGTAGGCGGCACCTCCCCCGATGGCCACTTCACGCTGAAAGAGGTAGAGTGCCTGGCCGCCTGCGGCTTCGCCCCCGTAGTGCAAGTGCGCGAGAAGTACTACGAGTCGCTCGACACGGAGGAGAATGTAAATGCCATGCTCAACGAGTTGCGTGGCCTGGTGCATCGGCCCATTCTCCCTTGGGAAGAAAACGGCTTGCCTACTTCATTACAAAATAACTAATAGCGACTAGCTTAACGATATGGGACGCAAGCTATTAACCGAACACGTCAACGTCGAAGGCATCGAAACCTTTGCCGTGTACCGCAAGCACGGCGGTTACCGCGCCGTGGAAAAGGCGCTGAAAATGACGCCCGAGGAAGTGGTAGAAGAAGTGAAGAAGTCCGGCCTCCGGGGGCGCGGCGGCGCTGGCTTCCCTACGGGCCTGAAATGGAGCTTTTTGGCTAAGCCCGAAGGCGTGCCGCGCTACCTCGTCTGCAATGCCGACGAGTCGGAGCCGGGCACTTTCAAGGACCGTTACCTGATGTCGAAGCTGCCGCACTTGCTCATTGAGGGCATGATTGCGGGCAGCTACGCGCTGGGGGCCCGCACTAGCTATATCTACATTCGCGGCGAATTATTGTACGTACTACGTATTCTGGAAAAGGCCATTGCCGAGGCGTACGCGGCGGGCTTTCTGGGCGAGAATATTCAGGGCTCGGGCTATTCACTTGATTTGCACGTGCATCCGGGCGGAGGTGCATACATCTGCGGCGAGGAAACGGCTTTGCTGGAATCATTAGAAGGCAAGCGCGGCAACCCGCGCAACAAGCCGCCGTTTCCGGCCGTGCAGGGCCTTTACGCCCGCCCCACGGTAGTTAATAACGTGGAGAGCATTGCTACCGTCGTGCCTATTCTGAATATGGGCGGCGATGAGTACGCCAAAATCGGCGTGGGCAAGAGCACGGGTACTAAGCTATTTTCGGCCTGCGGCCACCTCAACAAGCCGGGCATTTACGAATTGGAACTGGGCGTGCCGGTGGAAGAATTTATTTATTCCGATGAATACTGCGGTGGCATCTGGAAAGGCCGGGAGTTGAAGGCCGTAGTGGCCGGTGGCTCGTCCGTGCCGATTTTGCCCAAAGAGTTGATTCTAAAAACGGCCGCTGGTGAAAATCGCCTGATGACCTACGAGTCGCTCAGTGACGGTGGCTTCGTAACGGGTACCATGCTCGGCTCGGGCGGCTTCATCGCGATGGACGAAACGACGTGCATCGTGAAGAACACCTGGAACTTTTCGCGCTTCTACCACCACGAAAGCTGCGGGCAGTGCTCGCCCTGCCGCGAAGGCACCGGCTGGCTCGAAAAAGTGCTGCACCGCCTCGAACACGGCCACGGCTCGATGCACGACATCGACCTGATTGTGAGCGTAGCCAAGCAGATTGAGGGCAACACTATCTGCCCGCTCGGCGAAGCGGCCGCGTGGCCGGTGGCCGCCGCCGTGCGCCACTTCCGCGACGAGTTCGAGTGGCACGTGACGCATCCGAAAGAGGCTACCCAGCTGGGCGCGGTATATCGCGGCAATCTGGTAATGGCCTAGCCTAACTGGCTAGCCCCTAGTATTTGTATTTCGAGAAAGATAATGGCTAAAATAACCTTCGACGGAATTGAGGTAGAAGTGCCCGACGGTACCACTATCCTCAACGCGGCCCGCAAAATCGGGGGCAGCGTGGTGCCGCCCGCCATGTGCTATTACACGCCCCTGAAGGGTAGCGGCGGCAAGTGCCGCGCATGTCTGGTGCGCGTAGCCGCCGGCTCGACTAAGGACCCGCGCCCCATGCCGAAGCTCGTGGCCTCGTGCATTACACCGGTGCAGGATGGCATGGTGGTCGAGAATACGACCAGCCAGCAGGTACTCGATGTGCGCAAAGGCATCGTGGAGATGCTGCTCATCAACCATCCGCTCGACTGCCCGGTGTGTGACCAGGCCGGCGAGTGCGACCTGCAAAACTTCGCCTTCGAGCACGGCGTGAGCACTACGCGCTACGAGGAAGAGCGCCGCACGTTCGAGAAAATCGACATCGGTCCCTATGTGCAGCTGCACATGACGCGCTGCATCCTGTGCTACCGCTGCGTGTACACGGCTAACCAGATTACCGATGGCCGCGTGCACGGGGTGCTGGGCCGCGGCGACGCTGCCGAAATCGGCACCTACATCGAGAATGCCATTGATAACGACTTCAGCGGCAACGTCATTGATGTGTGCCCGGTAGGTGCCCTGACTGATAAAACCTTCCGTTTCAAGCAGCGCGTGTGGTTTACCAAGCCGGTAAATGCTCACCGGGAATGCAGCCATGAGAACTGCACGGGCCACGTAACGCTTTGGTACAAAGGCAAGGACGTGCTGCGCGTAACCGCCCGCAAGGATGAATACGGCGAAGTAAAAGAGTGGATTTGCAACGAGTGCCGCTTCGAGAAGAAGGAAACGGCAGACTGGGTCATTGAAGGCCCGGCCCACATCGACCGCTCGTCCGTCATCTCGGCCAACCACTATGAACTGCCCGTTCTCAATGCTCAGGTTATCGCCGACCTGCCCGAAAGCACCGTGCGCGAACTAGAGCGCAACCCGCCGCTAAAGCTGGGTGGCCCCAACGGCACCTCTTTCTAAGCTGATTATTTCTACCTTATGACTCTAGAATCTTTAGGCTGGCAGGGCCTCGTTGTGCTGGTAGTATTCGGCGTTTCGCTGCTGATTGCCACGTATTGCACCTACGCCGAGCGCGTAATCGCCGCGTTTCTGCAAGACCGCGTGGGTCCCGACCGCGCTGGTCCCTTCGGCTTGGCCCAGCCGCTGGCCGATGCCGTGAAGCTCTTTACCAAAGAGGAGTTTTTCCCGAGCGGGGCCAACAAGGCACTCTTCATCTTCGGCCCCTGCCTAGCCATGATTACGGCGCTCATGTCGTCGGCCGTTATTCCCTTCGGTAGCTTCCTCAAGTTTGGCGAAACTGTCGTGCATTTGCAGGGCATCGAAATCAACGTGGGCATGCTCTACGTGTTCGGTATCGTGTCGCTAGGGGTGTACGGCATCATGATTGGCGGCTGGGCTTCAAACAACAAATTTTCGCTGCTGGGTGCCATCCGCGCTGCTTCCCAGAATATTAGCTACGAATTGGCGATGGGCCTGGCCCTGATTGCCGTTCTGATGATGTCGGGCTCACTGTCGCTACGCGACATCACCTTGCAGCAATCGGTACCCGGCGAATGGCACTTCTGGAACATCGTGAAGCAGCCGCTGGGTTTTATCATCTTCATTGTCTGCGCTTTCGCCGAAACCAACCGCACGCCTTTTGACTTGCCCGAGTGCGAAACCGAGCTGGTAGGCGGCTACCACACCGAGTACAGCTCCATGAAAATGGGCCTCTACCTCTTCGCTGAGTATATCAACGTGTTCGTGGCGTCGGCCGTGATGAGCGTTATCTATTTCGGCGGCTTCAACTTCCCGTTCCAGTACGAGCTGCGCGAGTGGCTGCACTCGGCGCAAGGTCTTTCGCTCGATGCTTCGCAGAATATCATCGCCATTTTGGGCGTAGTAAGCGTTTTCGCCAAGATTTTCTCGTTCATCTTCTTCTTCATGTGGGTGCGCTGGACGCTGCCGCGCTTCCGCTACGACCAACTCATGCGCCTGGGCTGGACGATTCTCATCCCGCTCGCCATCTTCAATATTCTGCTGACGGGCGGCCTCATCACCACCGGCATTATCCCGGAAATCAAGCAGTGGTGGTAAGTGGCCTGCGCCGCTAGCCCTCCCCCCTACTCTACCGACCTTATGCAATCGTTAAGCAACCGCGCCAAGAAACTGGAAAAGAAGCCGATGACGCTCGCCGAGCGGGCCTATCTGCCGGCGATTTTTCAGGGCCTGACCATTACGATGCAGCACTTTTTTCGGGCTGCGACTAAGAAGCAAATCACCATTCGCTACCCTGAGGAAACGCGGCCGTTCTCGCCCGTCTTCCGGGGACTGCACGTGCTGAAGCGCGATGAGCAGGGCCGCGAGCGCTGCACCGCCTGCGGCCTGTGCGCCGTAGCCTGCCCCGCCGAAGCCATTACGATGGTGGCCGGCGAGCGCAAGAAGGGCGAGCAAAATCTCTACCGCGAGGAGAAATACGCCGTCAGTTACGAAATCAACATGCTGCGCTGCATCTTCTGCGGCCTCTGTGAAGAGGCTTGCCCGAAGGCCGCCGTGTACCTGCAAGCCGATAAAATGGCTCCGCCGCGCTACGAGCGCGACGAGTTCATCTACGGCAAAGACCGGCTGGTAGAGCCCGTATCGCCGGATAACCGCTCGAAGCGCGGCATCCAGCTTACGCCTGAGCAAGCCGACAAGCTTCGCAGCCAGACGCAACCGGCGTAACGTAGCGCGGACTTTGCAGTCCGCGTTTGCACGGCAACTATCTTTTTCATCGTCCAAACGCGGATTACCAAACCCGCGCTACCGTATGTCCCTCTTTCTTTTCCTATCGTTCGTAGCCTTGCTGAGTGCGCTGGGCGTGGTACTGGCCAAAAACCCGGTGCACAGCGTGTTGTTTCTCATCCTCACGTTCTTCACGCTGTCGGCTCATTATCTGATGCTTAATGCACAGTTCTTGGCTGCCGTGAACATCATTGTGTACGCTGGCGCCATTATGGTGCTATTCCTGTTCGTGATTATGTTCCTGAACCTGAACGAAGACACCGAGCCGCACAAACCAGCCTTGGCTAAAATCGCGGCCACCGTGGCTGGCGGCTCTTTGCTACTCATCATGGTAGCCGCCTTGCATGGCGTACAGCCCGTAGGCTATGATGCTAACACGTTCGATTCGCAAGTGGGTATGGTAGACCGGCTGGGCATGGTGCTGTTCAAACAATATTCGCTGCCGTTTGAGCTGGCGTCCATTCTGCTGCTAGCCGCGATGGTGGGCTCGGTCATGCTGGGCAAGCGCGAAACGGGCGAGCGAAATTTCTAGTAATTATCTACCATAAAAAAGGCGTCTCCTGTTTCGGCAGGGGACGCCTTTTTTATGGCGCTGGCCGTACTTTTCTGCCTCACAATGCTACTACTATGAAAAACCTGCTTACTCTCTTCAAATCTTCCAACGCGGGACGATTAGACATCCCGCACCTGAAGCGCTTTTGGGAGCAAACCCTGGCCAAGCGCAACGGCACTTTCACTGCTCCTGATGAGCATAGTTGGCGAGCCGATAACTTGCTCCTCAACGGCCTGGGTCTACCCTTGCAGGAAACCCTACGCTACCTCATGCACACTGGCCCTTCGTTGGCCGAATTCGAAGAGTGGGTGCTGGCTCGCAATGGCGGCCAACTTACCGCGCTGCAAGCCGGCCGGCTCCGCAGCGCCTTCACCGGCCAGCCCTACGATAAGGCCGTGGCTGCCCAATTGCATGCCCTCACTGCCAGCCCCGACGTACTGAGCGCCGACGACCTGCGCCACTGGCACGAGCACGGCTACGTTATCCTGCGCGCAGCTATTTCCAAAGAGCAAGCCCAGGCTACTGAAGCCGCCGTGTGGGAAGCGTTGGGCATGAGCCCGCACGAGCCGGCTACGTGGTACGAGAAGCCCATCGGCCAAGGCATGATGATGGACTTCTACCACCACCCTACCCTGCTGGCCAACCGGCGCTCGCTTCGCATCCAGAAAGCTTTCACCCAGCTCTGGGGCACGCCCGACCTGTGGGCTACCACCGACCGCACCAGCTTCAACCCACCCGAAACAGCTACTTACCAGCACCAGGGCACGCCGCTGCACTGGGACATGAGCCTGCGCCCGCCGTTTCACTTCGGCACCCAGGGCCTCATTTACCTCTGCGATACGCCAGCCCACCAGGGCGCGTTCCGCTGCGTGCCGGGCTTTCATCGCCAGTTGGAGTCGTGGCTGGCGGGCCTGCCCACCGGCACCGACCCGCGCAGTATCGACCTGACCGGGCTAGCCCAGCCCATTGCCGCCGAGGCCGGCGACATGGTTATCTGGCACCACTTCCTACCCCACGGCAGCAGCGCCAATAGCGGCAGCTACCCGCGCATCGTGCAGTACCTCAACATGTACCCGATGAATTTTAAGGAGAATGTGGAGTGGCTGTAAAAGCAAAAGCGGCGGCTGATTAACTCAGCCGCCGCTTTCTTTTAAATGATTTGAGCCTTTTTACAACTCGCTAGTAATTGTTTTACTTTTTCTGTTGACCCACTGATAGAAGTCAAGGGAATCCAATCGAGTTGCTGTCGAGTTACTTTATCAAGTATTAACAAGGATTCTACACTACCAGATTTGGGGTTAGAAACAGTAGTATACTTTAACGTAACCTGCTGCCAAGTCATTGCTCCAAGTTTACGGGTCCAGATACCATTGCGGCCAAACCTGAGTACTGGTTTATCTTCAGTTGCCGTTCGCCAACCGAGCCAGATAAAGGCACCAGCTATAATTAAGAAGAATAATCCTGCTACTTCATTGAGACGCTGGCTGACTAGACCAAACATTCCTATCAGTAGAAAGCACAACCCAATAAGCAGCCCGAAATACCCGTACCAACGAGCATTATAAAAGATGTTTGGGTATTCTTCCTCTTTCATGGCTGCTACTTCGCCACCACAGCCGTCTTGATACTCAGCTCCGTCAGCTGCTTATCCGAAATGGGCGAGGGCGAGTCTATCATCACGTCGCGGCCCGAGTTGTTTTTGGGGAAGGCGATGAAGTCGCGGATGCTGTCGGCGCCGCCGAAGAGCGAGCACAGGCGGTCGAAGCCGAAGGCGATGCCCCCGTGGGGCGGTGCGCCGTACTCGAAGGCATCGAGCAGGAAGCCAAACTGGGCCTGCGCCTCCTCGGGCGAGAAGCCGAGCAGCGAGAACATGCGGGCCTGCACGGCGCGGTCGTGGATGCGGATGGAGCCACCGCCCACTTCTACCCCGTTGATAACCAAGTCGTAGGCATTGGCGCGGGCCTGGCCGATGGTGTTGGGGTTATCGAGCAGGTGCAGGTCTTCGGGCTTGGGCGAGGTGAAGGGGTGGTGCATGGCGAAGTAGCGGCCCTCCTCCTCGATGTACTCCAGCAGCGGGAAATTGACGACCCACAGCGGGGCGAAGGTGTCCTTGTCGCGCAGGCCGAGGCGCTGGCCCATTTCGAGGCGCAGCTCACTCAGGGCCTTGCGGGTTTTGTCGGCCGGACCAGCCAGGATGAGCAGCAGGTCGCCCTCGTTGGCATTGAAGGCAGTTTTCCACTTCTGCAACTCTTCCTGCGAATAGAACTTATCGACCGACGACTTTACCACGCCGCCGGCTTCCACGCGGGCGTACACGAGGCCGGTAGCCCCTAGCTGGGGCTTCTTCACGAAGTTGGTGAGCTCGTCGAGTTGCTTGCGGGTGTAGGCGGCGCAGGTGGCGGCGTTGATGCCCACCACCAATTCAGCGCTGTCGAACACCGGGAAGCCCTGACCTTTTACCACGTCGTTTAGCTCCACAAACTTCATAGCGAAGCGCACGTCGGGCTTGTCGTTGCCGTACCAGCGCATGGCATCGGCGTACTCCATGCGGGGCACGGTGGGGAAATCTAGGCTTTTGATTTCCTTGAACAGGTAGCGCACCAATCCCTCGAAGGTGTTGAGGATGTCTTCCTGCTCCACGAAGGCCATTTCGCAGTCAATCTGCGTGAACTCGGGCTGGCGGTCGGCGCGCAGGTCTTCGTCGCGGAAGCACTTCACAATCTGGAAGTAGCGGTCGAAGCCCGATACCATCAGCAGTTGCTTAAAGGTTTGGGGGCTCTGCGGCAGGGCGTAGAACTCGCCAGGGTTCATGCGCGAGGGCACCACAAAGTCACGCGCACCTTCGGGCGTGCTCTTGATGAGCACGGGCGTTTCGACTTCGATGAACTCCTGGCCGTCGAGGTAGCGGCGCACGGCCTGGGCCATTTTGTGGCGCAGCATCAGGTTGTTGCGCACGGGCGTGCGGCGCAGGTCGAGGTAGCGGTACTTCATGCGCAGCTCGTCGCCACCGTCGGTATCGTCTTCGATGAGGAAGGGCGGCAGCTTGGCGGGGTTCAGCACCTCGATTTGTTCGACGCGCACCTCGATGTCGCCGGTCGGGATGTTGGCATTCTTGGAGTAGCGCTCGGCTACCTTGCCCGTTACCGAAATCACGAATTCGCGGCCGAGGTCGCGGGCTTTCGCGCGCACTTCTTCGCTTTCCACGCCTTCTTCGAGGGCTAGCTGGGTGATGCCGTAGCGGTCGCGCAGGTCTATCCAGAGGATGCCGCCTTTGTCGCGGGTGCGCTGCACCCAGCCGACGAGGGTGACGGTTTGGCCGACGTGTTCTTGGCGAAGCTCGCCGTTGGTGTGCGTTCTTAACATGGCAAAGGGATTTCGGGCAAAGTTAGGCCGCTCGGGCGGGCTGCCACACAGCTTATAGCAGGCCGACGCGTCAAAACCCAAATTGGCCGAACCGCCGAGTTTGGTACGGAGTATGCAAGCAGGGCCAGCAGCGGCCCCTTTCGCTCGCTTTTTCTTTCCTTCCTGACCATGAAACTTCTTTCTTCGCTGGCCCTGGCGGCCGCTTTGCTCACGGCCGGCGCAGCCCAGGCTCAAACGAAAGTCAAGACCAAAAACAAGTACGACGACGGCGTCGAAATAAAAACCAAGGGCCAAGCCCCGGCCGTGACGCTCGACGGCCCCATTAAGCGCGTCGAAACACTGTCGGGCATCGACATCTTCCCCAAGCCCAACTCTAACAGTGTGATGCTCAGCTTCACGCAGCAATTTACCAAGCCCGGCACGCTGGTGATGACGGACTACAAAAACAAAGTCGTGTACCAGCAGGAGCTGGACCCGCAGAACAACACCGGCGAGCCCGTGGACCTCGGCCACATCCAGGCCGGCACCTACCTAGTAGAAGCCAAAACCGGCAACTACGTGTACTGGAAGAAGGTGCGCATCAAGTACCCGACCACGGCGCGCCGCTAGGCGGCTGCGTTTTTAAACAACCAAGAACGTCATGCTGAGTTTGCCGAAGCATCTCCACTACGCCGCATAGATTAGTAATGCTAGCGGCGCAGTGGAGATGCTTCGGCAAGCTCAGCATGACGTTCTGCTTTTAGCAATAGCCCCGTCGCCCATCGGCCAGCCCCTATTTTTGCCCCAGCCTATGAAAACTTTTGCCCTTCTCGCCACCGTCGCTACCCTCACCAGCTTTGCACCGAAGCCCAAGCTGAGCACGGTGAAGCTGGCACCCGGCCTGTCGGTGGCGGTGCCGCAGGGCTTCGCGGCGCTGCCCGAAGCGGCCATTGCCGTCAAGTTTCCGTCGCCGCGCAAGCCGCTGGCCGTGTACAGCAGCCCCAACGGGCGCGTCGATTACAGCGTATCAGTGCGGCCCACCACGTTTGGGCCCGACTATAACGTGCTGCTGCCCATGTACAAAGCCAGCGTGCAGCGGCTTTATACCAAAGTCGAGTTTCTGACCCAAGAAGTGCGCAAGGTGAACGGTCGCGAATTTGTGGCGCTGGAGTTTATTTCGACTATGAGCGATGGCCGCCGCTCGGCCGTGGCGCTGGCACCCATCCGCAAGTATGAGTACGTGCAGTACGCAGTGGAGGGCCAGCAGCTATACATCTTCTCGTTTTCGGCCCCGGCCGAAGAGCAGGCGCAGTGGCGGCCCGTGGGCCAGGCCGTGCTGAGCGATATTAACCTGAAGTAGGCCACGCATTTGCTTAGCCTACAATCGGCTGTCATTGCGAGCAGAGCGAAGCAATCGCACCCGAACGACACCCGCGCCGCTTGTTCGTCCATTGTTCGGGTGCGATTGCTTCGCTCTGCTCGCAATGACAGCCGATTTTATGCTTACCGACGAGTACTTTATGCAGCAGGCCTTAGCCGAGGCGCAGCGAGCGCTGGCGGGCGGTGAAATTCCCATTGGTGCGGTGGTGGTATTGGATGGGGTAATAATCGGCCGGGGCTACAACCAGACCGAGCAGCTGCGCGACGTAACGGCCCACGCCGAGATGCTGGCCCTCACGGCCGCCGCCAACCACTTGGGCAATAAGTATCTGACTCACTGCACCCTCTACGTGACGGTGGAGCCCTGCGTGATGTGCGCCGGGGCCAGCGCCTGGGCGCAGCTCGGGGCCGTGGTATTCGGCGCCGAGGAGCCCAAAACGGGCTACCGTCGCCACGCGCTGGGGCTGCTGCACCCGCGCACCAAGGTGCGGGCGGGTGTGTGCGCCGAGGCGTGCACGGCGCTCATGCAGGCGTTTTTTAAAGAGAAGCGGGGCTAGCCTACTTTTGGGCCACCCGGCGGGCTGCCGCAACCCCGGCGGCCGGTTGGGGGTTATAAGTCCGACCACCCATCTTTTCACTTTAAAACACCCGCATCATGGCTTTTGAACTGCCCAAGCTGCCGTATTCCTACGACGCCCTCGAACCGACGTTTGACGCGCAAACCCAGGAGATTCACCACACCAAGCACCACCAGGCCTACGTGACCAACCTCAACGCCGCCATCGCCGGCACCGAGTTTGAGAACCAGAGCCTGGAAGAGATTCTGCACAACATTTCCAAGGCCAGCCCGGCCATCCGCAACAACGGCGGCGGCCACTGGAACCACTCACTGTGGTGGACCATCCTGAGCCCCAACGGCGGCGGGCAGCCCACCGGGGCCGTTGGCGAAGCCATCACCAAGGCATTCGGCAGCTACGACAACTTCAAAACCGAGTTTGCCAAAGCCGCCACCACGCGCTTCGGCTCGGGCTGGGCCTGGCTCTGCAAGCAGGCCGATGGCTCGGTGAGCATCTGCTCGACGCCCAACCAGGACAACCCGCTCATGCCCGACACCGGCTGCAAGGGCTTCCCCATCCTGGGCCTCGACGTGTGGGAGCACGCCTACTACCTCAAGTACCAGAACCGCCGCCCCGACTACATCGCCGCGTTCTTTAACCTCATCAACTGGGACGAGGTGAACAAGCGCTTTGCCGACGCCAAGTAGCGTAGCGCGGGCTTTTGGCCCGCCACGGCTGCCCGCGCCGCGCCGCGCGGCCTAAAAGCCGGCCCTACCTAAAGCCCTTCTGCCCCGTGCAGAAGGGCTTTTTTGGCTTCTGGCGGTGCTACCCGGCCAACCCGCCCACGTTACCATACTGCTACGCGCCTGGCGCCGCGCCTACCGAAATAAGTGTAACTTTAGGCGCAAAAGCCCTTTTTCCGAACTTTAAAGCTGCGCCTGCCATGAGCATCAAGCTGCGACTTACTATTCTGAGCTTCCTCCAGTTTTTTATCTGGGGGGCGTGGTTGATTACCATTGGGGCCTACTGGTTTCAAACCAAGCACTGGTCGGGCGCGCAGTTTGGGGCCATCTTCTCGACTATGGGCATCGCCTCCATCTTCATGCCCTCGCTCATGGGCATCGTGGCCGATAAGTGGGTGAATGCCGAAAAGCTCTACGGCGTGCTGCACATCTTGGGCGGCCTCACGCTCTGCGCCATCCCGGCCGTCACCGACCCCGGCATGTTTTTCTGGGTTATCCTGTTGAACATGATTTTTTACATGCCCACGCTGGCCCTCTCCATCGCCGTGTCGTACTCGGCCCTCAAAAGCCAGGACCTTGACGTGGTGAAGGACTACCCGCCCATCCGGGTGTGGGGCACGGTAG
>Ga0160428_1000571_pt1 | contig 38860 bp, 32 predicted proteins | sample SolpanmetagenomM_FD_108198 | JGI IMG/M metagenome (GOLD analysis project Ga0160428, IMG submission 108198) | Solar panel surface microbial communities from Lawrence Berkeley National Laboratory, California, USA - M | ecosystem: Engineered > Built environment > Solar panel > Unclassified ... | reverse complement strand
CTGACGATGGATAACAGGCGTGGTGGGACCACATTACGCGTCTTCGAAATCAGCCTTACACGGCCTGATCCATTGGCTTTCTGGTGCGTACTGCAAAAAGGGGGTTACAGTGAATGGCGTAGCACCGGCATTGATTGAACATACTGCCATGTTGCCAGGAGGCAGTGAAGAACTCAAGTCGAGTGAGTAGCAGGATTCTCCCCCATTCCGTACTGTACTATTGCTTGCGATGAGGATGCGGACGATGAAGCATGAGTGCAATAGCTGCTAACCATTTTTCATTCTAGAAATTCCAGTAGGACGACTCGGTCAGCCGGAGGTAATACCTTTTTCATACATACCCGAATATGTGCCTAATGAAGTTAATTTGATTTTTTAGGAGATTGCAGAGACGGTGATGTGGATGGTCAAGACGGGGTATGTGACGAGTAAGGTTGTTGCGGTGGATGGTGGTATGTTTGTGCAATGATCATGGATCGTTGGGGTCAATGAGTCGAGATAATGTGAGAGGAGGAGAGGAGAGAAGAGGAGAAATAGCTGCTTACGAAGTCCCTGTATTCATCAGACGCACTACCCAAGAGTGAAGTTTCATTTCATCTTTCTCAAGCCTCACACCTTTTCATCTTGTCCTTGCTCGCCAATACACAGCGCAGATTATATCACAGACAATTTAGGGCAGAACTTGACGCGATGCGACATCTGTCATACAAGCAAGCAAGCAGTCTGTCTGAATTGAACACGTTCTAGACGAAAATTGACAGTCTACGACCCTCTCGCCAGCACTCCCTTCCGCAACGCAGCTTTCTGCCTTCTCGCTCTCGCTTCATACCCAATACACCACAACGCGAGCACAGCACCCGCCGCACTACTCGCCAAAGTGACCCAATACGCACTAGAATAACATCCAAGACCTTTGCCACACTCGCCCGTATCCCCACCATTCGAGTCCAGTATCCTTCCATAACACAAATTATACACATTCCCACTCAACACCGGCGCAAAAATCACAAAGCCCCAGTTCAGACTCAAGCCTTGAACACCAAAGGCATCGGCCACGATTGATGGAAACACGCCGAATAATGCGCCATATGCCAGACCTGTAAGCGAGCTGACGAGGAAGAGAAAGTTGGGGTTCTGGATGAGAAGAGCTAGGAGTTGGGCGCCAGCGAAGATGGCGGCGGAGGTGACGAGACACCAGATACGTGAAGCGTGAAGGCGTTTTATGAGGATGTCGGAACCGATGCCTGAGAGGAGGCGGCCGAGCGAGGAGAAGATGCTGAGGATCATAACGTGCATTTGTTCGCGGCCGCGCACGAAGGAGCGGGGTTTGCTTGGGTCGTATTTGCGCCAGAGTGAAGCAGCCTAGATAGCATTGTCAGTATAAAAGAGAAAAGGAGAGGATCGTGTGACTTACGTCGTTGCCGATATTGTTGATTGTCATCAGTCCTACTCCCGACAACAAGCCTAGAATCAAGAATATCTGCCAGAACTTGAATTGAGATAGTAATTTCATGCCTGTCAGTTCGACGTGGTCTTCTGCGTGCTCGCGTTGCTGCTTTCGGACTTCTTCGTCTGCGCCAAAGTCGTCGGCTGTGGATGCACGGGATACGAGTGTGTCTCCTTCTGTTGGCTCGACGTCTTCTGAATGTCCTTCCGATCGCTCACTACTGCGGGATCTGTAGCGTAATCTACTTGAGCTGCGACCGCGGTCTCCGGCAGCGAAGTCTTCGTGGAATGGAATGAGGCGAATGAATAGTGTGGCTGTGAGGTTGAGGACGAGAGTACCAATGGCGAGAAGGAGAAGGAAACCTGAAGGACTATCTCCAAAGGCGAGGTTTGCAAGAGTAGTCCAGATGAAAGCACTCAATCCAAAGGCGGCTAATGGAAATGCAGATGCAGTACCACGATGCAAAGGCCAGTTGAACGTTGATGTCTTGATTGCTGCAGAAAAGGCAGTACAGCTTCCAGTACCAGTCAAGAAAGATAAAAAGCTTAGTGTAGCAACACTCATCGACCCGGGACCATTATCGTAGGCTGTATGTATGGGGAAATAGCCTGCAGCGATACATGCAGCTCCGGCGAGGACACCTATTCGAGGTCCGCGGGTATCGATTAGTATGCCGGCTGGGATGCCCATAGCGTATGCGCCGACGTTTCCTGCTGCGCCGATTGCGTTCGATTCGGTAGCTGTGAGTTGCATGCGTTTGGAGAAGTCTGGTGCCCATGCTGAGTAGGCATACTGAAAGAGAGGAGGAGAGACAGTCAGTCGCTGTTCGAGCAGGTATCACGTCCTAGCATGCTCACATTACTGCCACAGGCTATCGCTACTGCAGTGGCAGCGACTACAGATGCCACTCGTGCTCGATGGTCGTCCGCCATGGCTGGGCAACAAAACACAAAACAGGAACAGGAAGGCGGAACAGGCGTATGCACCAGGGAGGGTGTGCTCGTGTCGAGAGATGTATAGCAAGCAAGGCGAGGCGAGGCGAGGGATGTTTATAAGATGGAGGATCACGATAAGGGTTGCATTGGACTCATCGGACTTGGCAGACGCGGCTTGCCGAGCCGTATTAGGCAGGTAGATATCGAGTTATCGACGAACGGTAGAACTAAAGGTACTCAGCCATCGTCGTCGCCTCGTCTTCAAGAGTCTCCGACCAAGTCAAAGTTCAACCATCTCACACCTTGGATATGGGCGCTCTACTCTCCCTTCCACTGCTGGCCTTGCCGAGTGCAGGTGGCCTCATCACTGTAAGTAGATCCTTCTTCATCTTGCTCCTATGCTTAAACTAACGTTACCAAGTTCGCCGCCTCATGCTGCGGAGCTGGTAAGATGAAACCAAGGACTACCGGAGGAGACATCTGCTGAGACTTGAGATAGCGACATGTAGTGCCGTTTGCAGCGCCTGTAACAAGTGTGGCGGAAACAGCATCTTAACCCGCATCGCCTATGGTACATTCCATCCAGTTCATGCCTTGTATACTCGAGCTAATTGTATCTCCTAGCATGCATACTCCTCATCAACAGCATCCTATCCTGGCTCATGCTAACCGACTGGGCTATCAAGAAATTACAAAAAGCAACTCTCGACTACGTGAATATCAGCTGCGCCGGCCACGACTGTTACGGCTTCGTTGCTGTCCACCGTATCAACTTCGCCCTTGGTGCCTTCCATTTCATTCTCGCAGTGTTCCTACTTGGTGTCAACTCTTCTCGCAACAAGCGAGCTCCCATACAAAATGGTTTCTGGGGTCCAAAAGTCGCAGCATGGATTGCGCTCATTGTCATTACCTTTTTGATCCCGGATTCCTTTTTCATTACCTGGGGAAATTACGTCGCACTGGTAGGAGCTATGCTCTTCCTCCTGCTCGGTCTGGTTCTGCTGGTTGATCTAGCACATACGATTGCAGAGTACTGTATCAACAAGATCGAGGATGAGACGTCCTCTCCAGCATGGCGGTACGTCCTTGTTGGAGGTACTGCTAGCTTGTATCTTGGTTCTATTGCAATGACAGTGGTCATGTACATCTTTTTCGCTTCTTCCGGATGTTCCATGAACCAGGCCGCCATCACCGTCAATCTAATCCTACTGGTAGGAATCTCCGTACTTTCCGTTCATCCATTCATTCAGGAAGCGAACAACCGTGCAGGTCTAGCACAATCAGGTGTTGTAGCAGTCTACTGCACATATCTGACACTATCCGCTGTCGCCATGGAGCCAGACGACCAACACTGCAACCCACTCGTTCGTGCTCGAGGCACTCGTACAGCATCCATCGTGCTCGGCGCAATCATCACATTCCTCACAGTCGCCTGGACCACAACACGCGCCGCAAGTTACGGCCTCGCACTCGGCGGCTCAAAGCAAAACTCCGGCTACAACGCCGTCAGCGAATCCGAACACGGTCTAGCCATCCAACCCTCCAGCCGCCGCGAAATGCGCGCCGAAGCTCTCCGTCAAGCAGTCGAATCCGGCGCTCTGCCCGCTTCAGCCCTCGACGACAACGACGACGATTCCGATGACGACGACGACAACGATGGCAAGAATCCAAGAGACGACGAGAGAAACGCTACAATGTACAACTACAGCATGTTTCACGTCATCTTCATGTTATCGACTGCATGGGTGGCGACGCTACTCACGATGAACTTGGACAGTGATTATGAAGGAGATTTCATTGCAGTGGGAAGGACGTACTGGGCTTCGTGGGTCAAGATTGTGAGCGCTTGGGTGTGCTATGGTATTTATGCGTGGACTTTGGCTGCTCCTGCGGTCATGCCGGATCGATTTGATTATTGAGTGTATTTTTTTTAGTTTGGGAGTGCATGGGGAGTGTACGATAAGAGAGCGATTGCTTGGGTAGATAAGATTCAATGCATTTGTATAAATGTAAGAGTTCCATGACTAGATTGAAGTCGTCGCCGCATAATGTGCGTGTTCACCTAACTTCTCCATCGCCTATGTTGAGGGCTATTCAGATTTGAAGACGCAGCGTTGCGAATAACAAGTGTGTTTTGTTGAGGTAGCAAAAAGACTGCAACCAATCTACGTTCCTGAGGAGTAGTTGTTCAACCTCAAACTTCTACTCTCTACTTTGAAAGCGAACGAAGCAATAGTTACCTGATGCACCTGCATATTTGAATGAGAAGTCCGTAATTCACTTCCTTGCTGAACATCTCAACATACCCATTCACCCACCACTCGAGGCTCCATCCTTCCTTGCAAGCTCCCTTGAATATGCTTAAACTAAGGAGCCTTACTGTACAGACGCCGTAACAATATCGCTTTGGTAGCCTGTTTTGTTTAGGCCAGTGCCCATCTTCATCTCACATGAAGAGATCTGTTCCGGTACGGCAACGGCGGTGTGGCGAGGTAATCCTTCCATGTATACCCTTGATACCTGCCCTGAGGTAGCCTAGCCTACTGCTGAAGATTACCGGCGGCACACTACTCTTGCAGTCCCCCATTGCTATACAAACTCACACTCATCAAACACTTCCTCACTCGACGTCACACGACCCCTGAAGCATCTCTACCTCTACCTCCCTCCATACCCACCACCCCACTGATTCCCTCCATTATTCGCCCCAAAAGCAGAAGCAGGCCTACTAGGCGCCACCCCCCCGATTCCCGGTGGATTAGGCGGCAGACTAGGCCAATTCGCCATGAAAGCCGGAGGTGGCGGTGGCGGTGGCATCATCGGCGTCTGTCCTGGATGCGAAAAAGCCATAGATTGGTTGGGCCATTGAGGTGGTAGTGGTGGAGGTGGAAACTGCTGCAAGTGCGAGTTGTACATGGATTGGGGTTGAGGTTGGTTGTATTGAGCAGCAGGATAGGTGAATGCAAGGGGCTGGGTGCGCATGCTCGGTGTCATGGCGGGATGTTTAGGGTTGTAGTCTTGCTGCTGTTGATGTCCGCCGTACTGCTGTGAGGAGAATGCTGGGGGTGGAGGAGCTGCAAAACCCGCACCACTATTCAACGACTGAGCAAGATGATTCAGACGATACTCCGAACCTTCCCGCTCAAGGTCAATGACAGTGGGGTGTGTTGACATTGTGCTGATCTGGGGTTGAGCAAATTGTGTTTGTTGAGCGTGTTGTGCGCTGGGAGTGGGTGGTGGAGGCAACGTCAGAACGCGGTGGAGCTGAGACGATTGAGGTATTGGCTGGGGAAGCACAGCAGGTGTTGCTCGGACGCTTCCGGGGATGTGTGAACGTGCAGGAGGTGGTGGCATCATCTGACAATATTCTGATCCTTCGTTTTCCAGGTCGATGACGTGTGGATGTGATTTGGTAGCACTATTATTAGCGCTATAGGCAGGATGAACACCTGGCGCGTGTGATCCGAGCGTTGACAGATAGGGAGCAACTGGTGTAAAGCCCTCATTGTGTCCTGGAATTTTCAGTGTTGTAGGATGATATGGCGTCAAAGGAGGAAGGTAAGTATTCTCTGGTATAGCCGGTATAGTCGCAGACTGGGCTTGAGACACGTATGGAGTTACTGGTGCATAGCTACGATCATATCGCGATGATGGTTGAACATGTCCAGGCAGAGCATTAGTAGAGACCGCAGGAGTACTTGACTTTGTCAAGTCCACAAACTGTGGCAGTGATGCTGTTGTCGAGATATAGCCAGCTCCATGTCGATAGGCAGGTGAAGTTGGAGAGCTATATTGAGAATAAGGCTGATCTGCCATTGACGCCCTTGGGATTACTACATATTCATTGCCATGCTCATCACGGAGAATACTCTGCGTAAGTGGTGGGCGCGGTTGTGCAGGACTCATCATACCTGTCACTGATCTAGATCGTGGAGGCACCATAACCAGGCTAGACTGTGGCTGATGCAGGTAATGTTGAGGCGAAGCTGGATTCGGGTGGACCTCTGACAGACGAGATGCTGGTCTTAGTGTTTGGGAAAATTCTTCTGCAAGGTTGCGACCATGTTGTGACCAAGTATCTGGCGTCGACACACGACGAACTTGAGGCTGGGGTCTGCTAGCATTCTGCATACTGGCAACCTTGCGCAGATCAACATTGTCTCTTCTGCGACCTCTTCTATTTCTAGGTGAAGAGTCCGAATCAGGACTATCACCGTAGTCTGAGTCTACCGCCACAACATTGTGCACGTCATTTTTACCGCTCTTCTTGCTTGCTTTGGGCTTCTTGTAAGGCGCCGCCGTCAAAGGCACCAAGCTGTCTTGTGGTGCCACTGTAACAATGGAGACTGTGCCATCATCATTAAGAACTACTCTCCTGGACTCGGTGTCTGGCTCTCTGAATGAGGGAGGTGTGATTGACTCTTGCTTGATCACAGGCAATGGAGCGATTCGGCCTGTCTTCTTTGTGGCGGTATGGCCCTCCGGATCGTCTGGTATAGCTTTTGAAGCTGCCAAACCTGCCGCCTTAGCCTCTCTCTTCGCTCTACGAGCTTCCGCCTTTGATTCATTCGGTTTCTTGACCGGAGCTGTTTCCTTTCCCTTCAATGCGCGACGTTGCTTTTTAGTTAGAGTTTCCACAGGCTCTGCATTGACTTCACCTGCTGCGGCCGCATCCGCTTCTTTTTGCTGCTTCAGCTTGGCTCTGGCTTCTTTGCGCTGCCTCTTTAACTCAAGTTTCGCTTGTGCTCTATCCAAATTCACCTGTGCAGCCATTACAGCTCTCTCTTTTCTGCTCAAGGGCTTGACTTTGTTCTGTATTGTAGGGGCTTTCGCAGGTTGCGATACAGTTCCCAATACTCCAAATGCGGGTACAGCAATAGCAGGGGGAGGTGGGGAATAGTCGGACTCAGACTCGTTATCAGCGTCAACAGAATGTGAAGGACTTTGCTGAGACGTCGTAAGGTCAATAGCAACTGAATCGCCACAGATCACGTCTGAATGCGCCTCATCGTCACGTTCAATTGCACCAAAGCTACGAAATGCATCGGCAGCAGGAGGTGAATATGAGTCTTCACGCAAGTCATCAATTTCCATGGCATTGACGGATCTATTGTCAGCCGCTTGAGCAGACACATCAGGAAAGCGATTGTTCAAGGGTGCAGTCACGTTAGCAGTCAAACCAGGAATCGTCGCAACAATTGGTCCAAGTCCGCTAACCTTCGGACGCAGATTGCTGACTTGCAGCAGTGTCTGTTCATCAGCAAGCTCGTATGCGGCCGTAGTGTCCGCTTTCGCCCGTTTGCTGACCTCTGGGGTCCAGGATGCTCCTCTACTAGAATAGTATGAAGCATCGGAGTCTGCAGACCCAAGCTTGTGGTGATCAGCCGGGGGTGGAGTAGCCTGATATGCGGATCTAGCTGCAGAAAGCGGAACGACACTGGCAAGAACACCACGTTCAATCATGTCTGCCATTCCTCTAGCTCTTGCATTGACCGACTCTCTTGCAACGTTGTCCTTGAGGGCACGTTCGATTTGGTTTCTCCGTGCTCGCTGTTTCGTGAACTCCTGTGTACCTGTATCCGCGATCTTCGCTTTTGCTGCTTGTGGACTACGTACTCCATTGCGACTAGAGCCCGCAACAGAATGAGTACCACTACTCGTACTGACGTGTGACCTCACAGTCGGAGTGCCTGAGATGCCATCCCGGAAAAGGCCATTCGTGACATCCTGAGAAGGCGTACGAAAGAGCGATGTCGTGGTTGTCGTGGTAGTCCGCTGACTTGACAGTGCACTTTGTGAAGTCGACCCAGCAGCCAGCTGGTCTGGTGTTTCAGACGCGTGTCCATTGGGCGGGAGTTCGAGAAGGGCTTGAAACTTGTATCGAGGATGCCTACCTGTCGTGACTTCATCTCGAAGAAGTGCGAGCTTCTTGTAGAAGTCGACTTCGGCGCTGTCATCACGATGAACACCATTTGTGGCAGGAGCCATGACAGTGGCCATGATGGACGGTGCGACTACGTCGAAAGGGAGGACGAGGACGGTGCACTTGTGATGCTAAGCATGAAATCGAGGAAGGAATGACATTCGAAACGGAGTTATGCTCCGGTCTTCGCATAAATTTGTCCTTGGCAAAAAGAAGTGCGCCTGCTCGAGGTCATAGAAGAATGTCCTGATGGATAATAGGTACCAAAGCAAAACAGAGGATTATACATTTTCACAAGAATCCCACGTCCCATCCAGAGGCGTCTGTACAGCCTATTGACCCAGTCTACATTGAACGCCGGGGTGACCCATTCATTAAAGTAGTAATCAAACATCGACAACCTGCGCCATAGCAGCCTGCTTCTGCTTCTTCAGCTTCTCCTTCCGTGATGCGACTTCTGCTGCCAGTTTATCCGCTTTCAACTTCTTCTTGGCATGCTTGTCAGGATCCTCCACCTTAACTCCAGCGTCTGCTTTTCTCTTCTTGGTTGCAGGCTCTGCTCCGTCTGTGATCGTCTTTACGTTTTCCATTCCGTCTTCCAGTGATCCAGATTTCTTGCCAAAGGTCTTTTGCTGCTCACGAACATCCTGATCCTCTACCCACAGCTCGTTTGCCAGCCATATAGGGAAAGCAACTGTCTCTGGCCCCTTGATATGTATTGCCCGCACGTTCCTCCAACCCTTCGTCACAAACTTCTCTGTCAGACCACCTACCACAGCTTCAATGTTTGCCGATACTTCCTCGTCAGTCATCGCTGCCGTGCCAACCTTGACGGCAGTCGAGGTACCTGGCGCCAAATGCACAAGTGCTGAACCTAGTGACTTCTCAATCTCTTTCGCAAGCTTTTCCGGTGATGCGCTGCCTCGTCCTCCCTCGACTCCTGCGCCCTTTTGAACCTGCGATAGATCTCGTTTTACTCGCTTCCCATCATCTCCGCGTTCTTGGGGTGCCGATATGCTAACTGGAACTGGTCTTTTGCTTCCACCTTTGTAAAACACTTTCCCGAGGAGTTTAGGAAGAAACGTCACAACACGGTCATCGGCAAGGAAAATATCATGTTCGCCAAATAGCTTGCGTCTTGCTTCGAATGCTTTGAAATCGGTTTTTACTTTCGAAAGTCCAATGATGCGTGTGATGCGACTGCGTAGCTCTGCAGGGAAGTTCGGCTGGTCAATGGCGTTTCTGTAGAGGCTGGCTGGATCGGCAGTAATAAGGCATATCGTTGATGTAGGTGAAGTATTGATGGAGTGAGGGATAGAGCTGGGAGACAGTCAGTGTGGCACTATGATCACTTTGAGAACTAGCTTACATCTTGCTTGGCTTCAGACGCTTTTGGTCAACAATGTGTTTCTTGGTGGTCATAATCATCCAGACGGGTACTTCGGCACCATCTGTTTCTTCCTCATTGTCTTCATCCCCTTGTGCAAGCAGATTCGGCTTGTCTGCTTCAGTATCTCGTCGCTGTCGTTCTTCGTTGATGTGCTTGAGCAGGACTTTACATGCTTTTGTGGTTTGTGACAGATCTAGCTGGTATGGTGTTTTCGAAGTGTTGGCTGTCGCCACGGCCGATTTTCCGGTAGACATTCTGGATTGTCGTTGCGATGGTATGCTTGAATGTCTATGCAAATGAATAAGTTGTAAATCTGAAGAACATGAAATTTCGCTGCGCGACGGAGCTGCGTCCGGACGACGTCGATCTTCTGCACGCGACTTCTTTCAACTCAATTCAGTGCAGCAACATTGTATTGCTGCTTTTAATCTTGTACATCTGGGAGAGTTGATGGCCTAGAGAGTTTCGATATTGCAGTATATGTAGTCGCCACAGGCATACATCATCTGCGCGATGGGAAGGGCCAGGAACCATACATATAAATATATTTAACTCACCACGCATTGTATACAGTGCTGTCCATACTCAACCTTGAATACCTTGCACAGCCCACAGTAGTGTTTGTTCGTGTTCTGCGAGCTCCCTTCCGATATGTTTAGTATCTCGATGATATAATACCTAAATGTTCGTTGCTGTGTCACGTAGAAATGAGTGGGCACTCCTAGGCGCGTCTTCTCGCGTGACTTCCAACCACCTCTCTGAATTCTTCCACACTCTCATAGTCCGATGATGACCCTCAAAGAGCCCATCATGCAGCTTTAGCAATCCCGTCTCTTTGCAATTGACCAGGTATTACTGTCCTCATCGCTACTGCTAACCTTGTATACCAGTTGAGCATCGCGTATCAGTATCGACCTCGACTTCAACATGCAGTCTCCCATCCCATCTTCGGAAGGTGACATGCTGCCCGCACCCTCACTAAAACGCGCAGACTCGAGGCCAATACTTTTGCCCGCCTTCGAACCTCTGGTACCTTCTTCACCTGCTCTGCCTCGACCTTCCAAGCGCAAGTATGAAGGCTCGCCAAAGCAATATGGACGAGCAATGAAGAGAGACTATATTACGCCAGTTCCTACCTCACAAACAGATTTCGCCCCTTCTTCACCCCCGCTACTTGCTACAGCACGCCCAACCTTTGGTAGATCAGTATCCAGTGCGTCTGAACGCGTTCCTCTAGGCGCTGTACCTTCTATCGAAATACCAATCAATGGCGAGCCTGTCTTCATGGGTCGTTCCAGCAACTCCTCTCACTTCCAGCTTTCCGCCAATCGTCTCATCTCCCGGATTCACATTCGAGCTGCCTACAGCTTACCGGACGACACTCATCTCAACGGTCAGATAATCGTGGAGTGCATGGGTTGGAATGGAGCAAAAGTACACTGTCGTGGCAAGGTTTTTGAGCTTGGGAAAGGCGACTCCTTTACTTCGGATAAGCCTCATGCGGATATGCTGGTAGACGTACAAGATGCGCGTGTGCTGGTCAGATGGCCACCAATACAAGCACGGCCGGCGTCACCAACAAGGTGGAGTGATGATGATACACCAAGAAGACCCATCACCCCAACAGCATTCGCGTCAAGTCCACCTCCCCTACAACTGCGCTCACCCGTATCACCATCTCCACGTGAGCGACCTGCCTTCAATGCTGCGATGACTTTCATTGGGCTTCCACCCAGCTCATCGCCAGTTCGCATCTTTGAAGATATAGATGATGTCGAAGAAGGTGTGGATGAGACAGTCGTCGGACTTCCAGCTGAGCCTCTGTCGCCTTTAAATCACATCGATACACGTCCAGCTACTCCAGTTCTGCTCACCTCACAGAAGACCCCGCCATTCTCGGACGTGGATGAATTTTCTGACCGCGATGAGGAGAACGACCCAATAGTGGAGGCGTTTGGCCCGACTGGGGCTAATTTGCTAGCGAGAATGGCTGCAACGTCTACGATGTCTCCGGAGCGTCGTCGCTTACCTTTGAAGACATCAACTACACCGCAGCAGAACAAGAGCCCTATCCGTCAAAAGATCACAAAAAGCCCAATTCGAAATCACGTCATCAACCAGCTTGCATATTCACGGCTCCAGTCAATCCCTCTTAGCTCTATCTTGAAGAACCTGCCAAATGCTTTGAAAGAGCTAGAGTCATCTAGCAAGGCTGCAGGTAATGCATCTCGTGAGCTCACCGATGGTGAGTTGAAGACATTGCTAGACGAGATCCCATGTGTAGGTGAGATTGTTAGAGAAGGTAAGGATGCTGCAGGCAAACCACTTGAGGACGAGTTTTACTACATGTAAGTTTCTGCAACTGCCGTAGTACCTCGAGGCAGGTATTGACTTTCGTAGACCCGAGATGGACACAGACGAGATGAGACGTAGCGTGGTAGAAAACAGCCTAGGCAAGCACACTATCAGAGCTACTCGGAAGCAACATAAAGTAAGTCGAGCTCGGCTAAGACTACTCTTCTTAATCATACTGACCTTGTTAGCAATATTATTGGAAGAAACCTCGTGTATGAGTGGTAATGAAGATTGGATGTCTGGAGCAATTTTATTTATTGTGTTGAGTAATGGATCGAGTTGGTGTTGAGTATGGAACCATTGTAGTGATGTCGTCGTTGAAGACTTGAAGTTAAGTAGTAGTGTATTGTGGTGGAAGTGTTGCAAAATCGATTATATCAAAATGAGTACCTTGCTGGCCTTTTGTTTACTCTGGCGGAGCGCTTTCCGCATGATAAGCCTTATGCATGTGATTGCATGTGGGTTACTTTCGAGGTTCGGACATGATGGCCAAATGACCAAAACAACGTCTCAACTAGATATCACCCACGCTGGCATGGAAAGACAGCGCAAGCGTGAGTATGTGATTCGAGCGCACCACTATAGTGCTAACAAGTCGTAAAGGAGAGCTGCGTACTTCCAATGACCGAGCTTGGGCTGGAGACAAAGGTAAATGAGTCTGCCTCTCACTCTGTAAACATTGTTCATAGTCGCTCTCCATAGATGTCTTCCCTGTCGACAGCTCTCTTGACTCTTCGTTGAAAAAGAACACTGCATTCATCAGAAGACTACGGACCGCCATTGCTGGATCTGCTGCCAGCACATTCCTCCAAGAGATACGAACTCTCTCATTACACAAATACCTTTCCGAGATCATATCAGCCTGCGCTGAGGGACTGAGTAAACTCAAGACTCCCTCCGATGTTGCTTCCGGCGTAGAGATATTCAGCGCGCTGCATCAGCGGTTCGGACCTGCCGAATTCACTGGATACGTCGCTTGGCATATCGGGCGTGGCCTGGCCTCCCCGGAAAAAGCATTTCTCAAAACACTGTCCGCGGAGCTGAGAGAGAAAGAGGAGAAGGAGAGAATCGCAAGACATAGGGTCCTCCTCCGGATCGCAACAGAGCTATGGCTGGTAGGAGCGTTACGAAGTTTGGACGATGTCATCAGACCAGAAGAAGCAGGAAAAGGTAAAGAAAATGTCAAGAGCGCAAGCGGATCGGGGCTAAAACTGGGCGAAGAGACATCTACAGGTCAGGGTCAAGCGGAGCCATTTCCATTGGAGGTATTGAAAGAGCTTACGGCACAGGATAGCCAGCATGCCAACTTACCTATGCTTGTGCAATATATCAAGACATTCTCCTGGGATATTTTGGGAAAGAAGACGCAGAGCACAGAGGAGGAAGCGACCGAAGGCGATGATGCGCCCTTGCTCGATGCAAATATGCAGGAGAGATTCAAGAATGTGCTGACACAATATTTCGAGAGTGCAGTACCTCATCTCAAGAAAGACCAGACTGCTCTAAACAATCAGTCCAGGCGCAACGCTGAGGCTTATGTACGATCGGGTGAGATTTTCGAAGATCGTCAGGCAAATTACGAGAAGCAGGTCAAGGCACAAGAGAAGTTCGTGGCAAATGTGCAATTTCTAGCAGATGCGCTCGATCTTGATATGCCAGATCTCAAAGAAAAGGATGCGATTCCAACCGCCACCGACAGCACGATCGGACTTGTCAAAGCTGGAGAATATATTCGAGGTGATGGTGATGGTCCTGGTATATGGGAGGATGAGGACGAGAAGCGTTTCTATGAAAACATTATCGATCTCAAGGATCGTGTTCCCGGAATATTGTTAGACGAGCCCAAGAAAAAGAAAGCAGAAGACGAGCAAGTTGGAAAGAGAAATGATGAGATCGTGGAGATCAAGCCAATCACGGAACAACCCGTGACAAACGAGGTCAAAGAGCCAGATGCAGATGACCAGTCAACTGCTATCACCAACAGGACTGTTGGAGCACAAGTGGATGCAATCTTAGCAAGACTGCCTCAAGTGACCTCAAAAGAAGCTATCGATGAAATCGCGTATGACTTCTGCTTTGTCAACTCAAAAGCTTCAAGAAATCGGCTTGTCAAGGTTGTACAGGAAATTCCAAGAGGTCGATCGGATCTTTTACCGCTCTACTCTAGATTGGTCACTACGCTGGGAAAATACATGACAGACGTCTCTCAAGGATTGGTGTCGTATCTCGATGAAGAGTTCAGAAGTCTGCAGCGTCGCAAGCAGAAAGATTCCTTGGCTGGTGTGCGTATGAGCAATATCCGCTATCTTGCTGAGCTCACAAAATTTGGTCTTGTGCCTGAACATGTAATCTTTCACTGCTTGAAGGTCAGCTTAGACGACTTCTCTAGGATGAATATCGAGATTATCTGCAATCTGCTGGAAATTGTGGACGCTATCTCTTGCGTAATCCTGAGACCGCTCCAAGGATGAAATCGTTTCTTGAAATCCTGCAGCGCAAGAAGGCCGCGCAGCACTTAGGACAACAAGAGCGGATGCTGATCGAGAATGCAAGTTATTACGTCAATCCTCCCGAAAGAGCTGCTATTCAACAGAAAGAACGCACGCCTATGGATCTCTTCGTATGCAAGCTGATGTACGTGGATCTGACAAAGCGTAACGTCGAGAAAATCGCAAAGCAGATTCGTAAGCTGCATTGGGAGGAAGAAGAGGTAAGTACTGTACTCCGCATAGCGGCAACAGTCTACTGACATCGATAGGTCGTTCATGTCGTTCAAAAGGTGTTTTCCAAACCACAAAACATCAAGTACAGCAACATCCAGCATCTAGCTATTGTATTGAGCGCCCTGAATCGCTATCACCCAGAATTTATCGTAGCAGTCATCGATGATTTGCTGGAGAATATCACTCTAGGACTCGAAATGAATGACTTCAAATTCAATCAGATCCGCCTCGCAGAAGTTCGTTATCTAGGCGAACTTTATATCTACAAGCAAATCGACTCGTCAATTGTCTTTGACACACTCTTCAAGATCCTTACGTTCGGTTATGGTGGCTACCCCAGACCAGGCATCATCTGTCCTATAGATCTGCCAGACGACTTCTTCCGCATTCGATTGGTCTGCAGCATTCTGGAAACCTGCGGAATATACTACGAAAAAGGTGCAGCCAAGAAGAAACTCGATTTCTTCCTGACGTTTTTCCAGTATTACATTCAGCTGAAAGAGAACATGCCGATGGATATCGAATTTGTGGTCCAAGATGCCTATGGTCTAGTCCGTCCACAATGGAAGATTGCGACAAACCTTGAAGATGCTGGTGCACTATTTGCCAATGCTTGCAAGGAGAATTATGGTACATCTACTGCCGATAAGGCATTGGAAGTGCAAGAGCCTGCTGAAGGTGAAGATCTGGAAGAAGAGGCAGATCGTGATGGTGGTCGTCAGACGCCTGCTGAGGACGATGGATCCTCTGACGATGATGTTGAGGTTAGTCTAGACATGGCTATACAGTCAACAACAGCTAATAGAATGCAGGGCAATGATGACCAACCCGGCACGCCACCAGCAATCACAGATGACGAAGAAGAACACATTGTGGTTACTAGGCCTGCTGAAGACGAACTCGATCCCGAACTCGAAGCAGACTTCGAGCGCGAACTCGCAAAGATGATGTCTGATTCTCTAGACTCGAGGAAGTCTGAAAGGAAACCAATGCCTGACATTGCACTTCCCATTCGTCGTGCACCACGCGACGCTACAACCATGGCCAACCAAGAAACCACGCCTCAACCCCACGTCCTACCCAATCCGAACATGGTCAAATTCTCACTGTTAAGCAAGCGAGGGAACCGACCACAGGTTTGCTATTATCACGTCTCACACAGAAATGCCTGTTATGATGCTGACCTTTTCTGATAGACACGCGAGATCGACCTCCCTGCCGACTCCGACTTCGCCATGGCAATGCGCACACAACAAGAAGCCGAGCGCGCCGAACAACAGCGAATCAAAGCCCTCGTCCTCAACTACGACCTCCGTAGCGGAGCAGAAGCGGAAGACGAAAGCGGCTTACTCACGAACGGTGATTACAACAATTTCTCTTATATTACCCCTACTACATCAACCCCTATTCCGAGCAACCCGAATCATGCGAGACGACCGAGAAGGCCTCATCGGATCAATGACGATGATAATGACGATGATACCGCTATAATCCCCAAATCCGAAAATCGTAAGACCCGAAAATGAGCATAAATACTGAGACGAATCATGTCACTGCAGGTTATCTAGGTCCAAGCTTCGATCGTGGAGCTCATCCAGTTGCTATTGAGCAGAGACCTGCGCAAGGTGGGAGTCAAAGAGGCGGCGGCACACAGAGGAGGAACCAGATGGCGAGGAGATTGCAATTGAGTGATGTTGATTGGTGAGTTGATGCATGATCCGAGGTATTGTCCAACATGTGCTGAGCTGATGTTTGTGCAGGACGTGAACTGAAGATATACACTTCCTCGACAGCTTCTGCGGGTTGCGAAGAACTTTTCATACCAGCTCGGCTGAAGATCTATATCTACAGAATCGCCGAGGAGTACGAGTTTGCCTCTCCTGGCAAGCATTGTACCAACTTCTGCACAGCTTACTCTTGCTCTTGTCTCCAAGCTTAGTCACGTCGAAGAGCTACGTAGTGTCCCCGTTAGACAGACTTGCCTGGAATGAGCACATTGAGCGCCGGATGGAAAGCGGTGCGATTAAGAGCATCAAGACTAGTAGGTGAACGGAGGAACGAATTTGAGCTATTATGGGGAGGCTGGAGTAGGTCGAGATGCGACTGATCACTAATAGGCTGGCTGAGTGGCTTGTGGTGGACGTCCGAGTTGAGTTGGCTCAGTCTGTTGCTGATTGATGGTCAGGGCTGTGTTACTGATACGTCGTACTTTTAGACTGACATTGTACCCCGCATACATCTACTCGGTTTATGTTTGTTGGTGGTAGACGAGAAAAGCGTTGATAGCGCAATCGAATATTGACTCTTTCGCAGCCTCGCTTCTCTGCACCTGCACAATATGGTTTATGAGATGTAAATTGCAAAATACACGTATTGATATTTTCTTGCTTATAACGAATGAGGCAGTTGGTTATGGTGAATGTAGATAGATGAGTGACTGCCTGCGTTCCAAGCCCTATTATGAGACGAAGAAGAAGAAGAAGAAGAAGAAGAAGAAGAAGAAGAAGAAGAAGAAGAAGAAGAAGAAGAAGAAGAAGAAGAAGAAGAAGGATAAGGAGTGAGAATGCTCAAAGAAAAAAAGCAATTCGAGGGTGACTTCTCTAAGGAGTATTTCAGCTGAAAGAAGGAATGATGGGAAGATTGAGATCAAGAAGGGAATGCGCGTGGGAATAGAAATGAGAAGGATATGAGGTAGGTAGGTAGGTAGTTAGGTAGGTAGGGAGGTCCTCGGAGTCAGGTTCATTCGAATCAAAGGTAATGCGGTTGGCATATCTTAAGAGCTTTTTTCATTCGTTAGGCTTGACTGGCTCAATGCAATTGAATAGATCTGTACATCGTGGTTATTGTGGCCATGTGTATGTTAGCGCTAGCAACAATGCTCGGCGGAAGATGCGACAAAAAACATCGCAAAGAAACCTCATAGTCGCTGCATTTGGGCACCAATCTGCTCTTTAATCCATGTTTCGAAATGAGGCCGGCACGAATGACCTGCCCACCCACCTTCCCTCTCTCATATGAGCCACCCACCCACCTCCCCCTCACATCCTCTCCACAGGACTCAATCCAAGCAACCTCATCCCCGTCCCCAACACCGTCCTCGCAGCCTCATACAACGCCAACCTCGCCTCATTTACGCCCGTCTCCCTACTCACAACCTGCAAATGATCATAACTACTACTCAACACATGCGTCATCTTAAACAAATACGTCAACACCGTGACTGGTTCCTGCGTCTTCAGCGTCTTGACAAAGACATCCGGCCACTGCGCCAACGTCCTGATCAAATTAACCGCATGCGTGCTGTCGTGCAGATCACTAAGATCAATGTCCACAAGCTGTGACACATTGACGTTGGCACGGCGGACGATACTACAAAGTCTCGCATGCGCATACTGCAAATACGGCCCAGTATCGCCCTCGAAACTCGTCATGCGATCCATATCAAAGTCGTATCCATTGATGCGCTTGCCGGACATGTCTTGCACCATGACGGCGGAGATGCCGAGGGTGTCTGCGGTTTTCTCCGGATCTTCGACTTGTTCGTATTTTGCTTCGTTGGATTTCATGACTTCGTGCATTTTGTCGCCGACGTCGCGCAGGATGTCGTCGAGGAATTTGGCGGTGCCTTTGCGTGTGGACATGCCGGAGACCATGCCGAAGTTGATGTGTTGGCAGCGAGAGGAAATGTCGCTACGGCCCATTAGTTCCTCGATTTTGAAGAGCTGTTGTAGGTGTAGGTCCTGTTGGGAGGCGACGACGTAAATCATCTTGTCGAAATTGTACTTGTCGAAGCGTTCTGCCGCAGCGCCTATATCCCGGGTGAGATACAGTGACGTCCCATCTTTCTTAACAACGGTAGCTTTGCCGAGTTTCTTGCTATGAGGGGTCAAGTCGACGACGACGGCGCCTTCGTCGATGGCGGAAACGCCCTTTTCGGCCATGATTTTTGCGGCGGCGTCCATGGAGGATTCTTTGACTTGAGATTCGCCCGAGTAGTCGTCGTAGTGGATGTTGAGGCGGGCGTAGGTTTTTTCCATCTTGTCGATGGATAGGTCGCGGAAGCGTTTCCAGACGGCCAGGGCGGCGGGGTCACCGTCGACCATGCGTTTGAAGTAGCGGCGCGCTTCTTCGTCGGTGGTTGTGTCGTTGTAGGCGTCGAATTCGGTTTGGAGTGCGGAGGTGTCTTCACCTTTGACCTGCAGTGTGTTAGAGGGATCGGGATCTCCTTCTGCTACTACTATCTATAGTTGCTCAACGTACTGTCATCTCTCGTATCTTCGTCCTGTATTCCTTGATTTTGTCCTGTTCTGGTTTCACAATCGCACTAATCTTGACATACACATCATACAAATGCGCAATCGGATTCTTCACCAATTCTTCCTCATTTCCGAACTTGTCGAATCCAATGGCCAAGATACCATATTGTTTCCCCCAATCGCCCAGATAGTTCATTCTGGTCACATCCCATCCTGCTTTCTCATACAAGTTTGCCAAGAACCCACCAATGATTGTACTCCGCAAATGCCCGGCGTGGAAGGGTTTGGCGATATTTGGTGATGAAAACTCGACAATCATCTTTTTAGCACCGCTTTTTGGGTCTGAAGGGTCGCGGAGGCCAAAGTTGGGATTGAAACCATAGTTCTGACCTGTTCGGAGGATGCTGGGAATTACGAGGCTGGTGAGAGGTACGGGCTTGAAGAAGAACTGGACAAAGGTTGCTGCGAAGGTGGGTTTTGCTACGAGTGGTGATTCTGGGAACTATATTGAATATCGTCAGTCAATAGCCCATTGCCACTCGAGTCTTCCCAGCTTCGCCAGTATGTTGGCTTAGATATCATACATACATCCTCGACAATCTTCTTCGCAGTCTCATCAGGCTTCTTTCCTTTCAACCTCAATGCCGGTACAGGCAGTACCAAATCACCCTTATCCAGTGTCTGCGTCCATTGGATAGCTTGATAAATGACTTCTGGATCTGCTCCTGTGATTGGTGCCACTAGCTCTGTGATGTGTGCGCGATAAATGTCGACTGGGTTGAGGGCGGGGTATGCGTTTGGGAATTGAGGCACCTCGGTGATGCGAAACTTGGAGAGTGTCTGTGTGAGGTCTTCGAGTGTGTGATGTTGAGAATTGCCGTTGCTGGCCATGCTGGGCGATATGTTGTGGTAGTGGGATTGGGATAGTTTGCCAATATAATGGGGGTTTATGACTTGGGGAGGGTTAGAGCTATGTGGGAGATGATGGAATGAGATGCTGCGAGTGTTTGAATGCCGTGTTGTGAAGTTGTATAAGGCAGAAATAGATCGAGGGACTTTACAAGCACGCATTCATGTTTTGACGCAGGATGAGTCTACTGAATTGAAGACCGAGATACAAAAAGATTTTGGGGTCGGTCCGACAATATCTGAAACAAAGGGTCCACGTTTGAGGTTTGATCGGAAGCCTCGAGAAAAGCTCATCTTGCATGTCGTGTCATTATACTATACAATTAGATGAAGAATCACCGCACCAATATCCCTCTGCCTCATTCATCCTGCTGTCACAACGTTTCCAAGCCACATCCCATCACATCCTCACAATCGCGATATCTTCGCTTCCCTCCAGTCTCATTTACTTGGCTTAGGTTTTGGCTTGGGAGGGACAATTGGTGTCATTGGTTGAACAGGTGGAGGTTTAGGCCTCGGTGTCTGAGGTCTTTCGATGGGCATTGTGTTGTCTGTTTCGTTTTATCAGTCGGAAACTCGGCTTGGGGACAACTATTGGAGTGGGATCATGTACCTTTTCGGTGTGTATAATGGAAGAAGTGAAATGTGTCGTTGTGGAAGTGGATGCTTTCGTTGGTGATCGTGTTGGAAATCCTGCAGATACTGTATTAGTACTTTGTCTTTCCAAATTGGCACGGCAAACAAGAGGTGAACTGGCTTACTGTGTATCCTCCTTCTATCAGCCAAGTATCGTCTTGAATACTAGGCTCAGCCTCAGGATCAGTATGCTATGAAGTCTGCAGTAAAAACAGAAAGGAATCAGAAAGAGTAATTCACGAAGAGATTTCATAGTAGTCCCTCTCATGCAATGCCAGCAAAACCAAACCACATGGTCACACAGACTCTCCAAGGCATGATCGTTTGTTACTGGTCACACGTGGAGATGAGGAGTTTGGCCCCAGTCTGGGTCGTACATGATGTGATGTCGAGGCGAATGATCTGGAGTGACCTTGTGACTACGAAGACGGCGGATGCCGTTTTTCACTTTGACCTCGCACAGACATCGTCATTAGTTGTCCATCTCGCTGGAAGACTGTAGGATGGAACAATCGATTTGGGGCATCTGTTAGTCGTGGTGTGAAGTGGTTCATGTTTTAAATCATTCATTTTCATTTTGTATACTAGTGAAGTATTAAGGGTATCATATGCACGTACGTAGCAATATAGCTTTTAACTGTGTAGCACCCCACGTGCCTTGCTGCTGGTACTACGTGGCCAGCACAGCTTCTCGTTGTGCAGACACCCATGCCTTGTTCAAAGGCCCTTTTCTTGTGTTGGCAGTAAGCTTACCGTCTCGCGGCGTTGCTGGCAAGTGCATGACCCTGTCATGTAGCTGCCACCAGTAATCTATGCCCTGACCAGATTGTGCTCGAAACCAAGATATCGACTAGACACGTACTCTAGAAGCTGAAGCCGATCCACTGTCTATAGCAGACTCGACGAGCAAGCTGACCAGTGCCATGAGTATTACACTGTCATCCTGCCAGGCATTCTCCTCACTGAGGTCTTCCAGCGTATCCCGTCTCTTCCCTGCCGTATAGAGATCCACCGGCCTGCGGTGGTGGTGGCATCATGCTGTAAGTTGTGCTTCCGTGTGGATGCTGCCCATAGCTCTGTCCGGAATAGTATGCTTCATATTCATTTCTTTGTGGATGATATCCTTGTGCTGTATATCGTGATTCAATAGGACTCGTGAGGATGGAGTTTGGAGGAGGTAGTAAAGTGGGAAGTGGCGTTGACGTTTGCGCAACTGTTTCTGAAATTCCTCCGAGTTAGCCACATTTTCATTCGTAGTTTTAGACAACTTTCATATGTGTTTCAACAGACGATGCTGACTTACCATCTACACTAGATGCAGGCAATTTGTGCTCATGAGTGCTACTCGAAAGAGTTTCGGGTAGCGGTCTCTGCACAGCCAGCGGCTGAGAATCTCTTTGCGCATTGACACCGTGCTGGCTTGCCTGCATCTGCTGTTGTGCCTTCGCCCTCGTTATCGCCTTGCTCTGCCTCTTCACCCGCCTGCTCCGCATCTTCAAATCCTTGCAAGTGTTCCTCCAGCTGTCCACAGCACGCTGTGTGGCACCCCGATTCTCACGCAATTCTGGGTTGAGATGCGTGAGCGCCCAGCCGATTTGGTTGCATTCCGATTCATACTTCCATCGGTTGCCTGTGTACTCGTCGAGCTTTTTGGCCCGTGGGTATACCAGATTCGCCTCTTTGAAAGTTGGCGACAACGACTTGATCTCGACCGATTCGGTATCGCAGCGGATCTCATACTCGCGCTTGTGCTTGTCTTTGGAATACATAAATTTGATCCATTTGACACCGTCTATGTCTTTGGCGATGACTGGCGTTGTTGCCGGGATTGGCCCTGGTGCGGCGCCGGTGCTGTGGGAGTGGCCAGAAGGTGGACTGGCTTTTGATGTGCTACTGGACATGCTTTGGTACGATGGGATAGGCGCTCGTCGAGGTGTCGTGACTTGGGCTGTGGTACCATATCCCTGTGAGTACATATTCGATTGTTCGCGAGCCGATTGTGGTGTTGGCGGCTGGCTGTAGCGAGTATAGGCTGTCGTCGCACTTGTGGGCTGTGGAATCGAAATGCTTGCTCGTCCATCGGTGTACTGGCCAGCTCCTGCCGAATGTACGTAATTTGGTTGTTGTTGTTGAAGAGTGTGGTTGTATGAGGTGTAACCATAAAATGATCTTCCTCCGGCACTGTAAGGTGAAGGTAGTGTCGAGGTAGGTGATGCCTGGTGATACGATGGAGCTCTCATTATCTGATTTGAGCTAACATGATCTGGTGATCCTGGAGTGAGTCAGTCGAAGAGCTTGGTCAACAGGAACACACTATGAGGATAATGGTACATATGCTGAAAAGTGACAAACCTACCTGCTAGCGAATATGGTGTGCCAGTGTATTGTGTATTTGTGTAAGCACTACCAGGACCATGCTCCAAGTAGACCAGGTTGTTTGGTGATGTTTGAAGCGACGAATTGCTGATTGGACCATAATGATGTCTTTGATGAGATGATGGTGGAGCTAGGACTGTTGGCGAGGAGTAGTTTGAGGAGTAGTTGCTGGTTGGTTGAAGTGGTGGTAGAGAATTTCTGGGATGCAGAAATTGCCCGTCAACCCGAGAAGCGGTGTTGGGTATTCGGTAGTCCGGAAGCTGTCTCTGCTCAACATAGGAGTGAGGCACAGCATGTTGCTCAGCTGGTTGTGGAAGAGATGTCGACTGGTAGTAGCCTTCTGTTTTGTCGTTGTTACTGAAGAGAGACATGGGGAATAATGAAGTGGACTGATATGACAGCACTGCCGCTGTCATGTTTCAGTAAGAATAAGAGAGAGAAATCTTCCTTGATCGTCGCCTTGTTTGCGGAGGAGGAAGATTACAAGGTATTGTTTAACGATGAAGACGGAGGACGTTGAATAGATAACTTTTTCTGCATGGATTGCCTGCTCATCAAGTTATTGTGAGCCAGTTTTTCCGGTATCGACAGCTCTGGTATTGATGACGGATTGGCAATGAATAGAATGACTGGTCCGGTATGAAACGCTTCGTAGTTGGGATAATACGAAGCGCGTTCCACTGGAACCTAGGTGAAACACGAGGCTTGCAGATACGAAGCTCGTGCTGCTGAAACACTGGGACTCTGCTGTGGAGTATGAATGCTGGTTGGCTAAGGAATGAAACCTGAAACACGTCGTGTATATGGTAAGGTGCTGAATGGAGATATGCAGCCGAGATACGTGGCTGTTATACTGCGCGACCAGACTTCGCAGTGTTTGAGGGTGGTTGGTTGTTTGTTAGAGACGAATGTTGCAGGGTTTGCTGTCTGTGGAACTATTGAGGTCGAACTCCTAGAACAGAAGGAAAGTGACGTGTAATTGTACTCTTCGACTGGATCACCAGAAAAAGAACGAGGGTGCTGATATGTGTTGGTGATGATCACTAATGGCACCAAATGGGCAGGCAAAGAAAGACGGAGCAGGGTCAGAGTGTTTGTACAACAGAGAGGGACAGGATAGACTGATCTAGGCCAAGATGATGGTCAGGGCAGGTGCCGAGTTTATCAAGTTCAAGTCACAAAGCCGGAGTCGAGGGAGGCAGGTCGGAGTGTGTTGAGTTCAGGCTAGAAGAGGCAGCACCAAAATCAATATTATGACTTGATGCAAAAAGCCCACAGCCAATCGTGGGCTGGGGTCTGAAACAGATGTCAAGCCGCTGCTCGGACGGCTTTAGCTTACTCTCCCTCTGACTCTGAAACCTGCTGCCAACACCTCATTGTGGCTGCCTTTGTGCCCTCACCGGCTGTACCGAATGTGCGCTTAATACTTCTGAACCCCGCCATCGTGCATTTGCTTTCAATAGTGGCAGGGCGAAGGCGTGACGGCACATGCATAATCAGAATGACCTGCAGTCATGAGCAGCTCCACCCGTAACCCGCCGGATGAAGCCTATACTTACCATTGGTTGGTGCCCTTGCAGCAAAGCACGTCACTGTACTGCTGTACTTCTCGCGCTCAATAGCCTTTTGAGATCAATTGTTGCTGTGTTGCTCGACTGTTCTCGTGATCGAAAGCTGTAACACAGAACGTTGTTGTTATTGTTGTTTCTCATGGTGACATTCAGCCACCACCATGAAACAAAGACGAGAGCGAGTCATAATCTGGAAAAATGATAAATCTGAAACAGCTATAAAAGTGGAGTTCAAACGGGCGCCCCGGTTGCATTTCTCGCGTCACCAAAGTTCGTCACCAATTCGCTTTGGTTGTTGGTCCAGCCAGCCAGCCATCTTGTTTCAGCCTCTACTGGCGTCAATAGTGTCATGTAACTTTCGCGCAATAACTAATCCGCGACAAAGACTGTTCCTGTGGCACAAACTCGGAGCAAAATCGCTTACCTCATATTCAATATGCAAACGGGGCAGATTCTGCCTGCATGTATTGAGGTACTCCTCCTTCGCCCCAAGAACGATACGCCTTGATATTGTTATTATTCGATCTGTTTCAATACTGAAGAAGTAGAAGGTTCAACGAATACTGTTGCAATTCCACCTCCACATTGTGCACGGAATTTCTCGACAGCCAACCTTGTAGGTTCCCCCCCGACAACCCGACGGCCATAGAGCCGGCACATACAGACGTACAACAATAATATGTTCTTTCTTCGAAATCCTTTCACGGACACATTTGTCCGTTAGCAGCTGTACTCGAGCACGAACGAGGTCAAAAGAAAGATGATCATCGACGTGATCAGCACACGTTCTCAACACGCACTCAACACGCTTTGCCACGTAAACCTCTTGCAAACCACGCTCCCGCCATGAGCTGTCTCGTGTTGGGCGGAGAGGAGCTTGCAACGCTGATTGCTGATCAATAAATCTTCTGCACCAATCCCTGCTCGTGCCAAGGAACACCCGCCCGTTTAATCGAGCCGCTCCTTCCTATTTTTGTGTTTCAGCTTGCATGAACGCTCGGGCCATCAATAAAGCCTTATTTTTCTCCTCTCCTCTTTCTGAGTTCGCAGCTAATACGGTACTCTCTGAAACAGGACACTCGTGCTGTGATCAGGTGAAGCGCAAAGCCATGAGTCTCCTGGGCTGGGCTGGCTGTTCGACAACGCATCTCGCCCATGCCATACCACGACCAACAACGACAGAGACAGTGGCAGTATCACTATCTTGTTGATCATCTCGCGTGTCACGTGTGTACGACACCTCCATCTGATTCGCTCTCGTACTGAAGACCGAGCTTTACGAAGACTCGAAGACTAGCACGACCTTTGAGAAACGGTAACTTCCGTGGTAAGGATGACGCAACAGCTATGTGCTGGCTTCCATTATTGTGCTTTAGCATAACCTGCCCTGAACCTCTTGTCAATCATTATGCATTACGAGGTACTTTGTGACGGATTATCTCCATGACAGCATTCATGATTATCATCGTCCTCAGGGTGGTGATTACTCACAAGCAAGATGAACGCCCCTTGGTCATATCCTTGAAGCAGAATATCTCGCCTCGACATCCTTGTGTGTTTCACCGCGTGAACTACCTGGCATCATGATCATCGCGTGTGCTGAACGTGCTCATGAACGAACGTGTATGAACGTGTCTGGCACGCACCTCCTCTGGAGCGCAGGGGGTTTGATGGGTATGATGGCGTGCGGATCTTGTCTCGCCTGTCCTTACAGAGGCTGCGCGGCTAAAGTCGGCTATGAGCGCTTAGTCGACGTTCAAGCTAGATCCGCCGACATCAAACTGTTCTTGCTTAGCGAGATGGTGGAAATACTCGACCATCTGGTTATGGCCTAGACTTTCTAGCAACCGATGCGCAAGAGTGTTGGATGAAAATTCAATACTCGAAGGTTTGCCGCCAGTGTTTCACCTTCTTAGGTTATTTCGTGGACTGATCAGCACGACACGACACGATAGTACTCAACGCAACAACACAAACCATCCAATCCCCTCACTTCAACACTATGAGCTGGTATGGTCGCATATGATTTCAGAGCGACTCAACGTCGTATACGGGCTACTGTAGCTCAATTGGAATACGACCCAAATTACTACAACAGAATCTTAATCTTCTACTAGCATTTCTAAATCTGCAAAGTCTGACGCTAACTTCGACAGCTTAGTCAACTTATCGAAAACCAATAACCACAATATTTTAGACTATGCCTGACACTTCCTACTCTACTATACTCTTACGTCATGTCCATCTCGTCTAACTCTGCGTATAGCTTCGCATAGCTCTAAGCACTCATCTCGCCAACAATACATCTCTTTCGCTTCTAGGCAAAACAGACGCTGTAATCGCTTGTGCTACCTGACGCAAAAGCCCCTAATTGTGAACTCCAGCTCACAGATCTTTTCCTTTTCAAGCAGCTGAGTGTGACGCGCTCTTTCTTTATGGCGTTAAGACAATGGGTCCACGAACTTGTTGAGGGTTTCTTGCACGCCAGTCACAACCCAGTCAACGATGTCCCGCTGGACATCTGCGATGAGATCCAGCAAACATTTAGCTGTGCTGTGATGACAAAGAAGTGGTCGTGCTTTCAAAGGTAAAATGTTACGTTCTCAATCGCGCCTTCTTTGAGACTTTCGAGGAGCTGTGTCATGCCCAATACGTTCGTGGTCCGGCCATCTTCTGATGCAAAGACTACTGCAACAGGACTTTTTGCGGCCTGTATAATACGCCCCTTCTATCTCGAATTCATCGTAGTTTAGTCCCTGACTCTTCCTCCACTAGAGCAGTGCCGCAGAGCTCTCAATATACTTTTTCGTTTGGGTGTACCTCCCCGATATGCTTGTTGTACTCCTGTGGAGCTCGGAAGTCCTTTGTGCAGGGCCCTTGCAGAAGTACTTCTGCTTCTCTGGTGCTATCCAGCCTCGTTTGTAAGAAGAACAATGCCTGGAACTGCTCTTCTCTCCTTTACTTTTATCAGGTGGAATAGCGGCACCAACAGGCGCTGCACATCTGTAATTATACGAGCGTTATGTTTCGTGACTGGTCCGAACCCGTTGATGATGCTCAAGCTATACTAGTCACGATTTTCATCCATTCCAAAGGCTTGGCATTTGAACTGTTTCAAGAGTGGAAATCTTAACTCAGCGGGAGAAAAGTTATGGAGATTGCTAGGGTGTGTTTTCGTGCTTCCAGAGAAATCCCATTCTAATATCGCACGATGACAACCTTTGAGACCTTGAGTCTTGGTAACGTAAGAAAAGACCGAGTGCTCTTACCAGACAATAACATGTCATGCACGAGTACCGGTAACCTTGTCATCTTCCGCCATTACCGCAAGGTGCCTTACTGGTCCTGTCTGTCCTGCGTATTTGGTCTCGACAATAACACACCACATGCTTATCTTCTATCTTGTATATTTGGGAGACATAGCTAGCATCATCCAGCTTCATCTCCTCTATGCTTTAGCTTCGCTCTCTACCTCACTCTCACCCTCAGCTAATCACAGGCATCGCTCAATCTCCATGTCGGTGCAATAATACATACTCTCTCATGTTCAAGCATATATATAACGCCGTCTCGACATCGCCTTAAGATAATCATTTTAACCTCCTACACGACAGACACAATGGAAAAATATCACAATCAAACAGAAGAAGTTATGACAAAAGTGAACTACATCTTCGTTCTCTTCCAATCAAGAGCAGGATGTCGAGCGTAGTGTGAGGTAGGTTCGAAATGCAGTAACGAGATGGGGTACAGGAGATGTAGCTTGTAGGCTTGGTTGCACTAGCACTAGTTTTGCAACCAATGTCTGAATTCAAGGACGGTGTTGTCGCTTAATGCGAAGAAAGGTGGGGCGGCAGACTTAGACGAACCAATGTTGTCCTACCTAACCACGAAGCTCAAGCTGAGCTGTACCCAACGCCATTATCGGAATAATCATATACTACATCTTACCTATGACACCGAAGCTTGCAGTATCACCGCCCCGGGAAGGGCATCTCCATCACCATAATAGTCCACAGAGATATCGCACACGACCCGTCACCACGGCCCTCCTAGCTAGAAGAGAAGAACAGGGTGGACGGCGTGAGTACACTTCACACTCCAGCCTTTGTCGCATTGCTAGTCCACGAACTATCGTGCAAAATGCTTCAAGGACGGGTTTCGTATCTTGCACTACCTTTCTACGGTCAATATGCCCAACGTCAGACTCATTCAGTCACTTTTCTCCTCTTCATCTTGCTTCAGTGCCTCTTATTCCTCGATTCTGTTTCAGTGAGATGGAAGAGGGGTGCTTGCTTGTCTGTTGTAAGTTGGTACGATTTGCATGGTAAGGCTTCACTGTGTGTAAGAGATGCGTTCAAGATTGGGGCCGATGGAGGATTACTTTCGAAGACACCTCATATCCTGAGTACCAGATCAAGACGAATGGTCAAATGGCATAGTGAAGCGAAAGGCCTGTCCAGCTGAAAGTTCTATATTGTGAGAAACTTAAAGTCATTATTTAACATCGATCCTACATCATAGCTCTTACTGTATGTCACCAGCCCACAGCTACTGTGCCATTGTTGGAAGTGCCGCCTTAGCACTCGTCTTCACAGCGCTAGCCAAGCTATTCGTCATCTCAGCATAACCTTCTCCTGCTTCACTGAACTTACTCTGTAAGCTTGCAGAAGCCTGATATGCACCATCGACGACGCCTCCGCTCATGGAAGGCAGTACAGTGCCACTGACACCGTGTCCATATTCTGACGCGATTGACGCGACTGTGTCAAGTGCTGTTGGTGCAATGGAGGATGAGAGGTCTTGCCTGACATCAACTGGGATTTGTTCATCATCTTCTTGTGCCACTTCGCTCGTAGCGGGACTGGAAGGTGTCTGTATTGGTTCGCCAATGATGGTCACGTCCTCCGTGACTGGTTGAGGTATTGGGATTGTCTCAGATGCGGCAGCAAGAGTTTCTGGTGAGGAGGTGCTGTGAATGTCTTGTACAGTAGACATGGTGGACATTGACGCATCCTCGCTGTCGACAACGCTCAGCAGACTGTCCTCCGCCCTCTCAAAAATAGATGCCACCGAATCGGTAGCTTGGTTAATGGCGGAAGTAACAGATTCTGATGCCTCGCTTATAGGTGTGCCGATGTCTGGAGCACTTTGTCCAACAGCTTCGCTAGCGTGGGCGATCGCTTCCGTCACTGACAAGCTGATTGGCTCCGCGAGCGAACTCGCTGTGCTGACTTGTTGTGCAGATGACTTCGCTTCATCACTTTCTCCACCAAAGATACCTGCAATCTTCTGCCCAAGCTCTTTTGCTGCAGCAACGGTAGCATATCGTGTGCTGAAGTCCTCGCTCTGATCATGCGCTTCAATCTTCCATTTGGCGACATCCTTCAACCTTGCAAGCTCTTTTGCAGTATTCTCAGCGATAGTCATGGCTGCATCCTGTACAGCATTTGCTTCCTTCTTCGCGATGTCTAGTCGATCGTGTCGTGACGCAACAGCTACGACATCAGAGCGGAGGACATCAAACTTCTGCTTGAGCTGGTGATACTCTGTCCAGTGATCATAAGAGATATCCTCCATTTCAGCCCATTGCATGCCGATCTTCTGAAGACCGAGGTCTCGGATGCCATCCAAGACACTCAATGTGGATGTTGTCGCAGCATCGATCATTGAATCTATGTCCATATCGTGTTGAGCTTTCCACTCTCTGACTTGCTGTGCTCTGTCTTTCAGGTTCTTTCCAGACGCACGCAAAGTTTCAAGGATATTGTGCAATGCGTCTGCCTTGTGGTCATCCGAGCTGTCCTCGGGAAGTACCTGTACGGCGTCGATGATTGACGTTCTGACATTCGCTAGTGCGTCATCTGCCTGGACTTCCAATCTCGTTAGCAATGCGTGGCCAACGCCCTTGGCTTGACCTTCTATCTGTCGAGATATGATATCAGCAATACGGTTTTCGAGATCACGCGAGCCTTGTTCAGCAGCTCGGGTGAATTTGAGCTCCCATTTCCGAATATCATCTGTGGGACTTCGCTCTCGTGCAGGCTCGGGAATTGTAGTCGTAGTCGCGACCATAGTGGTCGTTGCTGGCCTTTCAGTGATTGAGAGTCCTGATGCCAATGACACCATTGGAGAGACAACTCCAGTATCTACGGAAGCGATACTACTGGAACTTGTGGTGCTAACGACCTCAGACGAGCTTGCGATCAAAGTGGGCGAAAGTGAAGACATGATCGAGGATGCTGAGCTTGAAAGGGATGCGATAAACCCTTGCGAAGAGTGCTCAGATAGTGTCACAGTATCGTCAATATCAGCTGCAGTTGCCTCCATCTTCTTGCCATCCGCGTAACTTGCAATCTTGGCTTGGATCTTGAAAATTTGCGGTTGGACGTGCTGACCCCAGGCAATACGTATCGTCGGCCAAAGATGTCGTTGGACGAACATCAACGTGGTGCTGACTCCTCGTTGTGCTGTTGGTATAACATAGCTAAGCGTTTAGTGACGGGCTTGAGAGATACTGGCATGAAAATACGGCAGAGACTTCTTATATGCAGGAATAACGATCGCATGATATTCTCGGGAGACCGTCTTCTTCGTCCATTTCCACCATGGCCTGTAGAGCTTGGTGAGCTCAAGTACAGTAGGCTCCAAGCGTTGTTGATACTGCTTTTGTCCTCGTGCATAAAGCTGGGATATTTGTGGTTGGAACGTTGCCTGCCAGGCATTTTGTCCCTGGATTCGCGCTTGATGGACCAGAGGATCTACGTGTCTGATGTATATGTTCGTGATGATATTCGATGCTGGAACGTAGACGCTTGCGTATGCCTTGGAGGTATAAGGACGGACGATCTCGACATAGGGAGCTGCATAGGAGTTGTATACTGGCTCAAGATATGGCCGTATTTGCGGCTCAACGATCGATCTTGCTTGGAGGTATGGCCGGCATACTTGAGGGTGGTCGTCGTTCAATAGGCTTGTGGAGCTAGGGCAGCGAAAGATAACTGTAACCAATAAATACCAGAAGAGAAGTCTGGTAGAGGTAGGTGAGCATGACATGGGTCTAGTTGCATCAGCATGCTGACATACCTTGTGAATATACTGAAGAGACCACCTCTTCTTCGTCCAGCTTTGGCCATTGCTTTTGGTATCTTGTCGAGCCTCGACAGTCAGGATGTGCAGTATGCTCGCGAGCGTGACTTCGACGATGTTGATTTGCCTATGTAGTGGACATGATTTCAGTACTTCAGGTGTGATATGATTATATTTCTTTTGCTATGTTGCCATGATGCGCTTGGGAGCATGTCGATAGTTTCAAGGCAGAAGAGTGTGACCTTTCAATAACAAGAACTATATAGTCTTGGCATCAAATCTGAAACACCTGTGACGTCGATCTGCTTTTGAGATCGACACGCTCTTGCCAAACACAAACACAACAAAGAAACATCGACACACTGGCTGGTCCAGAATTTGGCTGGACTTCACCCACATCAGAACCGCCTCGCCCTCATCGCCCTTCCCTAGAGCGAACTCCGATTCGACGCCACTTCCCTTCTCTCATGCTTATGCACTACTGATAAGGGTCATACGACCACCTCAAATCGCCATCGCGCTGGAATCTGCTATGCGAGGCCGCCATCATGGACTCATCAGCGCATCTCGAATCGCTTCTCCCAACACATGACGACACGACGATGGATCTCACTGGCTCAGCAGGGATGAATGTTGAAGATGAGCGAATTGAGGAGCACGATCTTTGTAGAATATGTCGGTCAGAGGGCAGCGGAGAAGATCCTTTGTATCATCCTTGTAAATGCTCAGGCTCCATCAAATATGTCCATCAGGACTGCCTAAAGGAATGGTTATCTCATTCACAGAAAAAGCACTGCGAGTTGTGCAAGACTCCATTCAGATTCACAAAGTTCTACAGCCCGGATATGCCAGAGAAGCTACCTGCCCCATTATTCATACGGCAGGCGGCTGTACATGTCTATCGCGAGCTAGTCAAGATCTGTAGAGGTCTACTTGTGACCTCAGTCTGGGCTTTCTGGGTGCCTTGGAGCATGAGACAGGTCTTCTGGGGATTGTTCTGGATTGCTGATGGTGGATGGGCACAAGATTTCAATGCAAGCCGAGTAGACATTGAGGCTGACTTAGCTACCGTGAGTTCTACAGCCATTAGCATGCCTACATCTCTCGTACCACAAGATGCTTCACCAACAATGCTTTTCTCTTTTGAGCGACTGCAATCTCGTCTAAGGTTGATATCGAATATCATGACACTGGGCGAGCACGTCTTCAACAATAGCGATACCGGGAATCTCCAGAAGAACGATACTGTGATTGGTCGACCTGTACAGCATGATGACTCGCTGCTGTCGGGTCTAGCCTTCTTCCGCAATCTCACGCCAAATCCTGCTCTCAATAAGTTCGTCACAGACGTCCTGGAGGGACAGATAATCACGTTAGCCGTGGTAGTAGCCTTCATACTTATCTTCCTCATCCGAGAATGGGTTGTACAGCAGCAGCCAAACATAGCACAAGCGGGTGTCTTGCCTCAAGTCGCGTTACAGCAACAGCCTGCGGAAGAAGAAGCAGATGAAGTGGAAGACGCAGAACTCATTGTACCTCAACAACCAGACCTGGACGCAGAGGAAGCGGCAGATCAACCTCAACCAGCAGCCACCGACTTGGAGGTAGCGATATTCCCTGTAGACACTATGGATCAAGGCGAGACGATCGTCAACTCTACAGAGTCCAGTAGTAGCAGCAGTAGTTGGCAGCAAGTTGCGGATGTTACGAGTTCAGATAACGACTCTCCTAACTCGAGTGGTCTTCATAATGAAGCAGACCATCAAGCTGATCCCGCAAATACTGACGACTCCGCTCCTAACGAGCCAACCATCATCGCCGACGATCGTCCTGCCAATGAAAATATTCAACCACAAGCTCGGCAGCCTGAGATGGACGAAAATATGCATTCAATATTTGCTCCTAGCACAGAAGAGAGAGAAGCTGTAGCTGCCGCTACCACAGCAGCAGTACCTACCATCAACGAGGTTCACCAAGACGCCCAGGAGTCTACGGCAACCCCGATTCACCCTCGAGTGCAACGAACTTATTTCGGCATTTTCTGGGACTGGCTGTTCGCCGAAGTCGAAATAGAAGAACGAGTTCCCAACCTAGACGAAGCACTGGTAAGACTAGAAGGTGATCCACTCGAGCTCGCTGGTCACGTCCACAACGCACATGAAGAAGCAAATCATCGCCCTTTCTTTGACGTTGAGGATGCGGCTGAAGAAGCTGTTCAACAGGACGCAGATGATGCTCTGGAGGATGTTGAGGCAATAGATGATGCAGAAGAACTTGAAGGTGTGCTGGAATTGGTAGGCATGCAAGGTCCACTTGCAGGACTATTTCAGAATGCCGTCTTCTCCACAATCTTGATTTCGACGACGGTCACAGGCTGTGTTTGGGCTCCTTACCTCTGGGGCAAGATTGTGTTACTTTTCCTTGCACACCCATTCCAATTCGCCATCAAGATGCCTCTCATTCTAATTACATGGACTTGCAATTTTATTGTGGATGTTGGACTCTACTTGGGGTGCGCCCTTCTATCACAAGTCGATTGGTTGGGTCGTTTAGCCCTTGTCCCTCCTGGGTGGATGTTTCCAGCCTTGGCAGGCTTGTCTGAGTATAACGCAATCAGTGCGGCTATCCAAAGTGTTGGTAACCTGGCACTTGATAGACTTCATGGGCTTTTGATGGCCTCAACGGAGCTACCGCGCTCAGACTTTTATCATCTATCTTTGAGCTCGCATGCAGCGCTTGAGACACTGCGCGTTACCAGCAGGTCGACCATATCTCATGCCTGGATTGTTCTGGAACGGCTCGTCTTACAATTTGCTTCTTTTCGAGACAGCCAAATCGCGTTCAGTGCGATGCTTGCGAAGACACTACAACTGTGGCAGCAAATACGCAATTTTCCACACGCTCTTGCATTTCATCTCGCTAGTCTCTCTACCTCGATGCACGCACAGGGTATCGCTGCCAGCATGACTCCGTCGTCCATCGATGATAGCAGTGTCGTAACGTTCGTGAAGTGGTCTGCCGTCGACAGATTCACGGCTATCTCTGCAGGGTACCTGTTTTTCGCTGTGGTGGGCATGTTATACGTAAGGGCTGGACCTCCGTTGACCTCGTCCGAGCAGGTTCGAAAGGTAGAGTTGATCGTTTCGGAAATCCTGCAGCAAGCTGGTGGAGTTCTCAAGGTCATCCTAATTATTAGCATTGAGATGCTACTGTTCCCACTCTATTGCGGATTCCTGCTGGACATTGCAGTACTGCCACTGTTCGACGCTACGGTCATGACCCGAATCCAGTATACCCTTCTATCGCCGTGGTCAGCTTGCTTTCTTCACTGGTTCATCGGTACATGTTACATGTTTCACTTTGCGCTTTTCGTCTCCATGTGTCGTAAACTGCTTCGTGGAGGAGTCTTATACTTTATAAGAGACCCGGATGACCCGACTTTTCATCCAGTGCGGGATGTTCTCGAGCGCAATATCGCCACTCAGCTGAGGAAGATTGGGTTTTCTGCACTTGTCTACGGCCTGCTTGTGATCTGCTGTCTTGGTAGCGTCGTCTGGACGACGTCATATGCAACGTCAGGCTTGTTTCCTATACAGTGGACATCGAGTATACCTAGATTGGAGTTTCCGATCGACCTCATGCTATACCACACATTGACGCCAGTAGCCATACATTTGTTGAAGCCAGCAGCTGTGCTGGAGAAAGTCTATGGCTGGTGGTTTCAGAAGTGCGGTCATGCTCTTCGCCTTTCACAATTTCTGTTTGGTGCTGAATCTGACTCAACTAGCGAGACTGGCAGATGGGTTCGCGCCCCATCATCTGATCAAGTACGGATTCCCAAAGGCCGATCTGTCTTTCTCGTGGTTGATAAGGACAACAATCGCCTAGATGGTCAACCAGATGAAGAGGACGACAAAGGTCCACATGGGAGAGCTAACAAGCATTTTGCCAAGGTCTTCGTGCCATTGTGGTTCCGTACACGCATTGGTCTGTTCGTCTTGTGTATCTGGGCACTAACGGCTGCTGCTGGACTGGCTGTAACTGTGGTACCTTTGCTTTTCGGGCGAGTCGTGCTTGAACAGCTGGTGGGCCTCAACCAGGAGATCAATGATGTTCATGCTTTCAGCATGGGTGTGACCACGTTAGCATTAGCTGGTTTCCTTGTTCAGTCCCGTACGGAAATATTCGGGTATGTCCATAATGCTAGGACAACCTACAATCAGGCAATGGGCTCCTTGACACAACGAATGATTGCGTTGACGAAGCGCGCTATTGCTGTGATCTACACCTACACTATGCTAACGCTCTGGATACCGACCATTCTTGCTCTATCACTAGAGCTCTACCTAATCATGCCACTCCACACTTATGTTCAGCTCCGTCACAACCATCATCATTCGAGGGCCACACTTCAAAATATTACCACACCGACCACGTCCCATTTCCAACATCACAACACCATTGAAATAGCTCAAAACGTTACTGTTACCGGTTCATCAGTCCAACAACAGCTAGAAACTGCCACCAACACAATGTCTCCATCGCTTCAAAACACACTGGGGTCAGTTTACACAGTACACGCCTTGCAATCCTGGATTCTCGGCCTTCTTTATACACGAATTTTGATCCGCCTCCTCCTGACTCGATTTTCCACCGCACGACCTACTCGTGCACTTCAAGCCGTCGTAGCAAGAGGCTGGCTCAATCCCAACGCTCATGTCGCCACGAAATGTTTCATTGTACCTCTGACAATTGTCGGCTTCATCGCCATTCTCGCGCCAGCTGGACTCGGTCTGCTGGTCAACAACGCACTATCGCACTACTCTACCGAGTCTGAAAACCTCGACGCGTCGCTGCTGGTGTTCTTGCTGAATCTGCCAATTGCCTATGCGAAGACATTGACTGCCGACGAAATCACACGTCTAGCTTATCCAGCCCTCTCTGTACTGGGTCTGGCAGTTTTCGGAATGGCCACACTAATCAAGGCTGTTGGCAAGTGGCGGCGCAGAATCAGAGATGACGTCTATCTCGTCGGCGAGCGCTTGCATAATTTTGGTGAGACGAAACCACCCGTGGATGATGGTAGGGTGGACAAAGGGAAACAAAGAGCTGTGGATGAGATTGTGGAAGGTCTTGATGAGCTTAAAGCTACTGTTGATGCTATTGTGGGCGATGAGACCGGCATTGACGTGGGAGGCAGGTTTCTTGACGCTGATGACGTTCAATGAGCTGGAGCTGAGGTCGTACGCCTAAGAGATACAAGTGCAGGTTTTATCATGAGCAGACACCAAACTTTTCGTTGTTGTTTCGGTCAAGCATTCTCAGATAGAAGTCTCTATTGTCCTTCGAAAGCCTACAATGAATCAAACAGGACATCTTACCTCATTTTCTGCTCCTTCTACTTATTCTCTTCCTTACCTTGAAGTATACCCCTACCCACTCTCTTTCTTCTCGTTGTCTCTTGCTGTCTTTGCGGTTGAGAGGTCCTAGCAGCACGTCCTCACACGCACCCCGCTCCGCGCCAGCTATCATCCTCGACGTTATTAAAACTTCGCCACCAGCTAGCTCCTCACAATCTCTTTCGATACAGTTCTTGAGGTCTTTACTAGCAAGAACCTGTATAGGAAGACGATGATGAAATGGACACACGAAGCGCGGGCGACGATGAGTGAACAGGCAAGAGAGGACAGAAGCATAGCGAGAGGATAGCAGATTAGACGACAGAATGCAATACAAGTGGTCTTTGGCCACTTCTGATATGTATTCAGCAGATGCAAAAGTACATACATACATAGAGCTTAGCTTTTCCAGTAAATCGACTCGGTCCTGATCCAACCAACATGTCAGACTGACAACCTCCTCCAGATTTTTGTTTTATGAATTAATTAGACAGACCAGCTGCCTTATCATCGACTACTCACACGCACATCCATTTTGCCTGCTGACGATCAACGTCAGGTTGAATAGCGGGACACAAAGGATACAGGAAAGGTCAAGTGCCTGACAATGATCTTCCGAAAAAAGTGTCCTTTGTGCCAGAGTAGTCCATGAGTGTTGTATAAAGGTATTCTCCGCCTCTTTCCGTTTTTGGGGTAAGTTAGTGCCGTAATAAGAAAATCGCAGATGGTGGTATCGCATGCTGGTAGGAACGTCATGTCGTAAACCGTATGTGAGTAGTTGTACAAGGAGAAGGACGTATAGAACAGTCTTGTCGATGTCCAGGGAACGAATGAGATGAAGCCTCTTCGGACTCGGCACCAGGCCGAGCACGATGATGTCCATATTAGTCGAACGCTGTTCCATTGACAAGTCTTTCTTCGGTCCATCAGTGTGGTGAATAATGTTACAAGAGCAGACAGTCCAGCAGTGGGCTATATTTGAATGAGGTATTGAGGCATCATGTCGTTACTGTATGTCCATCCAGCTTGAGCATACTCTGGAACTACCGGGACTCCACAATGCGGTGCTAGCATCGCTGCGGCCGACGATGGCAGTGTTGTAATATTGCTCGCTGGAGGACTACAGTATTGCGAGGGCGTGAAAGGTTGACCATACGATGATGCTGGTGATGGCATATGAGTCTCATGTTGGCCGACCGGCGACCATACATTCGATTCAGGTGACATCGGACTTGGCGAAGAACCGAGCACATGGTGATGATGTTGTTGTTGCTGCCACGGTTCGTTGCGCATCATAGGTTGCTGTATCGTCGATGAAGGAGGTGGCATCCATTGTTGCTGCATACCTTCGTGTGAGGGTACCGTCAAGTATTGACTTGTTCCTACCATTTCAGCCATGCGCTGTTGAGGCGGTGGCGGAGGTGACAATGGTTTGAATAATGCAACAATTCCAGCCTTGGCTCGTTCGCTTTGGCCTTCCAGTAGCTCACCAGCACCTTCCTCTTCCATGCCTTCTAATGCTTTTGACCCCGTTCTGAAAACATAGCTGTTGATAGCTTGGACAAAGGCCTCCTGTAACTGCTGCACCTGTGTATCTTTCTCTGGCCATGGACATGTTTTTGCGACTTCGTCCACCAGATAGACATCCTTGTAATACTTAATCAACGTCGTTATCGTTTCTGATGTCAGCTTGAACGCGACTTCATGCTGTGCCACCATGTCAATATGCACCACGTAAGCTTCCACATGCACCATCTGGCAATTCCAAACAGCCTCAACCAAAGGATTCTCCTTTCTCGTCATCTCTGCTTCTGGTGTTTTGGGTATCACAAAGGCCGCCAGCGACCATAT